>Ga0335069_10000076_pt1 | contig 171234 bp, 152 predicted proteins | sample Lox_Sample_11_FD_206714 | JGI IMG/M metagenome (GOLD analysis project Ga0335069, IMG submission 206714) | Soil microbial communities from Loxahatchee National Wildlife Refuge, Florida, United States - Lox_Sample_1.1 | ecosystem: Environmental > Terrestrial > Soil > Wetlands | place: USA... | reverse complement strand
TGCAATGTTGCCAAAGTCCGGGAAAATCCATAAATCTCAAATCGACAAACTGGACACTCTCTTTCTTAATTAAATCAAGTACATTTTTCGGCGTTTTTATTTCCATCTTTTTATTTCTCCTTTCGATTTTTTTACCTTTATTTGTATTGTTCACAATCAATTTCATACTTATGAACTTTATTGATCAGGTTTTGTCGGGCAATACGAATATCTTGGCTTTAAATGTTTGTTTTACTGCGAAAAACATGCCATGCACACAGGTTGCACCTTATAACAATTTATATTCATTAGTCCACTTTTATTTATGACATCCTCCTATCATGATTAATGGACCAACTGGAACATTTTTGTAATACCGATGCTGTTAAAAACAACATTAATGATTTTCTAATCCTTCATATACCGGGCCGTTATATTTTATGGTCTTCCCTTATCAACATTCTGGGACCACCGCTTAAGCTTGGATTCCAGTTCTTGGCCGGTTCCATTTCCTTAAGTCTGTCGAGCTGGTTGATATCCTTCAACCTCTTGTAGATAAGCTGCCATGCGCAGGGCCTGTCCGGCCGCACTTCACACCTGTCTTCACGGGATCCCCCGCAGGGCCCGTTCAGCATATGCTTGGCGCAGCGTGTCACCGGACATATACCGCCATATTTATGCAGGATGCAGGCGCCGCAGGCGGCGCATTTCTCTGTCCATACTCCGCGATCCTCGAGGATGCCGATGAAGGTCGTGTTCAATCCGGCATAAACCGGCTTCTCGGGAAAACGCTCGGCAATCGCCTGAACACCGGCGCCACAGGCCGTTGATAATACGGCATCGGCCCTCTGGATCGCTTCCGCAGCCTGCTCGATAAAGATATTATCGCACTGGCGCTCGATGGTGAGTTCATCGATTTCAAAGCTTAAACCTTGAACGCGGGATGCAATACGCAGTGCCGATGAAATAATGCTGACTTCACGTTCGCCTCCTGACAGACAAACGGTAACACAGGTGCCACAGCCCAGCACCAGTATTTTCTTATGTGGTTTTAAAATTTCGACAAGTTCAGGAATGGTTTTTCTTTCGGCAACGATCATTTTATTGCTCCTGTTTGTTCTTTAGGGGTAATTTTCTTGCTATATGCGGGACCGAGTTTAGTAACGGTCTCAACCATGTCGCGGACATACTCGACAAATTTCTGGGAACTGGCGGCGCTCACATTCACCATGCGCAGCCGCTCAGGTTCCAGACCGGCTTCCAGTAATAATTGTCTGGTGGTGTTTACCCGGCGCTTTGCCAGATAATTGCCCTCTTTAAAGTGACAACTGCCTTCTTCGCATCCGGCGACCAGAACACCATCGGCGCCGGCCTCAAAAGCCTTCATGAAAAAGTCTATTTCCAACCTGCCGGTACATGGCGAACGAACGATGCGGATGTTGGGCGGATATTGCAGGCGCCCTGAGCCTGCCAGGTCTGCCGCGGCATAGGCGCAATAATGGCAGCAAAAAGCCACTATTTTAGGTTCAAAATTATTCGTGTTCATCATCATTTCCTTATTTCGGTACACATACCGGTGTATTTTCTGTATCCGGTTCTGATAAAAAAGTCTTCAACATGTCCTGGAACTGATCGGACTCGAAATTTCGCAGATGGATGGCGTGTGCCGGACATTCCGAAGCACAGATTCCGCAGCCCATACAAGCGGCAGCGGCAATTTCCGCTTTACTGTTAACATTGACGAGCGGCGCGTGATAAGGACACGCCCTGACGCAGGTCAAACAGGAAATGCATTTTTCCTGATCGACGCACGATACCTGTCCGCCGACTTCAAGCCGGGTCTTGGAAAGGATGGTCGCCGCCCGGGATGAGGTCGCTTTGGCCTGCGAAATATTCTCGTCACTCAACTTGGGCGAATGGGCCAAACCACACAGGTAAATGCCTTCCGTAGCAAACTCGACAGGCCGCAGCTTAAGGTGAGCCTCGACATAGAAACCGTCGGCATTCAAAGGTACCTTAAGCATGTCTGCCAGCTTGCGGCTATCCTTCAAGGCATCGACACCGGTGCTCAGCACAATGGCATCGGTTTCGATCTCTATCTGCTCAGGGAAATCAGGACTCTTTAGTGTAACCAGATCGTGATTGGCGGAAATAACCGGCGGATTTTCTTTTTCGTATCTCATAAAGATAACACCGGCCTCGCGAGCCTGTTTATAATATTTTTCCCGGAATCCATAGGTACGGATATCGCGATACAGGACTATGATGTTCGTATCGGGATTCTGTTTCTTCAGTTTCAGGGCATTCTTAACCGCCATTGTGCAGCATATACGACTGCAATAGGGCCTCTCTTCGTTGCGCGAACCGGCGCACTGGATCATGACAACGTTGCGGTTGGAAGAAGAGAAAGTGTTTGCCTGCAGGGCATTTTCCAGTTCCGATTGAGTCATAATATTGGCGGACTGACCGTATTGAAAATCTTTGGTATTCGCCGGGTTGGCGCCGGTGGCGACAATGATCGCGCCGCACGGCACGACCGTTTCTTCGTTATGCTCGTTAAGAGAAACCTCGAAATTACCCACAAAACCGGCTACATTCTTTACTTCACTATTCATGTGCAGGACAATATTATGGTTGTCCTGAACACGTTTAATCAAAGCAGTCAGGTATCCGCCAACATCTTCGTGTTCAAGAGTGTAGTGGACATTAAGGTAGTTACCGCCCAGCTTATCCGACCTTTCGATCAAGTGGGTTTTAAATCCCTGCTCGGCCAGAGAAAGAGCAGCTGTCATGCCGCTTACGCCGCCGCCGATAACCAGACCATGCTGAACGACGTTGGAATAGGAACCCTGCAATGGAACTAATCTACGGGCCCGGGCAATGGACATCTTGACCAGTTCGACAGCTTTCTGAGTGGCTTGCTCCGGTATCTGCGAGTGTACCCAGGAACATTGGTCACGGATGTTCGCCATTTCGAATAAATACTGGTTTAAGCCTGCTTCACGGAGTGTATCCCGGAAGATCGGTTCGTGAGTCCGCGGCGTGCAGGAAGCCACAACAATACGGTTGAGCCGGTTATCGCGGATGGCGTCACGTATATTGACCAGACTGGTATCTGAACAGGTGAATAACGTATGAGTGGCAAAGATAACATTCGGATCTTGAGCCACAGAGTGAACGACTTTTTCTACATCGATAACGGACGCGATGTTGCGGCCGCAGTGACAGATGAAAACGCCTATCCGGGGCTGCTCGTCAGTGACATCATGCTCATCCGGGTAGACTGCTTTGGTAATCAGCGTGTTGCGGGCTGATGATAACAATTCCATGGCCATTGAAGCCGCGGCGCTGGCCTGTGTGACCGTTTCCGGGATGTCCTTCGGTTCCTGAAAAGCGCCGCCGACAAAAACTCCGGGCCGGGAGGTATTCAACGGCGTAAATCGATCGGTGGCACAGAAACCATATTCATTCAGATCAATACCCAAACGTTTGGCCGTATCCACGGCAGATAAGCCGGGCTCCATGCCGACAGATAAAATCACCAGGTCAAAGTCCTTTTCCTGTAATTGATTAGCTTCGTTATAGAATGTCGCCCGCAGGTCCCTCGTGCCGGGCATCTGGATAATGCGGGACGGTATACCCTTGATGTAATCGACACCTTGTTTCTTCGCCCGCTCGTAGTACTGGTCAAAGTCTTTGCCATGCGCCCGTACATCCATATAAAAGATGGTTGCTTCCAGTCCGGGTAAGTGGTCGGCCGCTATCATCGATTGCTTTGTGGAAACCATACAGCAAACTGAAGAGCAGTATTCATTTCCGCACCGTGTATCTCTTGAACCGACACACTGGATCCAGGCAACACGTTTGGCGGGTTGACCATCGGATCGACGAATGACATGACCATCAAACGGCCCGGAAGCAGAAAGCATACGCTCGAACTGCACACTGGTAATTACATTAGGATACCGGTTATAGCCATATTCGCCTTTTTTCACGGCATCAAACTGTTCAAAACCGGGTGTTAGAATAACAGAACCGACATTAAGCTCGATGATCTTTTCCGTCATCAAATGGTCAATGGCATGCTGTTCGCAGGCGGCAACACATTGCTGGCACTCGGAACACAGGGCACAATTAAGACAACGCTCGGCTTCTGCCAGAGCATCTTCTTCCGTAAAACCTTCTTCAACTTCGTTAAAATTATTGGCGCGCTGAGAAGCCGGCAGGATTGACTGTTCGGCACCCGGTATCTTTTCCATACCTTTGGTATCAGGCATAAATTCCGGATCAATTTGTTTTACAGTGGACTCAAATCTCGCGGACAGCATATCCTCGCCCTTGAGATAACGATCGATCGATTCCGCCGCCCGCTTACCAGCGCCGACAGCGCCAATAACGGACGCGCTGCCCGGAATGTCGTCACCACCGGCGAATACGCCTTTTACGGATGTTTCCAGAGTGATGTTATCGACCTTGTAAAAATTACGCTCCGTTGCCGCTTGCATATTACCAAGCGAGTCTTTATCGATCGCCTGACCGATGGCAACGATAATTTGGTCGGCATTTAATGTTATGGTCTCATTGTCATTGTATGCGGGGCTGAATCGTCCGGCTTCATCAAAAACTCTCGTGCAGCGTTTCAGTTCGATGGCATTGACTTTATCGTTTCCGAGAATACGTTTCGGACCCCATCCATTGTTAATTTTTATATTCTCTTCGAGCGCGGCGGCAACCTCTTCAGGCAACGCCGGCATCTCATAGCGTTGTTCCAAACTCACCATCTCAACTGTTTCGGCGCCAAGACGCAGCGCCGATCGGGCTACATCGACAGCAACGTTTCCACCGCCGATCACCACAACTTTACCGTTCAGTTTCGGAGGATTATTCTTGTCTCCGGCCCTGCGCAGGAACTCCAGACCATAAGAAATGCCCGCTTTATCTTCACCTTCAACTCCCAGCGTCCGGCTGCTCTGGGCGCCGATACTGATGAAGACGGCCGCATTTTCCTTAAGCAGTTTATCCATGGGAATATCGGTCCCGATACGGGTATTATAAACAAATTTAATGCCCTTGCGACGGATAAGCTCTATTTCATGATCCAGCACGTCTTTCGGCAAACGGTACGCGGGAATCCCCCATCGCAACATACCGCCTCCTGCTGATGTCGATTCATAAACGGTTACTGCATAACCCCTGTCCGCCAAATCGGCAGACGCGGTAAGACCGGCAGGTCCGGCGCCTATGACGGCAACTTTTTTCGCGTCCGCGGATGGAATCTTCTCTTCCGGATAAGCCAGTTCGCCGGATTTGACCATAGCCATTTCCTGATCCGAAGCGAAACGCTTTAATAATCTGATGGCAACGGATGAATCTATATCATTGCGCGTGCATTTTAATTCGCAGGGATGAGTACAAACCCTTCCGCAAATAGCGGAAAGCGGATTTCGCTCCCGAATGAGATTAACGGCCTTGAGATACTCTTTTTTCTTGATTAATTGAATATAGCCCTGAACATTAATGTTCGCCGGACATTCCACTTTGCAGGGAGAATGACCGAGCTTCAGAATACCAAATTTGTTGGGCGTCGCCTGAGCATAGAGCTTGGCAATCGCTTTTCGGGTACCCATTTCACAGTCAAACGGATTGGGCACGTTAACCGGACAGGCATCCGTACACTGACCGCATGCATTGCATTTCGCTTCATCGACATATCTTGGAGAGACCTTGATTTTAGCCTTAAAATTACCCGGTTCTCCCTCTAAACCAACGAGTTCGGAAAGGGTGAGTATCTCAATATTAATATTACGGGCACATTCGACCAGTTTGGGGGATACAATACAGGTAGCGCAGTCGCCGGTCGGGAACGTCTTGTCAAGTTGAGCCATCATGCCGCCGATGGCCGCGTCACGCTCAACAAGATAGACTTTAAATCCGGAATCAGCAAGATCAAGGGCTGCCTGAATACCGGCGATACCGCCGCCCTGAACCAGAACAGCACCTGTTAATTTTTTTTCACTTTTATGCATATCGTAACCTTAAATAGTCTTTAATCGTCTATCATCAATAAGCAGTTTTTATGAAACTGCTGCTTTCTTTAATATAACTGCCGGACTTACCATGAGTTTGTTCAACCCGAGTTCTTGGGGTGAAAGACCAAGAGCAAGACCGAGTAATTGTGTCAGATAAATTATCGGCATATCATATTTCTTGCCGAGGAGCTTTTCCATATCGGCCTGTCTGACATCAAGGCTTATTTGACACATCGGACACGCAACAACGATGCACTCTGCGCCAGCAGCCTTTGCCATCTCTATGACTGCCGCCGAACGCCGGACAGTAATTTCCGTTCGTGTAAGGTTTTGCATACCGCCGCAGCAATCCACTTTGCCCGACCACTCAACACTCGTACCGCCTGTCACATCGATCAGGCTTTCCAGAATCGTGGGATTCTCCGGATCGTCAAAGTTGGTCGCTTCCGGCGGACGGACAAGGTAACAACCGTAATAGGCAGCCACTTTGAGATCCTTTAACGGATTAACAATCTTCTTACGCAAATTAGCCAATCCAACGTCTTTTAAAAGAATCTCAACAAAGTGCCGTACCGGAACCGATCCGTCATAAATTTCTCCGAGACTTTCAGCAACGGATTGTTTCGTCTCTTCAGATTTTTTAATTTCATAATTGGCAACTTTTGAGCGGTTATAACAGGCGGCGCAATTAACCACCATGTCCATCCCCATCTCTTTGGCCAGAAGAAGGTTGGCAGAGGCCAGCGAAACAGCCAAATTCCGGTCGGTCTGGTGAGCGGCGCTGGCCCCGCAACAGGTCCAACCCTTGAGTTCGTTCAATTCAATATCAAGTGCTTTCGCTACCGCCAGACATGATTCATGCATGTCGCGGGCAGTAGAATGAGCAGAGCATCCTGGATAATATGCGTATTTCATTTTCCTGTTCCTTTGTTTTGCGCTGTCTTTTTGAAGATACGCTTCACTTTACCTTTGTCGCCACCCGACGGCGGCAGTATTGCAATCTTGCCTTTTTTAAGCATCGTGGGGAATTTATCCGTATCCTGTTTCAAATTGCCGGTTCTAAGTTTGTACAGGGCAATAGCCTGCAAGTCGTAAACGCGACCGTAAGATTTGACCGTGTTCAGAAACAAATGATTAAATAACGGCGCATCACCCTCCGGTCTGGCAACGCCTTTTGCTAAAGCGATGGATTTTAAGGCATCAATCACAGCGGGAAAGTTTATCTGATTAGGACACCTGGCATAACATGTTTCACAGCCAAGACATGTCCAAATGAGATCTGTCCGTAATAATTCGTCGCCGGCCCCCAGTTGTAGTCTTCGTATGATTTCAGAAGGCGGCGATTGGGTCTGGTCGGCTACGGGACAACCGATAGAACATTTCTTACACTGGTAGCAGATACTTAAATTAACATCTGCTTTTTCCCCAACGGTCTTGAAAAGATCTCCAGCGGCCCTCTGTTTTGTAATTCTTGTTGTCATTTTCGATACTCTCTCATTTAAAAAAATACCTATTCGTCTGACTCTATTTGCATGTTAGCCGACAGCTTATCCGGAGCAACTTTTCGGTAGACTTGACCCGGCCGCTTATGTTTGCCGTCAACCGTCAACAGATCATCCACCTTAATCCCGAACAAACGCTCATTTTCCTGAAGATAAGGCAAGATCGTCTCCCAATCCTGATCCGTCATCTTAAAGAAATTTCCGCCGTTCAACTGCTCGCGGACAAGATATTTATGAGGATCGCGCACGTATATGGCGCCTCCGGAGGCCAGCGAAAACAGGTTGCCGCCGGGATAGGGTTCTTTCAAAGTAATGATATTGCCCTGATCATCAAATGTTATGCCATTCAGAATAACGAACCCGCCGCTGGCAAATACATCCCCAGCCATAAAGGATTCCGCTAGGAAATCCAGGCAGGTGCCGTTAATCACAACCTTTGGTTTGCCAACGGAATTAATCAAGGGCCTGCCTGCGGCATTACCCAAAACAAATATGGACCCGCCCTTGGCGCCATATAAGAATGTTTGTCCCGTATCTCCGTGGATCACCAGCTTGCCGGCTTTAATGATTTGGCCCAATTGATCCTGGGCATTGCCGTGGACGGTAATGGTCAAACCGTCGATGCCGGATGCGAGATAATCGCCGTCATTATCATAAACATCGATTGTAACGTCTTCGGTGTGAGGTCCAAGGCCGCAACCGGTAAAACGCTGTCCGGCACAGTTATAAACGATGAAGTGTTTCCAACCCTTCATGTAGCCGTCTAATAAAAGCGAGGCATCGGATTTATTCCCTTCCGGCGGAAAACCAAGCGTATCAATGACCAAAGTCTTCTCTTCGACATTAGGTCCTCTTAATTGTTCTCTCGTTTTATAATTGATCAACCGGAACTCACATGCCGATGTTTCCCCGATTGATGGAATATGGGAAAATAATTTGCGCAAAGCTGCGCGAACGGTTTGCAGGATGTGCTTACGTTTCTTTGTACCGGTGCCATATCGCCGGTCGTTAAGCAGCGTTAATATCTCAATGGCTTTTGCGAATTGATTCGAATCTTTAGCCAGGTTAATAACCATATCACAGGCAAAGCTAATATCGGCAAAAGACCAGTTAACGATGTTTTCCGTAAAATAATGGAAGACTGTCTGGCTGCCTGTATCAAACCGTTCACGAATATCTTTCTCAATCTTATCAGTTTGAGTAGCGGGTGTTTTTATTTCTTTGGTTAAATCAGTTACTTCTGTTCCTGACGGCAGCCTTACTGGAACACCGAATTTATCCGTGCAGTTCATCCGATATTTGCCGGCTTTTTCTTTTTCAAGAGTAAAGATGAACGACCCGCCATCTGTTGAACTGCCGCCACGGGCATTCCAGTATTTGTCGGCAACCGGGCAGATACGGCTGTCATCTTTGGACATACTTAGCAATGTTGCGTCAATCGCCTGTTTTTCAGAACAAATCAAGCCGACTTGCACTTCCCCGTCGGCAAAAGCGAAGACCTGCGGACGAAGCATTGATGTATCGGTAATACCCATGAGTTGAAATTTGTCAGCCTGAGCCAGTGTGCGGGCAATGATAAAGAACCAGGGGCCATCAGGGGAAGAATGAATATGTGTTGCCTGAATTGCGCGATAGACGGACTGCTTGTCTTTGGCAAGCCTGTCGAAATCTATTTCTGTGGTAGGCGCCAAAGCCTCTATAATGTATTCTAAAGGATAGTGATAAGTCCTGTCCAGCAGATCAAATATCTGGACGGATACTTCCGTATCGGTCAGGAATTGCGGATAAATATGACGTTGCGCAAGATACTCACTGACTGAACTGTAGTTGGCAAAGTCGCCGTTATGGACCAGCGCGGTGTTTATTGCTCCAAAGGGATGCGCGCCTCCCGGATGCCAGACCCTTCCTTTGGTAGGAAACCGTTGATGGGCAATCCAGACATGCGCCTTCAAATCGTCGATCTTATAATAATCTGTAATGGATTCCGCGTACCCAACGACTTTAAGGATCATGATATTCTTGCCGTAAGACATCACGAAGGCTTTTTTATCGCCGAGTGAAGCATAATATTCCTGATTCAGCTTAACGCTTTGCTGGCTTAAGAATTCGCCTTCAGCGTCTTCACGACTCAGTCCATCTAATTTATTTTTGGATATAAAGGCATCCAGCGTTTCCGGTTTAACGCGAACAAAATAACGCATGACATCCGGAGGTTTGGCTTCCAGAGAAGGAATCGTGGTCCAGTCGGCAACGGTATCCATCATCTGGGAAGTTTTAATTTCAAAACAAGGTGTGATGTATTTGCTTTCCAGTTCCGGCCTGATCTCATTATCCAGAAACGCAATATGCACCATGTAATAATTATCCAAAACGTCGCGGGTGACTCCAAGCTGCTCCGGTATAAAACCTAACGCCGCAATTCCGCCGCCCTTACCGTTCCCGCGGTTATGCATCTGTTTGGACGGCTCGTGAATATGCCGGGCGGCAACCGGCTCGGTCGCGCAAAAGCCGACGACACCGCAACCACCTTCTTCCTCCGCTTTGTAAGTGGGGGAAGGCATATTTAATTCCTCAATCAGTCTTTGTCGGGAATCTAAAAGTTTTTCGATCATCCCGTTATTCATTTATGAATCTCCACATCATTGGTATAATCAAGGTGCATCAGAAGATCTGTGCGTCCCCGTAACTCACTCACACTCCGCAATCCGAATCGTTTCAATATTTCCACCAGTTCCTTTCGCCAGGCGGTATATAGATTGATAAGCCGTTGCGTGCCCCATTCAAGATCAACATCTTTTGCAAGTTCCACGTCGGTCGTGGCAATACCGCGCGGGCAACCCCGGCCGCTTTCACAGCGCGAACATCTTATGCAACCCAGCGCAACCAGTTCGGAAGTGCCCACAACAACACCATCAGCCCCCAGCGCAATCGCTTTGGCAATATCATGAGGCGTCCGCAATCCACCGCTAACGATCAGGGTAACCTTATCACGAATACCCTCCTGCGTAAGGAAACGATGGACTTTAACGATACTATACTCAATCGGCATGGCGATATTTTTCTTGGCAATGTCAGGTGCCGCGCCGGTTCCACCGTATCCGCCGTCCAGATGCACGATATGGGTACCGGCTGAATAGCTTCCCACAGCAACCATATCCACATCGTTAGGCGTAGAAACCTTGGTGGCAATCAGGGTCCGCCTGTTAACATGCTTGATCCAGTCCATGTGTTTTTGATGATCCTCGATGGAGTAAACACTATGAAACGGAAAAGGTGAAAACAGGGAAATACCCAGAACGGTTTCACGCATCCTGGCAACATCCGGAGTTACTTTATCGGCCAGCAAATGGCCGCCCAGGCCGGGTTTGGCTCCTTGCGCGTATTTGAATTCGACAATGCGGACACGCTGAATCGTCTCTTCACGAACACCGAAAAGACCGGTGGCAATTTGGGTGATGACATGGTCATCATATGGCTTCATGCGTTCCATGTATCCACCTTCACCGGTACAGGTAAAGGTATTAAACGCCGTGGCCGCGCGTGCCTTGGAAAGCTGAATCACGTTACTGACGGAACCGAAAGACATGCCGCCGCCATACCAGGGAACATCGATTTTCACCTGTGGACGGCCGTCGTTTCGCCTGTTGAGCACAATACTTGTGTCTATTTCATCGTCTCGCAATTCAACGGGTGGTTTTTCAGGAAATTTGAATCGCAGCCTGTCAAATCCGCCCCCGGAAGCTCCGGTTTCATAATCGTACCCGTATTCAGGTGACGGGGATTCACCGGTTTCCGCCATTTTCCAGGTCGCTATAAGCATATCGGGTGTCCAGCGATAATCACCCATCGCCTTCAACATGGGATTTTCAACCATTTGAAGCGCCTTATTCGGACACAGGTCTATGCAATAATGGTCGGTCTTCTGACAGGAAGGACCTATGCAAACATTCAAATGCGGGGCAGAAAACAATTTATAGCCCGGTTTCAATACATGCACGCCGTGCGGACAAACCTGAGCACATTTACCGCAGAGCTTACAATCGCTGCTCCGGCGGATGATATATTTGGCTATCTCATTACGATAGCGCGAGGGCGCCGGTTTGACTTCGCGGGATACCTCAACATCCGGCACCAGTGTTTTAATTGTATTTTCAGGCAGGACTTCTTTAAGCCCCGACTCTTTCGCCAAAAAGCTTTCCAAAAGTATCCTCCTCGAGATCTTCAAAAAATAATGCACGGCCGGTTTCACCACGCAGACGGCGGGCTTCCCGCATCCCCATGGCTCCCATCACCTCAATCAACTGGTCATGCCAAACGGCAATTAAATTCGTCATACGTCCGACCCCGTATTGGGAGGTGATAGTTTCAATCTTCGCCGGACAGACAAAACCATCACGGCAATTTGTACAAAAGCGGCATTCAAGACCGATTAAGAGCGGCATATTAATCGTGATGGCATCCGCGCCGCAAATAATTTCTTTTGCCATATGTTCCGCCAAAGCAATGCCACCGCTGGCAATCAGGGTGACTTCGTCCCGGATGCCTTCTTTTACAAGTGACGTGTGGATGGCCCGTGTCATATCCTTTATAAATTTGGGTTTTTCTACCCCTGTTTGATTACCGTTTATATCGGACACAATATGTATGGCTTCAACAACGGGGTTGTGAGCCAGCGCGATAGACCTCTCCATGCCATGTGCATCCAGTTCAACTCTGACCGAAACAACAAGCTCCGGATTGACAGCTTTTATCTCTTTTATACGCTGCTCGGTTTTATCACTGTCGGCAATTTCAATAAGACGCAACTGTTTAAGCATATCCGCCGATGGCATAGGTGTCTCTTTGCCAAGATAGAAAATTATATTCGATAAATGTTTTTCTTCATACTTGTCCAGCAGATGATGCTTTTCCCAGTCAACGATAACCATCGTGCCGGTTTTAACGGCAACATTCAGTAACATCGGCTGCAGGTTGGGAAAATGATATTGATCAGGGAACATGTCAATGATAATCGGAACAGGCAGATCTACCAGCGGCGATAATGAGGTCTTCAGTTTATTGCCTTCAAACGAAAGGTGTTTGGGTTTTCTTCCGATATCAACGGCGGTGCTGATATATTCACGTCCATGAATTCCATCACGGGTCGGACGAACGATTTCAGACATATCCGTCCACATGGCGTCAAACCCGGCGCCCGTAAACTTACCTCTGTAGCCTGCGCCTGAAACGGGAATTCCCGCTGTCTCTGCCTGATTCCAGGTTGTTAGAATAATGTCAGGCGTAAAATAACCGTTACCCATTTGCTCGTATTTTGGATTGACCGTTAAAGCAAGCAAGCCTTTCGTGCACTTCTGTACGCAGGAGAAACATCCCATGCATTCAAAGAACATCGCATTAAATTCATCCAGATCCTTGATATACTGCATTTCCTGCCTGTAACGGTCGTATACACAGGCTTTTTTCACGCAATTGTGACACCTGGCGCAATCTTCACGCCAGTCAACAACCCCGAACTTACCTGTTTTCGGCAATCTCGGTGGAATTTTTTTTGTTTCGATATGATATTTCTTCGGCATTTTATTCAGTCTCAATTATTACAATACGGACGATAATAATTCGTTAATAGTTGTCTCGTTGCCACCGGACATAATATGAACGCCTTTTAGTCCCGGAAGGCCCTTGAGTTTTTTTATTATTTCAGCCGCTATTTTAACGCCCTCTTTTTCCTGAGCCTCAGAACCACCGGCAGCCGAAAGCCTGTCAATGACCGCTTCAGGAATCATAAAGTCGGTATGAGTCTCGGCTAATTCTTTAGCCTGGGCTGCACTTTTGAGCGGCAGAACTCCGGCAAGAATTGCCGTCTTATCGGCAAGTCCCGCTTTGCAGACGGCTTCCAACCAGACTTTAAATGCATCGACATCAAATACGGACTGTGTCTGAATAAAATCGGCGCCTGCAGCTATTTTTTTACTTAATCTTAAAATATTCAATTCAAGCGGCTTCAAATTCGGATTAGCGGCAGCACCGATCAGCATACAAAAGCTTCCTTGGATTTTTTGACCGTCCAGCAGCTGACCGTTATTCATTTTTTTAACTACATCAATTAGTTGAATGGAATCAACATCAAAAACATTGGCTGATTCATTGCACCCTATAAGAGTCTGGTGATAACCGGTGAGACATAAAACATTTTTTATACCCAAATAAGCGGCTCCCAGAAGATCGGATTGAAGCGCAATGCGATTGCGGTCTCTGGTTATGATTTGCAATACCGGTTCAATGCCGGCCTTGCTCAAAGCAACAGAAGCTGCCAGACTGGACATTGATATACCATAATGATTATCAGCAACGTTTACCGCTGTCAGGCTGTTGCCGAATATTTTAGGATCGATCCCTACTTCGGTTGCGGCAAGCGGCAAATACTCAGCAGTGAAAATAAACTCTTTTCCGCTGATTTTGACTGCTAATTTGCTATCCTGTTTCATACCTTATACTCCTTACCGTTATGGACTTAAGAAAAACTATACCGTATGCGAAATTTGCGTAGCCTGCGATTTCTCAATTATTGTCATTATTTGAAGGAAGAATTCTTCCAACTGATGAACTGCCTCTGTTATGCCCCCGTCGCCCATCTGAATTATTTTAGTTCGGCCTTTTCCGAGTCCTGCTTCCTCCAGCAATTCATCGATGGCCTGTGCCCGCTTTCTGGCGCGTATATTACCTTCCATGTAGCGGCATTCGCCTTCTTTACATATCATAATGGCAGCGCCATCCGCGCCTGTATCAAATGCTTTAGTAAGGTACAGAATATCCAGTTTTCCTGAACAGGGTAATGAAATTACTTTAATTTCAACATTCTGCGGGGAATAATTTCGCAGCAATTCTTCCTGATCGTAGCTTGTCGCACAATGGAAAAGATATATTTTGGGAATTTTATTATTCAACGCTGACACCTTTTTTATTTATACTGGATTATTCAGGTAATCTATCAGGAGATAGGCAAAACACTCTGGCAGTTTACGTATCCGAACCTATATATTTTAACCTGTTTTTTTACTCCTCGTTCTCGTTTTTCATAACGCAAATACCTCTACTGACACATAACAACACAAAGCACCACAGTTAAATGCCAAAGTCGTGCCAATTTTACAAAATAAATTACATTGTTGTATATCATTTATTTTTAAATCTTTACGCTGTTAAAAAAATATGTCTCTATTTTAAAAAGCACAAATTTGTTCTTTTTAAAAATTACGGAACATTTTTGAACTATTTAATTACATTTGTCCTTATTTTGGAGCGGTTTTTGTATGCTCTCCATTTGTTTCTTCCAAAGCCTCAACATATAAAACTCTTTCCTGCACACAGGAACGCGCACAATAGCACACTTTTATCTTTCTTCTCAATTTCTTTTTCTTTATTTGCGATAAAAAAAGGGATGAGATGCTGACAGGCTACCGTGTTCTTCTTTTAATAACTAAACTCCTTGCTTAGCGCAATTTTTATCTTTTGGGAATTATATAACAACTTCATTAAAAGCTGCCCCGGGAAGAAATTATTTTTGCGCTCCCTTACTTATTTATATAAGTAATATATTAACTAATGATGATTTAACAAGAACATATTTCAGTCTAATATAAGTATTTAATTTAATTTTTAAATTCTAATTATCTTTATTTTGGTGTGAGACACGGTAATACCATAATAATATTATAAATAGTTAGAATGTTTGATTTTAACATCCCTTACTATTTCACGAGTCGAATTGCCATTGATGGCAAATCAAGAGTCGAACCGTGCCCATGGAATACTTTAACTGACGCAGAAAATAAAAAGAATAACCTGTCTTTTGATGAAATCCCTTGGTTTAACAATCATCCAACATTCTTCAGAGGAACTCTTAACCGTGAATAAATTGTATGGCTGAGGGACAAGGACTCGAACCTCGATTCACAGGGCCAGAACCTGTTGTCCTACCTTTAGACGATCCCTCAATGTGGACATCAAGACAATTATCTATGCAATAAAACCTTGTATTCTTTCTTCAAAAATCCTTAAATATTATTTCAATCATGATCTTGGACGGCTTTATTGCTTTTGCGGAAGAGCTTGGGATCAATTCCCAGTTTGCCAATTTTGTATTGAATAATGCGTTTTGTTGTCCCTAAAATATTTGCGGCCTTGGTCTGATTGCCACCTGTTGCTTCCAGAGTATCAACAATTAATGATCGTTCCTGCGCTTCAACGACAGAAGATAATTTGCTGTGTTCAACCTTTTCAGCTTTTTTCTCTCTGACATGTAATGACGGCGGTAAATGAATACACTCAATCATGTCTGTTTTAGTCAATAATACCGCTCTTTCAATGCAATTTTCCAGTTCACGCACGTTACCCGGCCATTTATGTGATAAAAATACTTCGATCGCCGCTGTTGAAATCTTTTTAACGCTCTTCCCCATTTCCTTGCTGTACTTTAGGATAAAATAGTCGGCTAAAAGAATTATATCACTCCCTCTTTCGCGCAACGGCGGCAAGTAAATGGGAAATACGTTCAGACGGTAAAACAAATCAGCGCGGAAACGGTCAGATGTAATATCCTGTTCCAGATCTCTATTGGTAGCCGCGATAATGCGCACATTAACATTAATAATACGTGAAGAACCCAGTGGTTGAAATCTCTTTTCCTGTAAAACCCGTAACAGCTTTACCTGAGCGGCTGCGGAAAGTTCGCCAACTTCATCCAGAAAAATTGTACCGCCATTTGCTTCTTCAAAACGTCCTCTGCGTTGATGCAAGGCTCCTGTAAACGCGCCTTTTTCATGACCAAACAATTCGCTTTCAATCAGCGTATCCGGAATAGCGGCACAATTAACCTGCACCAGCGGGCCGTTTTTACGTGAAGAGTTTTTATGAATAGCGCTTGCAATTAATTCTTTTCCGGTGCCGGTTTCACCATTGATCAGGACCGTAGTATTGGAATCAGCAACCTGCGCCACAAGCCCGAATACTTCCTGCATTGATTTTGAATGGCCGATAATATCCAAAGAAGGCGCATGGGTGCTGCCGACTATCTTGCGTAACCGCTCGTTTTCTTCTTCCAGCGCGCGAATATGAACGGCCTTGGCCATCAACTCGGCAACAGAAGATAATATGGCCAACTCTTTATCAAGATCCTCGACCTGCTGGGCAATCTTATCAGCGGATAAAACGCCTACAACGTTCGCGTCATACATAATAGGAACACATAAAAATGAAAGCTCAGCACGGTTAAGATGGCGCCGCGCGCCGGTGCGATCCAGAAAATGTGTTTCTTTGCCCAAATTCGCCACTGCCATCGGACGGCCGGTTTCCGCTACTTTCCCGGTAATACCTTCCCCTGGTTTATAGGAAACTTCCAAACCGTCAATATTGACGTCATGGGCGATATCCAGCCAGGCCTCCTTTTTTTCGCGATCCATCAGAGATATCATCCCGCGCTGCATACCCAGGCGTGAGCTCATTTCCTTCAGGGCCAGTTCCAGTTGATCACGCAAATCTCCCGGCTGCGCCAGAATCCTGGCAATGGCGTGCAGGGCGGCTAATTCTTCATAAGTATGTATACTCAATTTACGTTCTTTCTCGGAAAAAGATTTTTTTGTAGTCTTGCTCATAGATGGCTTAACTGACCATAAAGTATTTTGTTACAAAAATGTACCAATAGCAATATGTTTTTTCATATTCTTCCGATTAATTGCAAGTTCTGAACCAATTATCAGCTTTTTAAATAATTAAACCAAAACGTCTGTAAGGCGTTTAAAACCAAAAACAGCATCATAAAACTAATAAAATTGTTGAAAAAAATAGGTAATAACAATAGAAGGAGTTTGCAAAAACATGAAGGAGATTTATGATTTCGAAAAGAGCGTCCAAATTCACATCTTTTATTGTCATGGATGTCATGGCAAAAGCCGAGGAATTGGAACGTAAGGGCGAAAACATTATCCACCTGGAAGTGGGTGAACCTGATTTCCCCACACCAAAAGTTATCACGCAGGCGGCAAATGATGCCCTATCCAACAATAAAACACGCTATACCCACGCCCTGGGACTGTTGGAGCTTAGGGAAGCCATATGCGATTTTTATTTCAAAGAATATGGAGTAAATATAATACCCGATCAGGTCATGATATCTACCGGGACATCTCCGGCGTTGCTTTTCGCAATGCTGGCAATTCTGGATCATGGCGATGAAGTAATCATTTCCAATCCGCGCTATCCCTGCTATCAGAACTTTATTCTCGCTGCAGGCGGCAAAATTAAAGAGGTTAAAACTTACCCTGAAGATGGATTTCAGTATCGCCCGAAGGATATAAAAAAGAAACTCTCCCTCCGTACAAAGGCAATTTTAATCAATTCACCTTCAAATCCCACCGGCATTGTCATGAACAAGGAGCAACTGCAGAATATCGCTCAATTTGACAAGCAGTATATTATTTCTGACGAGATTTATCATGGTTTAATCTATCAGGGCCGCGCTCATTCCATTTTAGAATTTACTGATCACGCTTTTGTCATCAATGGTTTCTCCAAATTATACGCTATGACCGGATGGCGCCTGGGCTACTGCATTTTTCCAAAAGCGTTTACGGCTGTTATGCAGCGGATTCATCAGAATTTCATGATATCCGCCAATGGATTTATTCAATGGGCGGGCATTGCCGCTCTTACCAAAGCCCAAAATGATGTAGACGAAATGATATGCATTTATAATGAACGTCGTCAATATATGCTGGCTCGTTTAAAGGATATGGGTTTTGTCATACATGTTGAACCGACTGGCGCATTTTATGTGTTTGCCGACGCGCGCCGCTTTTGCAAAGATTCTTACAAAGAAGCATTTCGTATTATTGAAGATGTAAAAGTGGGCGTCACCCCTGGCATAGATTTCGGCAGTGGAGGAGAAGGTTTTTTGCGTTTTTCTTACGCCAATTCCATGAAAAATATCAAAGAGGGATTAAATCGTCTGGAGAGTTATCTTCATAAATATGCCTGAATGATTTTTGATAAGCTAAAACCATTTTAAAATTTAATACTACAAATCCATTATATAAATCACTGCTAATGCCATTTCGCTTTAAAAAGATCAGATTCGGCAAAAAAACATTCGCTTCTGTATTTATTTTCGTGAAGAAGAGTTATGTGTACGCAACAGATCGGCAAATTGATCGGGCGCAACCGGCTTACTGAAATAATAACCCTGCATCTCGTCACAGATGAGTTGTCTCAAAAAATCATCCTGTATCTGCGTTTCCACACCTTCAGCAACAACAGTAAGACTCAGATGCTTGCCCATGTTTATGATCGATTCAATAATAGCTTTATCATCAGAATCCCGCGTGATGTTGCGAACGAAGGATCTGTCCACCTTGAGCGTGTCGATAGGGAAGTGCGATATCTGAGTGAGCGAAGAGTAGCCCGTTCCGAAATTATCAACGGCAAGACGGACTCCCATTTCTTTGATACTGGTCAGCACCTTAATCATGTAGGCAGGATTATGCATTAACATACTTTCACTGATTTCCAGTTCCAAAAGATTCGGCGCCATGCCGGATTCCTTCAATATGGTTTTGATATCTTCTACCAAATTATCATCCATAAGTTGACGGAGAGATAAATTTACCGATATGCAGACAGGGGGCAAACCCTGGCTTTGCCAGATTGCATGCTGAGCGCAAACTGTTTTCAGCACCCATTTGCCAATAGATACTATCAGCCCTGTTTCGTCGGCCACCGGAATAAATTGCGTTGGGGTTACTGAGCCGAGATACGGGTTTTCCCAGCGCAGAAATGCTTCAACACCCGTTATCATACCGGTTTTAAAATCCAACCTGGCCTGATAGTCCAGAAAAAATTCCTTTCTCTCCAGTGCAAAACGAAGATTTGTTTCGATAGACATGCGCTCGGTTGATTGTGTTTTAATATCTTTGGAATAAAATTGATAATTGTTCTTGCCTTCTTCCTTGGCGAAATACATGGCAATATCGGCGTTTTTCATTAATGTTTGGTCGTCTTCCCCATTTATGGGAAATATACTGATGCCGATACTGGCCGTTACGCGGCATTCTTGACCCAGAATCATCACCGGTTTCATCGTAGAGGTAAGTATCTTTTTTGCCAGGGTTGCTACCTGATTCAATTCGGTCACTTCCTCTATCAGAATAATGAATTCATCCCCGCCCAGACGACCGACAACATCGACGGCGCGAAGCGATTGTCTGAACCGGTCGGCAATTTCCTGTAACAGTTGATCTCCTGCCTCATGCCCCATGGTATCATTGATAATTTTGAAGCGATCCAAATCGATGAAAAAGACGGCAAACTGCCGCTGATAGCGCCGCGCGGCCTGGATGGCGTGGTTGAGCAACTGGCTGAACAACAAACGGTTGGGCAGTCCGGTCAGGGCATCATGGGTTGCCATTTTTTCGAGTTTTTGCTCTATATATTTACGTTCGGTGATATCGCGTATGACTCCCTTGAACCCGGTCGGCTTGCCTGATAAATCTTTTTTCAGGGATACGGAAGATTCAATGTATCTTTTTGTTCCATCCTTCCTTATAATAAGCCAATCAAGTGCATCGTTGGATTCACCTGTTTTGTAAATTTTATTAAAAGCCTTAAAAACTTTTGCTGACGTTTCTTTATCTGAGAAATCACTATAATTCGTACCGGCCAATTCTTGCCTGGAGCTCCCTGTCAGCCTGCATAATGAATTGTTAAAGAAGGTAAAGTTTCCGGCGAGATCGACTTCAAAATAAGCCTCCTGAATGTTCTCCAGAATGCTTCTGTATTTTTCCTCGCTTTCCTGTAATTTTTCCTCCGTCCGTTTGCGTTCGGTAATATCTTCAACATGCACCATAACAAGGTTATCAGGCACAAAGGCATACGTGGCTATTATATTTCTACCGGGCATGAAATGCCCTGAAAGCAACTCTCTCTTAATGACTGCTTTTTCTTCAAAGCATCTTTGAATATCCCGCAGAACATCCTGTTGATCGCGATATATATTGTGTGCCGTTTTATTGATGAACTTTTTGATGTTTTCTCCGGTCACAGCCAGCGCCGCTTTATTGCATTCCACCAGAATGAAATCCCCGCCAATCTTCTGCCAGGTGAATGTCGGAATCGGGCTTCCGTGATATTGCGATTTAAAACGTATTTTACTTTCTCTGATAACTTTCTCTGCCTGCTTACGTTCGGTGATGTCATTTACAATTCCCACAAATCCTATCGGATTGCCTGACGAATCTTTTCGTAACGATATAGAACCTTCAATATATATTTTCGCGTTGTCTTTTCTCACAACCTGCCAACTAAATTTTTTTATCGGTTTCCCTGTTTTATAGACTTTATTATATGCCTTAACAGCTTTTTTTGCGGTTTCTTCATCCGTATAGCGCCGATAGTTCATTCCCATCAATTCTTTGGCGGAGTATCCCAGAATTCGGCATATCGAATTATTAAAAAAAGTGACATTTCCGGAAAGGTCTAATTCAAAACACCCATCTTGAATATTTTCAAGGAAGTCATGGTATCTTTCTGCCTCACCGCTATTGAGCGTCCCAGCCGCAGGCTTTTTCAAAGAAACCGTGTCTTTTAATACAGATTTCTTTTTTTCTTTTTCTTTCCTATTTGATAAGGAATTTTTTTTGAGGGAAGATATTCCCTCTCTGGCAGCTTTAACCTGTTTTCTGTTTTTAGACATTGCTTTGATATTTTCTTTCATAGCGCAACATCCTCTTTGGGTGATTTGAGGGTTGAATTGATATTTACAGAAGCGCTGCCGGCAACAAGCAGGTCAATGATTAGCTTTAATTTTAAGCTATCATTATATTAATCAGATTTAATAAGAAGTTATAACAAATACCGCATCTTACTTACAATTAGAGTATAAGATTAAAAATCATAAAGTCAATATTTTTTTAAAAGAAAGTTTCTTGTGATACAAAAATTTCATTTTCGGTTATTATTTACTTATAAATGGGTGAAAATATTATTTTATGTATAAATTGATAGTATATGAATCATTATATGAATGTTTTGTTTGAGTTGGCGGAAAAATTTATCATCGGAATTTACCACTTATTTCAAGCACTTGCACGCAAAGAATCAGAGTCTTTTTCAGTATTTCTTCCGGAAAATCCCGTGTTTCGCATCCATACTGACGCATAATCCATTCAAGCGCATCTTTTTTGGCCTCTACATCCTCTAATATTTTAGCTGTGCCTGATCCAATGACGCTCTCGTATCTCGATCCCCATTTACAGGCAGTTTCCGATTCAATTATATTATGGAGGATATCAAACTCGAAACAAACTGTATTATTCTTTCTTAGAATATCAATTTTTCTTCCTTCGGGCGCTGCATGAAAATAAAGAAAATTGCCATCATAACCGAAATTAAGAGGAACAATATAAGGCTGATTACCGTCACACATTGCCAAGCGGCAAACCCGGCAACGCCTGATGATACTGTCAATATCTTTTTTGTCTTTTACTTCCCTGTCTGCTTTACGCATAATTTATTTGTCTTTACCGTAGTATCAGATTTTCCAGTCATCGTTTGATTCCGATTGCCTTAAAAAACGTATAGCAAAATACTCCGTCGCGCTCCGCCGTACGGTATAAATCCCTGATTCCTTTTTCAAAAATACTTTGTTGAATTATTCCCGATTTAATTGCCGGTTCACGAACACCCTCAATCATAGCCGTGAACGTCTTTTTTGTGAAACCTTCGACAAGTTCCGGTTTACTGGAATCAACATAGACCATTCGGGGAGATACTCGAATTGATTCAAAACCTGCTTCGCACAACAGGGGATAAAGCTCTCTGCCCACCATGGCGTTGCCGCCAGCCTTTCGTTGCAGCTCAACCTGACACGCGATCGCCTTGTGCGCCGCGTCGCTGTCAGGATAAAAATAGGCAGAGCCATGATCTCCTTCAATAACCGTTATGGTGCCGCCCCGCTTTAAGTATTTTTTCAGTGTTTGCAGTACCTCGACTGAATGCGGGAGATGTTCCAGAACAAAACAGATAAAAATATGGTCGAAATAGTCCGGCTCATAAGGCAAATTGAAAATATCCGCCCGTTCGAATTTAACATTGGTTAAACCTGCCTCTGCTGCTCTTATTCTTGCTTCATTAACGGACGTCTCGGATATATCAATGGAAGTAACTAAAGCATCTGGACTGTTTTTAGCGAGTGTAACCGTTTGCGCGCCAACGCCGCAGCCGGCTTCCAGTACAAGGCTGCCTGCCGGGTATGAAGTATCCGAATGCAGTAACTCCAGAAGCGTTGAGGCTTGATCCTGCAGCCGTATGTTTTCCCGATGATCGTAACCGTGAACGTATGTTTTTCTCATACCCGTTTCAGCTCCGGCAATTAAATATTATTTTTTATCAGACCTTTTCAAAAAAAGGTATGGTAACATGATTTATTAGTCAAGCCAATTATCGTCTAATAATTATTTTTTGTTGTTTCCTTTTTGTGGAGTTACGCTATAATCATATTGATGCCATGGTTCAGATGCTTGAAGAATCTGCCACATGGATATTTGAAAAAAGCGGGCAAATGTTTGTTCATCACACTAGAGCTTATATTGTTTAGGAAACTTTATGACATACAAAATATTAGGTATTTCCGGCAGCCCGGTAAAAAAAGGCAATGTTGAAACGGTGCTGATCCGCGCGATTGAAAGTCTACCTGCAAAAAATATCGAACATCATATTGTTCATCTTTCCGGCTTGAAAATTCGCGACTGCATCCATTGTAATTTCTGTCTGACCAAACAAATGCGGGGCAAATATTGTTCAATTAAGGATGACGCGCAGGCTGTCTTTGAAAAAGCAGAAACAGCGGATATTATTGTTTTGGCAAGCCCGGTGTATTTCATGCGCACTTCCGCGCTGATGGCGGCGATGCTTGACCGGTTCCGTGTGTTTGTTTTCGGTAACCTGACGGCGGGCCGCATGAAAAACAAAATCGGCGCGAGCATGGCGGCAGCATGGCTTCGGCACGGCGGTATCGAAACAACACATCTGACGCATATATTGATGTTTCTGAGTATGGAGATGATTCCCGTCAGTGTCCATCAAGGAATCAGCCCCTTAGGCGCTTCGGTATTGACGAGCATCAACGGTTCGGGAAACTTTGATCCGGCAGTTCATATGGGAATGGAACATGACAAGCCAGGTATCCAATCCGCTCAGCTGATTCTGCGGCGGACAATGGAACTGGCGAAATTAATAAAAAAATGAACATTCAGGCCGGTAAATTGACAAACCGGTTTATCAGGTGTATGAACTGACGCCAAAAAATCGCATCTATGAGAACATAATATGCCTATCTATTTACAAATACTTTTGTTGATTGCCGCCTTTATTGTCTTTGTCGTGCTGTTAATTTATATGGGTGGGTTGGGCGTGCGGCGTATGTGTTTCAAGATTATTGCCGAAATGGAAGAAGCCCGGGCATTCAAAGAATCCAGAGCGGTTAATCTTCAGGATGAACGGAAAAATTTCTTTCGTGTGGGAACGGGGAATATTCGTCCCAAAGCGCTAAACCTTCTGATAGCCGACGGCCTGGTCATTAAAACGAATAACGGTAAATATTATCTGGACAAAGAAAAACTCTCTCAGGCAAAAGCTCAATTAGATTCAATAAAAAAATAAATGATTCTTTTGGTTTCTTCATAATAATCAAAGCAGCGGAAATATCTTTTTTTAGTCATGCAGGCAACTCTCTTCATGTGACCTATGCAGTGGACGTTCAGGTTAAAAGGCGTTTCAATGTTCTCGAAAGAAGAGAGGCGTTTTCAAGCACATCTTTTTGCGATAATGCTTTGTACCATTGGTGAGTCCAGGAATTGTGGAGTCCTATAACCATCTGATGCGGCGTGAAAACTTTCTGTATGTCAATGCGATTATCAAACCAGAACTTCCAATACTTTTCTTCAGGTGTCATGCTTCTTGATGAGAAATAGAGGGCTTCGGGAATAAATCCGTATTCCAACCGATCCAACATGGTAAGATAATGTCTGAATACTGTCCGGAAATATAGTTCTCTTTTTCTTCGCATCAGAGCATTACCGATCCGATTAATCAGCATTTTAAACCGGGGCGTAAGCATTTTTTGATCTCTGGTGATCTTCAGATAAGCAAGAACAAACTTGTCCTCAACATGTTTTTGCATCATATGAAACAAACCGCGGCTCTCAATCATATTACTCATTACGTCCGCCATCATGCTGTTCGCGAAAAAATCCCATGGGAGATGCGGCGCGTTGCCCCTTATTTCTCCAAGAAAATTCAATTTTTCCTGAATCCCTTTTTGCCATAAAGTAAGGAGATGAGAGCCCGGTTTTGCCGCCATAAAGCCGCAATGAGTACTGAACATGACAACTTCCGTATTTCTTAACATCCGTATTAGCGGGGCGATGTCCGCCGTTACCAGCGTATCGGCATCCATGAAGATACCGCCGTGTTCCTTCAGCACGGCAACCATGACGGCATCTTTCTGCATCATATAAGTAAGCTTCTTGAGTACAGTCATGTCATAGGTCCCTTCCGGCAAATATAGATCGATATTCGAATGGTCCAGAAAAATTATTTCATAATCCGGAAGGTTTCGTTCCCATGTCCTTCTGCAAAGATCTAAATAAGGGATCATGCTTCCCTTGGGTTCCCAGAAAGAAAAAATTGTTCTCTCATAATCCATGTTTTGATTTGCCCGCAGAAAATTATTTTAAAAACCGTAAAATACAGGATGATGATGCAATTTAACCGCAACTTCTTTCCGCATCTTCATATTGTACGCGTATGTTGCTCATATCATAAATAGTTTCGCTTATTTCCAAAAAACCGAGCTTATTATAGTCAACTAATTGCTCTGTCGGAACGCGATGAATAGATGTCCACTCGGAAGTTATCGGCATGGTGTTGGTACGTATTTTGCCAACATTGCCGAGACAATAACGGCAGGCAAATAATGGTTCTTTGGACATGAGGTAATTTTTAAGTATATCCTGAAAATCGGAAGCGCAGTTAATCTTTATACCATCTTTTCTGTAATCGTATGCTACCGATTGATTGAGAATTTTCGGAATATATATGCATTGTGGACACTTGAAAAAATATCCCTCATAGATCGACTGACACCCCCAAATATGTGCTCTCAGACATGTCTTGTATATACGCCGTATCAGCGACACATCAGTCGTTCCAACCAGCGAAAATGCAATCTGAAAATATTTATACAGGTATGTGGATAATCTCACCTTGTGCTTTTCGGCATTTTGTAAAATGGTTGACATATTCAGATCCAGCAGTTTTCTTGTTACCGGATAAACGGAAAGCTCAACCTCATCAAGCGCATCCCAAATATCACCATCCATTTGATGCAAAAGCGTCCCATTCGTGACAAGAACAATATTATTACAAATGCCGCTTTCGCGCACAGCACGGATAAGAGAAAGAAGATCAGGATGCAGCAGCGGTTCACCGCCAATAATTTTTAACGTGTCTGCTTTGTATGATTTGAATAAAAGCGAAAGATCCCTCAAAACAATATCCGGCTCGGCAATTCTTGGAACTGCCGCCGGCGACGCGTGATTGCAATCCGTACATCCAAGATTACAGTGATCAACCGCGTTTATTTCACAACTGTGTGGTGGAACAATTTTGCCGTCAACAAGCTTAAAGCAACGCCAATCATCCGGACCTTTGGTTGTCCAGGGCTTCAAAAAGGACTTGTAAGTTGAAAATAGTTTTGGAAACATAATTAAAATGCGGTGGCGTCACAATATTTTTTACTTAATAAATTGCTTTTTTACGACCTGCACAAAGTGTATAAAATGAGAATGTTTTCTAAGTCAATGAAAAAGGCACTTGATTAGCCCTGCGGGTTTATATATTAGCATAAACAAACACTAAGGACATAAGCTTAATGTTCATTGACGCTAAAAATAAAATCAAAATCGGCAAAGAAAATTCGAAAAGGCTTTGTGAAAAGGCCTGCAGGAAGTTTTTTTTCTATGAATTGTGGTTTATAGCTTTCAAAAGGAAAGACTGTACTGGCAGTTTTGTCTTTAATGATTGTATTAAGATTATGTCTCCACGAAATCATTTTTATGCGGATCCTTTTATAATTAAGAGGGATAAAAAGAACTATGTCTTCTTTGAAGATTTCAGTCTATGTGACAATAAAGCGCTTATCAGTCATATAGAAATTTTTGATGACAATACTTACGGCAAACCCAAAAGAGCGTTGGTAAAGGATTATCATCTCTCCTATCCCTTTCTTTATGAAAGGGATGGCAATACATATATGATCCCTGAAACACGTCAAAACAAAAGCATAGAACTATACAGAGCAGAAACTTTCCCTGATAAATGGGTATTGGACGCAACAATAATGGATAACATTAGTGCAGTAGATACTACTATTTTTATGAAAAATGAGAAGCTGTGGATGTTCACAAACATCATTGGGTCACCTCAAAAGGAAAGTAAAGAATTATTCCTTTTCTTTGCGGACACCATCCATGGTCCCTGGCACAGTCATCCTCAGAATCCTGTTGTTACAGACCGACGCTCTGCCCGACCGGCAGGAAGTTTGTTTTATCTAGAGGATAAATTAATCCGTCCCGGTCAAAACTGTGAAGGGAGATACGGACATTCTATAGCGTTGAATAATGTATTGGTACTAAACGAGCATGAATATCATGAAGAGACAATCAGGATCATTAATCATGATTGGTATCCGGATAATTTTTGCACACATACCTATAATTTTAATGATGACATTGAAGTCATTGACGGTAAAGAGTATGTGTTTGACTTGTTTAAGATTCTGTGGAGCTTTATATTCAGGACAAATAGACTCATTCAATTTATCAGCCATCGCTTATTCACAACTGATAAAAATAACAAATGTCAGGGCGTTCCCGGTTAACAGCCGGGCAGTTCCTGCTTTTTCATCATGATTAACACTGCCGAAATGGCGCCTTCAGTCATACCGGGAATGCGCTCCATTTGACCGATAGTCGCGGGAGCAATACGGGTGAGCTTGATTTGAAGCTCGTTGGAGAGGCCGGGAACCGCTGAATAATCAAAGTCCGGCGGAATTTTCTTTTTTTCCTGTTCCTTTAATTTTTTAACGGCATCGAACTGTCGCTTAATGTAGCCTTCATACTTGGTTTCAATTTCAATCTGCTGTTTGACAAACGCATCGGTTTGCGGTTCCCATCCGGGAAATCCGGCCAGACTGTCATAAGATAATTCATAACGTTTCAGCAGTCCGTAAAGCGTCGTATGATTATTTAAAGGCGGGGTATTGAGCCCAGCCAGTTGCTCGTTTGTTTCCACGGTTGGTTTTACGGACGATGCCTTGAGATGCTCAATGCCCTCAGCAATCTTTTTTATTTTATCCTGAAGCGTGAGATAGTTCGCCTGATCAATCAGACCCAGTTCACAGCCTTTGCCCATTAAGCGGATGACGGCATTGTCTTCCCGTAGAATGAGGCGATATTCGGCGCGCGAGGTAAACATGCGATAGGGCTCATCCACGCCGCGCGTAACGAGATCATCGATCATAACCGCCATATAGGCCTCGGAACGATCCAGAATAAACGCAGGCGCCTTCTGTACGGCGCGCGCTGCATTGATGCCGGCCCAAAGACCCTGCGCCGCCGCTTCTTCATAACCGGACGTGCCGTTTATCTGACCTGCGAGATACAGGCCTGCGACCAATTTTGTCTCCAGTGTGGGTTTGAGTTGTGTGGGCTGAACAAAATCATATTCGATAGCATAAGCGGGACGCATGATTTGGGCATGCTCCAATCCTTTCACGCTGCGCACAATCTTATACTGCAATTCCAGCGGCAGACAGTTGCCTAAACCTTTAGCATATACTTCCTGCGTGTCCAGTCCTTCATGCTCCAAAACGACCGGATGACTTTCGCGCTCGCCAAACCGCATGACTTTATCTTCCAGCGAGGGACAGTAACGGGCGCTCACTCCTTTAATAACGCCTGAATATAGCGGTGAGTGCTGAATATTTTCACGAATCACACGATGTGTTTCGGCGGACGTGGCAGTAAAATAAGAAGGCAGACGCTCAGGCCTCAGGACTGTCGTGGTAAAGGAAAAGGGCTTAGGTTCGGGATCGCTATCCTGTCTCTCTAACCGGGAAAAATCAATGGAGGAAGCGCGCAGGCGGGGCGGGGTGCCCGTTTTCATTCTGCCGATATCAAAACCCAGTTGTTTGAGATTTTGTGCAAGCCCAGTAGAAGCAAGTTCTCCGGCGCGTCCTGAAGGAGTTTGTGAAGCGCCGACATGCACCAGGCCGTTTAGAAAAGTGCCGGTGGTAATGATAACTTTTTTCGCGCCGTAGAAATGACTGCTTTGGTCCAGCACACCTTTTATCATGCCGTTTTCAATCACAAGGCTCTCAATCATGGCCTGCCGGATATTCAGGTTTTGCTGATTTTCAACTACCGCTTTCATTGTAAGGCGATAGAGTTGTTTATCGCACTGCATCCGGGATGAATGAACGGCAGGTCCTTTGGAAGCATTGAGCATGCGAAAATGCACGGCGGTTTTATCGGTAACCTTGCCCATCTCACCGCCGAGAGCGTCAATTTCCTTGACCAGTTGTCCTTTGGCTAATCCCCCGATTGCGGGATTGCACGACATCAGCGCTATCGAATCCAAATTAATATTAAATAGGATTGTCCGGCAACCCACGCGCGCGCAAGCCAGAGCCGCTTCGCAGCCGGCATGTCCGCCGCCGATTACCGCAACATCATAGTTATCCATTAAGTTATTAGGCAAATTACCCGCTCCCGACAACACTCAAATCAAACCCTTGCTCTTGTATTAAATCAATAGTAAAAGTTTCTCATAGAAAAAGATATCTATGGATTCCCGCCATACTTCATCCTCGCGAAGGCGGGAATAACAAGGTTTTTACGGCATAGATTGCAAAAACACAACATAAAAAAGAGGCAGCTTTGACCAAACCGGATTTTTGGAAAAACAGTAAAAATTATTACGATCTAAAAAGCTACTGGCGTAATTTGTTCGGCTGTAATGTCCACAAATTAGCCATTGACGCGGGATTTACCTGCCCCAACCGCGATGGTTCCATAACCTCGGGTGGGTGTATTTACTGCGACGGGAGAGGCTCGAAGTTGCGGCAAAAGGGAGAGCTGCCCTCCGTCTCGGAACAAATCAGGATCGGCGAGAAATATTATAAACCGCATGCCTCAAAATACATCGCCTATTTCCAAACATTTACAAATACTTACGCTCCGGTGGAAAAATTGCGCGCACTCTACGATGAAGCCCTGGCACAGGAAGATGTCATAGGCCTGTCCATTGGCACAAGGCCGGATTGCCTCGGCCCTGACGTCGTTGAGCTTTTGGGCGACTACGCAAAAAAAAATCATGTCTGGGTGGAGTTGGGGCTTCAATCTGTTCACGATAAGACATTGCAACGTATCAACCGTGGACATAATTTTGAGCAATTCTCCTACGCGGTGAATCGTCTTACAGGACTTGGCTTAAACATTTGCGTTCACATTATTATCGGCTTGCCGGAAGAAAACGACAAAGATGTATTAACCACGGCACAAACCATAGCGGCAATGCCTGTAAATGGCATCAAAATCCATTCCCTGCTGGCCCTGGAAGGAACAGCGCTTGGCGAAATGTATAAAAAGGGAATTATCAATATGATGACTAAAGAAAAATATGTTTCCTTAACAACCGATATTTTGGAAATATTACCGCCCGAAATGGTGATTCAGCGCTTGACTGCCGATGGTTACAGCGATATTTTTCTTGCGCCTGCCTGGGCAATGAATAAATTAGATGTATTGAATTCAATTAATAAAGAGTTGGAGCGGCGTAATTCTTATCAAAGCAAAAACTACATCGACGATAAAATTTAGTTGTAAATTGAGCATAAAAATTGCTAAGTGCATATATGTTAAAGTTTTCCGATGAGAGAAAAAATGATAGCGATAATTAATTATAACGCCGGAAACATCACGAGTGTGGCGCGTGCGCTGCAGAAAATCGGGCAGGATTTTGTAATCACGGATGACCCCAAAAAACTTGAAGCGGCATCACGTGTAATTTTCCCGGGTGTCGGCGCGGCGGGTGAAGCAATGGCTTATCTGCGGGAAAAAAAGCTTGATGTCTGGCTGAAACATTACATTAAAACAGGTCTGCCGCTTTTGGGCATTTGTCTGGGTACTCAGATTATTCTGGATTACTCCGAGGAAAATGATACCAGTTGCATTGGACTTGTTGCCGGTTCAACGAAACGATTCCCCGATAAATTGGCATCTGATGGTTCGGTATTAAAGATTCCGCACATGGGCTGGAACAAAGTTATCCTCCGGCGCAGTCATCCGGTTTTTGCGGATATTTCGCCTGAGGCTGAATATTATTTTGTGCATTCCTATTATCCGGCGCCGTCTGATGACGCGGCCGTTTTAGGCACAACTGAATACGGTATGAATTTTTGCTCCGTTCTGGCTAAAGAAAATCTTGTGGCCACGCAGTTTCACCCGGAAAAAAGCGGGCGTCCCGGCTTACAGATTTTAAAGAATTTCTGCGCGTGGAGGGGCATTGCCAAGTAAATTTATGAATAATCAAAATCCATATAATGTTGGACGACCTTGCAAAAAGCTCCAGATGCAAGGCGCGCAAGACCCGAGGAGTGAGGCGTACTTTTGTGTACGCCGCAACAACGAGGGACGAAGCGCAACACAGCATATAGATTTTTTGCGAGGCCGTCATGCTTAGTAAAAGGATAATTCCTTGCCTGGACGTACGCGCGGGTTTGCTCACCAAGGGCATAAAATTCAAAGGCAATGTGGATATCGGCGATCCGGTGGAAGCCGCGCGGGAATATTATGAGCAGGGCGCGGACGAAATTGTTTTTTATGATATTACGGCTTCATCCGACGAGCGCAACATTATGATTGACGTGGTGAGGCGCGTGGCGGAAACGATTTTTATACCTTTTTCCGTAGGCGGCGGAATCCGTAATGTAGACGACATGCGCCGCGTGATCCTGGCTGGAGCGGAAAAAATCAGCGTTAATTCCGCCGCAGTGGATGACCCGAAAATTATAACTGAGGGAGCCAAAGCATTCGGTAGCCAGTGTGTTGTGCTCGGTATGGACGTAAAAAAAGTGGATGTATGCGCTAAAATTCCTTCGGGCTATGAAGTCGTAATACATGGCGGCAGAAAATTTACCGGCATTGATGCTTTGTGGTGGGCAAAGGAAGGACAGAGACTCGGCGCTGGTGAAATTTGCCTTAATTCCATTGATGCTGACGGCACGCAAACAGGCTACGAGTTGAATTTAACTGCACTTATTTCCGATAATGTGCGGATTCCTGTTATCGCTTCCGGAGGCGCCGGAGTGCCCGAACATTTGGCGGAAGTATTAACGAAAGGCAATGCGGACGCGGCTCTGATCGCATCCATGGTGCATTACCGTACCTATACAATTAATGAAATCAAACAATATTTAAACAATAAGCAAATCAAAACGAGAATGCTTTGGTAGCTAGATTTTTTTTTAGCTATGCAACGCGATGATGAAGTATTATAATAATGTTTTAAGTTAGGAGGCGATTTCAGTGGATGCGAAAAGATATGAATTAAATGTCCAGTTGGCGCAGATGCTCAAAGGCGGCGTCATCATGGATGTAACAAATGTAGAGCAGGCAAAAATCGCGGAAGAGGCGGGAGCGGTATCGGTGATGGCTCTGGAGAGAGTCCCCGCGGATATTCGCAAGGACGGAGGTGTGGCGAGGATGTCTGATCCTTCGATGATTGCCGCCATAAAAAAAGCCGTAACCATTCCGGTGATGGCCAAAGCTCGCATTGGCCATTTTGTGGAAGCTCAAATACTGGAAGCCCTGCGTATAGATTATATAGATGAGAGTGAAGTTTTGACACCGGCAGATGAAGAATGCCATATTGACAAGACAAAATTTTCAATTCCTTTTGTATGCGGCGCACGCAACCTGGGAGAAGCCCTCAGAAGAATCGCCGAAGGCGCGGCCATGATCCGCACAAAAGGTGAGGCGGGAACAGGGAATGTTGTTGAGGCTGTCCGCCACATGAGAACCATGAACCGTGAAATCCGTCAGCTTATTCAGATGCCTGTGGAAGAAGTCACCGGATTTGCCAAAACCAACGGTCTTCCATACGAATTAGCCTTAAAAGTCAAGGAGTTAGGTCGTTTGCCGGTCGTTAATTTTGCGGCAGGCGGCATAGCCACACCGGCAGATGCGGCTTTAATGATGCAATTGGGCTGCGATGGTGTTTTTGTCGGCTCCGGTATTTTCAAATCGGCAGACCCGGCGAAACGGGCAAGAGCGATCGTCAAGGCGACAGCATATTTTAATGATCCTCAAAAAGTTCTGGAAGCTTCGATGGATCTGGGTGAAGCCATGCCCGGCTTGGAAATTTCTCAAATACCGCCCGAACAAATACTGGCAGGGCGGGGCTGGTAATTTTTTATGGCTTTGAGTTTAGTAAGTGATAAACCATCTGTAATTGGCGTTCTGGATCTGCAAGGCGGAGTACATGAGCATCTGGAACATCTGGAGAGGTTAGGTATCGCTTATTCAAGAGTAAAGCAGGCGGAAGACTTTGCGAACCTGGCGGGATTGATTATTCCCGGTGGTGAGAGTTCCTGTATTTCCAGACTTCTTAATATTTTTGAAATCAGGGATATATTGCTTGGCGCACATCGACGGGGAATGAAAATCTGGGGCACTTGCGCGGGAGCAATTTTGCTGGCAAAGAAAATCGTTGGTGACATTGCCTGCCTTGGTTTGATCAATATGACTATTGAACGCAATAGTTTTGGCAGTCAACTTGATAGTTTTGTGAGTGAAGCTTTGATTCCTGATGTTTCCGCTAAACCAATACCCCTGACTTTTATTCGCGCTCCTAAAATCATAAATGTGGGCACTGATGTTAATATTCTTCTCAAAATTGACGATTACATTGCGGCGGCTGAAAATGAATCTATTTTGGTTACCGTATTTCATCCGGAATTAACCGAAAGCCTTGCCCTGCATCGTTATTTTGCCATAAAATGCGGTGTGATACCAGCGATTAATAGCTATGAGGATATTGATCCCCTTTGGAAAAGTTCAAGTTGGACAAAGCATGCCGGCATTGTTTAAATGGATTTCATAAAACATATTGAAGAAAATTTTTTTGCCGTCAGCCGTTACTGGGGAAGTTTAAATTCTTCTTTGACGCAGAATGAATCAATATGCGCAATGAACACTGGCGTAACCATTTCCGATATTAACTGGGTCTGGAATGAAAAGCCTTTAGGCAAAGATGACGCAAAGTTCATCCCGGTAATCAAAGAATATTACAAAAAATTAAATCTGCGTTTCTGGTGGTGGGTATATCCCAGCGGACAATCATCCGAAACCCAAAGCATATTAGAGGATGAGGGCTTGCGCTTGATTGAAAAAATTCCCTGTATGGCGGCGGATTTAAACGATTCTTTGTCAGGCAGGCATTTTCCGGACAATATAAAAATATCCGAGGTTAAAAACAAAAACGATTTGCGGATATGGGAAGCTATTTCCTTCCACGGCTTTGAAATGCCCCTGCGTGCCAAAGAACAGTATGGGGCTTTTGTTTCTTCGTTTGAGCTTGGCGCGCAATCTCCACAAAAGCTTTTTATTGCATATCTCGATGGAGTGCCGGCAGCTGCCTCACTACTTTTCACTTTTAAAAATTCAGCGGGAATATATTATGTATCCACTCTTCCTGCCAGCAGAAATAAAGGATGCGGTATGAGAATCACTCAGGCCGCAATGCAATCCGCTAAAGAATCCGGTTTTAAAGATGTAACTTTACAAGCAACACCTCAGGGGGCGAAGATTTACCTGCGAGCCGGCTTCAAAGAATACTGCCATGCTGAAGTTTATAAACTTTGAATTGCATAGTCAACACATTGCCTTCGCCTGTTCAGAAAAAGAATCTTAAGTTTTTGACGATTTAACTTCAAATAGCCAAAATCAAACAATATTTCATTGACAAAAAAATTTTTATTATTATAGTATTCGAAATTGTTAAGTAATTTTAACTACAATTTTCATCAACGTTGTGGAGGGTAATATGGAAAACAAAAACCGCAAAACATTTTTTATGTTCTTAATGGCGTTTTTGGTCGCCTTTTTTATTATTTCTCTTGTGGAGGTTCTGAGGTCTTCTCTTATACCTTCAGGAGCGCCGGAAATTCCGGCAGCTTCTGCAATAGAAGCGACTATTCCTGCTTCTTTTTCAGATCTGGCTGAACGAGTTAAACCGGCAGTTGTCAATATAAGCACAACAAAAACATTTAAAGGAAGGGGCCTGGGTAATCATTTTGGCCGGTCGCCTTTTAATGATTATTTCGGAGATGATTTCTTTAACCGCTTTTTTGGTGATATGCCTCAGCGCGATTTTAAACAAAGAAGCCTCGGGTCCGGTTTTATTATAAGCAATGACGGATACATTTTCACCAACAATCATGTGGTGGAAAATACGGATAAAATTCTGGTAAAAATATCCGATGGCAAGGAATATGAAGCAAAAATCATAGGGGCAGACCCCAAAACAGATATCGCTTTAATCAAAATTAAGCCGGAGAATGGCCTGCCGACAGTGGCGCTTGGCGACTCTGATGTCGTGAGAGTGGGTGAATGGGTTATTGCTATAGGAAATCCTTTTGGTTTGGAACAAACTGTCACCGCTGGCATAGTGAGCGCTAAAGGCCGTGTCATTGGAGCCGGCGCTTATGATAATTTTATTCAAACAGATGCGTCTATTAATCCGGGTAACAGCGGCGGACCTTTGTTTAATATGCAGGGAAAAGTTATCGCCATTAACACGGCAATAGTTGCCCAGGGGCAGGGAATAGGTTTTGCCATACCGATTAATATGGCAAAAAGTATTTTGGAAGATCTGAAAACAAAAGGGAAAGTGACTCGCGGATGGCTAGGCATCTCCATACAGGACATTTCAGAAGATATAGCAAAAAATATGAATTATAAAGGCAAAAATGGAGTTTTAGTGTCCGATGTCTTTAAAGGTGATCCAGCCGATAAAGCGGGTATTAATGTGGGAGATATAATTACAGAAATAAACGGAAAGTCTATAAAAGACACTCATGATTTGCTTTTGACCACGGCTTCTTTGCATGTCGGCGAAAAGGCAACCATTAAGGCATTGCGCGACGGTAAAGAAATATCCTTTCAAGTTATTGTGACGGAGCGCAAGGACAAACCGGAAACAGCACTGGCAAAGAAATCAGGCGGATATTTCGGCATTAATGCTCAGGAAATCAATAAAGGACTTGCCAAACAATTAGGACTTCCCAATAATACCGGCGTAATTGTCACAGATGTAGAAGAGGGGAGTCCTGCTGATGATGTCGGCATTCAGCAAAATGATGTAATTGTGCAGGTCAATAAAATAAAAATAGCATCCTTGAAACAGTTCTCCACGGAAATGAGCAAGGCTGCCGAAAAGAAAAGTGTGATCCTTTTAATCAAACGCGGTAATTCAAATTTCTTTGTCGGATTGCACTTAGAATAGAAAGATCAATCTATAACTAATTACATAAAAAAGGCAGACTCTTAATATCTGCCTTTTTCGTGATTTACCTTTTGATGAAATGTTTCACGTGAAACATTCACCTTCTAATCTTGATCGTTTTAACCATTCAACCATTTTGAATATTGGTACATTTTGGCCAGTGATTTAACCGCTCTCTCAGGTGTAATAAAGTTTACGCCCTTATATTTGTAGTCATTTACATTAGTGATCATTCGCGTTTTATCATCATTTAGTAAATAAACTCCGATTATCGGTTTATTATATTTTTCCATCAATTGAACGGTCAGATTAATTGTCTGCTTTTCAAAATTTTCCAAATAACGCAAAGAATCTTCCAGAAATTTAGAATCATATTTCTTATCTACCACAATAGTTGATTCTATTGTCGCTTTTACCATAAGTTGTCTTCCTATAATGCCCATATGTATTATCGCATCACATTCCGGAGATCGAATCAGTTCTTCGAGAATCTTCATATATGTTTCTGCATTCATATCACCCACAACATCTACTGGATTAGCATGACTCCAGAATGGCGGTAATAATTTATCAATGCTTGCTATTACTCCTTCAGACAATTTTGGCACTATTAAACCATTTTCCTCGCATAAATCTGACGCGACAACACCCCATCCTCCCCCTAAAGTCAAAAGACCAACTTTATTGCCTTTGGGTAAAGGCAATGAAGAAAATGCCGCCGAAAAATCCAGCAGGTCCATAGGGATTTCTGCTTGCACAATACCTGCCTGGCGGCAAGCAGCCATAAATACCTTAACATCAGAGGCCATTGCTCCGGTATGGCTGGCTGCAGCATTGGCGCCTGCAGATGTCCTGCCTCCCTTTAAGACAATAACCGGTTTTCTTTTTCCAACGCGCTTTGCTGATTCAAAAAATCTACGGCCATTTTTAATGCTTTCAACGTACAGGACCACCGTTTTGGTCATTTCATCAATTTCAAACCCATCCATGTAATCTTCGATGGTAATCATCGCTTCATTGCCTGACCCGCAAAAAGCGCGTATTCCTATATCTTCTTTTACGGCAAATGCCAATATCTGCGTACCCAGATTACCGGACTGTGCAAGCAAAACAGTGCTTCCTGCAACGGGTCTAACATGGGGACCGGTGCAATAAAGAGATATATAAGGATTACATATTCCCATCGTATTAGGACCTAAAATTAAAATTCCTGCTTTCCGCGCTTTTTCTACCAGTTCATCTTCTAAAATTTTGCCTTGCGCCCCTGTTTCTCCGAATCCGGAAGATATAAGCAATACATTTTTTATCCCTTTTGTTTCAAATTCAGGTATTAAAGATAAAACCTTGTCTGCGGGGACCGTAACAACAGCAAGGTCTACCACATCAGGAATGTCAGTTACGGATTTAAAAACTTTAGTGCCGGCGATATTTTTTCCTTGTGGATTCACAAGATAAACTTTGCCCTGGTATTTTCCCGCAATAACATTAGAAAATAATAAATGTCCCCATTTGCTAATATTTGCAGACGCGCCGACAAAGGCAATCGATTTCGGATATAATAAATTTCCGATACTTTTAGGATCTATCGGCAAAGGCGGTTCTTTTTGATCTGTTGTTTTTCCTAAAACTATCAAGGCATCAACCGCCGTGACCTTGCCCTCAGCAGTCACCAGTAATGGATTAATATCTACTTCCTTTATATCCGGTATTTCCATGCCTATTCTGGACAGACCTACAAGCGTTTTAATCAACGCGTCTTTATCCGGGACATTCTCCCCGCGAAACGCGCCAAGTAATTTCCGGGCATGCAGTTCGTCAATCATTTTTCGCGCTTCATTTTCATCAAGAGGCGCCAAACGAAAGACAACATCCCCAATTGCTTCTGTAAAAATCCCGCCTAATCCAAACATAATCGTAGCGCCAAACTGCTTGTCGCGGAAAAGCCCGGCAACAAACTCTCTTTTTCCGTCAAGCATCGGCTGAATTAAAAAACCTTCTAAATCATTTCCGGCAGCTTCCTTTATATCTATTGCCGCAGAACGCACATCTTCCTTGTTTTTTAAACTCAGTTTAACCAAACCTCTTTCTGTTTTATGCGTTAGACGGTATCCCAAGCCTTTTACAACAACAGGATACCCTGATTGTTCCGCTGCAATTTCTGCTTCTTCTATAGTATGGACGTTTTTTTCTTCAACTACCGGAATGCCATATTGTTTTAAAACTTCCTTTGCTTCCGCCTCCGTTAATGTTGTTCGTTTTTGAGATTTAGCTTGTTCCAGAATATCCATCTTTTCCATTGAGCATCTCCATGCAATAGTAAATTTATTATAATTACAGAATCAATATTCTGTATATTATTGTATTTATTATATATTTAATATTTGCCTTTTAATAATAATTATCACGGCGATTATTTTACTCTCAAAGGAGCCACCACTTTCCAGAAGAAATCGAAAAAATTATTTATTGTATCGGCAAGTTTCCATTTCATTCCATGGACATACCAGTTTTGTATTTGCCTCTGGGTTATCATCATGTAAAGATCGACAAAATAATTGTTTTCAATATCTGATATAACCGCTCCCTTTTTCTTTGCTTTCTCGACTATTTCATTTAATATATCTATCTCCGATTCTCTTTTATAAGATTTGCTGGCCATAAAGCTTTTCAAGGGGACCGTAATAAATTCCGTAATCGCAAGATCGGGGTTTTCGTCAAAGAAATTCATCGTGACCCAGAACAACTTTCTGAACATTTCACGTATATCTTCGATTCCTGCAATATGCATCCTCAACAATGACGCCAGATTACGCAATTTTTCATCAATAATTGAAAAAAGAAGGTCTTCTTTGGAAAAATAATATTTATATATTGTCCCTGAACTGATTCCACTTTCTTTCGATATATCGCGTATATTGACTGCGTGGAAATCTTTCATGGAAAATTGTCGTAAAACTACGGGATACAGTCGTTCTTTTAATTTTTCTGGCATTACTGGTTTCTCGGTAGTCATGATATCTTTAATCCCCCTTCATTTGTATGCAAAATATGAAACATTGTTTCAAATGTCAAGCACTAATTAAAACATTGTTTCAATTGGTGTGAAAATTTAAGAATAAGATTCGTAATTGAACTCTTAAACATCAGAAAAAATATACATTGCAGAAGAATCAATCCTCGAACTGCACATTGAAGTCCTGAATATACATTGTACACACTGCAGTCAGTTGGAAATGATGCACGCGATTTATTATGGAAGATGAAAATTGCCGCTATTTGTGACACATCTCCGATCAAAAGAAAATATTGCAATGATAGACTATTAGGATTTTCTGCTGTGGTGATAAACTATAAGATTGTATCGATAATGATGTCTTTCGGAAAAACAAAATTCGCCCAAGGATCTTTGAAGTTTTTAATATAATGAAAATTTTTTATTGACGCCCTTCGCAGCAGGCCATTGAGAATCTTATTATTCAGTTCTCTCTTCGGCAGCCAACAAAAGTGCTTGCTCGTTTGTGAATTCATTTTTTTCGCGTTCATCACTTTTGACAACAGGGACAGTAGAACGTGCTGCGTCCTCCCTGTTTTATCCGGGCGATGACTTTCCCGCATAAGCAACAAATGTTTCCTTCCTGCCCGTAAACTTTTAATTCATACTGATTTTCACCCCTGCATCCGGAAAGATCGCGCCAATCGGAAATTGATGTGCCTCTTTTTTGAATTGCTGCCTTTAATAATTCTTTGGCATGATGAAATAGCTTTTTCCAGTCACCTTCCGTTAAAGTAGCCGCTGCACGTTCGGGATGAATTCCCGCTTTGAATAATATCTCACAGGCATAAATGTTGCCTATACCGGATAAAACTCTTTGATCCATAATTAAAGATTTGACTTTTGTCTTGCGGCTTCCATAATTTTTTACAAAACCCTTAAAATCAAATTTTTTTAAAATGTCCTTGCCGGGATCGCTTTTAACTTTCTTTAATTTTGTGACCGTCGCAAAACGGCGGGGATCGATTAAAAAGAGATTGCCCGTATCAAACCCCATCCTCCAACGGCCATGTTTTGGCTTTGCGGCATTTTCCTGCCAGAGAAATCTTCCCGTCATGCGCAAATGTACTGATATGGAATTACCATCATCAAGACAAATGTCTATCATCTTGCCGTCACGTTCAACAGCAATCACTCTTCTTCCCCTGACATTTTTGATATGAACCAACTTATCATCATATACTGTTGAGGATAATATTTTTCGCCCGCATATTTTTTGATGCAGTTGACGACTCAAAGTCTCTACTTCAGGCAATTCTGGCATGGCCAATCCCCATAACGATTTCGTCTCAAACGATATTCCGTCTTACTAAAATACCTTTAGTTTGCCTATTTCTTTTTTCGGTTAACAAAAATCGTCCCGCTTTTAAATAAAATCGATTCCCGCCGTTTCGTGGATCAATTTTTTTATAATCCGGTATTACAGATACTCCGATCTGTTTATTAAAAACGATTTACGTCTTCTTAAGAGCTTTCTTGTTTCTGCCGAGAATGTCTCCAATCTGCGCTGATGCAGATTCTACGGGCGTTTGCGCAATTTGAGTATTTTTATATGATGCGTGATAAAGAATGTATCCTGATCATAAAGCCTTCTCAAATTCACCTGAGAATCAGAAACATTTTTCCCCGGTGATACCGTTCATGAAAAATTTTTTTATTTTTTTTGACAAAATTGCAAAAAAGTGTTGACAAATATTTTTGTATGAGTACATTCCATAATTAAGATTTTGTAATTTTTTTATTACAAAATAATTTTACGGGAGGGGAACCTTCAAAAGGAGGAACAAATGGACAGCGAGACCCTGTTTAAAGAGGAGGAGGAACCTCCTGGTCCATCGACCGGTCTTGTTAATGCTGAAAATAATGTAAGTGACTTTTTGTTATTCAAAGCTGAGATGTCTCCGTATCCGATCAAACAAAAGTCAGAGAGAGTTTTATTTCCTTTTAAAGATTCCACCCGCTCCCGCATCTTCCGAGAACAAAATTATCCCGACATTACCCGCCTGGAATGGTTTGATTGGCACTGGCAGTTGCGTAACGCCATCAGAGAAGTAGATACCTTATCCAGCATCATCCATCTTTCAGAGAATGAACGTCAGGCCATGATGCATCATTCAGGAGCCTTGCCCGTTTCCATAACCCCGTATTATGCCAGCCTGCTTAATCCTGATAATCCTTCAGATCCCCTGCGCCGCTGTGTTGTGCCCGTGGTGGATGAATGCCTGCATACCGAAGGGGAAGAGGAAGATCCTCTCTGCGAAGATGCGGATTCTCCCGTGCCGGGCATTATTCATCGTTACCCTGACCGCGTGCTGTTTCTGGTAACCGACAGTTGCTCCACTTATTGCCGCTATTGCACCCGTTCCCGCATTATTGAACGGAGCAAGCATCATTTGATCAGCCTGGAAAAATGGGAAAAGGCTATTCAATACATCGCCTGCAATAAAAATGTCCGGGATGTACTGCTTTCCGGCGGCGATCCTTTAACCCTGTCCGATGAAAAACTGGAATGGCTGTTAATGAGGCTGCACAAAATACCGCATGTCGAACTTATACGAATCGGCACCAAAGTACCTGTTGTCTTGCCCCAGAGAATAACGCCGGCCCTGACGGCTATGCTGAAAAAATATCATCCTTTATGGATGAGCATTCACATAACTCATCCCAAAGAGCTGACCCCGGAGATGAGCGCCGCCTGTATCAGGCTGGCTGACGCCGGCATTCCCCTGGGCAGCCAAACCGTCCTGCTTGCAGATATAAATGACGACATTGAAACCATGACCAGATTAGTTCACGGCCAACTGCAAATCAGAGTCCGTCCTTATTATCTTTATCAGTGCGACCCTATTCCCGGTTCGTCTCATTTCCGAACGCCCATAAGCAAGGGTCTGGAAATTATTCAGGGCATGCGCGGGCACACGACAGGCTATGCTGTGCCTACTTATGTTGTTGACGCACCCGGCGGCGGCGGGAAAATTCCTTTGCTTCCAGAATACGCTGTCGGCTGGGAAAACGGCGCTTTGCTGCTGCGCAATTATGAAGGCAATATTTTCCGTTACCCCGACAATCATGCAAAATTGAAAGATATACATTAAATCGTCAGAATTTTATAGCGGAGTGCAGGTAATTTAAAATTGAGTCGCGTGGGTCAAAAACTGAAAATTGGCATAACCTATGATCTGCGCGACGACTATTTAAACGAAGGATATGGTCTGGAAGAAACAGCGGAATTCGATCTTCCCGATACCATAGACGCTATTGAAAAGGTCATATTAGACAACGGTTTTCAAGCTGATCGAATTGGCAACATAAAATCTCTGGCCAAACGTCTTGTCGCGGGAAACAAATGGGATCTTGTTTTTAACATTGCCGAAGGCATGTATGGTTTCGGCCGTGAGGCGCAAGTTCCCGCCCTGTTGGAAGCCTATAACATCCCCTACACTTTTTCGGATCCGCTCGGTCACGCTATCTCCCTCCAGAAGGGCATGACCAAGCATGTGCTCCGCGATTTAAAAATACCCACACCTGATTTTGCTGTAGTCACATGTGAAGATGACGTGGATAAAGTCAACCTTCCTTTTCCCGTATTTGCCAAACCAATCGCTGAAGGAACGGGCAAGGGGATAACGGCGGCGTCAAAAGCCAATAACCATGAAGAATTGTGCGTGGTCTGCAAACACCTGTTACAGACCTTCAATCAGCCGATGCTGGTCGAAACATATCTTGCCGGTCGCGAATTTACCGTGGGTATTTTAGGAACCGGGCAGGATGCCCGCGCTCTCGGAGCAATGGAAATCATTCTCCGTCCGGACGCGGAACTGAACGCCTACTCGTATGAAAACAAAGAACACTATGAAAAACTGGTTCAGTATGTTCTGGTTGACGATGCCGAAGCCCGGCAAGCGATGGAAATTTCGCTTATGGCATGGCACGGGTTGGATTTAAAAGACGCCGGGCGTATTGATTTGCGGTCTGACTCCAATCATGTGCCGCATTTCATGGAAGTCAATTCTCTCGCCGGATTAAATCCCGTTCGCTCGGATTTACCCATTTTATGTTCTAAAATCGGGATGAGTTATCACGATTTAATAAGCGCTATCATTGAATCAGCTTTTAAACGATCCAGGAAATAATTTTCATGAAAAAAATAGTTATTCTGCACAGCGATATTTTGCCGGATGCCAGTGAAGATGAACTTGATTGTCTTTTGCAGGCCGATTCTATCGCGCAGGCTCTGGGAACACTTAATTATGATACCGTTCTTTTGCCTTTTGAACTCAATTTGAATAATACGATAACCATGTTGAAATCATTAAAGCCGCTGGCTGTTTTCAATATTGTGGAAACTCTGAACTCCAAAGGCAGTTTGATTTATTTTGCTCCCGCCATACTGGATATTCTGCAGATTCCTTACACCGGCTGCGGCACACAGGCCGTATTTCAGACATCGAACAAACCCCTGTCCAAAAAAATCATGCACAATGCCTATATTGCCACTCCGGCCTGGATGGATCAGGAAGGGCAGGGCTCCTCAATGGATACCGCGGCTACATATTTAATCAAGTCTTCCTGGGAACACGCCTCAATCGGCCTGGATGAAAACTCATTTATCAGCTACACCAATAAAGAAAAACTTCTGCAGGAAATGAGCCGCCGCAGGGAAAAGCTCGGCGGCTCCTGCTATGCTGAAGCTTATATTGACGGCAGGGAATTTAATGTTGCTCTTATATCCGGAAAAGAAGGGGTCGAAGTACTGCCCATAGCGGAAATGTTATTTCAGGATTATGCGCCGGACAAACCCAAAATTGTCGATTATAAAGCCAAATGGATCGCGGATTCTTTTGAATATAATAATACAATAAGAAAATATGATTTCCCGGAAAAAGATGCGAATCTGATATCGGAATTAAGGAAAGTCGCTTTGCGCTGCTGGGACCTTTTTTCTTTACGCGGATACGCACGCGTCGATTTTCGGGTGGATCATAACGGGAACCCGTGGGTATTGGAAATTAATTCCAATCCCTGTTTGTCGCCTGATGCAGGGTTTGCCGCCGCACTGGAAAATGCAAAGATAAAATATCACGAAGCTATCGGTTGGATCATCAATAACGCATTGAAATAATTTCAGGAATTTAGAGTTTGTGTTAACAACCATTGTATTTCTTTTTTGTTTCAACTTATTCATGGCTTTCGCCTGGTACGGTCATCTTAAATATTTCAATAGCAAACCTTTATTATTTGTAATATTATTCAGTGAGGATATCGCCGGTTTGACCATCATGTACATGAAGCAACCATTAAAATTTGATTTTCTCGGGGCCCTAGCTTTGCCTGGTCGGCGGGTTTATTTTACATTTCGTTATAGCTTGCCGCAAAGTTGATTATTTTTATGAGTGACTTTATTTATCGTCAACAAATACAACATTCCGATATCGAAGCCATTGCCGGTATTGTAAAATCCAGCGGCTTTTTTTCCTCCGAGGAAATAGACATCGCGCTGGAACTGGCGGAAGAAAAGCTGACACAGCCCCATGACAGCTCCTATCAGTTTTTATTTGCCGAAAAAGAAAACCGCGTGGTCGGATACACTTGCTACGGGCTTGTTCCCGCGACTCACTTCAGTTACGATATCTACTGGATAGCTGTTTTAAAAGATATGCGCGGGCATGGATTGGGAAAGCTGCTTATGGCTGAAACGGAAAAGCTCATTGCGGCCGCGGGCGGAAAACAAATATATGTGGAAACATCATCAAGGGACCAATACAAACCGACTCACAAGTTCTATGAAAGCTGCGGCTTTCATCAGGAAGCTTTTCTAAAAAATTTTTATACCGAAGGCGACAGTAAAATTATTTACTCTAAGACCCTTAAATAAAAGGTATTAGTGCTTTTTTGTTCTTTTTTCGTAGTTTTAATCCTTGCATTTTTCCCAATAATTCGCTAGAGCACTCCCAGAATTTTTATACTTTTTTTGAAATCAGGGAGAATTTCCTTATGCGTCTTTTTCCTAAAACAGAAGATTTTTTTGAACTTTTTGAAGAGTTGGCCGATAAAATTGAAGAAGGCGGCAAACTTTTTCTGGAAATGGCTAAAACCCGCAATTATTCTGAAGCGAGAGTTGCCAAGCTCAAAGAAATTGAACACGAAGCGGACGGCATTACCCATAAAACTTATGAAAAAATGCACAAGACTTTCCTCACGCCGATAGATCGTGAAGATATATACGCGCTTGTAAATAAAATGGACAGTATCATGGATGTCATAGAAGCAACAGCTGTCCGCGTTCATCTTTATAAGGTTAAAAAACCGGCCGATGAAATCATAAAACAGGCTGAAATTTTAAATGAATCTATTATAAAAGTGAAAAGCATTATCCATGCGATGCGCAATATGAAAAATTCCGAAATGATTCTGGCGGGCTGCGTCGAAATTAACACGCTGGAAAATGCCGGAGATATTGTTTTGAGAACTATAATGGCTAATCTTTTTGAAAACGAGAAAGATGCTATCGAACTGATAAAATGGAAAGATATTTTTCAGCTCCTGGAAGAGGCAATTGACGTTTGCGAAGATGTATCCAACATCGTGGAAGGGATTGTCCTGAAACATGCTTGATTCAATGGCATTTGTCGTTTTCCTCATCATTGCTGCACTTATTTTTGATTTTCTTAATGGTTTCCATGATTCCGCCAATTCTATTTCCACGGTTGTTTCCACCCGCGTTCTCTCACCGCAGTACGCTGTTATTTGGGCGGCTTTTTTTAATTTTGCCGCTGTATTTTTTGTAGGCACAGCGGTAGCAAATACTATCGGCAAAGGAATCGTCCATATTGACATTGTCGATAACCTGGTTATTTTGTCTGCCCTGGGTGGCGCGATCATCTGGGATATCGCAACATGGTATTACGGATTGCCCAGTAGTTCATCTCATGCTCTGATAGGCGGTCTGATCGGCGCAGCTATATCCAAAGCCGGAACAAGCACTCTTATTTGGCCCGGTATTACCAAAACTACTATTTTTATCGTCATTTCTCCTGCTATTGGCTTGGTTTTGGGATTTACTTTTATGGTTCTTGTTATGAACCTAAGCCATCATTCCAATATGGCTAAATCTGATAAACTCTTTCGTAAGCTCCAGCTTTTTTCCGCCGCAGTCTATTCATTAGCGCACGGAATGAACGATGCGCAAAAAACGATGGGCATTATTGCCATGGCTCTTTTTAGCAAAGGCTTGCTGGGCAAAACCTTTCATATTCCCATTTGGGTGATAATATCCTGCTATACGATGATTTCTCTGGGAACTATGTTTGGCGGTTGGCGAATTGTCAAAACGATGGGAACAAAGATAACTAAACTTCGTCCAATGGGTGGTTTCAGCGCCGAAGCCGCTGCCGCGTGTTCTATTATAGGAGCGTCTATTGCCGGAATACCCGTGAGCACGACTCACACAATAACCGGCGCTATAGTTGGTGTCGGGGCCACTAAAAGACTATCCTCCGTACGCTGGGGTGTTGCGGGCAACATCATCTGGGCATGGATTTTAACAATCCCTGTTTCCGCCATCATTTCTGCATCCATCTATTTTTCCATAAAATTCTTTGTGTGTTGATATAAATATCTTTCAATTCCTCAAAATAATATTGATAAATTTCCTTTTTTACCGTAAATTTATTTTACTTATATATTTCACGTAAAATTACTTTGTTTAGCCGAGGAGAGCTTGATGCCCAAAAAGCTGGTGCCTTTTACAAAAAATCAAATCGAAAGAATCATAAAGCAATATCCGACGCCTTTTCACATCTACGATGAAAAAGCTATTCGTGAAAACGCGCGCGATTTTATAAAAGCCTTTTCCTGGAATGAAGGCTTCAAGGAATTCTTCGCCGTCAAGGCTGCGCCTAATCCTTATCTGATGAAAATTCTTCACAAGGAAGGTTATGGCGCCGATTGCAGTTCGCTTTCGGAACTGATCATGGCGCAAAAAACCGGTATTACAGGCGAAGAAATTATGTTTTCTTCCAATGACACGCCCGTAGAGGATTTTCTACTGGCAAAGAAATTAAAAGCTATCATCAATTTAGACGATATCAGTCATATTGACTATCTTGAAAAGTACGCGGGACTTCCTTCATTGATTTGCTTCCGCTACAATCCCGGCCGGTTGAAAAAAGGAAATCATATTATCGGCCATCCCGAGGAAGCAAAATACGGCTTTACGCGCGAGCAGTTATTTAAGGGTTATAAGATATGCAAGGATAAAGGAGTCAAAAGATTCGGCATTCATACGATGGTCGCGTCCAATGAACTCGACGCCGCTTATTTTGTGGAAACCGCGGAAATATTATTTCAGATCATTGCGGAAATTTCACAAAAACTGAAAATCAAATTTGAATTTGTTAATATCGGCGGCGGCGTGGGCATACCTTACCGGCCGGAACAAAAAAGATTAGACTTAAAGGCCATGAGCCTTGGTATCAGAAAAAAATATGAACAAATTATTGTTGCCAACGGCCTTGCCCCCGTTAAACTTTTTACGGAATGCGGCCGCTATATTACAGGTCCTTACGGCTATCTGGTTTCCCGTGTTTTACATATCAAGGACACTTATAAAAAATTTGCCGGTCTTGATTCCTGCATGGCCAATCTGATGCGGCCGGCTCTTTATGGCGCTTATCACCACATCACCGTCATGGGCAAGGAAAACAAACCGCGTAATGTTGTTTATGACGTGACAGGATCGCTTTGTGAAAACAACGATAAATTTGCCATTGACCGTAAACTGCCGAAGCTTTCGCAAGGCGACATCATTGTTATTCATGATGCCGGCGCGCATGGATTTGCCATGGGCTTCAATTACAACGGCAAGCTTCGCTCGGCTGAATTATTGTTAAGAGAAAATGGTGAAGTTATTCAAATCCGCCGCGCTGAAACGGTAAAAGACTATCTGTCTACGTTAGACATAAGCGGCCTGGCCAGCTTTAAAGTGTAAATAAAAAAGGGATAAAACAAAGATTTTTTGTTTTGTAATATAGTATGAAGTTGTTGATTTTGTATTTTTCAGCCACAGGAATCACCGGAAAAATCGCAAAGGTCGTTGGAGAAACATTCGCAAAAATGGGAAGCCAAGTCAGCATGTATGATATAACTTCCCATGCCAATAGACAAAGAACAATTGATTTCAAGCCTTATCACGCGGTTGTATTTGGAGTGCCTATTCATTCCTGGCGGGCTCCAAAAGTAGTAAAAGATTGGATCATAACCCTGAATGGACAGGGTAAAAAATGTTCAACTTTCTTCACCTATGGCGGATTTGGCATTCACCCGATTCATTATTCCACAGGGCAACTTTTAGGAAATCAGAACTTTATCATTGTATCCTCCGCGGAGTTTACGGGCTTCTATGCTTTCAACCGTCGCGGCCGGAGAGCTATGGAAGATCAACCGGATGAATCCTGTTTTGAAATGGCAAAAGAATATGCCAGAAAAACATACAAGCGATTTACCGGTGAGGACAAGGCGATCCTGGAGCAAACCCATTTCACGGAAGAACAGCTTGATTCTCTTGAATCGTTTAAATTTAACGTGCTCACACAGCTCCCGACCAGAGGCGGAGACGAATGCGGCATGTGTCTGGTTTGCGAGGAATCATGTCCCACCGGAGCCATGAAAGCCAAATCCGGTGAAGCCGACAAAGAAAAATGTATCGCCTGTTTTGATTGCATAAACAATTGCCCTGAAAATGTTTTGAGAATCAATGACATCTCCGACAGCTGGTCGTTCAAGATAGAAATGGAAAAAATTACGGGTGAGAGCATGCAAAAACAGAAAAGTAAAATATATCTTTAAATATAGTGTTTAAGTGACGGTTTGAAGTTCACCGTGTTTATATGAAGCCCCCATTAAGTTACATAAACATTATTTTTTATACCTGTCGGTTTTCTTTACAAATAATCTCTATAAGAAATCTTGCTATATTTTGATTAGATATGATAAACATTTTCCCAATGCCATATTGTGGAAATAAGTATTTTAAATTAACCGTACAGAATAACTCATGAATTTAAAAACTAATCGCGCCATAGGCGTATTCGATTCCGGTATTGGCGGCCTCACGGTCGTTCGTTCTTTGATGGAACGCCTGCCTTTTGAAAACATCATTTATTTCGGCGATACCGCGCGTGTACCCTACGGTATCAAATCGGTGGAAACAATAAACCGTTATGCGGCGCAAATTACTGAATTCCTGATCGAAAAAAATGTAAAATTGCTAATCGTTGCCTGTAACACCATGGCGGCAGTTGCTTATCAGACAATAGTTAACCTGTCCCCTGTACCTGTGCTGGAAGTCATTGACGCCAGCGCCCGTATGGCAACTAAAAACACACGCAAGAAATCAATCGGAGTCATCGGAACGCCGGCAACGATCAACAGTAACGCCTACGCCCGGGCTATCCATCTGCTGGATAAGGAAGCGACGGTTTTTTCGCAGGCCTGCCCCCTTTTCGTGCCTCTGGTGGAAGAAGGATGGTTTGATCATCCGGCAACAAAGCTTATCGCTCAGGAATATTTAAAACCGGTTATCGCTGAACAAATCGATACGCTGGTTTTGGGCTGTACCCATTATCCTCTTTTAAAACCATTACTGCGGGATACCATGGGAAAAGACGTAAATCTTATTGATTCAGCGGAAGCAATGGCTGATATAGCCGCCGATTTGGTTAAAAACCAAAATATCGGCAATACCAATAACACGCCGCCGGATTATCTGTTTTGTGTAAGTGATGTTCCTTACCGCTTCCAGACCATCGGCGAACGATTTCTCGGACGCACGCTGGGCCGCGTGGAACTTGTGAGTTTGTAAACTATGAAAATTCTTCTCGCCGGCTATAATATTGATTACGACATGATCCGCGCGTTAAAAGATAAAAGCGGATATACACAGGACTTAACGCCGGAAACCATATCCGCGGCCTACGCCCGGATCAGCCGCAGCCCGAAGCCTGTCAATGAACTGCGCGAAATATCCCGCGATGAAGTGGAAAAGGCGCGTCAATCCAACCGCAATATCGTTTTTGACATGGGGCACAGTTCCGTCGCGGAACACGCCGTATTCAATATTGACGTTATAGGCGTATCGAGATTTCTTGTGGAGGAAATAGAAAAGTTCCGGTTATGTTCTTTTACGGAAAAATCGCAGCGTTATGTTCTTTTCAACAAGGATTTCGTGATTCCTGAAGAAATAAAACAGGCCAATTTGACGGATCTGTTTGTCTCAACCGTCACCATGCAAAATGAATTTTATCATGAGCTTTACGCACAATTAAGACCATTTGTCTTTGATCAAAATAAAGAGCTGGCAGAAAATCCGGCAAACAAGTCCATGCTGGAAGGATGGGCAAAGGAAGACGCCCGCTACGCCATATCCATGGCCACCCAAACACAACTGGGCATGACCATAAATGCCCGCAATCTTGAATTAATGCTCAGGCGCCTCGCCGCCAACCCCCTTGCTGAGGCTCAGGAATACAGCCGCAATCTGTTCGCGGCAACAAAAGAAATCGCACCTTCTCTTATCCGTTACACCGAAGCCACCGATTACGACAAATTCACCGGAAAAAATCTGCGTCATCAGGCCTCTGTTGCATCGAAAAAATATCTCAAGGGTTCAACAAAATCATCTGATGTGCGTTTAGTGTCTTTTTCCCCGGCGTCCGATGACCGCATTGCCGCCGCCCTGTTGTTTACTTCATCCGGTATAGATTACACCAGGTGTTTAAACATGGCAGGCCATATGACCTCGAAGGATAAAAATGCTTTGTTCAAAACGGCTTTCGCCAATATTAAGTCTCACGACCAGGTGCTCAGGGAAATGGAAAATGTTGATCTGCAATTTGAACTGATATTGAGTTCCAGTTGCTTTGCTCAGCTAAAAAGACACCGTATGTCCACGATAATAGTCCAGGATTATAATCCGGATTTGGGCGTAACCGTGCCTCCTTCCATAAAAGCCATCGGCCGGCAAAAGGATTTTATGAAAATTATGAGTCAGACAGTAAGCATTTACGAACAAATCCTGAAAAAAGCGCCTGCTGCCGCCGCTTATGTTTTGACCAATGCCCACCGTAAACGGGTCCTGATGAAATTCAACGCCCGTGAAATGTATCATCTGGCACGTCTGCGCGCTGATCTGCACGCCCAGTGGGATGTCAGAAACCTCACGGAAAAAATGCTCAAACAGGCAAAAAAAGTCATGCCTCTCACATTGATGATGGCCTGCGGTAAGGATAATTTCTCCAAACTCTATAAAAAAACTTTCCCCCGTGATTAATCGCGCTTATAATTATTAAATGAAGATAGCCGCCAATAAAAAACAATTGTATATTCTTCTGGTTACTACATTAAGCTCTTTTCTGACGCCGTTTATGGGTTCAGCAGTCAACGTAGCCCTTCCTGCCATAGCCAAAGAATTATCCATGACAGCCCTGTCGCTGGGTTGGGTCGCAACTTCCTTTATTTTGGCGGCCGCAATAACACTTATTCCCCTGGGCCGTTTGGCTGACATTTACGGCCGAAGAAGATTTTTTATTTATGGAGCATTAATTTTTACAATAGCTTCATCATTTTGCATCTGGTCTCCGTCGCAATTTTTTCTAATTGCCGCGCGGGCCATGCAGGGAATAGGCGGAGCCATGATCTTCAGCACCGGTACGGCAATGCTGATTTCGGCCTATCCTCTCGAAGATCGTGGTAAAATAATAGGAATCAATACAGCAGCGGTCTATATCGGACTAACCATTGGTCCTTTTATCGGCGGATTGCTAACCCAGCATCTGGGATGGAGATACATTTTTCTTTTTACGGTTGTGTTGGGCTTAATGATTATACTCATTGTCACCGCAACAATTAAGGATGATTATTCGGGAACCAACGGTGAAGGTTTTGACATTACCGGATCCCTCATTTATGGATTCTCTCTTTTTGCCATGATGTACGGCTTTTCCCGGTTGCCATCATTGAACGCGGCATTTTTAATCGGCACAGGGGTCATATTCCTCGCATTATTTGTATTTCAGCAGTTGAAGAGTCCATTTCCTTTAGTCAACATACATCTGTTTCTGAACAATAAGGTTTTTGCTTTTTCCAATTTAGCCGCTTTGATCAATTACTGCGCCACATTTGCAGTGACTTTTTTACTCAGCCTCTATCTGCAGCACATTAAAATGCTAACCCCGTCACAGACCGGCATCATTCTTGTAGCAGCGCCTGTTATGCAGGCCCTACTTTCACCTTTCGCCGGAAAACTCTCCGATCGTTTTGAACCGCAGTTTATTTCATCCATCGGCATGGCCATTACCGTGACAGGTCTTGCACAGCTGATTTTTCTGGACGGCAAAACAAGCATCGAACACGTTGTGTTGTGCCTTATATTGCTTGGCATCGGTTTCGCGCTTTTTTCTTCACCCAACGTCAACGCCATAATGAGCGCCGTGGAAAAAAAATACTATGGTGTTGCATCGGCAACGCTAGGCACCATGAGGCTTACGGGCCAAATGTCCAGCATGGGCATCACCATGCTTATTTTTGCCGTTATTTTAGGAGATCATCCTATTTCCGAAGCTAATAATTTTCTTCTATTAAGAAGCTCCAAATTTATTTTTGCCACACTGGCTGTCATCTGCAGCGGGGGAGTTTTTGCGTCGCTGGCACGGGGAAAGATGCACAATGGCAACAATAATCATTAGTGTCATCAGACTTTTCGCCGACTCATTTGGCAGATGCGTTATCGGCATCTGCCGCTGAATAAAAATAAAAGCCGGATATTTTCCGGCTTTTTGATATTCAGCTTAGACCATTTCTAAATCAAAGATGATATCGAGGCGGCAAATTGGTAATCAACGTAGAGCGCATTCCTCGGAATGCTTTGAAAATGTCGAGCTGTTTAAAAATGTTCAGATGCAAGGCGCGCAAAAAGCGAACTGCGAGGCGTATCTAAACATACGTCGAGCGGTGCGGTTTGCAGCGCAACGCAGCAGATGAGCGTTTTTTATCAGCTTAAAACCATTTCTAAATCAAAGATGATATCGAGGCGGCGAGGCGTATATGGTAATACGTTGAGGAAGCCGACTTCGAGCCAACAAAGATAGCGCTTTGATTTAGTAATGGTCTCACGCGAGCATCTTTGTCTGCACGCTTTTCAGTATATCCTCCGCGTCCCTGACCATAACCCTCACCAAATCTTTTACTTTGGGCATGTCATTGATGCGCTGCGCAACTTCACCGGCTGCCAGTAGCGCCTTCTCTTCGTCGCCTTCATAGGCGGCCTTCATGGAGTCGAGTTCAAACATAATCAACGATAGATCAATCGATGCCATATCATCCGGAACTCCCAAAAAACATCCGGGTGATTTCTGCAATGTGTTTCTGGCGTGTTCTTCACTGCGGGGATTCTTTATCCAGCGCGCCGGTCCCACAAATCCGCGGGCAACGAGCGTCCCCCTGTCCCCTGCATTGACAACACCTTTTCTCCAAATCAGGGGGAAATCACTTTCCTGTGTCGCGAGGAACCTTGTTCCCATCTGCACACCGTCGGCACCCATCACCAGCGCGGCGGCCAGAGTTTTACCGTCACAAAAGCCACCGGCTCCGCATACCAGGGTCTTTTCATCGGAAACCGCTTCCACAACAGCGGGCAGCAGAATCATCGAATGAACCGGTTCCCAGGATGTGTGAAAGCCTCCTTCATGTCCGGATGCCACGATAACATCGACGCCTGCTTTTTTGCATCGCTGAGCACCCTTAACCGACGGAACAACATGCATCCATGTAAAACCAGCTCCCTTTATCTTATCGCGCCAGGACACAGGATCTCCCGCGGACGTAAAGATAACCTTAAAGTGTTTTTCCATGCCCGGATTTGCCTTCCGCACCCCAATGGCAGTATCAATAATCATCTGTGCCTGAAATAGCAGCTCTGCCGATACCATCACATTGATTCCAAACACACCATTTGTGTCTTTAGTCAATAGATATGCTTTCTTGAGCAATTTCTCCAACGCAGACGTTATGTCGTCTTGAGGATCGGCCCCGGCGCTCTTGATCCAGTCACTGTAGATAAACGGCAGAAAGTCCTTATTGCAGAGCCCGCTTGTCGAAAACAAGCCCAGAACACCGGCATTGGCCGCGGCTACGCCAAGTTTGTTGTTGCTGAAAGGTCCCATGCCCGCCTGAATGATAGGATATTGAATGCCGACCAGATCACAGAGTCTGGATTTAATCATAACATGACTCCTTTATGAAAATTATTCTCTGATTCTCTTTTTCAGTTCTTTAATTAAATTATTGAGGACGTCACTGGCATCGCCAACTATAGCCACATCGGACATTTTTATCATCGTTGCCTGCGGATTTCTATTGATCGCGACTATAAAATCAGCTTCGCCAAGTCCCGCCGTGTGTTGAATGGCGCCGCTGATGCCGAAAGAAAAAAGGATCTTCGGTTTGATGTGCTTTCCGGCCTGGCCCACAAGCGCCCCATGGTCAGCCCATCCGGCGTAAACGACCGGCCGGGTGGCGCCCACATCGCCTCCCAAAAGCCTGGCCAACTCCTGAAGTTTTTTGAATTTTTCCCTATTGCGCATACCACGGCCCCCGCAAACGATAACCGAAGCATTCTCAATAGTATGTTCTTTTTCAACAGAACGTTCATACTCCACAAGACGAACACGGGGTTTCGGCAGATTTTTCATCAAGGGCAAACGTTCAACCAAAGCTTTTCTTTGATAATCGTGCGGTATTTCCTTAAATGTTCCCGGCCGCACCGTAGCCATCTGGGGACGATGGAGTTCGGTTACGATTTCCGCAAGCATGTTACCGCCAAACGAAGGAGCTATTTGCAACAATAGGCCGTCTTGCGAAATATCGAGTCCCACGCAATCGGCGGATAAACCGGTCTTTAAACGCTTGGCCAGCCGCGGCGCGAATTCACGGCCAAAGTCCGTAGCGCCGATCAGTATAATTTCCGGATCTCTTTGTTTGGCCAGAATTTCTATGATAGCCAGATATCTTTCCGTGCTGTAACTCTTTAGGGCGGGATCATCAATTGCCAGGATTCTATCCGCTCCATGAGCCGTATATTCCATAATCCATTCGTCAATTTCATAACCAAAAATCAACGCGCAAACCTCCGCGTTGATAGGCTTGGCCAGATCCATGGCTTTGGAAATCAACTGCAGCGTTACACGATTTTGATAATAATTGCGGTAATCGCCAAATACCCAGATGCTTTTTTTATTACTCTTCGTCATTAAGCTTGTTTCCCTCAATAGATTTGCCGATTACCGTGCCGATTTTTCTTTGATACTTGTCCAGAAATTCCGTAACGACAGCAGAAGCTGTTCCATGAATCAGCACGTTTTCTTTCTGGGCTTTTCTTAAAAAGACTCTTCGCACTTTAGTGCGCGAGCCTCTGCCTTCAGATGACAAAGCTTTTATGCCCAGAGTTGCCGCGTCAAGAACGATAATCTCATTTCCGCAAAAAGCATTTTCCAGGCCAACAAGTTTTGTGTAGCGCGGTCTGTAATTTTCCATGGAAACAGTCACCAGCGCCGGGAATTCCATCTCGAGAGTTTCACGAAAATTATCCACGAGCCGGCGAACGCGCAATGTCCGGCCGGAAATTTCCAGCTTTTCAATATAGGCCGCCGCCGGTAAATCCAATTCTTCAGCTAATTGCGGACCGACCTGCGCGGTCTCACTATCCGCGGTATATGCACCGCAAAGGATAAGATCAAATTTAGGACATTTCTTCCTGATTGCCGCTGTTAAAATCAACGATGTGGCGTAGGTATCCGACCCGGCCAGAAGCTTATCGCAAATAAGGATTCCCCTGTCGGCACCCAAAGCCATAGCTTCGAGCAGCACTTCTTCGGCAGCCGGCGGCCCCATGGTGATGGCAGTAATATGCGCGGAAATTTTTTCTTTTATTTGCAGCGCGGCCTCGAGAGCGTGCTTGCAGGCCGGATTCATCATTCCGGGAGCGAGATCACGTCTGAGTGTGCCGGTTTTTTCATCCCACGGCAGTTCTGTAACCATGGGAACTTGTTTTAGACATACTACGAGATTCAACATAATGCCTATCATAGGGGCTCACGTCGCCCCCTCACAAGGCATAAGCCTTGTGAGCCTCCCCCTTTCGCTGACTGTTCAAACGATATAACAGATTCCCTAAACGGCGCACCCCCCATTACCTCATGTTGAAACGTTTTGGAATCTATAAGATCAATTGAGATAGTATTGAGCGCGCAATAACCATGCGCTGAATTTCACTGGTACCTTCATAAATTTCTGTAACTTTTGCGTCACGGAAATATCTTTCCACATCATATTCCTTGCTGTATCCATAGCCGCCATGAATTTGGACGGCCAGAGAGGTAGTTTGTGCCGCAACCTGACTGCAATACAGTTTCGCCATCGTCGCTTCACAGCCAAAGGGAGACCCTTTGTCCTTCAAGGAACATGCGTGGTACAACAGTAAACGCGCCGCCGTTTGCCGGGTGGCCATATCGGCAATGTAATTTTGAATGGTCTGCAACGACGCAATGGGTTTTTTAAATTGTTGCCTTTCTTTGGCGTATTTTACCGCCGCTTCCAATGCGCCCTGGGCAATGCCTAAAGCTTGCGCGGCAACGCCGATCCTGCCGTTATCCAGCGTGGTCATGCCTATTTTCATTCCGTCGCCGATTCTTCCCAGCAGATTTTTTTCCGGCACACAGCAATCTTCAAAAAATAACGAAGAAACCGGGTTGGCTCGCATTCCGCAAAGATCTTCCAATTCGCCGCGCAAAAATCCGGCATACTTACTCTCAACAATAAAAACGCTGCTCTGCGGACGAGCTGGATCAAAACCGGTCAATGCGAAAATTAAGGCCAGATCACAAATCCCGCCGTTGGTAACAAATATTTTCGTGCCGTTTAAGACGTATTCCTTATTTTTTTTTACTGCTGTTGTTTCCACGCTTGCTGAATCAGAACCCGCATTAGCTTCGGTCAAACTGAAAGCGCCGATCATTTCACCACTGGCCAATTTAGGCAGGTAAATGTTTTTTTGCTCCGGCGTGGCAAAGCGAAGAAAAGGAAAGACCGCTACTCCATTGTGCACGGTGACGCATAAGCCTACCGCGGCGCAAATGCGGGATAATTCTTCCACAACGATTGCCGAGCTGATGGAATCCATAGCCACACCGCCGAATTCCCGGGGCACCTGCAGACCGAAATAATTAAGCGCCTTCATCTTTTCGATAACGGCAAAAGGAAAAGTGGCTTTACGGTCTATTTCGGCAGCAACGGGCGCAAGTTCTGTTTCCGCAAAATGCCGCACGGAATCACGGATCAGTTTATGTTTAGTGCTTGGATTTATTTGCAATGTAAAATTCCTTATCTTAAAGATGTTCGGCACAAATATCTTAAAATAAAAGTAAAATCAAGAAAATGAGATAAGTCAAAAGATTTTCCCTGCATAAACAAACACTAGGCCTGGGAAACTCGTACAATAACTTACCCCCTTTAAAGAGGATTATATTGTATATATATGTAATTATTTGTTTTTATGTAAATATTTATATGTTTTTTCCTGCGACGCAAGATCAATAACAACCTCTACCGTTAAAATTATTTTGTCAAAATCAGTGTATATTGCTTTTTTATGATTCGTTGTTATTATATGCGTGATGACTAAAGAAAAGTTTCCGACAACTCCGGCCATTTTAGTCTTGAAAGCGCAAAGAGCTGATTTTACTCTGCATACTTACCCATATGAGGAAAGAGGCGGCACAAAAACGGCGGCGGGTAAACTGATGGTTGATGAACACCGCATTATCAAAACACTGATAATGGAGGATGAAAACAATAAACCGTTCATTATTTTAATGCACGGCGATAAGGAGGTTTCCACAAAAACGCTGGCCCGGACCATCGGCGTGAAATCGGTTTCTCCATGCAATCCGGCGGTGGCGGAAAAACACACAGGTTATAGAGTCGGCGGCACTTCGCCTTTCGGCACCAAAAAAGCAATGCCCGTTTATATGGAAAAAACCATAACGGATTTGCCGGAAATATTTATCAACGCGGGCAGCCGCGGTTTACTGGCTCGAATACCCGCTTTAGAAATTGTGAGAATACTTAAACCGGTTGAGGTGAACGTTGCTATATGATTTGCCTTTTTCCGTGAAAAAAGAGACAATATAACCAAGGTTAAAGAATATGCCTGATAATGTAATCATCCGCTGTCTTAATTGCGGAACAAAAAACCGAATACCTCATAAAAAACTACAGGGGCGGTCCAGCTGTGGCAAGTGCGGCGCGTCGCTGGATGAATTAATTATTCGTTGCCTTAAATGCGGCACGAAAAACCGAATATCCGAAGATCGCTTAAATCAAAAACCTTTATGCGGAAAATGTCATGAACCATTGATCATTCCTCAGCAAAAAATCATGCCTTTCGATGTAACGGATCAAACATTTGCGCGCGAGGTTCTGTCTTCCGATACATCCGTGCTTGTAGATTGCTGGGCGCCATGGTGCGCTCCCTGCAGGACATTGTCCCCGATTATTGATGAGCTCGCCTCTGATTATGCCAACGGAGTAAAAGTGGTTAAGCTTAATGTTGATGAAAATCAACTCACCGCCTCTCAATATGGAATCCGCAGCATTCCGACCATGCTATTCTTCAAGGAAGGTAAAATTGTAGATAGAGTAACCGGAGCGCTGCCTAAAGAAGAAATCGAAAGACATCTGTTATCCATCATCAAGACAAACTAAATGAAGCAACTCGCCGATGAAAAATAATAAAACCTTAGAATACCACTGTAAAATTTTTGATGTCTGGGAAGAAGAATATGCTTTGCCTGACGGCAGATCAATCAGGCAAAGCTGGATTAACCATAATCCCACCGTCGCGATTGTCGCCATCAACGGGAAAAACGAATTACTCTTAATAAAACAATACCGCAACGCTGTTAAAAAGAATCTTCTGGAAATCCCCGCCGGATCACTGGATGCTTCAGAAGAAGCTGCCGTTTGCGCCCAAAGGGAACTGGCCGAGGAAACCGGGTTTAAGGCCGGAGGGCTTGTTAAACTCTTTGAAGGTTACCTTCTGCCGGGATACTGTAACGAATACATGTATTTTTTTCTCGCCAATGATTTGATCCATGCTCCGTTGACCCCCGACGAAGATGAGTTTATCGAAACCTTGCCTGTTAGTTTTGCTCGTGCTCAGGAATTAATTAAAAACGGCGAAATAATCGACGCTAAAACTGTGTTGGGCATTATGCTGGCTGAAAACTATCTTAAGTGTTGCTGCTGACCCCCCCCCAGCAGAAAATTTTATTAAAAAATAATCTGCCGGAATAATTTTATAAAAATGACTTTCTCTGCCAACCCCTTTATATCCTAAACAACTTTTTCTGTCGGAAAGTTTCTTGCCAGAGGCAAAAAGTTTTGTTAGACTTCCTGTCAAGCAAGGCATTCGTCCTACGAAAAGGGAGACACAAACCCATGATCTACAATGAAGAATTTGAAACCATGCCCCGTGAAGTTATAAAAGCCCTGCAAGTCAAAAGACTGAAGCTTGTTCTGGAACGCATCTACCATACGGTGGGATTTTATAAAAAATCTTTTGATGCCGCGGGAGTCAAGTCTGATGATGTAAAATCCATTGCCGATATGAAAAAGCTTCCTTTTATCACCAGAAAGGATTTACGCGATAATTATCCTTTCGGCTTATTTTCCGTGCCCATGAGCAGTGTCGTTCGTTTACACACATCTTCGGGTACCAGCGGAAGGTCGGCTGTTTTTGGTTATACCAGACGCGATATTGAAATATGGTCGGACCTGGTCGCGCGTTCGCTTTCCGCCGCGGGTATAACAAAGAACGATATCATTCATAACGCCTTTGGTTACGGATTGTTTACCGGCGGTCTGGGACTGCATTATGGCGCGGAAAAAATAGGCGCCAGTGTTATTCCCATGTCCGGAGAAAATACAAAAAGGCAAATCATGATTTTGCAGGATTTCGGTCCGACCGTAATTTGTTCCACGCCTTCATACGCACTACACCTCGTTGAAGAAGCAAAGGTTCTCGGAGTGGACATGAAATCTTTAAAACTGCGCGTGGGCATTTTCGGAGCAGAACCATGGAATGAGGCGACGCGCGATGAAATTGAAAAAGCTTTTGGTATCACCGCTCTGGATCTTTACGGTTTATCGGAAGTTATCGGCCCGGGCATGGCTATGGAATGCATCGAAGGCCGCAATGGCATGCATGTTTTTGAAGATCATTTTATCGTCGAAACAATCAATCCAGCAACAGGCGAAGTTCTTCCCGAGGGAGAAGAGGGCGAACTGGTTTTTACAACTCTCACCAAAGAAGCGGGTCCGCTCGTCCGTTACCGTACCGGCGACATATCGCGCCTTATTACCGAACCGTGCCGATGCGGCCGCAGTCACGTTAAGATGGAAAGAGTTCTAAAAAGAAGCGACGATATGCTGATTGTAAGGGGCATCAATATCTTCCCCTCTCAAATAGAATCGATTTTAGTCGGCATCGAAGGATTGAAACCCAATTATCAATTAATTATTGATAAAGTGGGCGCGCTGGACTCGCTGGATTTACAAGTGGAGGTCAGCGACAATATATTCAGCGATTCCGGCAGTGTCAAAGAACTGCAGAAAATTGAAAAAAGGATCGTTAAGGACATGAAGGATTATTTGGGTGTCTCCGCGCGCGTCAAGCTTGTCGAACCCAATACTCTTCAAAAAGCAGGAGCAAAAATTATTGATAAACGCCGCTACTGATAAATTATAAGGGGGTTGCAATGAAAGTAGAACAAATTTCGGTTTTTTTAGAAAATAAACCCGGGTCGCTCGAGCACGCAACACGTGTCATGAAAGAAAATAACATAAATATACGGACTCTGTCGCTGGCTGAAACGGTCGATTTCGGTATTTTGCGTTTGATTGTCAATGACGTGGAAAAAGCAAATAAAGTGCTTAAGGATAACGGCTTCCGTGTAAGCAAAACCCCTGTTGTGGCCGTTGAAGTTCCCGATAAACCGGGCGGACTGCACAGCATTATGGAAGTTGTTTCCAAAGAAGGCATTAACGTGGAATATCTCTATGCCTTTGTGGAAAAAAGCGGCCAGAATGCCGTCATCATCTTTCGCTTCGATAACCCCGAAAAAGCTATTGAAGTATTGCTTGGGCATAAGTTTACGGTTATTCCGGGCGCACAGCTCTACGACTTTTGATGACGCTGTAAAAGCCTCGAGGCAACAAGCGGGTATCCCGGCAAGTGACGTGTGTACGATGGCGTATATAGCAATAAGGAGGGCTGAAGCTCAACACGATATGTGGGTCATTGACTATGCGCATCGAACAAGCAAATATGAAATTTCTGCCTTATAAAAAATTTTAAACATTACTCCATTTAATACCAGCAGGAGGGAACGATATGTTTACTTTCAGCACAGATGTTAGCTCCGTTTTGGTATGGCTTGTCTGGATTGCGGCATTTTTCGCCTTGTTCGTCTCCAATGAGGCAGGCCGTCGATTCAAATGGGCAGGTTTTGCCATGTTTGTTGTACTGCCGATAATTCTTACAATTTTATGGCTTACAATATTGCGTGATACAGCCTATATGGATTGGTTCCATCTGGCTAAGGTATACTCATCAACAGCCGGATGCATCGGATTCTGGTGCATCAGACACATTCGCGGTACAGGCAGAGACGGAAAAGTTTGGAAACTCAGCGATAAGAAATGGGCGCTGTGCTTCCCGCCGCTGATTCTTGCCATCAACATCATTGAAGCTGTCACGCGTGACTTTCAGGTAGGCATGGATTATACAGTTCCCACCATTGAGTTTTTGCACAATCAAATTGAATACTACATTGGCGGTTCATGGAATTACATGAACGGCATTGCCGGAATCCTTAACACCATCACAATAACGGGCTGGTTTGGAATCTGCGTTCGTAAAAAAATAGACTCAGACAAGAGTATGGACATGTTATGGCCGGATATGCTCTGGTTCTGGATTATTGCTTATGACCTCTGGAACTTCGCCTATACCTACAACTGCCTGCCGGGCCACTCATGGTACGCCGGATTCGCGTTGCTGCTCGCGCCTACACTTTGCGCATTCACAGTCGGCAAGGGCGCATGGCTGCAACATCGCGCCCAGACTCTTGCTCTGTGGTGTATGTTTGCTCAGACTTTCCCCGCGTTCATCGACAAGGGACCCTTCTCTATCCAGGCAACTGCCAGCGCTGAAATTGCGGCAGCGGCAAAAGGAATTGCTTTAACCAAAGAAGGTTTGTATCCGGTGGCCTCCGCGACGCCTGATACAACGGCATTGTTTGTTGTAAGTTTGCTGGCCTTGCTTTCGAACATTGCTGTTTTCGGCTATATGATTTACAAAATAGCCAAAACAAAGCGCAATCCTTATACCAGCGAGCTCTATACCGACCTTAATCAATACAAGGGGATAAAAGCCTTGGCAGAATAAAAATTTTTTCACTGAATAAAAAAGCCATCGATTAAATCGATGGCTTTTTTATTTGCTGTTGAGGTTGAGCTCTTTTATTTTTGATAAGTCTTTGTTTTCCAGCGCTGGTGGAACCAAAACCACTGATCCGGATATTCACGAATAACATCTTCCACTATTTTAGTAAACCGCTGTGTATTTACAAACAGATCGGACTTATAATCGTCGGTGCAAACGGTTTCGACCGCAGGCTTAATAATAAGCTTGTATTTACCGGATCTCTGCCTCGCCATGAAAACCGGGACCACCGGAGTGCCGGAACGCATCGCCATTACCGCAAGCCCCACGCCGGTGCAGGCGGGACGGCCGAAGAAATCAACAAATACTCCCTCGTAAGCGGCCACGTTCTGGTCGCTTAAGATTCCTATAATCTGATTTTCCTTTAACAGTTCCAACACCTTTTTCCCCGATCCTCCCTTGGGAATCAGAGAATTTCCCTGCATGGTGCGCACATACTCCACCATATTATCAAAGACGGGGCTGTCCAGCGGCCTATAGACGATATACATAGGCCTGACCAGCATAGGGATAGCTATGGTCAAAAGCTCCCAGTTGCCGAAATGAGCAACAATGGACAGGGCGCCTTTATTCAAGGCAAGCGCCGCATCGGCATTTTCCATGCCTTCCACCTCGACCCATTTGTCAATATTTTCCCGGGTAATTGAAGGCAGATCGAAAAACTCTGCGGCCACAATGGAAAAATGTCTGTAAACCCCTTTGGCGATTTTGATTATTTCCTTCAGATCTTTTTCCGGAAAGGAACGCTGAAGATTATGCAGAACAATCAAACGGCTTTTAGCAACCATGTGGTAAAAAAGCCAGAAGATCATCTTGAAGAATCCTTTGCGCACAATGAGTGGAACGCATCGGCCAATAAAAAGGATTATGTCGGTAGTTCTTGTTTTTTCAATGGTCATAAATTTACCACCAAATAGTTATCCGCCCTTTTGAGTTATAGTGGTTTCCCGCATTCCCTGCACTTGCCATCGGAACCTATAACCCCAATGCAGGACTCATCGCCGCACAGAATTCTTTTTTCCCAATCCTCATCCGATGCCGTATCCGCGGACTGAACCGTTTGCTGTTCTTCTGACATCTCCGGTTGAACACTGCCGGTCTGCTGACCGGTAAACTTTCCCTCATAAACCTTGCCGCACTCCCTGCATGTGCCGTCCGGGCCTATTGTGCCGATACAGGACTCATCGCTGCACAGGACTCTTTTTTCCCAGTCTTCATCGTTTTCAAAAATGATCTCGGACATGTTGCTCCTCCGGATTTATTTTTCAGCTTTATTTACAACAGCTTTCGTATTTTTTCCACTGAACTAAACTTATTTATCGAACATGCGTTGACGACTCTATACAATGCCCAAAGCCGTGTTGAGTTTGCCCTGATCGTTACAGCATACACTACCCTTTGATGCAGGCTATTGATTTAAGCCGCGCCACCTTTTTAGCAATTCCCGCCTCATGCATAACCTGCACAACATCCTGCAAATTTTTATAGGCTTCCGGCATTTCTTCACAAAGTGTACCTTTGCTGCCAGCCATCACTAATACTCCCTGATCGGCCAATTTGCGGCTAATCGATCGCCCCCGGCAGGATTTGATCGCCTGAGTCCGGCTCATTACGCGTCCCGCGCCATGGCAGGCGCTTCCGAATGTTTCCTGCATAGCTTTTTCCTGACCCGCTAAAACGTAAGAACCTGTTCCCATGTCCCCGGGAATCAGCACCGGCTGGCCGACAGATTGATAACGCGCCGGTATTACGTCCGATCCAGCCGGATAGGCTCGCGTCGCGCCCTTGCGATGCACGCAAAGATTTTTTGTAACGCCCGCAATCGTAAACGATTCTATTTTGGCAATGTTATGACAGACATCATAGACCAGACGCATTCCCAGTTCGCGGGGAGCCACGCGCAGCGTTTTTTCAAGAACTTCGCCTGTTAGATTCATCAGGATTTGCCGGTTGGCCCAGGCGAAATTGGCTCCGCAGGCCATGGCCGCCAGATAATTTTGTCCCCTGGCCGAATTGAGATACGCGCAGGCCAGTTGCCTGTCCGGCAGCACAATGCCCGTCTCCGGCGCGTGTTTGACCATTAAGGCCAGATAATCGTCACAAATCTGATAACCCAATCCGCGAGAACCGGTGTGAATCATGACGACGACTTGACCCTTATGTAACCCAAACGCCTGCGCCGCTTTCTCATCAAATATCTCCTGCACAACTTCAATTTCCAGAAAATGATTGCCTGAACCCAGCGTGCCTAACTGTTGCTTGCCTCTTTCAATGGCCCGCGCTGAGACCTGCTCTGGATCCGCGCCGCTCATGCAGCCGCCATCTTCCGTTGTTTCCAAATCCTGGGCACTCCCGAAACCAGCCTTGATCGCCCATCGCGCGCCTTCTTCGAGCACTTTTTTCTGATCTTTCCCTGATAGTTTGACATAGCCTGTGGAACCGACGCCCGAGGGTATGCGCTGATACAGTGCCGTCGTTAAATCCTTTATTTTGTTTTTGATGTCGGCAAGTAAAAGTTCGGTAGTCATCAGTCGGCAGCCGCAATTGATGTCGTAACCGACGCCGCCCGGCGAAATTATGCCGCCATCCAGATCAAACGCCGCCACACCGCCTATGGGAAAGCCATAGCCCCAGTGGACATCAGGCATAGCCAGAGAATATTGTACAATGCCCGGCAAATGCGCGACGTTGGCAACCTGCTTTGCGCTTTCATCGTTTTTCAACAGATCAAAAATTTTATCATTAGCGTAGATAATCCCCGGCACGCGCATAGAACCCGTCTGCGGCAAAAGCCAGCGGTTGTTATCCAACTTTTCCAGTTTTATTTCTTGCCAAGCTGCATTCATTCGTCTACCTTTGTTGGCTGCGTCATCGGCTCCTTCGACGTATCATAATATACGCCTGCATCGCCTCTTCCTTGCCGTCGCGGTATACTTTTGATGAGCAACTTGCAAGTTATGACATATTGCTTTTTTATACATCAAAAATGATTCTTGCTTTCCAGATCGAATTTGCCTTTATCACACTCAGGCCACCATAGGTTACCGCCTTAATCTCCGTTTTAATCAAATGCTTTCTCTTATTGTATGATTCTCCCGTCAATTTTGCCACGAGTTTGTTCTTGCCCAATTCCATCATTTCGCAATCATCGACTACCCAGTGCTCGCCATTAAATAAGTAAAGCATCTCCCTTAAAAAATTAATCAGCAAATCGGCCGCATCCGCTCCCTCAACGATTATTGTTTTGTGCCGCCCTTTTCTCTCGTGGATAGACCTGCCATTATTTTTGATGTTTTCGATCAGGACGTCAAACAAAGCACAGGCGGCGTTGGCAAACAGTTCCTTTTTAGTCCGTCCTGATATTTCAATGCCTATATCGGCTGTATGATCAAAATAATTGTAATAGGGCATAAACAGATTATAACTTAAGATGGTTTATTCAGCAAGTTCCCGCCTGTCATAAAAAAAGGCGCCTCGCGGCGCCTTTTTGCTTATAGATTTTGAAGCCTTAATCTTCTTGAGGTGTGCCATTGTCTTCCGGTATCAGATCTGTTTCATCGTCACCATTACCATTGGCATCGTCCTTACCTTCGGTCTCTGATGTCGTGCGGGCAACGCCAACCAGTTTTTCTTCCGGTTCCAGATCGATAAGTTTTACGCCCTGTGTAACACGATGATTGACCGGAACTTCCTGTACCTTCAAGCGGATGACTTTGCCGGCATTGCTGATCAACATGATATTCTCTTCACCCTGCACCTGCAGCACGCCGGAGACACTGCCAACCTTGGCAACCGTCTTTAAGTTGATAGTCCCTTTGCCGCCGCGGGCTTGCACGCGATATTCATCAATCGGCGTGCATTTGCCAAAACCATTTTCGGAAACCGTGAGCATAAAAGTATCATGGGCGGGAATTTCGACGCCAATGACTTCATCGCCTTCGTCCAGATTAATGCCGCGCACACCGCGCGCAGTTCTGCCCATATCGCGCACATCATCTTCCCTGAAACGAATGGCCATGCCCTGCCGTGTTCCTAAAAAGATATCCTGATTGCCTGTCGTCAACTGCACATCCACAAGTTCATCGCCCGCATCAATGGAAATGGCAATGATGCCTCCGGAACGAGGATTAGCGTATGCAGCAAGCTCTGTTTTCTTTATGATACCTTTCTTCGTGACCATGACAATAAATTTGTCCACCACAAATTCACGCACAGGCAGGGTTGCCGTCACGCGTTCACCCGGTGCAAGATTCACCAGATTGACCATGGCTTTGCCTTTTGCGGCGCGTCCCGCCTGCGGAATCTGATAAACTTTCAGCCAGTGCACTTTTCCAGCGCTGGTAAAGACCAGCAGATAATGATGGGTGGAGGCAATGAATATTTTTTCCACGAAATCTTCTTCTTTGGTGCCCATGCCAACCTTGCCCCGGCCGCCGCGATGCTGGCTCTTATAAAGACTGACCGCGTTGCGCTTGATATAGCCGGAATGGGAAATCGTCACAACCATGTCTTCTTCGACGATCATGTCCTCAATGTTGATATCTTCGGAGCTAGCGACAATTTCCGTTCGTCGCTCATCGCCGTATTTTTCTTTAATTTCATTCAGTTCGTCAATGATGACCTGCAGAACTTTCTGCGGATCCGCAAGAATTCCCGCAAGTTTGGCAATGAGCGCCGTCACCTCGGCGTATTCTTCATCAATCTTGGCTCTCTCCAGGCCCGTCAGACGTTGTAGTCTCATCTCCAGAATAGCTTTGGCCTGAATTTCCGACAAATGAAATTTCGCGCATAACGCTACCGACGCGTCGGCGGCATTTTTGGATGCCTTAATGACTTTGATGATTTCATCAATGTTGTTCAGCGCAATGATATAGCCTTCCAGTATATGCGCCCGTTCTTTGGCACGCGCCAGATCAAACTGCGTACGGCGCACGACAACGTCCCTGCGGAACACGATGAATTTTTCGAGCACTTCCTTGAGGTTGAATACCTGCGGACGGCCTTCGGATATCGCAAGCATAATGATACCGAACGAACTTTCCATCTGAGTGAATTTATAAAGCTGATTAAGAATGATGGCCGAATTTTCATCGCGTTTTAAATCAATCACGACACGAATGCCATCCCGGTCGGATTCGTCCCGTAAATCCGAGATTCCAGAAATTTTCTTATCACGCACCAGTTCCGATATTTTTTCAATCAACGTGGCTTTATTGACCTGATAAGGAAGTTCTGTAATGACAATGCTTTCCTTATCGTTGCGGGCATTCTTTTCAATCAGCGCCCGCGCCCTCAGCCGGATGATGCCGCGTCCCGTTTTATAGGCGGCAACAATTCCTTCCCGTCCATTGATAAATCCCGCGGTGGGAAAATCAGGTCCCGGAATGAGGCGCATAAGCTGTTCCACGGTAATAGCGGGATTCTTAATACAAGCGATAGTGCCATTGATCACTTCCGTCAAATTATGGGGAGGAACATTCGTCGCCATACCGACGGCGATACCCGCTGTTCCGTTCAACAGAAAAAGCGGAAGGCGCGTCGCCAGAATCGAAGGCTCCGTCAGCGATTCGTCGTAATTGGGCACGAAATCAACCGTGTCTTTTTCCAGATCGGCCATGACTTCATCGGAAATCCTGGCCAGACGGCTTTCCGTGTAACGCATCGCCGCGGGAGGATCGCCGTCAATAGAGCCGAAGTTCCCCTGTCCGTCCACCAGCATATAACGCAAAGAAAAATCCTGCGCCATACGTACCAGCGTATCATAAATGGCCGCGTCGCCGTGCGGATGATATTTACCCATGATATCGCCAACGACACGCGCGCATTTTTTGTAAGGTTTATTATGGCGATTGCCCATCTCATACATGGCATACAGAATGCGGCGATGGACCGGTTTTAAACCATCGCGCACATCGGGAATCGCCCGGCCGATGATAACGCTCATTGCGTAATCCATGTATGATTTTTTCATTTCATCTTCTATATTCACCAGCGTTTGCTTGTGGTGGATATCACGTTCCATTTCGTTCCTTCCTCTCTCAATAAAAAGCGGGCCGATACCCCGCCATCACTATGAATAATTTAAAATTTTTTCTAAATGTCCAAATTGGAAACATACAGTGCATTTTGATATATGAAGTCGCGCCTGGGTTCGACCTGGTCTCCCATGAGCGTTGTAAATATTTCGTCTGCCTGCACCGCATCTTCGACGCCAACCTGTAACAGGGTTCGTTTTTCCGGATTCATTGTAGTTTCCCACAACTGCTCCGGGTTCATTTCACCAAGGCCCTTATAGCGCTGAACAGTCAGGCCCTTTTTACCCAACTCGACAATATGATCTACCAGGGCTTTGGCGCTCTCCAGAATGACAGGGGTTGAAGATTCTTCGCTCTCATCACGATAAGGGGCCTCGCCCATAATGGACACTTGATCCAGAAATGATCTTATATCCGCAAACTGCGGCGTTCGGAAGACTTCCCTGCTCAGGCAGGATGGAATCTTTTGTCCATTTTTATTCAAATAGAAAACTACTTTAAAGCCGCCATGATCCTCGTCTTCTTCAATTTTAAAATCCGAGAAACTCTCGCCCAGAGCAACACCGGTTCTTTTGGCAATGGATGAAAGAGCTTTTTCGCTTTTAAAACTATCGTCCTTCAAAGTGGGGTCGCCGGCTAAAATACGTATCAGGTTCCTGTCGCGGTTCTCTTTTTCAAACCTGTCCAACAAATCCTCGATGCGCATAACCTTTTTTACAAGGGTTAACAGTTTATTGCCTGAAACCGGAAACGGTGAATCATCACCCATGACCAGATGTACTTTTTCTACGCCATTTTCCAGAATATAATTTTTCATCTTGTCTTCATTGTGGATATAAAATTCCTGTTTCTTTTCCACGACCTTAAACAACGGCGGCTGGGCTATATACAAGTATCCTCGTTCGATCAGTTCACGCATCTGCCGGAAAAAGAAAGTTAAAAGCAGTGTGCGGATGTGAGAGCCGTCAACATCGGCATCCGTCATGATAATCACCTTGTGATAGCGCAGTTTGCTGACGTCATAATCCTCGGTACCGATGCCTGTTCCCAATGCCGTAACCATCAATTTGATTTCTTCATTTTGCAGCATTTTATCGAAACGGGCCTTCTCTACATTTAACACTTTACCGCGCAGCGGAAGAATAGCTTGATTCTTCCGGTCCCTGCCCTGCTTGGCCGAACCGCCGGCGGAATCGCCTTCCACCAGATATATTTCGCTCAACGCCGGATCTTTTTCCTGACAGTCGGCAAGTTTGCCCGGCAGGGCTCCCACTTCCAGCGCGCTCTTACGCCGGGTTAATTCCCGCGCGCGCCTGGCCGCTTCTCTTGCACGAGCCGCTTCCATGCACTTATTTAAAATCTGTTTAGCAACAGATGGATTTTCCTCAAGGTAACTGCCTATCTTTTCGTAAAATATTCCCTCCACGAGACCGCGCACCTCGCTGTTGCCCAGCTTGGTTTTCGTCTGGCCTTCAAATTGCGGATTTTTGACTTTAACACTAATGACACATGCCAATCCTTCCCTTAAATCCTCACCTCTTAACGATTCCTTTCCGTCTTTAATGATTTTATTGTTTATGGCGTAATTATTAAAAACCCTGGTCAGGGCCGATCTGAAACCGATCATATGAGTGCCGCCTTCAGTCGTATTGATACTGTTGGCAAAGGAAAAAATATTTTCCAGATAGGTTTCATTATACTGAAGAGCAACTTCCACGGAACAATCTTCCTTGGCGCCGGAAACGTAAATCGGATTTTTATGCAATACTTTTTTATTGCGGTTGATATATTCAACGAACGAGACGATGCCGCCTTTATAAAAGAATTCGTTTTGCTTACCGACCCGCTCGTCTATCAAAATAATTTTGACGCCGGAATTCAAAAATGCCAACTCGCGCAAACGGTTGGCTATGACATCAAAGCTGAATTCACTTTCTTCGAAGATCTCAGCATCGGGTAAAAAAGTTACTTTGGTGCCCTTTCCTCTTGTTTTTCCCACCATTTCCAGTGGACCGTCGGGAATGCCGCGTTTGTATGACTGCCTGTAAACATTTCCATCGCGTCTTACTTCGAGTTCACAAGTTTCAGAAAGGGCATTCACAACTGAAACACCTACGCCGTGCAAACCGCCGGATATTTTATAAGAATCATTTGAAAATTTACCACCGGCATGAAGTTTTGTCATGACCACTTCCGCCGCCGACACACCTTCGGTTTTATGAATATCTACGGGAATGCCGCGTCCGTTGTCATCAACAACAATACTATTATCCACTCTTACTTTTACGGTGATCGTGTCGCAAAATCCTCCGGCCGCTTCATCAATACTATTATCAACCACTTCATAAACCAGATGATGAAGACCTTCCTTGCCGGTGGAACCTATATACATGGCAGGTCTTTTACGAACTGCCTCCAGGCCTTCTAAGACTTTAATACTATCCGCATCATACTTATGTGTCATAAATACTTTTCAACTTCCTCTCTGTTGCTAGATTTTTAAAGGCATAATTATACATAAATAACTGTCATCTTCGGTATGTTTTATCAGGGATGGTTTTAATCCCACCCCAACTTCCAACAGAATATTATCTTTATTAATCACCGATATGGCGTCAATTAAATAATTTACATTAAATCCACTATCAATCACTTCTCCGGCATAATCTATATCGATCTCTTCTGTGGCTTCACCGACGTCCAGATTGGTGGAATTAAGTGTTAACTTCCCTTTGGAAAAAGAAAGAATAACTCCACCATACCGCTCTGATGACACAACACTCATTCGCTTTAAAGCATGCAGAAAATATTCTTTTTCCAAAACAACTCTAATTCCTTTTTCAGTGGAAATGACTTTTTTATAATCCGGATAATCCGCATCAACCAGACTGACTTTTAAAAGAGTGTTTTCAGTTTTCACAACAAACATATTTTTATGTAAACCTATTTTAACTTCTTCATTTTCATCAATAATTTTTTTTATTTCCATTAATCCCTTGCGGGGAATAATGATCCCTTTTCCCGTCTTTAAAAAAGGTCCGGATATTAAACCTTTCGCCAACGCTAAACGATGACCGTCAGTAGCCACCATTCTTAACAAGTGATCTACTCCATCCACTCCTTCTTCCAATAAAACCCCATTTAGATTTTTTCTGCTTTCATCCGTTGCCATGGCGAAGGCTGTTTTATTAATTAAATCTTTGATGACCATTCCTTTTATTTTATAGAGAGGAATATCCTTATCATCGGTAATACTTGGAAAATCTTCGGCCGGCAGTCCCGGTATTTTGTAAAATGCCCTTTGAGATGATATTTTTACGATATTATTTTTCTGAGTGAAATTAATAACTTCACCCTGAATTTCTCTGATCATTTCATACATTTTTTTTGCTGAAATAGTTATTTCACCATTTTCAGATATTTCCGCATCGTAATCAGAGATTAGAATTATTTCCCTGTCCGTAGCAATTATTTTAAGTTTATTGTTTTCAGCTTTTAAAAGAATATTATTTAAAATAGGTATGGTTGTCTTTTTTTCGACAATACCCAATGTTTTTTGAATACCATCAAGAAAGGTTTCTCTGTTTATTTTAAATTCCATTTTTCCTCCTTGTTTTTTATCTTAATATTATATTTTTTTTCTTATATATAATTAGTATTAATAGTAAAGCTTGTGGATATGTTGATTGAAAAAATTTTAATAGCCATAATAAAGACTTTAAACACTTTAACCTGTTTATAAAGTCTTATAAAAAAGTTTATGATTTGTTCATTAAAGTATCCTCCAGTTCCTGAATTAAAACTTTTAACTTAGGATCTGTTTTGATGCTATTTAACATTTTATTATTAGCATAAATTACCGTGGAATGATCACGCCCGCCAATTTTTTGACCGATATCAGGAAAAGAATTATTGGTTAATTTTCTTGCTAAATACATGACAATTTGTCTTGCGAATACAATGTTTTTATTTTTATTATGAGCTTTGATGTCGGATATTTTTATATTTAATTTTCCAGCGATCACCTTAATGATTTCTTCAACACTTACATCTCCTTGTTTGTTACGCTTAACCAAACTGCTTAATACTTCCTTGACTAAATCTAAATCAATTTCTCTGCCTGTTAAAGATGAATAAGCGCCTATTCTCACTAAAAAGCCTTCCAATTCACGAATATTGGATTCCACATGAGATGCGATATAATGAATGACATTATGCGGTAACTCAATTTTATTTTCCTGAATTTTCTTTTCAATGATAGCAATTTTAGTTTCTATTTCCGGCGGTTGAATATCGGCAATCAGACCCCATTCAAAACGGGAACGTAGTCTGCTCTCCAGGTTAGGAATATCCTTTGGAAATTTATCGCTGGTGACGACTATTTGTTTTCCGGAATCATGCAAGGTGTTGAAAGTATGGAAAAATTCTTCCTGCGTTCTTTCTTTTCCGGCCAAAAAATGAATGTCATCAATGAGCAAGCAACTGATATTTCGATATTTTTCCCTAAATTTTGGCATGCGGTCATAACGAATGGAATTAATCATTTCATTCATAAATTCTTCCGCGGAAACATACATGATATTCAGTGTCGGATGGATCGAAGACGAGAGAAGGCCGATTGCATTCAATAGGTGAGTTTTCCCTAAACCGGATCCTCCATAAATAAATAATGGATTATAATTTTTAGCCGGTTGTTTGGCTACGGCAATGGAAGCGGCATGGGCAAATTGATTACACGCACCTACAACAAACCTGTCGAAGTTGTAATTATTGTTAAGAAAAGAAAAGTTATTGCTTTTTATGTTAGTAGATGTTGACGTATGTTTAGTATTCGTCGTCTGCCTGGATGACGAATCGGTGATATTGTCCTGATTTTTTAATAGAACAAAATCAATATCAACATCAATACCTGCGGCAGCTTTCAAAGATTGCTTAATGGTAGAGGTATAATTTTCTAAAAGCCAATCTTTAAAAAATTTATTGGGCACAGCCAATTGTACACGCTGGTCTTCCATGGCAACAATTTTAATAGGTTTTATCCATGTATCAAAATTTTGCTTACTTATTTTTTCTTGAATAAATTTACTCGTTTTCCCCCAAAAATCTTCCATTTAACGACCTTTATAAACACACTTATCAACAATTGTTGATAAGTGTGGAATACAGATATTATTTGAAATTTTCAAGAATTAAATCAGCTAACCGGTTTAATTCATCCATCGATGTATAACGAATTTCGACCAATCCCTTCTTTGCCGATCCTTTAATTTGCACTTTCGCCATGACCTTTTCTGTGAGTAATTTTTCCAGATCAGCAAGAAAGCGGTCTTGTTTGAAATCTTGTCTTTTAGCCGTATGAATTTTTTTTGCGTTTTGTATTAAACGTTCTGTTTCCCGGACATTTAAATCTTTTTTTAAGATTAAAGCCAGTGCCGCAAGTTGTTCTTCTGTCGAACTGCATGCCAGTAAGCAGCGGGCATGGCCTGAAGAAATTTTCTTTTCCGTAAGAGCTGCTTTTGCTTTAGCCGGCAGTTTCAAAAGACGAATGGTATTGGCAACAGTGGAACGATCTTTGCCCACTCTCGAAGAAATTTCTTCCTGAGAAAGATTGAATTTTTCAATTAATGTTACATAGGCATCGGCTTCTTCCAGAGGGTTTAATTCCTCACGCTGAATATTTTCAATCAAAGACATTTCGGCCGCCTGCATATCCGTCGCTTCGCGAATGACAATAGGTACATCTTTTAAACCTATGGACTGAGCCGCTCTCCAACGCCGCTCTCCGGCGATAATTTCATATCCCTTTTCAGCCCTGCGGACAATAATCGGCTGAATAATACCGCTGTTTTTGATGGAATCAATAAGCTGCTTTTGATTTTGATCATTAAAAATTTTACGGGGTTGATAACGGTTTGGCCGCAGTTCTTCAATGCCGCAGGATAAAACGGCCTTTTTTTTATCAAAGTCATTTAATAAATCCGGAAAAATTGCGCCAAGTCCTTTACCAAGCACATTTTTTTGCGCCATTTACATCCCCCCCTGAATTATTTCTCCGGCCATCTCCATATAAGCCAAAGCGCCCCGCGATTTGATATCATAAAGAATAATAGGCAATCCGTGACTGGGACTTTCCGAAAGCCGCACATTACGCGGGATCACCGTTTTAAAAACCTTATCGCCAAAATGTTTCCGCACATCATCGGAGACCCGATGAGATAATAAATTGCGCTGATCAAACATCGTCAATAAAATACCGCCCAAGACCAGCTTGGGATTTAATTGCGCCTTGACCAGTTTTACCGTGTTAAGCAAATATCCCAAGCCTTCCATTGCAAAGTACTCGCACTGTAAAGGAACAATCAAATAATCGGATGCGACCAGGGCATTTACGGTCATAACACCCAGCGATGGAGGACAATCAATGACGATGAAATCATAATGACTGTCCAGAGAGCTCAATAAATTACGCAACCGCTTTTCTTTATCTTCCAGACCGACAAACTCAACTTCAATTCCGATCAGATCCTGATTAGACGGAACAACATCAAGGTGCGGTATGGCCGTGTTGATAATGACTTGCTTCAGAGGCACCTGACCGATCATCGCATGATATAAATTAGCCGTCTGAAATGAATTTCTATCCGCGCCGATACCGCTTGTTGAATTACCCTGAGAATCGCCATCAATGAGTAAAGTTTTTTTTTCCGCCGCCGCCAGGGAAGCAGATAAATTTATTGCGGTGGTGGTTTTACCAACACCACCCTTTTGGTTTGCTATACATATAATTTTATTCATTATTTTATGGAGCGTAAAAAAATAAATTCTTTTGCAAGAACCGGTGTTAGAACTAGCATAAAAAAGTTCTTTTTAGAAGGATTTTTTACTTTATTTTGTTTTTTCTGCGATAATAATTTTACGCTGTGCCCCCAAGCAGGGGGCATTTATATCATGTTGAATAAATTGAGATATTTTATGCTGATTTTTAATGAGGGAGCATTGGGTAAATTCTTCATCCACATTAGAGCCTTTCAAGGCAATTAGTTTCCCTCCCGGGATGAGAAAATAGTCGCCTTGCGGCAGAAGTTCGGATAGTTTAAAAGCGGCACGTGAAATGACAATATCAAATTGTTCCTTCCACAAATCTGTCTTCATAATATTTTCGACGCGGTCATGAAGCACAAAGGCCTGTGAAAGATTCAAAAGACGGATAATATGTTTTAAGAAAGAAACTTTTTTACGACTGGTTTCCAGAAGATAAATTTGTAAAAAAGGCAACGCTATTTTCAAGGGAAGGCCGGGGAAGCCCGCGCCACAGCCGATATCAATTATTTTGCCTGCAGGAGTATGAATAAATGGCAAAGCTGAGAGTGAATCCAGAAAGTGACGCGCGATAATTTCCCGGGAAGAATTTTCGGAAATCAAATTTGTTTTGGCATTCCACTGTAAAAGCTCATCTCTATAAACATCAAATAAAGCCAGTTGCGTCTTGTTCAGTTCAATACCGAATTGCAGCGCGTTGTTATTCAGTAATAGCATTTCCTGATCCATAGGAAACTAATAACAAAAATCATGTTCTGCCGCAAAGTATAAATTAGTACGGCCTGAAAATCAGATCGACAGAAGTATGTGGTAATGATTGCCGGTCGTCTTGGGGAGAAGAATGGCGATAAGATCATTTTGCTTCGAGTTGATTATAATTCGTCGCTGATTTTCTTATAATTATTGACAATCTTGACACCTGGCGGTGCGCCGGTGGCAGGCAGGTTAATGAATTTTAATATGGATGGTTGAAATCTTTGGAAATATTCAAGGCCACGTTCAGGATCGGAAGAAGGCAATTCAAGTGTTAAAGTAAAAATCGTGCGTTCATGACCGGCATAGTTGCCTAGAGAGCCGGGATAATATCCGAATTTTTTTAAAGGATGATTTGTCTCTTTAAATACTTGTTCCATCCATTTTTCAAAAGAATTTAAGTCTGATGATCGTCCATCATAATCAAAAAAGTTAAGCGGTGAATGTACCGACAATATTTTTTGTGGTTTGAATTTCTTGATCAGGGCAATCTGAAACTGTGTTTCCTGCTCTGACGCCGGGATTGCCCCTGGATAATAACGTCTTTTTCTTTTGGTCTTTATCCATTGACGCATCGCATTTGCCTGCCAGTCTTTTGTGGGGAAATTTCTGTTAATATCGACGTTGTTGGCATTAACCCGAGTTGGTGGCGTGGACAAAAAACCATCGGGATTGACCAGTGGCGCAATAACAATACACTTGTCTTGAAACAAGCCGGGATTGTCTTTCACGTAATGGGCAAGTTTGAACATAAGATAAGCAGCCGGTAATTCATCACCGTGAACGCAGCCTAAAAATAAAGTGCAATTACCGGCGCTGTTACCGAAATTAACAAACATAAGAGGGTGTTTGTTTTTTGTTATCCGATAATATACCCATGGTATTTCTCCGGGATGAATGTCTGTCCATCTATAAAGGGCGTTTTGTTTTTCCAATTGACTCATGTATTCCTTAAAATCATTTGAAGAAGAATCGAAAGCCAACACATGAGAAGGTAAAACCAGAAAAAACAACAGTCCACAAAAAAGACATGAGGAATAAACGAATCTCTTACGTTTCGATATCGGATAGCTCAAAAATTCCTGAATGACGGCAATACGGTAAATAGGAGTATGAATCCCTTCTTTGTTATTTTTATGATTTCACTCTAAACGTTAAATGGAATTGCCAACATGTAATCCCTTCCTCTTCGCGAACATAAGCAGGAAGGGACAATAAATTCAAGGCGGATATTATAGTAAGATAATCCGGAAATCAATTTAAATACTTTTTTGTCGATAAAGTCGGTAGCATAATCATTTACTGTAGCGTGTTTTGGGGTAAGTAAGCAAATACTAAATCACATTTGCCTCAGGCAATCCAATTCATCCGAAAATTTGTACAAAAATTCAAGATGCGGCTATTTATGCTATTGCCGCTTAAAATAACTGCTTGAAAGAAACTTTTCCTCCGAGTTTGACAGAATGTCTATCAATTTTTATAATGTCGTCAGAAAAAGGTGGTCAGCTTTTCAGACGCCGCATCAACTCCTGCATGAATGCCTTCCGTTCCATAAAAAACTTACGGAGTTCCTTGCTGTCTGTGTGGACGGCTTCGTGTTCCAGTTCCGGAAGATATCTCTCAAGGATCTCCAAGACCTTAGCTTCCTCTTCAGGTGTCAAATTAAGTTTTGACATAATGACTCTCCTTTCTCCTTGATGTAATACCAATTTGTTTTTAAGTTACCACTTTGCGGGCGATAATAAGCGGTCGGACGCACATGGTGAATCAGCCGCCTTAATTTTCAGGAACCACCCGATATGCGCTTGCGCCTTGTGACCGCAATCCATACACTTAGCCCCAAAGTATGAGAATAGAAGGTATTTGAATCTTTCCGCTTTGATTTTTTCTGATGCTTTTGATTATACGGTTATATGCCGGAGATACTAGGTCCTCGCTCATACGATTACCTCCAAGATGCTTTAGTATGCGTTGCCCTATATGGTTACGCGGTGGAGTTTTTTAAGCGATAACATTCCATAATATGGCTATATTTTATAACAATTACGTCTTTTGCGTCAAGCGGCAACATTGCGATGACCTGTTCAGTATTTTGCAGTTCGTTGGAAAAATACAGCGGCCGCATCATCGAGCCAGAAGAAAAAATATAACCGATAAAATAATAACGATATGAAATGTGATTATAGCGAATTGATGCCTGATATAAAATTCATTTGCCTTTTGAATTCTCTCCAATCCGCCGCATAATCTCCGGAAACGCTCCAACCCTTCATATTTTTTGTCGTTGTCAGAGGAAAAATCGTTTTGAAACGCAAACATGGGATACACTGCGTAGAGGTGATCTGTCAGAGGACGAAACAGGGTATCTATGATGATTCCCTGCCATGGCTGATAGGCAAGGGTCTCTGCGTAAGGTCTGTTTATGGCATACGCATGTGCCAGGCTCTGATAGCGTACTTTTTGTATGTAAGGATTAGTTGTTTTACGGCTGGAGCGTATTAATGCTCCCAGGAGCAGAACTTTCCAATCAGGATGTTTTCCTAAAAATTGGGTGCATCGCTTGAAGTGTTCAGCGTCAAATCTGTCAAAAATGACATCGTCTTCGAAAACCACAATATTTTTCGCTCCGGCTTCCAAACCCATGCGTAGACAGGTCATGTGAGATTCATACATTCCCTGTTCGATATTCCAGGGGTGAGGTTTGACAAGGACGAATTCTATTTTTCCGTTGAGTCCTACTTCAGAAAACGATTTCGCGGCAGCCCGACGCCTGTCTTCACGTTCTTCCAGAGAAATGCAGTAGATACGATCAAAAAAATCCCAGCCATCGATATGTTTTTCCACGGTATCCTCGATTGGTCGCATTTTGCTTTACAGGACTGTTTTATAATATTAGTATTATATGGTGTCAAGAAATGACTGCCGAAGTTAATATTATCCGCAATTAAAATGGCCGGAATACGGTATAAGAGCACGGGGATAGTGTTACAAATAAAAATGTTATGATTAGAAAGAAAATAGCCCAATATCTTGCCTCAAAGAAATATATCAAAAATATATTAGAGAACCCTGCGGATCTTAGTGAATTCAGGGAGCGTCCGACACCGCGATTAATGACCGGCCTGTTTCTGATGGTGTTTAGTTATATTTTAGGTTGGCCGGCAATATTCGCTTTGAGCTTTATGGCCGTCTGGCTTCAAAAACCGCTGATTGCTGTCATTGGTTGCCCGGCGACTTATGGACTTTCTTGCCTGGTCTTTATTGTTGGTGCCTGGCTCGCGCGCGCTCCGCATTATATGGGAACTCTGATGAGGTACGGTATACAAAGTTTCTTCAGAAAAATAAGCTCCTAGAAGGGAAAGCAAATTATGTTGACGACCAAAATAAAAAATATCAGCATTGTTTTATATAAACCAAAATACGCGGGGAACATCGGTTCTGTTGCCCGCGCGGCAAAAAACATGGGAATCCGTGATATCATCGTCGTGGGAGGAGCGGGTTTTGACCGGGAGGAAATGCAAAAGAGGTCAACACATCTGGCCGCCGATGTTTTAGATCATATCCAGTATTGTGAACGCATTGATGAGGCGCTCGGAAGCTTCAATTATATTGTGGGAACAACTGCCCGTCGTGGTAAGGCACGCGGACCGTTTGTCTCTCCACGCGCGGCTGCTCAAAGCATTGCCGATATTTCGCAGAAAAATAAGGTCGCCCTGCTTTTCGGCCCTGAAGATACCGGGCTTTCCAATGAAGAGTTACGCCTTTGCCAGGCTGTGGTTACCGTTCCGACATCGCGGGATTTCACATCACTTAATCTTTCTCATGCCGTCATGATTCTGTGCTATGAAATTTTTATCGCCTCGTCCGGGCTAACCGGCACAACAGAAGTAACGCCAAAACTCGCGCGGTCACGGGAACTGGAAGGCATGTATGGACAAATCAAAACATTGCTTGCCGATATTGAATTTTTAAATCCTGAAAATCCTGATTACTGGATGATGCACCTGCGCCGCTTTTTTACGCGCACCTCGCTGTTATCGCGAGAGGTAAAGATTATCAGGGGTATTTGCCGTCAACTGCAGTGGTACTTGCATCATAAAAAACTTGACTTTACATAACATCTCCCATAGGAATTGCACATACCGCAGGGAATTCCTTATTATAATTTCAGTGAATATATATGGAGGTTTAATAAATCATGAGAAAAACATTTTCTTTTACCGGCGCGAAAAAAATTATTTTCGGCAATGGATCAATTTTAACGCTTGCCAGCCATATAAAAGAACATCATGCGCAAAATCCGCTCATTGTCATTGATAAAAATCTGGCTAAAACGGGATTGCAGGAAAAAATAGCAAGCATACTCATTCCCGAAGGCATTAAATTTACTGTCTATGACAAAGTCAACCCTGAACCGGGAATAGAACTTGCTGATGAAGGAGCGAATATTGCCACAAAAAACAAATGCGACATTGTAATCGGCATCGGCGGAGGCAGCGCTATGGATGTGGCCAAAGCCGTTGCGGTGCTTGCGATCAATAAAGGCAGCGCGGTCGATTATCTGGGTCTCAATAAAGTTCCTAAAAATGGTCTTCCCAAAATCATGATACCGACGACGGCCGGAACAGGCAGTGAAGTAACTTTCACCGCGGTCTTTGTACGAAAGAATTTAAAAAAGAAAGAAGGCATGAACAGTCCATATCTTTATCCGGAACTGGCGCTGCTTGATCCCGAATTGACATTGAGCCTCCCGCCCGCGCCCACCGCCCATACCGGCCTTGATGCCTTGTGTCACGCCATTGAATCCTACACATCTGTAAATTCATCGCCTGTGAGTGAAATGTTTTCTCTGGAAGCGATCGCCCTTATTGCCGAAAATTTACGCTCCTGTGTCCACGATGGTAAAAACATCGTCGCTCGTGAAAGAATGCTGTTGGGCAGCTTATACGCGGGGATCGGTCTGGCTAATGCCGGTGTGACGGCAGTTCATTCATTATCTTATCCGCTGGGCGGCAAATATGGCGTCGGACATGGACTTGCCAACACCATGATGTTGCCGGCGGTGATGGCTTTTAATATGCCGGCGGCATTGGAAAAATTTGCCGACGTTGCCGAGGCGATGGGAGAGTGTATAGAAGGTCTTCCTGTACGTGAATCAGCTTATTTGGCGCTTGAGGCTGTTGAGGCATTAATAGAGGATTGCGGGATCTATGCGTCACTTGCTCAATTCGGCATCAAAGAGAAAGATTTTCCGGCATTGGCTGATGTGGCCCAAACGGTAGCCAGGCCTTTGGAAAACAATCCCCGTAAAATAACCAAAGAAGATATGATCGCTATTTACGCGCAGGCTTTTTAAGAAAGGAAGGTTAAAATCATGGCTGGAGCAGAACTAATCGGCAAAGAAGAAATCAAAGAAGTCATGGATGTCCTGGAAACAGGTATTCTGATGCGTTATGGTTTTGATAAAGAAAGAAAAGGAATTTATAAGGTTCGGGAATTTGAACAGGCATTTGCCCAATATTGCGGAGTTGATTACGCCCTGGGAGTTACCTCCGGTTCGTCGGCCCTGAAAATTGCGCTGGCGGCAATGGATATAGGGCCCGGCGACGATGTGCTTGTGCCCGCCTTTACGTTTTTAGCCACGTATGAAGCGGTAATGGAAGTGGGCGCGATCCCCATCATGGTGGATATTGACGATACTCTCAATCTTGATCCTTTAGAGATTGAAAAAAAGAAAACTCCTTATACCAAGGCGGTTATTCCCGTACATATGTGCGGTTCGGCGGCCAATATCGATAAAATAGTGGAAATCGCCCGTAAAAACAACTTGCTGGTTCTTGAAGATAACGCTCAGGGATGCGGCGCAAGCTTTAAAGGAAAAAAACTGGGCGGTTTTGGCGACATGGGAACATTCAGTTTTGATTATGTTAAAACGGTTACCACGGGCGAAGGCGGCATGGTGATTACCAATAACAAGGACTTCTATTTAAGGTCGGAGTGGTATCACGATCATGGTCATGACCATAATCCTAAAGTGAGCCGTGCTCTGGAAGGCAGGACGATGCTAGGCTTCAACTACCGGATGAACGAATTGCAGGGAGCGTTAGGTTTGGCTCAGTTGCGCAAATTGGATTACCTTATCGGCGAACAGAAAAAAAATAAAAAATTTATTATGGATGTTCTGGCTAATGTTCCCGGCGTGGGGTTTCGAGCGAAACCGGATCCCGAGGGCGATTCCGCAACGTTTTTAGCGTTTAATCTGCCCGATGAAAATCGAGCGCAAAAATTCCAGAATCTGCTTGGCGCTGAAGGTGTGGATACGGTTTGCTACAAAAGAAATTTGTGGCATTATGTTCCGAATTGGGAACATTTTCTGGCTAAATCCACGGCTAACTCCAGGAAATATCCGTTCACCGATCCGACTTACAAAGGAAAGGTGGAATACAAGCGTGAAAACATTCCGCATGCCGAGGATATTCTGGGACGCACACTGGTTATGGGCATATCGGTGAAGATGAGTCAGGAAAAACTGGACGGGATTAGGAAAGGGATCGAGCAGGCCGCGAAAAACATGTAATAAACTTGATCTCCTTCGTATAACTTTGTTGGCATCGTCGTCGGCTTCCTCGACGTATTAATAATACGCCTGCGGGGCCGACTCCTCGCTGCCGCGTTCTACTTCGGATATCAAGTTTATTAGAGTGACAAGGGGTCGTCGGCAACCCGGAATACATAAAACTTACACCGAGAATACGAAATTATAGATAAGGAACGAAAAACAGTCGGACAGTATCACTTGTCAACAAAAATACTATTTAAATGCTTGAAAAATAAGGAAAAACGTTAATAATTGCCGCAATGAGACAAGAAATGTTTTTTTGTGCAATATTTATTTGATATTTCCAATATTTTACTTGACAAGCTATATCAGATTGAATAAGCTCCGCTTTTAAATTTTTCAATAAAATGGTGGTTTTGTTATTATGAAGACATATATGGCAAAGGCCGAAACGGCTGATAAAAAGTGGTATGTTGCGGACGCTTCCGGTAAAGTATTAGGGAGATTAGCGAGTGAAATAGCCCTCCGTCTGAGGGGAAAGCACAAGGCTACTTACACGCCGCATGTAGATACAGGCGATTTTATTATTGTAGTGAATGCTGAGAAAATTTTACTTACAGGGAAAAAGCTGACCGATAAAATGTATTATTCTTATTCGGGTTATCCCGGGGGATTAAGGGAAACAACCGCAGGCAAGATGCTGGCGGAGAAACCTGAAAATTTAATTCGCATAGCTGTGCAGGGAATGTTGCCCAAAACCAATCTGGGTCGAAAAATGCTGAAAAAACTGAAAGTTTATTCCGGTAATGCCCATATTCACGAAGCTCAGTGTCCGGAAATTTTATCCATTTAACAGATATAAAATTATAAATAGGTTTATTTTCTAATATTCAGGAGAACTCATGACGCAACAACGGTATTATGCAACAGGTAAGAGAAAAAGCGCTATTGCCCGTGTTTATATGAAGGCAGGCAGTGGCAATATAATAGTCAATAAAAGAAACTATGATGAATACTTTGCTCGTCCCAGCCTTAATATGCTTGTCAAACAACCATTTGACATTACGGGAAAGAAAGATCAGTTTGATCTGTATGTGAATGTATGCGGCGGCGGCGTGGCAGGTCAGGCCGGCGCGGTAAAGCACGGGATCTCCAAGGCTCTTCTGGAGTATGATCCGGAATTGCGTTCAGTCCTGAAAAAGGCGGGCTTTTTAACCAGAGATGCCCGTGTTAAAGAAAGAAAGAAATACGGGCAGCCCGGAGCAAGGAAAAGATTCCAATTCTCCAAGCGTTAAATTCCAAAGGGGGGCTTCTTGCCTCCCTTTTTTTTGGGAGATTTTTTATGATAAAGGCGGCAATTTTTGGAGCCAGCGGTTACACGGGTCAGGAACTAACAAGAATTTTGTTGGGCCATCCGGAGGTTAAATTAGTTGCGGTTACATCCCGGCGTTTTGCCGGAAAACCGGTAACAAAAGTGTTTCCTTCTTTATATGGCTTGACGTCGTTAAAATATCAAAATTCGACGCCGGCCCAGATAAGCAATATCTGCGATATTGTTTTTCTGGCTCTTCCCCATGGTGTTTCTATGGGAATTGCTCCGGAATTTATCAAGGCGGGGAAGAAAGTAATTGATTTAAGCGCTGATTATCGTTTGCGAAATTTAAAGACCTATGAAACATGGTATGGGAAGCATCAAAGCGCCAACTTACTGAAAAATGCCGTCTACGGTATACCCGAACTTTACCGGCAAAAAATCAAGAAAACAGGGTTGATTGCCAATCCCGGTTGCTATCCCACCAGCATTATATTGGGTCTTGCTCCGGCGCTTAACATGAAGCTTTTAGACGTATCCACGATTATTGCCGATTCAGCCTCCGGCGTAAGCGGGGCTGGGCGGGAACCTCTAACCAACTCTCTTTTTTGTGAAGTTGATGGCGGTTTTAAGGCATACAAAGTCGGGAAACACAGGCATCTTCCGGAAATTGAGCAGGAGTTGAACTCTCTGGCGGGTAAAAAATTTGCCATTTCATTTACACCGCATTTGTTGCCGGTCAAGCGGGGGATTTTGAGCACAATTTACTCGAGATTGAAAAAAGAAATTACCTTAACGGAATTGCATTCCCTTTATTGCGCGTTTTACGCGGATGAAAAATTTGTAAGGATTTGCCCGGAAGGTATTTATCCTAATATATCTTCTGTCTGCGGATCCAATTACTGCGATATCGGATTGGCGATTGATCCGCGAACAAAGATTGTTATTATAATGGCGGCTATTGATAACTTGATTAAAGGCGCTGCGGGACAGGCTGTGCAAAACATGAACATCATCTGCGGCTTTGCGGAAGATGCCGGTTTACAAAACGCTCCTCTCTATCCCTGATGAAATGAATACCATTCCTGAATCAAAGATGATATTGAGGCGGTGAGATTCAGCGCGACGATGCTGTGTTCGCGCCACACCATTATGGCGTAGCTTACCGGGAAGGAAAAGATCTATTTACATTGTGTCCCTTCGGAGACACTCCCGTATTTACAAACGTTTTGGGAAACTGATTACTACGCCGATAAAAATAGAGCTTTGATTTAGAAATAAACGAGGAAATATGTCTCAGAAAATATTCAACACGGCAACAAGAAAAAAGGAAATATTTCAACCTGTCAAAGAAGGGGCTGTCGGCATTTATGTTTGCGGCATCACTGCTTATGATGTCTGTCATATCGGGCATGCCCGTGCGGCGGTTGTTTTTGATGTGGTGGTCAGATATCTACGGGCAAGAGGATATCAGGTAACGTATGTTAAGAATTTTACCGATATTGATGACAAGATCATAGATCGTGCCCAAAAAGAAGGCGTCAGTATCACGGATATCGCGGAACGTTACATTAAATCGCACGACGAAGATATGGCGGCCCTCGGCGTTCAAACTCCCACAGTAACCCCGAAGGCTACAGAGCATATGGACGATATGATCGCTCTGATCAGCTCTCTGGAAAATAAAGGCTACGCTTATTGCGTCGATGGGGATGTATTTTTCGCGATAAATAATTACCGCCCGTACGGCAGTTTATCCGGACGCAATCTGGAAGAAATGATTGCCGGAGCACGCATTGATGTCAATGACAAGAAAAAGAATCCCCTGGATTTTGCGCTCTGGAAGAAAAGCAAAGAAGGCGAACCTTTTTGGGAAAGTCCCTGGGGAAAGGGCCGGCCCGGCTGGCATATTGAATGCTCCGCCATGAGCAGGCGTTATCTGGGAGAAACTTTCGATATTCACGGCGGCGGCGAAGATTTAGTCTTTCCGCATCACGAAAATGAAATCGCTCAATCGCAGGCGGCAACAGGCAAGCCTCTGGCCAATTACTGGATGCACAACGGTTTTGTAAAAATAAATTCGGAAAAGATGTCTAAATCTTTAGGCAATATATTTCCCATCAGAGAAATCTTAAAAAAATATCATCCGGAAGCATTGCGTTTGTTTATGTTACAGAGTCATTACCGCAGTCCTGTTGATTATTCTGATAGTTCGCTTGGCGAGGCTAGATCAGGTTTGCTTCGGTGTTATAGAACTTTGCAGCTCTTAAAAGAGGTTCAGGGTAAATTAGATGCCGATATAAAGCCGGTTGTAAAAAACGGTTCAGAACAAGCCCAGCAATACATAAATCAGTGCAAGAAATTGGCTGAAAAGTTTGATGCGGCAATGGATGATGATTTTAATACGGCTCAAGCTTTGGGTCATGTCTTTGAGATGGTACGGCTCATAAATAATTTTATTGTTGATAAAAAGGATATGCCCGTTTCTGATAAAGCGAAAATTCTGGCACAGGCAAAGAAGGTATTTGATCATTTTGGCGCAGTTTTAGGCATTTTTCAAAGCGATGCCGACTATTTTTTCATTTCAGATAAGGAAACCGAGTTAAGTAAAAGAGGCTTAAATATTGAAGAAATTGAGAATTTGATTAAGCAAAGGCAGGTTGCCCGCAGCCAGAAGGATTGGGCCAGGGCAGATGCTATAAGAAAAGAACTGGGCCAGCTTCATATTGTTCTTGAAGATTCCGCCAATGGCACCAGTTGGATAATTGAATAATTTAATCTTGCCGTTTTCCCGTCTGTGTTTGAAAAAACGTTTAATATTTTTAAGTAATTTTTGAAAATAAATGGAAAATATCAGAGAAAGTGGTATAACAAATATCGTTATATATATAATATTGTGAGGAATATATGAAAAAAATATCACCAATATTTTGTTTGCTGATCGTTATTTTTTTAGGATCATTTTTCCTTTTAGGGCTTCACAATGATAGCAGCCCCTCCGCAAAGGATAAAAATGTCTATAAAGATATTAAAACATTCAACGAAGTTTTCGACATGATAAAGAAAAATTATGTTGATGATGTTGATCCCACAACATTAATGCAGGGCGCGATTAACGGAATGGTCAAATCTCTTGACCCGCACAGCTCATATATGACGCCTGATTTATATAAAGAGTTGGAGGTGGAAACACAGGGGCATTTCGGAGGTATTGGTATTGAAATTATGATCATAAAAGATGTTTTGACCGTAATCTCTCCCATAGAAGATACGCCCGCGTTCAATGCCGGAATAAAATCGGGCGATCAAATTTTAAAAATTGATGGCAAATCCACTAAAAATATAGAAATTACCGAAGCCGTAAAGAAGCTGCGCGGTCCCAAGGATACTAAGGTTACCATTACAATCATGCGGGAAAATATGGCCGCGCCGAAAGATTTTACATTGACGCGTGCCATTATTCAGATCAAGAGCGTCAAGGTTAAAAAGCTCGAAGATAATATTGGATACGTTCGCATAACTGCTTTTCAAGAGAGGACGTCCGATGATTTACGCAAAGAGCTGCGGGAAATGAGCGTAAAGCTGAATCCGATGAAAGGCTTAGTCCTGGATTTGAGAAATGATCCCGGTGGATTGTTAACTCAGGCCATTGAAGTCTCTGATATGTTCCTTAAATCGGGTGTTATTGTTTCCACTCGCGGGCGCGTGAAAAGCATGGAAACAAAATCAATGGCTAAAAATGACGGTGATAAAATAACTTGTCCGATGGTTGTATTGGTCAACGAAGGCACAGCCAGCGCCGCGGAAATTGTTGCCGGAGCATTGCAGGATAATGGCAGGGCCTTGATTGTTGGGACGCAAACTTTTGGTAAAGCGTCCGTACAGACCGTTATTCCGCTGGAAGACGGCTCCGCTCTAAAGCTGACGACCGCGCGTTATTACACGCCGAAAGGACGCTCCATTCAGGCGGAAGGTATTACACCGGACATTATTGTTAAATATATCAAGCCTTTGGATGAGGTCGAAACAGTTGCCGGGATGGAAGAAGGCATGAGAGAAAAAGACCTTAAAGGACATATAAAACCGGCAAAAGAAGATGGCACCAAGGTTGATGAAACTCAAAGTAAAGAAATAAAAGATTCTTCTGATTTAACGAATGATAATCAATTAAAAACCGCGGTGGATATATTGAAGAGCTGGAGTATCATGAAACAGAATCTGAATTAATTCAGACGTGAAGGATTGAAGCATAATCAACAATGAAATTATTTAAAAAGATTTTTACGGCCGCTATTTTCTGTTTAATAGTCATATCCATTGCAGGTATTATTTATGTGCTGCAATTTCAAGAAGAGCCGTCTGTAATAAAGGAACCCAAAAAAGCGACAAAACTAACGAAAGAGATTGCCGGTGCAAAGGCAAAGACCTTGCCTGTAAAGTCATCACCATCGCGGGAAGTCGCCATTATTATTGATGACATGGGTTGTAGCTTAAGCGCTGCAAAGGAATTAAGAGATATTAACGCAGACTTGACATTTGCTATTTTGCCTTTTCAGGCTCATACGCGCGAAGCGGCGGAGATGTTTCATAAAGCTAACAGAGAAACTCTTTTGCACCTGCCGATGGAACCGGTTTCTTATCCACGCGAAAAACCGGGAGAAGGAGCCCTGTTTACGGATATGAATGACGAGGAGCTTGTATTGCAATTAAAAAAGAATATTGCTGATGTGCCCTACATCTCCGGAGTCAATAATCATATGGGTTCAAAATTCATGACGGATGAAAAAAAACTTATTTTAATTTTTAATGAGCTGAAGAAAAAGAAATTGTTTTTTGTGGATTCGCGCACATCAAATGATACCAAAGCATATGCTGCTGCTAAAAAAACAGGCTTACAGATCGCCGAGCGAAAAATATTCATTGATAATAATCGTGACTACAATAAAGTTTATGCTAATTTGATTAATATAACCAAAGATCATGATGTTTCGCCCCGGATCATTATAGGTCATCCTTATCCTGAAACTATTCGAGCTCTTAAAGAAGCAACGAAAGTTTTCCAGGAAAAAGGGGTATCCATTGTTCCTGTGTCTGAGATAGTTAACAAGTAAAAATCTTCCATGAAGTGTTTATAATTTTATTCGATAATCAGAATAAAAGGCGAGAGAAGCGGATATTTAAATATGCAAAAAAACAAAACTCTCTTAATATTTATATTGATTCTGGTTTTAGTGAATTTATACGGGTGCAGTCATTTGCACAAAGTTCAGGTTCCTTCCGTATCTTCTGAAAACAAATCGACAGATGCATCTTATCATTATTCTCTGGGCGTTCTTTTACGTCTGGATGGAAAACTTGAAGAAGCGACTGAAGAATTTAAGCAGGCCCTTGCTGCCGATCCCGGTTCTGCATATCTTGCGACGGAACTCATTTCTCTTTACACGGAGCAGGGCGATCTCAATAACGCCATTTCTCTGGGACAAGAAACGCTTTCCAAGAATCCTGACAGCATAGAACTGCATTTAATAATGGGCGGTTTGTATCTTAATATCCGAGAATACGCAAAAGCAATAGCCGAACATAAAAAAGTCATTGAACTGGACCCCGACAATCTGATTGCCCATCTTTATTTGGGGATAATTTTTGCTGAAGAAAAAAGATTTGATAAATCTGAGGAAACATTTAAGAAAATGTTAAAAATAGATCCTGAAAATATTATGGGCATCTATTACTATGGTAAAATGCTGGAAAAAAATAAACGCTATGAAGAGGCCGAGAAGTTGTTTAAAAAAGACATATCGTTAAGTCCGTACTTTGAAATGGCTTTATTTGATCTGGCCGCGCTTTATGAAAAGCAAAACAAGCTGGATAATGCCATTGAAGTTTATCGCAATTATTTAGAGAACAATCCGGCGCGAATAAATTTGCGGGTCAGAATAGCAGAGCTTTTAATTAAGGAAAAAAAATATGAGGAAGCTCAAAACGAATTCCAGGAAGTCCTGAAAGTTGATCCTGATAACCGGGATATAAAGGTAGCGCTGGGTCTTTTATATTATGATATGAAAAAGTTTGATTTGGCTGCAGCTGAATTTTCCGCAATTCTTCAGAAAAATATTACGGATGACAAGGTTCATTATTTATTGGCGACTACTTATGAGGAAAAAGGCGACGACAAACTGGCCTTTGAAGAATATCGCAACATTTCTGTTGCATCCGAATTATATGTCAATGCTCAAATTCGCGCGGGAATGATCTTAAAAAAGGAAAACAAAATCACAGAGGCTATTGCTTTAATAAACGGATCTATTAAGAAAAAAAACGATCAGGTGCCTTTTTATATTTATTTATCTTCTCTTTACGAGGAAGTTAAGAATACCGTCGAGGCAGAAAATATTCTGGAAGAGGGAATCAAAATCGTTCCCCGGGATATAGATTTACATTATGCTTTAGCTGTGCTTTATGAAAAAACAAATCGTCTTTCCGAAAGCATCAACGAAATGAATAAGGTTTTGGAAATTGATCCGGACAATGCCGAAGCGCTTAATTTTATAGGGTACAGTTATGCTGATCGCGGCATAAATCTCGACGAGGCTGAAAAAATGATTGTGAAAGCTCTGGAAATTAAACCGGATAGCGGTTATTTGATGGATAGTCTTGGTTGGGTTAATTTTAAAAAAAATAAATTAGGCAATGCCGAGAAATATTTAAAGCAGGCTCTGGAACTATTACCTGATGAAGTTGATATTCTTGAGCACATGGGGGATGTTTACGTTAAACTTAAGAAAACCAAGGAAGCCAGGGAAATGTATGATCATGCCCTTAAGATTGACCCTAAAAACAGTTCTGTGCAAAAAAAGCTTGAAGATTTGATTAAGCAGAAACAATAGGAACAACATGGAATTATTATTTGTCCGGAGATCGTTTCTGCGCATAATAAAAAATCCCTCTTTCATTGCCGTAAAATTATTATGGCTGACTATTTTTGTTTATGGTTGCGCCGGGCAGGCAATTGTTTATCCCGATTCTCTATCCGAAAAAACTTCTGCGGCAATCTCCGGCCCTGTTGCTGAAGATGATGTTTTAAGCGCAGTAGTTCACATAAATTTGACTACACCCGATGGTTATTACCCAACCAAGGCGGCCCTGATTTTAAAAAAGCCTTCATATTTACGGTTGGAAATACTTCCCGTCATCGGAACACCCGATTTTTTTCTTGCTGCTTCGCCTGAAAAAATGAGCATTTTTATCCCCTCGAAGGGCAAATTTTACTATGGACAACCGACGGGCGCAAACTTAAGAAAATTTATTCCCTGGCCATTAAATATTGAAGATATCGTAATGATTTTTTCCGGAACATATCCTTCTTTGAAAGAGGATGATATAACTTACCAAAATTATCGGGAAAAAAATCTTTTGCGCATAGAAATGAAAGCGCCATCAGGATGTTCTCAGATTATACGGGTGGGAGAACAAGATAGATTGCTTAAATTAATTCGTAATGATAAAACCGGCAAAGAAGTGTACACGGTTACTTATCTCTATGACGAAGTTCAAGGATCCCTTCCCAAAAAAATTACTGTTAGCATGGCCGATGGAGTGACCTCACTATCCGTAAAATTTTTGGACGTTAAAATTGAAAAGGCAACTGATTTATCAATGTTTGATCTTCCAATGCCGGCCGATGTAAATGCGATTTTATTGAATTAATTTAAATGATTGGATTGTGTGCTTCCAGGAGCAATTATTTAATTTCCTGCAAGCTGGACCGGGCGATGCGCGCCTGATTGGTATTCGGATAAGTTTTGATGACTTCCTGTAAAAGTAATTTAGCGCTGGTTTTGTCTCCCAGCTTGAGAAAAGAAAGGCCCTGCTTAAGCAGGGCATAAGGAACTTTATTGCCATTGGGATAGTTCTTGGTTACCTTTTCGTACTCTAAGATTGCCGCTTCATATTTTTTTTCAAAAAAATAACATTCACCGACCCAAAACTGCGCATTATCTGAATACTCGCTGTCAGGATAAACAGACAAGAAATTTTGAAATTCGGATCTGGCTTTATCATAATTGCCTTCCTTAAATATTTGATAGGCATCTGAATACGCTTTTTCCTTATCTTGCATTTTTGCTGAGTCTTTAGCTACAGCACTACCGGTCGATTTACCGTTTTTATCGGGCATCTCATTTGAACTATGTTTGTTTCCGATTTCCAAAAAATTTTCAATAAAGTTTATTTTCAGAAGAATATTATCAAAACGTTGATCATCCTTCTTTGTATTGGCTGTATAATCTTTTTTCAGAGTTTCCACTTGACCGCGCAATTGCTGGAGAGTTTCCCTCAAATCAGAAATATCTGCCGAAGTATTAGCCTGCCCGTTTCGTATTGAATCCAAAGCCGCGGCGTTCTTTTTCAATATACTTAAATCAGCATCTATCGCGGCAAGTTTTTCTTCCATTTTCTGGTCCATGTCCGAACGAAGCGCCCTTAAGTCTCCTTGTGTAGCGCAACCTGCCACGGAAAATATCGCAAAAAATAAAAGAAGATAAATAAACTTTCTCACTTTTTTCACCTCATGAGCTTATATTATTGAGTAACAACAAAATGAGCCCGTCTGTTTTTTGCCCAGGCTTCTTCGTTAGATTCCGGAAACAAAGGACGCTCGGACCCATAACTAATAGTTTTCATTATTGATTCTTTAATGCCTAAATTGACGAGATATTTCTTTGTTTCCTGAGCGCGGCGCTCTCCCAGAGCCATGTTGTATTCGGCGGTTCCTCTTTCATCGCAATGTCCTTCAATCATAACGGAAGACACTCTATGTTTGCGTAAATAAGAGGCATTGGCCTGAAGAATGTCACGGGCGTCAGGACGAATGATGGAGCTGTCGAAATCAAAGTTGATGTCACTAACAGGAGATGTCGCTGTTGCTTCCATAAGAGAAGACTGTGCCTTAACGGACTCTTTTTGATTCGTGGTATCGGTGGGGGCCATGACATTGTTTTGATTTGAAGTGTCAGTTGATTGCGCGGGTGTTTGAGCGGGCGCGGTGACCTGTTGCTGTGCGTTGTCGCTTGTGACGACTGATTTTTTCCCGGCACAGCCGGTAAAAATTATCAGACTAAGTATCAGTACAACGAAAATTCCCATCAAGGTCAGATTATTTTTCATTATTCTCCCTCTCTTTCCTTACTAAAATAAGTTTATTAGAAATAAAAGCTTCAGCACAATGATCAATATTGTCATCTATAAAATTATAACAGAATCATGGACAGTTCTTAAGAAAAAACTCTATACCACTTTAGGTATCATATTATTGTCAAATTCAATGATTATTAGCGTCTTATACGGCAAAGGCTGGAAAATAACAACCCCTAAACTTAACGATGCAATTATTTAAATCGGGGCGACCAAACCGGCATTACTAATTTAGCGCTTATTTCATGAAGTGTTCTAGGGTTGGAGCCGTTAAAATTCATAATAATAATTTTACTTTTAGACTTTTTTTGGGAAACATAAACAATTTGTCTGCCTGATGGTGACCAGCATGGTGACACATTATTAGCAGCATCGAACGTCAATTGGATGGGGTTATTGCCGTCGGTATCAATGGAAAATATTTGATATTTGTCATTGGTTAATCCTTCATATGCCAGACGGTCACCACGAGGCGACCAGGAAGGAGATGTGTTATAAGTACCTTCATAAGTTATCCTTTTCACATTATTGCCATCAACATCCATGATATAAATTTGCGGTGATCCCGAGCGATTGGAAACAAAAGCTATCCTTTTTCCATCAGGCGACCAGGAAGGAGATACATCGATAAAATAGTTCCTGGTCAGACGCTTAAACGTCAAGGTGTCAATGTCCATGATATATATTGCTTCGCTGCCTTCCTTGCTTAGGGTCACTAACAGTTTCTTCCCATCAGGCGAGAATGAACCGCAAAGATTAAGCCCTTCAAAAGAAGCGACTTTTCTTTCCGTTCCATTTATTAAATTCCTGATATAAATTTCCGGACGGCCGCCTTTAAAAGAGGTAAAAGCAAGAAATTTTCCATCGGGCGACCAACGCGGAGCAATTAGAATGGTTTGATAAGTTGTGATGCTTTTTAAATCTGAGCCATCATAGTTAATCATTTGAATATCGGATTTAGGGCCTTTTTTGGACACAAAAGCGATTTTAGTGTTAAAATCGCCTTCATCGTTAACCAGTGCCAGCATAATATCGGATGCTATTCCCCGGGAAATTTCTTTTAGTTTGTCAACTTCAGTATGATACTGTTTATTAAAAATGAGTTCCCCGCGGGAAACATCAAAAAAGGAAGTATCTGCAATGATTTCTTTATCCTTTTGGGTGATGTTGCCTCGCAATAAATAATCGGCACCGATTGCTGTCCAATCGGAAAAACGAGTTTTTTCGGCAGTGATATCGGTGCTGAAATCTTTATCTTCTAAAAAGCTTTTTTTATTTAAAACATTGAATATTCCCGTCAAAGAAAGATCTTTTTTGATATTATCCGAAACCGTGACGCCGAAATCAACAGTTTTATCAGCGTTTGCTGTTTTGAAGTTGAAGTCGCAAATCGCGATAGGAATTTGTTTGAATGTTGGGGATCCTATGTCAATATAGATTTTTGCAACGGCACGATTATTGAAAGTAAATAATGAACAGAAAAGTAATATGAAAGTAGAGATTAAACATCTTTTTTTCATCAAAGTTATATAGCCCTTTCTTATGATATCAAAAACAGTATAGCCGTTTCCGTATCATTTAAATAAAAAATTAAATATGAACATAAACATAGTTCTGTTTAAGGAAAACGTACTCCGAGTTCAATGCTATTGTCCATAACCCAGTATGGCAAGGGAGGAAATGGACTGGATTTTTTGACCGCCCGAAGAGCTGAATCGTCAAAATAGCGGTTGCCGGAACGTTTTTCAAAATTTGCATATTCCAGCGCGCCGCTCCGTGCAATTCTAATATCAATAATTGTAATATTTTTTTCCGGCATTAATGCCTGCGGATTCATCCAGTTTCCCTTTATTCTTGATTCAACAACTCCCAAATATTCATTTGTTTGCGCGTTGATTTCAGCATTTGATAATGCCGGCTTGTCGAAAGCTGATGAGACCCTGGTGGCTTTTGATTGGTTAAGGCCTTTGTTCCGAATGGCGCTGACAGCTTTTTCAATATTTAATTTATGTGTTTCCTGATTTTTTACCGGCGTAGAATAAATACTGGTAATCTTCCTTTTGATTATGATGGATCGTGTTGCCTCGTTTGTTTGCAGCATATCATTGAACCCTGACGAATCATTGGCCGACCGGACTGCTTCTGAGCCTACAAGCGAGACGGAGTATGCCGTTCCGAAAGTTAAATGCCGTGACGCAGTCGGGATCGAAATAAGCAGGATGGTAATAACAATCAAATGAATGATCAGAGAGAGGAAAATCATGCTGTAAATGTTGCTGTTATTGCCGCGGTAGCTGTTGCTAAGCGTCCGGGGTGTCATTTTTCTTCCTCGGGGGGTTCCGTAATCATTCCGAGTTTATCAACACCGGCTTTGCGCACTTCCGACATGACTTCGACAACAAATCCGTAAGGGACGTTCTTGTCGGCGCGCAAAAATATTTCACGATCTATTCTGTTGGAAAATATTGCTTCAAGTTTGGAATTTAATTCCCCCAAGGGCAGTTTTGTTTTGTTCAGGAAGATTTCTTTTGCTTCGCTGATCGTCAGGACAAGCTTTTCTTCGGTTACATCCACGCTTTTTGATTTGACCCGCGGCAGATTGACGTCAATGCCCATGGAAAGCATGGGCGCTGTAACCATAAAGATAATAAGCAGCACCAGCATAACGTCCACTAATGGCGTGACGTTTATTTCCGCCATAGGTTTACTGGGATGAGTTTTTCTATTTAAACGGCGCATCGTCGTTAAATTCTCCCGCCTTCATTTACGAACCATATACCGTTCGACAATATTTAAGAATTCAGAGGCGAAGTTTTCCATTTCCTGAACCATATTTTTGGATTGGTTTAAGAAATAATTATAGAAAATAACAGCCGGTATAGCCGCGGCAAGTCCGGCGGCCGTAGTAATAAGGGCTTCTGAAATACCGGGAGCAACAACGGCAAGAGTTGCCGAACCGCGAGCGCCGATTCCTTTGAAAGTGTCCATGATGCCCCAAACCGTACCGAATAAACCGATAAAAGGGCTCGCCGAGCCGGTTGTTGCCAGAAAACCCAGGGCGCTCTCGAGCTTGGTCATTTCCGTATTGCTGGCCTTGTTCATGGAACGTTCCAGGTTGTCCAGGGAAGAGAGACTAATTTCGTCGCCTCCCTGTAAAGCTTGATGTTCCTGCTTACTTATTTTTGTCAATTCCGTGTAGCCTACGCGAAAAACTTCTGCGGTGGTGGAATAAGAATATTTTTTTGCCGCGGGCATTACATCAGAGAGCTTGCTGCTCTTAAGATAATCCGCGTTGAACACATCATTTTCTTTTTTAATCCTGCGATAAGAGCGGTATTTCAGAAAAATAATCGCCCAGGAAACAACGGAAAAAATAAAGAGCACCAGCAAAACAAATTTAACCACCACTCCTGCGTCCAAAACCATGCCTAAAAGACTGCCGTTAAAACTGCCGCTTAAATCTAAAGAGCCAATGTCTTTCACTTTTTGATCTCCAAAAGGGAATTAAATTTGTAGCGTAAACTAAAGGAAAAAAGCGGCCTTGTCAACATATCTTTTAGTTAAAAAATTCATGGGCTTTATTAATGTCTGCGAACATGGATGCAGGGCAAACGATCAAAAAATATCTCTCGTGAAGGTAAGCACATAATTGATAATAATTTATCTGTGGTAAACATAGCCAAACGGTCAATACCCGGAGTGATATGTATGACTAAATAAAAGTTTTATGATTAAAGTCTTAGGGCTCTTTTGAGGGATTGACAATTTTATACTTACAGGTTAACCTTAACATATGTAAATTTGTCCGGTACATAGTGGTAAATCACAATCGTCAGACTCTTGCCGGATGCCTTTGGATATCCATTTATTTTTAAGGCTGGTTAAAACCCTACGATTATTTTAACCACATTTTAAACGAAAGGGGATTAAGCATGAATATAGGAAGAAATTCAATACCGGTTTTATTAAGTTTTCTTATCATCATGTTTATGACAATAACGGGTTGCAACGACAAGCCGGCCAGCTCCGTCATCTCCGGAACGGTATCGGGGGATTTAAAAGAAGGTATAACCATTAACCTGACAGGCGCCGCGACAGCTTCTACAACGACCGATTCAAGCGGAAACTATAGCTTTACGAACCAGGAAAACGGAAACTACACCGTAACGCCCTACCTTGACGGCTATACGTTTAACCCGACCAGTACGGCCGTTACTATCAGCGGAGCAAGTGTCACAGGAGTCAATTTTACATCAACACATTCTGGTTACGGTATTTCCGGGACTATAACCGGCGCTGTTGCAGCTAATGTAACGGTCACAGTGGTGAACCTCCTTAACGCATCGCCAACCACAACAGACTCTGACGGAAACTATACTCTCAGAAGTATTAATCTAAGTAACAATACCTATATCGTACAACCCTCTCTTACAGGCTATAAGTTTAACCCTTACACTCATGCCGTACCTATGGATAACGCAAGTGTTACGGGTATAGATTTCGTATCTTCTGTTACCTACACAGGGGGCTCTGCAACAGGCACCTATACATGGGATGCCTCGACGGGTGATCTAACCATTACCTGGACTCCGGGAACAACTCCCTGTAACTGGCCGCGTAACAACCCGCATACAGGCACTGATGATGAACAGTTTGTAACGATAACCACCACTACCATGACATGGCCCGATCCCGATACCAGTATCTGGCCGGATGGAATTCCATGGCTGGGTGTGATGAGATGGACAAGAACAAGTTCGACAGCAAACGATCCCTCGGGAGTGTGGACGGCATATGATGAATCGGGGAATAAATACACGGCTACATTCACAGCTACTGACGCTACCAGCGGTTCGATTACGCTCACCGAAAATATCGTCGCCTGCGCCTATACGCGCTTACAGATCATTTCCAGCAATTATTATGCCTGGCTTAGTTATCAGGATCCGAACCACGCGGCAACTTCTGTAAGCGTGGCCGGTCCCGGGATATCGACATCGACTCCGCTGCCTCTTACTTACAATGCAAGTTATGGCGAATGGAATACGGGCAGTATCCTTCTCGCCTTATATTCGCCGCCCTTTACTTACACGTTTACTGTAGTCATAAGTGATCCAAGCAACAAGTGGGATGAGATAACCTGCTTTGTGGATTTGCCCACAAATCTTTATACTGGATGGGCAGCCCTAACCAAGACCCTGACGTTCTATTGGACCGGTGTTGCTAATGCGTCAGGATATGTGGTGCAACTAAGGGACGGCATTGATAAACATCTAATATGGGAATCATTTACTACGACAGGCACGTCTATTGATTACAGCGGTGCCGCTGTTCTTACATCGGGGGATTCTTATTATTTCGATGTGTACGTTGTGGGGACCAGTTACTGCAGTAATGGAATATCTTTTACGGAGCAACATTTTCTTGCTCCCTGAGAAGACACTTTGATTTAAAATAGATTAATTTATCAGAGATTTTCCGGCGTAAAGGCGACAACGTCATCTATCTTATCTTTGCCTGCCAGGATCATGACCAGGCGGTCAATGCCCAGAGCAATGCCGGCGCAGGGCGGCAGAGCGTCAAGCGAGTGGAGAAATTTTTCCGGCATTGTATAGCGCGCCCAGTTTTTCGCGGCGCGCGTTTTCAAAGCATCTTCAAAGCGTTGTTTCTGTTCCCGCGCGTCGGTCAGTTCCGAAAAACCATTGGCTATTTCCAGCCCGGCTATATAAAGTTCAAACCGTTCGCTAAGGGCCGGATTATTGTCTTTTAGTTTGGCAAGAGACGCAAGCCTTGCCGGATAATCATAAAGAAATGCAGGCCTGTTGATGCCCAGTCGGGGTTCTATGTAATCTATTAAAATATCATCAAATTTGTTTTGAGCCAGGGCGTCTTCCAGAGTAACAGGAGCATACTTTAAAAAGGCGTCCGCGACAGAGATTTTCTCCCAGGACAAAGCCATATTTATTTTTTTATTTTGCCACATAAGTTCCCCGACAATACCCATATCTCGGGCTACCGTCTGAATCAACTGCTCGCATTGATCCATCAACTGATGATAATCGTATTGCGCGACATACCACTCCAGCATGGTGAATTCCGGCAGGTGCTTATCGCCTCTTTCAGCGGCGCGGAAACATTTACTAATTTGAAAAATGCGCGTATAACCTGCGGCCAACAGCCGCTTCATACAAATTTCCGGCGACGTCTGTAAAAACCAGTTTCCAGAAGGCAGAGCTTCAATGTTTTCCTCCGGCGCGGGCGAGGGGATTCTCAGAGGAGTTTCCACTTCCAAAAATCCATTACGGATAAAAAAACAACGTATGTTTTGAATCAGTCTGGCGCGCACCTGCAGGGTCTGCGATTTGCGCACCAGATAGAAATGATCGTCCTGAAAAAATTCGCTCATAGTTTTATACAGCTTCTCAAATTGTTACCAAAGCAAGGAGCGCGAAGTACAAGGAATGGGGTTCATGTCCGTTGATCGGAATCTGTCTGTCCGGGCGAAGACTGGGGCACACTTAAAACGTAACGCGGCACATGAATATTGTGGAAAATTTTCAACTTTTGACTCTGGTCAGATATTCTCCCGTGCGAGTGTCTATCCTGATTTTTTCACCTTCGGTAATAAAGGTTGGCACCAGAATCGTATAGCCGGTTTGCACTTTGACAGGTTTAGTTGAGCCGGCGGCGGTGTCACCTTTGGCCCATGGTTCGGCCTCCGTTACGATCAATTCGACAAAATTAGGCAGGCTTATGCCAATAGGATTGTCCTCAAAAAGCAAAATTTCCACTTCAATGTTGTCGATCAGAAAATTCACGGCGTCGCCGACTTGAGCTTCGGTTAAATAGATCTGCTCGTAGTTTTCATTATCCATGAAGCAGTATTTATCCCCTTCTTTGTAGAGATACTGCATTTTCTTTTCACGCAAATCGGCAGTTTCAAAGGTATCAACTGAACGGAAGGACCGCTCAAACTGGCTGCCGGTAACCATGTTTTTAAGCTTGGTGCGGTACAGAGCCTGTCCCTTGCCCGGTTTGACAAAATTAAATTCAGTGATAACATACGGTTCGTTATCAATTTTCAGCCTTATTCCTTTTCTTAATTCACTGGCTGGTATTATCATAAAAATATCTCCTTACTGGCTTAGTATAACAAAATTGAGTGTTTTGCACTTTGGCTTCTCTATTCTATTTATTTGAACTTGTCAAAAAAATGTTGATGTTTTTTTAAATCATCTTTTATTGCCCCGGACATCACATTTAAAGGTATCTTGCCCGAGCTTCCGGGAACGTCCAGAACATATTGCGGCAGGCAAAGTCCGGAACATTGCTGCCATATTGATTCCATCAGGGCGATACTGGCTTTCGGATCCGTGCGAAAATGTGCGCAGCCTTTAGCCGGATCGCAGTGAAAAAGATAGTACGGACGGACAGATATTGCTTGCATATCATAGAGCAACGTTCTCATTATCTCACTGGAATTGTTGACACCTTTTAATAAAACAGATTGATTGGAAACGGGGATTCCCGCTTCCTGAAGCATATTGCAGGCACGTCTGGATTCCTGCGTGATTTCCGCGGGATGATTAAATTGAGTATTAAACCATAAAGGCCTGTAGCGTTTGAACATCCTGCAAAGTTCCGGGGTAATACGCATAGGCATAACAACAGGAATGCGGCTGCCAACCCGTAAAACTTCAATGTGCGGAATGGCTCGCAACGAAGATAATAGATTTTCTAAAATAGAATCATCGAAAATCAGCGGATCGCCACCGGAAATAATCACCTCCCTGATTTGCGGCGATTTATCAAGATATTGAATCATTTTCTGAAATCGTGTTTTCAAACTTATATGTTTAGGCTGTGACCAGAGACGCTTTCGGTTACAGTGCCGGCAGTAAGTAGCACAGATTTCAGTAACCATGGCCAGACAGCGATCCGGGTAGCGATGCACCAGATTGGGTACCGGCATGTGAGAATCTTCTTCGAGAGGGTCTTGCATCGTCGTGTCTGAACAAGAGATTTCCCGCAAATCGGGAACGCATTGAGCCAGGATCGGATCATTAATATTATTATTTTGCATGAGCGATAAATAATAAGGTGTTACCGCCAGAGGGTAAACAGATATTACCTCTTTTAACTCATCCTTATGAAAATCAGTTTTCCCAAGAAGATGCTCCAGTGTTTCTATGCGGGTCACCCGGTTTTTAAATTGCCAGCGCCAGTCCTGCCAATCTTTTGCCGAAGCTTTTTTAAAATAGGTAAGAAAAGTATTTTTATTCATATATTTAATTATTTACACACAAAATCAGGATGTGTTTTCTATCACAAATTTACCTGATTGCAAAGGAAATCCATCATCTTAAGCGTTTAAATAATGCAGTGCCTATGATATATAAGTAAACCAAATTGAATATGTGTTACTATCTTGCAGACGGTAATGCGGATTGGATCAAAACTTTATTTGTTATAGATTTCCTTGCGGGAAGCGCTTACGATCTTTGACTATCTTTGTTGGCTTCCTTGATATATCGATAATATGATTGCGGAGCCTCCTTATTGCCGAAAGAGATCCTTCGCGATATAGTATAAAAAATAAACAAATAATTTGGGGAAGTGACGTGATAAATATACAGCGACGTAAAGAAAGAGTGGCAATGTTATCAGTCGCTTCCAATTCTTTTTTGGTTTTATTCAAAATCATTGTCGGCATTCTCACCGGGTCTGTTTCGATCATATCGGAAGCGATTCATTCAGGCACGGATTTGCTGGCGGCGGTTATTGCCATGTTTTGTGTGAAAACATCCAGCGTTCCCGCGGATGACAGTCATCCATTCGGCCACGGGAAAATAGAGAACATATCCGGTTTTGTGGAAGCTTTGCTTATTTTTATCGGGGCGTTCTGGATCTTATTTGAAGCACTGCATAAATTACTTTCCTCGCAGGTCATAGCGAAGGCCGGTTGGGGCGTTATGGTCATGTTATATTCTTCTGTTGTTAATTACATTGTTTCGCAAAAGCTTTTCAAGACTGGCAAAGAAACTGATTCCATTGCTCTGCAGGCTGACGCCTGGCATTTGCGCACAGATGTTTATACTTCGGCTGGTGTTATGGCAGGTCTGGGGATCATCTGGATTGGACATAATTTTTTTCCCGCACACAACATGAATTGGATTGATCCCGTCGCTGCCATGTTTGTCGCCTCTTTTATTTTGCGCGCCGCTTATCATCTGACGGTTGAATCCATCCGCGATTTAATAGATGCCAAACTGCCGCCGGAAGAAGAGGATTATATCCGCGATATCATCAATCATCAACCCGCTATTAAAGGCTTTCACCAGTTGCGGACGCGCAAAGCGGGTCATGTTCGTTTTATAGAATTTCATATAACAGTCGCCCGGGAAATGACCGTGCTTGATTCGCATAATATTACCAAAATATTGGAACAAAATATCAAAAAACGCTTTCCCGCTTGCTATATTACCATTCACATCGAACCTAGTGATGGTTAGTATTCGGATCATTACGCGGCTGATACAGATTTATCTGTTAGGACAAAGAAATTGGCGGTTTGATTTTCGGCAGTTTGTCACCTTCATATAATACTTTTTCCAGAAAAAGACCGGAAGGCGGGGCAGTGTATCTTGCAGGTATTTCTGAATACGAAAGAAGCATTTTTTCGATATCGCGTTTGGTTAAGTTGTTGCGGCCTGCCTCTACAGTGACTCCTGTTATGCGCCGAACCATTTTCCAGAGAAAGTGAGAGCCGACAATGCGCAAAGCGATTATGTCGTCAAATTCCTCTAACCACAATCCTTCAATATTAACTTTTGTTGAAGCTTCTTTATCCATTCTTTTATCGGCAAAGGAAACAAAATCGTGGAAGCCCTTAAATATGCCGAGCGTTTGCTTCATTTTGGCACAATCAAGTTTATCTTTGATCCACCAGACATACCGTTTGCCCAAAGCGGAACGCCGCTTTGAAATAAGATACAGATAACTTCGGCTAAGTGCGTGATGACGCGCGTGGAAAAGTGGCAAAGCGTTTTCCACCTGCAACACATTAATGCTGGCCGGTAAGTTGTCATTGATCCCGATGCGTAGCGCTTCAGGATGAACATTCAAGGAAGATTCCAGGTGGGCGGTTTGCGCCAAGGCATGCACTCCGGCGTCAGTTCGTCCCGCTCCCTGAATTTTTACCGGCCCGCCTAAAAATTTTTGCGCCGCGGTCATTAAAGTTTCTTGAATGCTTCTGGCGTTTTTTTGTGTTTGCCATCCGCGATAATTGGTTCCATCATATTCGAGAACAATTTTATATTTATGCATAAGGAGCTCTGGACAAAGAAGTTTATAAAATATCGCTTAGACAACAAATATTTTTTCTAACTCCCATTTGCCTGAGAAGTTAAATCGTGTTGCTGTGTTTGTTGACTTTGTTTTTCAGGCATCAGTACAGTCAGGCCTGAGATGGTTTTCACTAATAAACCTTCCTGCGGATCAAGACCGCATAATTCAGCTCCGGGATATAGTGTTGTGATGACGGCCTTTCCGATGATTTTTCTGCCCTCCCTGCCGGCAAAATCTCTTGTTTTCAGGCCCCAGACATTATGAAAAATAAGCGCCCTCCCGTTTTGTTCGCCAATGTAGAGCATAATGTGGCCTTTACGCCAGAGGAGACTCAAGTAGGGAATTCCCTGCTCCAGGATGATTTTTTCCTTCTGCTCGGGATCAAGATTCTGTAGATTTGTATAGATTCCGACTTTTTTTGCCTGATCCTCGGAGTGTCTTGGCAGCCATATGCCAAAAGGAGCGAAAAAATCCCGGGTCATTGCGGAACAATCACGATTTCCATAAAGCCCGCCCCAGCCGTATGGTTCATCAATTAATTCGTTGGCGATTTTCACGGCATTGACGTATGTGAAAGGCAGAGGCTTGGGTGCGATCACCTGACGGGAGACGAAACCGTGCTTCATTACCGCGTAACTGTTTTTATCTGTTGTGGCGATAAGTATTTCAAGTTTATCCGACATCTCGTTAACTAAGGGGAAGATTTGCCCGATAGACGTTCTTAGACTGAAATTGCCATCCGCATCAAAAATAGAAATTTTATCCCTGATAACAACAGCATAACGGCCGAACTCCCAGGTTTTAATGAAATTGTCATCCACACGCGCGTAATCCTCAACAGGCATCCACCCGAAAGCGAAGCTGGTTTCCACCAGCGCCCATGATTTATCCGCACTGAGATGAAATATAATAATAGGAGTGTTTGATGTTACAGAGGATATTTGCAGATTATCAAAAGGCCAACCGGCGATATCTCCTTCGGAACTGTAAAAGTGAGGGGCTTGAGTCGGAAGCATGCGAAGACTTGTGTTTCTCGTTGTGATCGCGTGTTGCAGGGCGTTGGGAAAAGTCTCTAAAGACGCGTTTTGCTGAAGCTTTTTTAACCAGGCCGCGGAATGCTTTTTTTTGTTTTCGCCAAAGCCGGGATTAGCGGCGAATTTTTTAAAAATCAAAGATAATTTTTCTGATGAGGCGTGAGCAGGCTGAAGAATGTGCCAGACCGAAAAGTAAATTTTATCGTAATCTTCATTCATCTTAACCTGAGATTCCCAAGGAAGAAGAAATTTTTCCTTGGGAAGAGTATCATTTTGGGTAGCATCATTTTGGGTAGTATCCCTTTGGGGAGTATTATTTTGAATAGTATCGTTTTTGGGAGTAGCGTTTATTAAATAGGCTGTGTGATCTTGAGGTAGATCTCTGACGTCTTTTATGGTGTCCGGTGTCTGCAAACATCCCCAGAACAGTAAGGGTATTAAAATGAAATAAAAAATTTTTATTTTCATGGAAAATGCCTTAATATAAATTTATGGTCTTTTATAATCTTTTTTTATATTTAGGGCAAGATGAAACGATAAATATTTGCTAAAGTATTTTATAAATAATTTTGTGGCATAAGAAGTTGAACACTGATATATGTGTTATAAATCCGTTTAGTATGAAAATAATTTAATGAAACGCTAATTCGGAGGAAGAAAATGAATGATCCTGTAATAATATGCGGTAAATCCAGTTGACCTTACACTCAGTGTGCTGCTGGAAAGTATCTATTGTTTATGGAGGTTCTTGAGGAATTGGATAACAGGTCGGGAACCGGTTAAAAAATAAAGTCTTTTGCTCTTCACGAAAATATAAGGAGATAAAAAATGGATAGCTTTGTGCCCAAAAAAATATTTTTTACAAAAGGCGTTGGCACGCACAAAGATGAACTGCATTCTTTTGAGCGTGCCTTACGTGATGCCGGAATAGAAAAATGCAATCTGGTGCAAGTGTCCAGCATATTCCCGCCGCGCTGTAAAATGATTTCCAAAACGCAAGGACTGAAGCAGTTAACGCCCGGTGCCATTACCTATTGTGTAATGAGCCGTTGTTGCACCAACGAACCCAAAAGACTTATGGCGGCATCGGTTGGCTGCGCCATTCCTGCCGACAAATCATCTTATGGCTACATCAGCGAACATCACGCATATGGCCAGAACGAAAAACAGGCGGGCGATTACGCGGAAGATCTTGCCGCGGCCATGCTGGCCTCCACATTGGGCATTGATTTCGATGTGGATGAAAGCTGGGATGAAAAAAAGGAAATTTTTAAAATCAGCGGTAAGATCGTCCGAACTCTTAATGTGACTCAATCCACGATATGTAAAGATAACAAATTCACCACAGTCATTTCGGTGGCTGTTTTTATTTTTTGAAACGATTTTTTTGCTAAGATGAAATATATTTACCTGGAATTCAGCTGAAGTGGCTTTTCCCGGATACGGTACATCCATGATGTCGCAAAATCTTAATAAAAATAGCATGAAAAGAAAAATACCGCCTTTGAAAATGCTGGATGTCGGTGGCGCGGAATTACCATATCTTTATTACGAGGGAGGAACTCCACAAATTCTTTTTGCTCATGCCACCGGTTTCCTGCCATGGCTCTGGCATCCGATCATAGAAGATTTGACGCCGCCCAATCAGGCATGGGTGCCTTATATTTGTAATTATCGCGATGGTGATCCGGAAAAAGGCGGTCTTGCCTGGGATATTATCGCCAAAGATTTATCTGTTTTGTGCAGTTCGCAGAACATTAAAAATCATTTGGCCGTCGGGCATTCAATGGGAGCAACAGTGCTCACCATTGCCACCGCTTTGTTAGGGATGCAGCCGCGCGCCATGATTCTGATCGAGCCAATTTTTCTTCCGGAAGAATTTTATTCGATGGATATCAAACTGAAAGACCATCCTCTCGCTTCGCAGTCCATAAAAAGAAAAAACAGCTGGAAAGATGAAAACGCAGCTCTGGAATATTTGAAATCAAAATCACTTTTTGCCGGATGGGACGAACAGATTCTGCAATTTTATCTGCAATACGGTATGGAGAAACAACAGGAAGGAGAGTTAAAACTTGCCTGCTCTCCAAGAAATGAAGCCGCGATGTTCATGGGCGGCAGGAGCACTAATCCCTGGCCGCTGATTAATAAATTAACCTGTCCGGTTCTTATTGTGGAAGGAGAAAAAAGTTCCAACAAAGAATTTGTTGATTTGCCAAGAGCCGTGTCTTTGTTAAGAGATGGAAGATACAAATCGGTTCCTGATGCCGGACACTTGATTCCCATGCAGAAACCGCAAGAAGTTGCTGATATCATAAAAGAATTTTGGACGGAAATAACTTGAGTATACCATTGACGAATTCCGATAAATATGTAAACTTTCCACCGAAAGTAATCTAAGAAAAATCATCAAGAGGATTTTGTTTGATGGCTGAGAACGAAAATAATCAGCAGAGCCTGGGAAACAATGAGGAATATCGGCCGAAAATGTTCCTGATGCAGCCGTTCATCTTTATCGGAGAAAAGGTTATCAGATGGATTAACATTTTGGGGACGGCAACTATTTTCCTTTTCGTGGCGCTCTGGAAAACATTTCGACCCAAACAGCTTCCCAAGGTCATAGCGCAAATCTATTATATAGGAGCCAGCTCCACAACGATTATCATTCTGATTGGCCTTTTTACCGGCATGGTTTTAGGTCTGCAATCCTACCATGCTTTAAGCAAGTTCGGTGCGGTGGGCGGTCTGGGAGCGCTTGTGTCCCTTTCCCTGATCAGGGAATTAGGGCCCGTTCTTACGGCCATCATGATTACTGCCAGAGCGGGATCCGCCATCACGGCGGAAGTAGGCATTCAGCGCATTTCGGAACAGATCGATGCCCTGCATACCATGCGTATTGATCCGTTTCGCTATCTCATCAGTCCGAGAATTACAGCTTCTATTATCAGCTTTCCACTGCTCACGGCTGTGTTTGACTTGATTGGCATTGTCGGAGGTTATATTACCGGCGTCCTGCTTTTGGGATTAAATGCCGGAGTATATTCCCACAGCATTAAAGCCAACGTGGATATGAAAGACCTCACGGACGGTTTTATCAAGGCGATAGTATTTGCGGTCATTGTTGCCACCGTCTGCTGTTATCAGGGCTATTTTGTGCACACGCGCAAGGATAGCCACGGCGCCAAGGCAGTGGGTCTTGCGACGACCTCGGCTGTTGTGACTTCCTGTGTTTTGATTCTTGTTTCGGATTATGTAGTGACTTCACTGCTTTTAATATAGAGAAGATTATGAATACGCCTCTGATTGAATTTAAAAATGTTACCAAGCGCTTCGGATCGCATACTGTTCTGGAGAAAGTGAATTTACAAATATATGAAGGGCAGGTTACCACGATCATCGGCCTCTCCGGTTCGGGGAAAAGTGTTCTGCTTAAGCATATCATTGGTCTGCTTCATCCCGATGAAGGGACGATTCTCTTTCGTGGCAAAGCTTTATCCGAAATGAAGAAATCAGAAATATCATCTTCTCTGCATCAGATAAGTTACATGTTTCAGGGCAATGCTCTGTTTGATTCCCTGACGGTTTATGATAATATCGCCCTGCCCCTGAGAGAGACGACAAATTTGAAAAAAGCGGAAATTAACCGAAGGGTTATGGCCAGGGTTGAGCTGACGGAGCTTACCGAGGCTATTCACAGATATCCGTCAGAATTATCCGGAGGCATGCAGAAGAGAGCGGCGCTGGCTCGCGCGCTGATCACCGATCCGCAAATAGTTCTGTTTGACGAACCCACGACGGGCCAGGATCCCGTCCGGAAAAACGCGATTTTGAGTATGATTGCCCAGTATCAGAGAAAATTTAATTTTACGGCGATCATGGTCAGTCACGAAATCCCGGATGTTTATTTTATATCCAACCGGATTCTTGCTCTTTATAATAAATCGATCGTTTTTCAGGGGACTCCCGAGGAACTCGGCAATTTTAAGCATCCTTTCACCGATGAAGTTATCAATAGCCTTGAAAATTTGCAGAAAGAGCTGACGGGCCTCTATTCCCGAAGAAAGTTTAAAGTTTTGAATTATGCTCAGCTAAAGCATGGACAGGCGGACGAAAATTACTGCGTCGTGGTTTTCACGCTCTCAGATATGGATACAGTCGTTGCCGGCCTGGGACACGATACGGCTCAGGAAATAATTCACGCGATGGGATTGTATATTGATAAACATTTTGGCGCCATAGGCGGTTTTTCCACCCGCAATAAAGCCAATGAATTTGTTACGGTGCTTCCTTATTCAGATATGACGGAAGCTGAAAAAATTATGAATGAGTTCGTTGATGATTTCCATAAACGTGGAATCAGCGATATCTGGGCGGAAGCTCAACGGCGTGCGCCTTCGGATCAATGCGTTGATTTTGCCATTCAGGCGGGTATTGCCGAAGGGCGGCCCGTGGCCGAAATAGATTCCATTATCGATTCGGCCAAATCTCAGCAAAAAGAAATTGGGCGTTTGCGATGCGCCGCCAAGGAGTGAAAAAATGAAAAAATACAAAGTAGAAACCATCGTGGGCATCTTTGTTTTTCTGGGACTGCTCTGTATCGGGTATATGACCGTGAAACTCGGCAAAGTTTCTTTTTTCCAGGATGAATTTTATCCCATATCCGCCAAATTCATTTCTGTAACCGGCCTCAGGGAAGGCAATCCGGTGGATATTATGGGGATAGAGGTCGGCAGAGTGGAAAAGATCACAATGGATCAGGAAAATCAGAAAGCGATTGTGGAAATAAAGATCAAAAAAGGCGTAAAGATTTATGATGATGCCATCGCTTCCATTAAAACAGAGGGCCTGATGGGAGATCAATATATAAGTATTGATCCGGGAGGAGCCGGCACGCTTTTGGGGCCTCACGGAACAATCACGGAAACTCAGGCTCCCGTGGACATATTAGGACTCATTGGCAAATACGCATTTGGCGATGTAAAGAAACAAGAAAAGTGATATAATAAAACTTCAGGAGGATTAAGAAATGAAGAAACAATTTGCGGGATTTATCATTATACTTACGCTTTTTGTATTTGCCATTCCGGTATACGCCGGCGCCCCGCTGGACACGATTAAAGTAGATGTGAATAATGTTCTGGATGTATTGCGTAATCCGAAACTTAAAGCCGAATCGGCCAAAGAGATTAAAAAAGAAAAACTCCGGGTAATTTACAAAACAATGTTTGATGAGAATGAATTTTCCAGACGCACCCTGTCGCGCAACTGGAGTAAGTTCAATCCCACCCAACAAGCGGAATTTGTGAAACTCTTTGAGGAGGTGCTGGAGAAAGCGTACGTGGATAAAATTCTGGACTATACGAACGAAAAAGTTGAATTCACTAAAGATGAAATGACCTCAGCCACCCTGGCCGAGGTTCAGACCAAAATAATCACAGCATCCAAGGAAATTCCCATATTTTACCGGTTGATTTTGAAAGACGGAAAATGGAAAGTGTATGACGTCGTCGTGGAGAATGTAAGCCTTGTTCAAAATTACCGCACGCAGTTCAATGATATACTATCCAAAAATACGCCGGAGCAGTTACTGGAAACTCTGCGAAAAAAGGTAAGTAAACCTTAGAAAAAACCGGTGATAGATATTTTAATCAACAGTGAATCTGCAGCGCGAACAGAACGTCTCAACGCTCAATGGTGCGAGATAACGGCAAAGGAACGATTTCCATATTAAACGTGATATGGAGGCGTCAGGAGGGAATCTCTTTACACATATGTTGGTCAAGCCGGCAATGCCACAGGCATCAGCCGGTATTGCTTTTCCGGCAAAGATACAGCCTGGGTTGGAAGCGTATTCCTATTAAGGGAGCACATAATAAATAGAAACTTACATTGCCGAAAAATTTCACCAGCATCGTGGAGGCTTCCTTTGGAATTGATATAATGAGCATGAAAAAGTTTCATGATATAATAATTTTTTTGTCTTTGATTTTCTTATGCTTTTTTCTTGCGAGAGGTTGTGCTCACGGATCACAATCATCTTCTGCCGTTGTGCCGCAAGCAACATCTTCTTCCGGTTTAGTTTCGCTGGCTGTCAACACTGATGAGATTCCTGCAAAATCGCCGGACAAATCAGCTGACGCAATTCAGGATACCTATAAAGACGAAGATGATCTCGATTTCGCAAGTGATAAATCCAAAGAAGAAAAAATAGAAATTGCCGATCCCCTGGAGCCAGTGAACAGGGTAACGCATCAGTTCAACGATAAGCTTTATTTCTGGGCGCTTAAACCTGTCGCGCAAGGATACAAAACAGTCGTTCCCGAACCTGCGCGAATCGGTGTAAAAAATTTCTTTTCCAATCTTGGATTTCCCGCCCGTTTTCTAAGCTGCATGCTTCAGACTGATTTCAACGGTGCGGGCAAGGAAGCAGCCCGTTTTACGATAAATACTATCTGGGGCATCGGTGGATTTCTTGATCCTTCTTCGGGTAAAGCGTTGGATCTCCGGATGCAAGACGCAGATTTGGGGCAAACTCTGGGCGTCTATGGTGTGGGGCAGGGTTTTTACATCGTCTGGCCGATACTGGGGCCCTCCAGCCCACGCGACTCCGTGGGTATCGTCGGCGATTACTTCCTGAATCCTGTCTCTTATATTTCTCCGTGGTACGCCTGGTTGGGAGTGAGGACTTATGAGGAAGTAAATGCTACATCATTAAGAATTGGCGATTATGAAGCGCTGAAAGAAGCGGCCATTGATCCTTACGTGGCGTTTCGCGATGCCTACATCCAATACCGGTTGAATAAAGTAACAGCCCAAAGAACCAAACTATCACCATCCACATCGCCCAAAGAGAGCACGCCATCGGCCAATCCGGCCATGCCGGAGAGGGAAAATTAAATGAAAAGACAACTTTCTACAAAAAATTTTCCAATCATTGCTTTAACGATATTATTAATTCTTTCGATGAGTCAGACCGTCACGGCTTCCGGATTATTCGGTCCGTTGCAAACCGTTTCCGGACAAGAAGGTGGATTAAACACCGCTATCGGTTACTGGTATCATGAGGATACATACCAAAATAATACGAATTACACAGTAAGGCAGAATGAGATTTATTCGCAGGCAGCCTACGGTGCATGTAATATCTGGGAAATATACGCGCGTCTGGGGATATCGGATCTAAAAATTTTTGATGCTTTCAAATCTACGGACCCTTCCACTACAACAAACAAGAATGATTTTGAGGAAAACTGGAAATTTTTCGGCACTCTGGGGGCAAAGGGTTTTTATCCGATAAACAAAGTATTCGGAGTAGGCGCTTTTATTCAGGGGACATATTATTTCAGTAACTTTACGGACGATATTGCGGGAACGATCAGCGGCACACCTTTCACAACCGACCTTAAGGTAAAAAATCTATGGGATGTGAATTTCGGAGCCGGGCTTCAAGTCACCATTCCACACGCTATCAAATTATATGCGGGCCCATATATCTATTATTCGGAAGCGGAGCTTTCTTTGGGCTCCAATATTCCCGGCCTTGAATTTGCTGCGGGAAATGTCTCGATGAAGAACAAGGCAATGCTTGGCGGATTTACAGGACTGGATGTGCCGATTATGAAAGGATTTCATTTGAATATTGAAGGACAATTTTCAGACAGATTTTCCGCTGGCGCCGCCGTGAGCTACACATACTGATTGATAAGTCTATTCACTGCCGCAAGAAAAATCATGTGGTCAGAAAATAAATACAAAAATATTTTGTCAGTCCAATGAACAAATCGAAAGAAAAATATTTCCATGTTCGAGACCTCGCTAAAATTTATAAAATGGGAGAAGTAGAGGTGCATGCCCTGCGGGGTGTTGATATGGAGCTATATGCGGGAGAATTAGTCGTTCTTCTTGGACCGTCGGGAAGCGGCAAATCCACGCTGTTGAATATCATGGGCGGCCTCGATACGGCCACCAGCGGTTTTGTATCTTACAGGGGCAAGGACCTGACAAAAGCAAATGAAAAAGAACTGACGGAATATCGCCGTATTCATGTCGGCTTTGTTTTCCAATTTTACAATCTGATTTCCAGTCTGACGGCGAGAGAGAATGTGGCGGTTGTAACTGAAATTGCCGGTAATCCCATGGCCCCCGAAGACGCTCTTGCTCTTGTCGGCTTAACTAACAGACTGGATCATTTTCCCGCCCAGCTTTCCGGTGGCGAACAGCAGCGTGTGGCTATTGCCCGCGCCATTTCCAAAAATCCATCGGTCCTTTTGTGTGACGAACCTACCGGAGCGCTTGATTCCCAAACCGGAATAGTGGTGCTCAAAGCTCTGGAGAGGATCAATCACGAGCTGGGAACGGCGACGGCGATCATCACCCATAATGTGGACATTGCCGGCATGGCCGACCGGGTCATTCATCTCAGCAACGGTAAAATCGTGGAAGCGACGGTAAACAAGGTGAAGAAATCCGCGGGCGATCTTCAGTGGTGATGCAGTGAAAGCGCTTAATCGAAAACTATGGCGGGATCTGTGGCACATGAAAGGTCAGGTTTTTGCCATTACTTTGGTTGTGATGAGTGGCGTGGCAACTTTTATCATGTTTGCGACCACTATGAATTCCCTGAGTTTCACCAGAAACAAGTTTTATCGTGATTACAACTTCGCAGACGTTTTTGTTAACTTGAAACGGGCGCCGGAGGGTCTGAAAGATAAAATCAAAAATATTAATGGCGTCAATCAACTGGAAACCCGCGTCTCTGTCTATGCCAAGCTGGACATTAAAGGATTTTCGGAATCGGTTACCGGCAAAATAATTTCAATTCCCGATGACGGCACCCCTCTCTTGAATCGCCTTTACATCAGAAAAGGCAGGCTTCCTGATCCCGCGAAAGACAACGAGGTGGTCATCAACGAAACCTTCGCCCAGGCGCACAACTTCAAGCTCGGTGATCAATTCGCGGCCGTTATCAACGGCAAGTGGAAGAATTTGACGATTACCGGCATTGCCCTTTCCCCGGAGTTCGTTTTGCTGATGAAACCCTGGGCCATGAGCCCTGATTTTAAACGCTATGGCGCTTTATGGATGAGCCGTAAAGCCGTCAGCAAAGCTTACGATATGGATGGCGCGTTCAACGATGTTGTGCTTACCCTTTATCCCGATGCTCAATTAGCCGATGTTCTCCGTGACATTGACAATATTTTAGGAAATTACGGCGGCTACGGCGCTTACGCGCGCAAGGATCAGATATCCCACCGGCTGTTGAGCGAGGAATTCAAGCAGTTGCAAATGAGTTCAAAAATATATCCTATCATATTCATTTGTGTGGCTGCTTTTTTGATCAACGTTGTCATGAGTAGAACAATTAATACCCAGCGCGAACAGATTGCCACTCTGAAGGCGTTCGGTTATAGAAATCTTGATGTGGGGCTTCATTATACGAAGCTTGTTGTTTTAATTATAACCGCAGGACTACTGAGCGGCATCGCCGCCGGCATCTGGTTTGGGAAAATGCTGGGCGGTATTTACATGGAAGTTTATCGATTCCCGTACTTTTTCTATAAAGTGTATCCGGGCGTTATTGTTACGGCTGTTCTGATCAGTATCGCTTCGGCTCTCGCCGGCACCATGCATACCCTCTGGAGGGCGGCCAAACAACCGCCGGCCGAAGCCATGAGACCTGAACCGCCGGCTCGGTACCGTGTGTCGCTAATCGAGAAAACAGGCATTAACCGTTGGCTAACACAGCCCTCGCGGATTATTTTACGCAACATTGAACGAAAACCCATCCGGACGTTTCTTTCTGTTATCGGCATTGCTGCCGCCTGCGCCACGATGCTCTCCAGCGGATTTTTTAAAGATGCCATTTCTTTTATGGTGCGTGTTCAATATGTTCTTTCACAAAAGGAAGATATGACTCTGTCTTTTGAAGAACCTACTTCGCGCCGGGCAATCTATGAGATTAGAGAACTTGAAGGCGTTCGTTATGCCGAAACTTATCGAACTGTGCCGGTAAAATTCAAATTTGGTCAACGCAGTTATAAAACAGTGATTAACGGCATTGAGCCGGATAGCCGCCTGCATATTTTACTGGATAAAAATTTGAAGAACATTACCATACCGCCGTCGGGCATCTTGATAACCGATCACTTGGGTGAATATCTGGGCGTTAAAGCAGGCGATCTGCTGACGGTGGAGGTTCTCGAAGGATCTAAAGCCATTCGTCAGATACCTGTTGTGGCTTTGGCCAAGCAATATCTGGGCGTGATGGGATACATGAATCTTGATGCGCTTAATCGCTTGATGAATGAGGGTGAGGCCATCTCCGGCGCTTATCTGGTAACGGATTCCAATTACCAGAGCCAGCTCTTTCAGAAATTTATCAATATGCCGCAAGTCTCGGGAACGGTGGTCAGAAATAATGAAATTCGTAATTTTTACGATGTTCAAGCCAAGGGAATGCTTTTTTTTACTTTTATTGCGACAATTCTCGCCAGTTCTATTGCTTTCGGCGTTGTTTATAACAGCGCCAGGATATCCCTATCGGAGAGAAGCAGGGAGCTTTCCAGTCTCCGTGTACTCGGATATACGCGTGGTGAAATTGCCTACATTCTTTTGGGGGAACTCGGACTCATCATACTCATCGCCATTCCTCTTGGGTTTATTATCGGATACGGTCTGTGCGCTTATGTCGCGCATGTTACGGCTTCCGATTTATTCCGTGTGCCGCTGGTCATAGAGTTACACACGTACGCTCAGGCGGCGGTAGTCGTTCTTATTTCGGCCTTGATATCGGGTATGATTGTACGTTATAAACTTGATCATCTTGATCTTGTGGAAGTGTTGAAAACGAGAGAATAACATTATAATTTATCGATAAGAAATTACGGGAGAGTATTTTAATGAATGCGGGTTTTCGCAGAAAATTATTTATAATCTGCATTATCTTGATCGTTGTTATTTTACTGGTTTACGGTTTTCTGCCAGGGGCGCAACAGGTTGATCTCGTCGGGGTTATGCGGGGCCCTCTCCAGATTACAATTGAAGAAGAAGGACGCACCCGCTTGAAAGAGCGTTTTACCATTTCAGCGCCTACAGCCGGCTACGTGCGGCGAATCAATGCCAAGGTGGGAGATCCGGTGAAGAAGGGGCAGATCGTAGCCACTTTGGAGCCCCTGCCGTCACAGGCGCTCGATCCCAGGAGCCGCGCGACGGCAGAAGCCGCCGTTTCCTCAGCCGAGGCTTCGCTCAAAGCCGCCATGGAAAGAGAACGGGTGACAACGGCTGACGCCGGTTACATCGAGAAAAGGCTGGAAAGATTAAAAACCCTGTTCGCCAAGGGTTCTATTTCAAAGGATCAATTTGACCAGATAGATTCCGAGGCGCAAAAAGTGAGGGCGCTTCAGCGTTCTACCGCGGCGGAGGTGAACGTGGCCAAATCTGAACTGGAACGGGCTAAAATAACTTTGCAGACTTTTTCCGCGGTAAAGAGGAATGGCAACCAGGAGGCTTCTTATGTGGTTTCTCCGGTGAATGGCGTCGTGTATAAAATTTACCATGAAAGCGAAGGCCCTGTTAATATGGGTGAGCCGCTGATGGATGTCGGTAATAACGGAAATCTTGAAGTCCGTGTGGAAGTTCTGTCTTCAGATGCGGTCAAAATCAAGCAAGGGACGGAAGTTTTGTTCAAACGCTGGGGCAATGATGAACCGCTTACAGGGAAGGTTCGGCGGGTTGAACCGGCGGGATTCACAAAAGTGTCCAGCCTTGGCGTGGAAGAGCAGAGAGTTCTGGCTATTGTCGATATTACATCACCGCCTGAAAAATGGCGTGCTCTCGGAGACGGTTACCGTATGGAAGCGCATTTTATCATTTGGGAGGGGAAGAATATTCTTCAGGTTCCCGCCAGCGCTGTTTTCCGTTTGGGAAATCAATGGGCTGTTTTTGTTGAAGAAAAAGGGAAGGCGCGCAAGCGCGTTGTTGAACTCGGTCAAAGAAATGGATTAGCGGCGGAGATACTGTCCGGACTGAAAGAGAATGAAATGGTGGTTGCCTATCCGGACGATTCCATTAATGAAGGCACAAAAATCAGGCAAAGAAAATAAAACTGAGATGAATTTCAGACCGTTTCGTTGTAAAGGAGACTTGGGAACAGGTGGGTCGCCATTATGGCGAAACTCACCTGTAAGAGAATAATCTATTTATAATGTGATCTTTGCGGGGATGCACTTCTGTGTTCTGATATAAGAGGAAGCAGACGATGTATTTTTACGAAGTTAGACAAAGAAGCGGGTATCATGCTAAAATAATGCTGGACGTTCAGTGGCAATCAGAACTATAAATATACGACTATTTATTCGACGGGGGGCTAAATGAAAATATTTGTTATCGTGGGTATGCCTGCTGCGGGCAAGAATATTGCCCGTCTTTATGCTGAATCTCAGGACATGATCTATTACGCCACAGGTGACATTGTCCGGGCGGAAGTCAAGGGGCGCGGTCTGGAAGCGGACGCCGTTAATTCTTCCGAGGTGTCCGATGAACTGCGGGGCGAAGATGGCATGGGCGTTACCAGATTAGCTTTGGCAGAAGTTCTTAAATCCGGCGTTGCCGTGGGTTTTTTGGAAGGCATGCGGTCATGGCCGGAAATTGAACTGATTCGCGAAAAGGCCAAAAGCGTGGTAGTTGCTTTCGTTACACCAAGAAACTTGCGACGCGAGCGTATTGTATCCAGAGGCAGGGAAGACGATTCTCCTCAAGCTTTTGATGACCGGGATAAGCGAGAAATTGCTTATGGCACGGCAATTCCCATTGCCCTGGCCGATGCGTACATATTAAATACCGGATCAGAGGAAGATGCGATAAGACAATTGGATGCCATCGTTCAGCATCACATAACGGAATGGTAGGTTAGTATCCCCTTGGTCATACAGGCCGGTATCCGGTTCTTTTTAAGCAGACCAAACGAAAAAAATGACTGGTGACATGAACCCCCCAGTTTCGTATAATGCTTTATATTTTAAAAAGGTCTTGTCCATATGCCATCGTTCAGAGAATCGATTATAAATATAATTTATAAGGGAGCGACGGGCACCAAAAGAATTCGAATACTTTTGACTCCGCTTTTGGGCTTCATCTTTTTTGGTATCGTATTCCTTTTAATATGTGCCTCCTTTTTTCTGGATCGATTTTTTGGATTTTCGAAATTCATTGCCAAACCTCTGGAAATGGCGATTTCCATGCCTTTCCTGATTATAGGTTCCTTCTTATGGTTATGGTGTGCGGGGAAATTTTTTAAAACAAAAGGAACTCCGGTGCCCATAAATCCTCCGCCGAAATTGGTTACCGACGGTCCGTACGCTTATTCAAGAAACCCGATGATGACGGGTCTTTTTATGGTTATGGCGGGGATTGGAATTTTTTTCGGTTCGGTGACGCTCACATTCTTCATGACGCCGTTGTTTGTCTTTATGAGTATTCTTGAATTTAAGTATATTGAAGAACCGGAACTGATGAAGCGTTTCGGCAAGAATTACACCGACTATAAGGAAAAAACTCCGATAATCATTCCCTGGATTCATTAAAATATTTGCCCGGTTCAGCATGACACGTGCTGCCGAATTCATATTTGGTAAAGGAGGTATTATGATGAAGAAAAATAAGCTTATAGACTCCATAAAAAAAATGGTTCCAGGATTTTGTGCATTGGCTTTAATAAACTGCGCCGGCTTTGGCACTATCATCAATATGCCGGCAGTAAAAAATGTCCCGGCTGGTCCGTATGAGCGTATTATAAAATTGAACAATCCCGCGGCTGCGCCAGATAGAACATTTGCGGGATTAGTTTTTATTAAAAAAGGCGCAAAGATTTGCACCGATAGCCCGCGTGAAGAAATTATCAAAAGCCTTGACGAGTTGACTGTCATGGAAAAAAATTCTGTCCGCTACTTCAGCAATTACAAGATAGAAGCAGACGGCAGGATATATGGTTTTGTTTCCATACCGGTAGAGTATAACGCGATGCTCTGGAAAAACGAAAAAGATGAAAACTGTAAATATAAAGTGCAAATCACCTGGCTGGGCGAAGAAAACAATGGTACCGGCGATGAAGTACCTAAGTCAGGATATGGCGGTGGCCATGGTGGCGGCCACGGCGGTGGATTCGGCCATTAAAATGTTTTGCGAACAGAGAAAATAATCGCTGTGTTAAACTCTTATTCTTAGTCCGTCATAGGCGGAAATGGTTTCAGGAAATATAAGTTTCGCCTGAGCTTGTGCATTTTCTCTTTTTATCATTGTTGTATATAATGCCGCGTCAAAATGGGTCAGAACAAGTTTTTTGACTTTTGCTTTACAAGCAAGTTTTGCGGCGAGCCGGGGATTCATGTGAGGCCAGGATTTCGATGTTTGTCCACCGGGCAGAGCGCATTCAGAGATAAGAAGGTCGGCATTTCCGGAAAGTTCTTCGGAATTTCTGCAATAACCGGTGTCAGTGCAATAACTTATAATTTTGTCGTCGATTTCAAACCGATAACCTAAACACCTTGAAGCATGCACAAGCGGTAGCGCCCTGAACTTCAACGGGTTTTGATGCCAGCCGTCTTTGATGTCGATCGCATTGCAGGGAAAAGGCAGTTTATCGACTGGAATGGAATATTTAGGGGCGAGAAATTCTTTGATGGTCGCCTTCGTTCCAGATTGACCTATTATCTGAAGCGACTTAAAATTAAACTTTGCCAGAGTGTGAAGACCTTCAATATGATCAATGTGGAAATGACTGAGGAATAAATAAACAGGCACATCTTTTTTGATGTATTTATTTGCTTTATAAATACCGTTTCCGGCATCGAGAATAATATACGCCGTTTTTGTCTCTACCAGCGTACAAATCGTATTGCCGCAAACAGTGTCAAACCAGCCGTTAGTTCCCAGGAACGTAATCTTCATTTTGACCTCTCACATTCTTTTATCTGATTAAATGATACTTTTCAAATCATAATTATTTTTCCGAAATCCATTTGAAAAAATTTCTTTGGTCATGTATGAATGTCCACCAACACAAATTAAGAGGTCCTTCAACAAATATGAAAGTCATTCCCGCCGATGCCTCGACAGTAATGCTTATACGCGCTTGTCCGGATGCCTCCACGATGGATATTGAAGTTCTGATGGTTCGAAGAAACCAAAAGAGCAGCTTTGTTCCAGGCTATTATGTCTTTCCGGGCGGTGTTGTGGAAAATGAAGATTTTGAAGCAGGGATGGAACGTTTTGTCCTGGGAATCGATCGCGCGGGCGCCTCTCATATTCTTTCGGACATGCGCCATCTCGATCATGCTCTGGGGGCGTGGGTGGCGGTGATCCGTGAAACGTTTGAAGAGGTGGGTGTTTTGCTGGCACAGAAAAAAGACGGCGCGCCTGTTACAATCAGGACAGAAGAGGAGTGCCGGCGCTTTTGCGTTTATCGTAAAGCGCTCATTGAGGGTAAAATGCATTTTTCTGAAGTGCTTGCGGCTGAGGAGCTCTTCCTGCCTCTTGACCGTCTTACTTATTTTTCACACTGGATTACACCTGAACCTTTTGATATGCGCTACGACGTTCGTTTCTTTGTGACGCAGTTACCGTCTGATCAAGCAGTTATTCATGACGGTGTTGAACTTACAGGCCATGTCTGGATTCGACCGGCGGAGGCAATAAGGCAATACGAGCTGGGAAGATTGGATATGGTTTTGCCCCAGATCATAACCCTTGAGAATATAAAGCATTTCAAGACTATCGCGGAAGTTATTGATACTGCCCGAAAACGCCACGTTCCTGCCACGCTGACCAAAATCAAACGGGTCGACGGCAAAGATGTCGAAGTGATGCCTGACGGATCAGGCTTTGATAGTCGCCCTCCCGTATATTCCTGGCCCAAGAAGGATGATTAATTGATCGTCCTCCTGCTAAATTCCTTCTTTCTATTTTTTTGGCCAAGCACAATACTGAGGTAACAACGCGATACAATTAGCGCCTGATCAGCGCAGTACTTTCTTTATTTCGCTTACGTAATCGGAAACGATTTGTACTAAATCGGGATTATTTTTGTTTTCGTCAATAAGACGCACTACCGCGCTGCCGATGACTACTCCGTTGGCAAAGCGTGAGATTTCTTTTGCCTGCCCCGGTTTTGATATGCCAAATCCCACGGCCACGGGCAGGCTGGTTGCCCTGCGGATTTTCCCCACGTCATTTTTTATATTTTCAATTTTCGGCGCGGTAGTGCCTGTAATGCCGGTTATGGAAATATAATAGATAAACCCGGATGCCTCAGCCGTAATTTTATTTAATCTTGCATTGCCTGTTGTAGGAGCGATGAGAGATATGAAATCAATGCCTTGGGCATCTGTGTAAACTCTAAGCTCCTTAGCTTCTTCACAGGGAAGATCAACTACTAAAACGCCATCCACTCCCGCCCGACTTGCAGCATAAGCAAACTTTTTTGCGCCATAAGAAAAAATGGGATTGAAGTAACCGAAGAGCACAACAGGAATTTGGGAAACCTTGCGAACTTGCGCGACCATGTTCAGTATGCCCGCAAGAGTTGCTCCGGCTTTTAGGGCTCGCTGTGAAGCTGCCTGAATCACCGGCCCATCGGCAGTGGGATCGGAAAAAGGAACGCCAATTTCCAGAATATCCACACCGGCCTTCTCTAAACCCAAAATTAATTTTTTTGTAATCGCAAGGGAAGGATCACCAGCCGTCAGATAAACAATAAGCGCCTTTTCATTTTTAGCGCGTAATAATTCAAACTTTCTTTCAATGCGTCCCATTAGATTATAACTCCCTTCTCTATGATCGTCTGCGCGTCTTTATCGCCTCGTCCCGACAAGCAAACGACGACAATTTTATTTTTAGCCATTTTAGGGGCTATCTTCATGGCGTAAGCGACGGCGTGCGCGCTCTCCAGCGCGGGGATAATGCCCTCTTTTCGGGATAAACAGGAAAAAGCCGCAACCGCTTCTCTATCGGTTATGGTTACGTACTTTACTTTTTTTGTTGTGTAAAAGTAGGCGTGCTCGGGACCCACTCCCGGATAATCAAGACCCGCGGCAATCGAATACGCGTCGCGAACCTGACCGTTGTCATCCTGTAAAAGATAAGTTTTGTTTCCATGCAGAACCCCAACTTTTCCTCCGCTGATGCTGGCCGAATGATCGGATGTACCCATCCCCAGGCCCGCCGCTTCCACGCCGTACATGGCAACATGTTTTTCGTTGCGGAAAGGATAGAAAGTTCCCATGGCGTTGCTGCCTCCGCCCACGCAGGCAATCATAACATCGGGATTTCTGCCCTCTATTTTCATGATTTGTTTTTTTGTTTCGACTCCGATAACCGATTGAAAATCGCGCACCATCTGCGGATAGGGATGCGGTCCGGCGGTTGTGCCGATAATATAAAAGGTATCACGAACGCTCCCCACCCAGTATCGCATGGCCTCGTTCATCGCGTCCTTGAGCGTTGCGGTGCCGCTTTTCACTGGCACAACTTCCGCTCCGAGTATTTGCATGCGGAAAACATTGGGCGCCTGACGCCGGATATCCTCTTCACCCATAAAAATTTTACATTCCATTCCAAAGAGGGCCGCGACTGTGGCCGTGGCGACGCCGTGCTGGCCAGCCCCGGTCTCCGCGATGACTTTTTTCCTGCCCATCCTGCGCGCCAGAAGCGCCTGCCCCAGCGTATTGTTTATTTTATGGGAGCCGGTATGATTCAAATCTTCCCGCTTGAGATATATTTTTGCACCGCCTAAAGATTTGGACATCCGCCGCGCGAAATAAAGGGGAGTAGCGCGCCCGGCATAATCCCGTTGATAATCTTGAAACTCCTTTTGGAAGTTTTTATCCTTTCGAGCGGATTTATAAGCACTCTCCAGTTCGATTAAAGCGGGCATCAGCGTTTCTGCGGCATATCGTCCGCCGAAAATGCCGAAATGTCCATTTTTGTCAGGTAGTGTTTTATTCATGTTTTCCTCTTCGAAAAAATTAATAGTGACTTTTTCTGCGCCGTATCTGCCGCTCGAATCAGTTCAAATATTCGGGCGAGCTTTGAGTGATCTTTTTTGCCGGGAGATATTTCCACGCCGCTGTTTAAATCCAGCGCTGCCGGGGCCACAGTTCGCATAGCTTCGGCAATGTTTCCCTCATTGAGTCCGCCGGAAAGAATGAGCGGTTTTTTGTTCCCGACAGCCGCGGCCAAATCCCAATTTGCTCTTTTACCGGTGCCTCCGTAAAGTCCTCGATGGCGGCTATCTACCAGTATGGCCACGTTACCGTAGCAAAAAGCGTTGTACAAATCATCATCGTTTGTCAGCTTGATAGCCTTAATAATGATGGATGACGGAAACTGACGGCAAAACTCGGGCGATTCGTCACCGTGAAACTGGATCATATCGAGCGCGCAATATTCCATGATTTGTTTTATCGTGTCCTCTTTTTCGTTGACAAATACACCGACCTTTACCACTTCATCCGGCAATTTACGGATTATTTTTCGGGCATCCTCAGGTGTTATGTAACGTGGCGAGGATGGATAAAAGATAAAGCCCAGCGCCGCCGCGCCGCACTGAGCGGCAAACTGTGCATTATCTTCGTTTGTTATTCCGCAGATTTTAACCTGTGTCACTTTAAATCTCTCCTCTGAGGACGCGCAGCTTGTTACCAATATCCGGAGCAGTTATAAGATGTTCACCAATTAAAAATGCATGAATACCCGTGAGCATCAATGATTCGATATCTGATCTTTGCGTGATGCCGCTTTCGGTTACAACGATTTTACTTTCAGGTATTAACACTTTTAGCCTGCGGCTGGTTTCCATATCGGTGATGAAAGTATCGAGATTGCGGTTATTGATTCCAACAATTTCAGCGCCGGCCGCAAGCGCCAATTCCAGTTCCTTTTCTGTGTGAACTTCCACCAGAGCACTCAGACCAAGCTCTCCGGATAATGCAATGAATTCCTCAAGCTTCTTTCCTAAAACGCGCACGATAAGCAAGACAACGTCGGCGCCGATTGCCCGTGTTTCGTAGAGCTGGATTAAGTCAATGATGAAATCCTTGCGCAATAGCGGCAGTTTTACACTTTTCCTTATTTGCGTCAGAAAATTTTTATGTCCGGAGAAATATTTTTCATCGGTGAGCACAGAAATCGCGACCGCTTTGTTTTCTTCAAAAACTTTGGCAATTTTGACCGGATCGAAATCCTTAATGAGTCTGCCGCGTGAAGGCGACGCGCACTTTACTTCCGCAATAATATTGCAGCCGTTACCTGTTAGCGCCTTTACGAAATCGCGGCACGGTTCAAGACGGGCAATTGTTTCCCCTAGTTGCTCCCGGGTCGTTTGCTTTTTCAACCGCTCCACTTCTTCTTTTTTAGTTTCAATAATTTTGTCGAGAATCATATATTTTTAACTGTTGCTCAGTTCAATAAGCGATTGCAATTTTTTGATTGCCGCGCCGCTATCAATGCTATCGGCCGCGACCTTTATCCCTTTTTCGATACTGTCCGCTTTTTCTCCGGCAACAATCGCCAGCGCCGCGTTAATTAAAACAACGTTGCGGCAGGCCCCTTTTTTTCCGGAGAGAACGTCTTTGGTAATTTGCGCATTCACCGCGGGATCGCCTCCCCGAATGGAATCAAGGGAATCCAGTGTTCCGAAATAATTTACGGGATTGATATTGTATGTCCTAACTATCCCCTCTTTGAGTTCAGCGACGCGTGTCTCGCCGGTTATGGTGACTTCGTCCAGGCCATCCAGTCCGTGAACAATAAAGGCTCTTTTTGTCCCCATGTTTTTTAATACATCGGCGAACATCTCCGTGAGTTTCTTGTCATAAACGCCCAGAAGCTGCGCGGTGGCTCCCGCCGGATTGGTGAGCGGCCCCAGCATATTGAATATTGTGCGAATGCCTATTTCACGCCGCGGACCGATCGCGTATTTCATCGCGCCGTGTAGTTTTGGGGCGAAAAGAAAGCCGATGCCGATTTGTTGAACGCATTCTTCCACGATATCCAGATCGGCGCTGATGTTGACGCCAAGCGCTTCCAGAACGTCGGCGCTGCCGCAACCGCTGGAAACGGCGCGGTTGCCGTGTTTGGCAACCGTAAGTCCCGCTGCCGCCGCGACAAAAGCGGCTGTTGTTGATATGTTAAAAGTGTTTAGTTTATCGCCGCCCGTTCCGCAGGTGTCTACGATGGTTGAAGAGCATGCGTTGATACGGATGGCCTTCTGGCGCATGATGCGCGCCGCACCGGTAACTTCCCCCACCGTTTCGCCTTTCATGCGCAGAGCCGTGATGAGCGCGGCTATTTGCGCCGGTGTGGCAGTTCCTTCCATGATTTCGTCCATGGCCGTCATCATTTCCGCTTCCGGCAGATCCATCTTCTGAACGGCTTTTTCAATCGCTTCCTTAATCATGATGATCATTCCTTTATTTTGTATATTTCAAGAAGTTTTTAATAATGCGCTTTCCCTGAGGCGTCAGCACCGATTCCGGATGGAACTGAATTCCTTCCACGGGATAATTTCTGTGCCTGAGTCCCATAATTTCGCCTTCCGCCGTTTCCGCGCTGATTTCGAAACAGGCGGGCAGTCTATCTCTGGCGACGAGAAGCGAATGATAACGTCCCGCGGGGAAAGGATTGGGTAGTCCGGCAAATATTGTTTTGCCGTCATGCATAATCGGTGAAATTTTTCCATGCATAATGCGCGAGGCCCGGACAACTTCTCCTCCAAAGGCGCAACCAATGGATTGATGCCCCAGACAAATTCCCATAATCGGCAAATCTTTATAAAACTCTTGAATGACATCAACCGTTATTCCTGCTTCACGGGGTGTGCAGGGGCCCGGAGACAGAAAAATAGCCCGCGGTTTGAGACGTTTTATCTCTTCTATCTTTATCTTGTCGTTACGATATACTTTAACATTCTCGCCCATCTGTCCCAGATACTGTACAATGTTGAATGTAAAGGAATCGTAATTATCAATCATTAAAATCATTTTTTTCTCCTAAATTCCGTTTCTGATTTCAAAACCACTTGCCGCCAGACGCACGGCCTGCAGCATGCCGCGGGATTTATTTAAAGATTCCTGATGCTCCGATTCGGGAACGGAGTCATACACAATACCCGCTCCGGCCTGAACATAAACCTTGCCGTTTTTTATAATCATCGTACGGATGGTGATGCACAAATCCATATTGCCGCTGAAACTGAAATAACCAACCGCGCCGCCGTAAGGACCTCTTTTGACTTTTTCCAGACCGCTGATGATTTCCATGGCCCGAACTTTGGGCGCGCCGGTTAAGGTGCCTGCCGGAAAAGTCGCCGCCAGAACATCAAAAGCGTCCTTTCCCTTTGCCAGTTGAGCGCGCACATTGGACACCAGATGCATGACATGCGAATATTTTTCCACGACCATATATTGATTAACCTGAACGCTGCCGGTCTCGGCAACCCGTCCCAAATCGTTGCGTCCCAGATCAACAAGCATGACATGCTCAGCCCGTTCTTTTTCATCGGAGAGCAATTCGTCGGCAAGAGCGCGGTCTTCCTGTTCTGTTTTTCCTCTGGGTCTTGTGCCCGCGATAGGACGCAATTCCATGGTGTTTTCCTCTTTGCGCACCATGACTTCCGGCGAAGAGCCGATGAGTGTCAGATCGTCCAGTTTCAGAAAGAAAAGATAAGGCGAAGGATTAATAAAACGCAGCGCCCTGTAGAGATCTATGGGATTGGAGCGGCAGGCTGTTTCAAAGCGCTGCGAAAGCACGACTTGAATGATGTCTCCGGCAACGATATATTCCTTGGCCTTTTCAATGGCGGTTCTGTATTGTTCGGGCGTCATATTGGATTCAAAATTCACTCCATTTCCCGTGGCGTCCGCAGTTTTATGAGAAGCCGCGGCCGCAATCGTTTCGATCATTGCTTCAATCTTTTTGCAGGAGGAGGCATAACTTGCTTCCAGTGAATCTGTGTCTTCCGTATAGGCGCACGCGACCACTTTGATAGTATGGCGCACGTTATCAAAAATCATCAGGGAATCGCTGATCACAAAAACAGCCTCGTCCAGATTCAGATCATCTGGCGGATTGGGCGGTAGTTTTTCAAAATAGCGCACCATTTCATAACCTAAGAAACCGACAGCTCCGCCATAAAAACGGGGCAGGCCGGAGATCGCGACCGGCTTATAGCGATTGAGCAATTCGCGAAGCACGTTCAGGGGATTACCCTTATGCCCGCGGGAGATGATCCTTCCCTTCTCTTCAATAATGACCTGATCGCCGTGGACTTTAAAAACAACTCCGGCGTCTGTTCCTAAAAAAGAATAGCGTCCCCATTTTTCGCCGCCCTCGACGCTTTCCAGAAGATAGACATGATCCTTGTTCTGAAGCTTCATTAAGACAGAAACGGGTGTTTCCACATCGGCCAGTATTTCCCTGTACACCGGAATCAAATTCCCTTTTTGAGCTAACTTTTCAAATTCTGCAAAACCTGGTTGATACATAAATTTCTCCTAAAAATAAAAAAGGCCGTGAAATTTCACGGCCCCTTTAAGTTGAAAATAAAAAAGCCGTGGAGTCCTTAGAGGTTCTCCACGGCTTTGACTTTGATTATAAAAAGATCAGCGGCGGATAAGCCTCCTTTTGAGGTTCCACCACCACCAGTTGTTAAGCGTTAATATTTTAATGGTTGTTTTCATGTCATTCTTTCCAACGATGAATTGGCTACGCTTATAACAACAATGAAAATGCCTGTCAACATTTTTTTAATGCTGTAAAAACATCCTTTATTTTAGATAGAAATATCATGAGGAATAATCAAAAAGGCAGGGGCACTTGTATTAAGGAAGCATAACAACGGCGGCAACTCTTTTGCTGCCGGGAACGGGCACGGCAGGCATCCAGATCGATAAAATAACCATATTTTGCGCACCAGACATTTTCCCTGCATGGTTTGGCTTTTGCGGACAGATCGCCAACGGTATCAAGATGTTTATGCGATATTTTTTTCATGTACAGAAAGATATGAGCAAATCGTGATAAATGTCAATATGAGATTGTTAATCGAGCTTGACACTTGCCGAGTTCTTTCTATATAAGTTTTCAAAACTTATAATTTTTGGCGTATCAGGACGAAGTATATGGCATTATTTAACTCGGCTTTAGTTGTTATTAAGAGCATCAGAATTCAGGATATTCTGGATGTTACGATAATTGCTCTTATGATTTTCGCCTTTCTGACCTGGTTTAAAACAAGAGCTTCCCGCTATGTGCTCATTGGCATAACACTTCTCGGCGGAGTGTACCTGGCTGCCCGTTTCTTTCAACTTTATCTTACCACTATTGTTCTACAGGGTTTTTTTGCAATTTTGCTTTTTGTTTTAGTGGTCATCTTTCAGGAAGATCTGCGCGGGTTTTTTGAAAGACTGGCACTGTTAGGAAACATCGGAAAGAAATTTCCGGCTCTGTCCGGGCTGAAAGGAACCGCGGAAATAATCGCGCAAACGGCGGCAAACTTGGCGAAAAAACGAATCGGCGCTTTAATTGTTTTGCAGGGCAATGATCGTCTGGATAGACATATTAACGGAGGGACAAAGCTGGATGGGATTGTCAGCGGTTCTCTTTTAGAAAGTCTTTTCGATCCTCATTCCGTCGGTCATGACGGCGCCGTGATCATAAGCGGCAACAGGGTCACGAAATTTGGCTGTCACCTGCCTCTTTCAGCCAACACGTTAAAATATGCCAATATCGGATTGCGCCATACGGCGGCGCTCGGTCTTTCAGAGCGGTCTGATGCGATATGTATTGTTGTTTCCGAAGAAAAAGGAACAATATCTCTGGCCTATCAGGAAAATCTAACATTGGTTTCCAATGCCGCTTTCCTGCATGAGACACTGGATCAGTTTTATATTCGCAACACTCCGGATAAAAAATCGCATCCGGCCTTGAATTGGCTCAAAGAAAATACACGGGAAAAAATTATTGCCCTGTTAATGGCATGTATCTTATGGATTTCTTTTGGATATCAAAGAGAAATTATCCGCCGTGATTTCATTATTCCCATCGAATATAAGAATGTTCCGCAAAATTGGCAGATTGATGAACCGCAAGTAAACGAAACAAAGGTTATCCTTCAGGGACCCCAGCAGGCATTTCGTCTTCTTGACGAACGTTCATTAAAATTATCTCTCGATTTATCTTCTGTGATAGATAAAAAGCGTGAATTTACCCTGGCCGCTAATATGGTCAACACGCCGTCAAATTTGACAGTTGCCGATATTGTTCCCGCGAAAATTCACGTTTATTCCTCTAAATTTATCCCCTGGACTTTTCCCGTCAGTATCAACACACAAAACGCTCTGGCGGAAAATCTTTCTTTGCAAAAAATGAGTGTTACTCCGTCAAAAGTTCATGTTTTAATCGGTTCTCAGACGAAACCGGAACAAATTAAAATCGAAACGGAACCCATTGACCTGCAAAAGATATTTTTCACGACAACGATTGACACCAAAATTATGCTACCCGCCGGTGTCTCTTTCCCTGATGGGAAATCACCCATCGCCAGTGTATTTATAAAGGTCAAAAAGAAAGCATCTCCGTAAGCGGGTAAACATGTGTACCAAGTACAGAGACGATTTCAAAAAAAGGTCTTTCTCCCGGAAGAGTTCATAAGGGGTTGTTTGAGCATTTTAGGGATTATGCTGGTTATTATGCAGTTCATGTTAATTTATTTCAAAAAAAAGAAGTGGTCTTAAATGCGTTAATTCTATTGCATTAGATGCAAAAATATGTTCAATTTAATATCATAATATTGAAAAGCAGGAGGCTTTAATATGGGAGTTTTTGCAGCAAGTGATATCGTTGAAGTCGCTATTAGAATTGAAGAAAACGGTTTTGATTTTTATAAATATGCCGAACGGATTTCGAGGAAAAAAGAAGCAAAAAAACTATTTGCTCAGTTAGCTTTGGCGGAAGTCGCTCATAAAAAAATATTTGAAAAGATTTTTGCGAAAATGGAGAAAAACAGTCCGTTTGAGAATTATGAAGGAGAGTACAGCGATTACTTACGGTCTTATGTTGATAATAATTTAGTTTTTACCAAAGAGGCCATGAATAAAGAATTTGCCAAAGTTAAAAATACAATAGCCGCGCTTGATTTCGCTATCCAGCGGGAATTGGATTCCATTCTTTACTATCATGAAATCAAAAAACTTGTTCCCACATCGCAGCACAAGACTCTGGATCAGATCATAGAAGAAGAAAGAAAACACTTTTTAGCTCTTACGGAAATGAAAAAATCCATGGCGTAAAAAACATCAAACCAAACAACCTAAAAAAACCGCCCTCAAGGCGGTTTTTTTATTTGTTCAATTAATGCTCATTCCTTTCTCTTACCATACCACGACAAATTTAGGGCTGTTCAAACGCGTTCAGATACAAGGCGCGCAAGAATCGGGTCGCGAGGCGCATAACTCAAAAGAGACATATTATTTATACCGTTTTATTTCAAAGGATAACGAGGCGGCAAGGAGGAGGCTCCGCAGGCGTATATGGTGATCCACGCCATTATGGCGCGGATCATCGGCAAGGAAATAATCTATTTATATTGTGTCCCCTTCGGGGACACTCCCGTATTCATACGTCGAGGAAGCCGACGACGAAGCCAACAAAGTTAGCCGCAGAAAAGAATATTTGTAAGAACTATTTACCAAGCTCTAAAATTGTGGGGCTGTTCAAACGCGTTCAGATACAAGGCGCGCAAGAATTGGGTCGCGAGGCGTATTTAAATATACGTTGAGCGGAGCGATTCGCGGCGCAACGCAGTAGATGAATGGGTTTCAACAGCCCTCATGCTTTGAGGCCATATTTTTTTAACTTGTACCGCAGCATCCTTTCCGATATTCCCAGAATCTCCGCTGCTTTTGTCTGATTGTCCTGCGTCTTTTCCATGGATTCAATAATTAATTTTTTTTCCAATTCATCAACGGATTCACGCAAAGCGCCGGAAGATTTCTTGCCTGAATCAATCGGATAGGAAACCGGTTTGAATGGTAAATCGTCGGTGGTTATGTATTGGTCGCGTGCGATGACAACCGCGCGCTCCATGATATTTACCAGTTCGCGCACGTTGCCCGGATAATCGTATTTCAAAAGCATGTCGCGGGCCTCGGCAGTCAACCCTTTAATGTTCTTTCCGTTATCCGCCGCAAATTTTTCGATAAAATGATCGATCAAAAGGCTTAAATCTTCCTTTCTTTCCCTCAAGGGCGGCAGGGACATGGTCACGACTTTCAGGCGGTAAAAGAGGTCTTCGCGAAAAGATCCTTCCTTGACCTGTTTTTCCAGGTCGCGATTTGTCGCGCTGATAATCCTGACATCGACCTGAAGGTTGATGTTACTGCCCAGACGCTGGAATTCGCGTTCCTGTAAAAAGCGCAGCAGCTTGACCTGAGTGGAGGGGCTGAGTTCCCCTATCTCATCCAGAAACAGAGTGCCGCCATCGGCTTCTTCAAATCGGCCGATACGGCGGGAGGCCGCTCCGGTAAAAGAGCCCTTTTCATGGCCGAATAATTCACTCTCCATTAAATTTTCATGGAGCGCTCCGCAATTGACGACAACGATGGATTTGTTCGCCCGGGGGCTCAAATGATGAATCAGCCGCGCCAATAATTCTTTCCCCGTTCCGCTTTCCCCCTGAATTAAAATGGACGCTTTACTGGCGGCCACACGCCCCGCCAGATTAATCAATTCCGCCATGAGCGGACTCTTGTAAATAATTTTATCCGCGGAAACGCCGCGTTTGCTCATGTCCTCTTTTAAGAGGTTGTTTTCCTGAATGAGCTGTCTTCTTTCCGCTATTCTGTTGGCAATAATTATTAATTCATCCAGGTCCACCGGTTTGGTGATATAATCAATCGCTCCTACTTTTAAAGCTTCAACGGCCGTTTCTATGGTTCCATAAGCGGTAATAATAACCACGTCTATTTCCGGATTGATGCGTTTTACTTCTTTGAGTACTTCCAGACCATCCATGCCGGGCATTTTATAATCCAAAAGAATTAAATCAAAATGACCGTTTAAAACGGTTTTAATAGCTTTCTCGCCATTTTCCGCTTCTGTTACGGTATGGCCTTCAGAGCGCAAAAAATCACGCAGCATTTCTCTTTGGGATTGACCATCTTCGACAACCAGAATACTCAGCTTTTGCATGATTTTTTAATCCTTGTCTTTTTGTGATATTTCATTGAATCGCTCACGAGGTAGAATAACTTCAAATGTTGTCCCGCTGCCTTTCGTGCTGACTACCCTTATATCTCCTCCATGACCGCGGATGATTTCACACGCCAGCGGCACCCCCAATCCCAATCCTTTTTCTTTGGTCGTGTATTCCGGACTGAAAATACTTTCGATTTCCTTTGATGTCATGCCGCAGCCGGTATCGGAAATTTTTACGGCAATATGATTTTTCCCTTCCTTCTCCACTGTAATAATGATTCTCCCTTCCGCCGCTGTTATGGATTCCATGGCATTTTTAATCAGATTGATAAAAGCCTGCTGGAGTTTATTTACATCCATGGAAATTAAAGCCGGTGTGTCACGCCATTTTGTTTCAATAGTAATGCCTCGGGTGGATGCCTCTTCCCTGATAAGATTGACAATTTTTTGTAAAACTTCCGTGATGGAAAATCTACAAAAATCCAGTCTGCGGCTTTTGGAGAAAGTTAAAAATTCTTCAATGATTCCATCAAGGCGTTTGATTTCATCTCTGATAACCCCGGAAAGATTCTGAAAATCATCCGCTTTCTGGGGATCAGAAGGTATAAAATCCCTTTTCAGTCTTTGCGTAGCCATACTGATGGCATTTAATGGATTGCGAATTTCGTGTGCCACTCCGGCCGCCAGTTGTCCGAGAGAAGAAAGCCTTTCCGCTTTTTCCAACTGTCGTTCCATTTCAACAATACCGGCCAGGTGGCGGTTCTGGTCATGATAAAGGAGCCACATGGATAATAAGGCGATAACGACAATGAAAAACATGAAAACAAAGATGTGTTGCCGGTCTGCGATAAGACTTTTATCCATCGAGCGGCGATCGAGACCGATTCTCACGATGCCGACAATTTTTTTGTCCAGAAATAAAGGCGCCGCCAGATCCAAAATTTTATTTTCGCCGTAATTAACTTTTCTGCTGGCAATTTTTACATTACCGGCTAAAATATCTTTAAAATTAAAAGCGTTCTTGCTTATATCCGGAGCCGGCTGGCCGACGCTGCTCAGAAGTTTATTTTGATCGTTAAAAATCTGGATATAAATAATGCCATGGCCCTCGCCTATTTTATTCATTCCCTTCTCACCGGCAACTTTTAAAATCCAGTACACAGATCCTGTTTTATCCAGACTTATTATCACGGTGCCGCTGTTGTCTTTACGCCTCAGGGCGATGAATCCTATTCTCTGTTTCTCTCCGATTTTTGCTATTAGTTCCAGTGTGGTCAATTTCCGGCCATTTTTTACCAGATCATTTGCAGACAGCAGTTTTGTCTGTAAATGACCGCTTTGGTAAACCGCGTTTCCCTCGGCATTTAATAAACCCACATATGAAAAATTATTATCCACGGCAAATTTGTGCAGGTAATCGTTGTTTACCTTGCCTTTTTTCCATTGCGCGTCTAAATTTTTAGCCAATGCCGTTATGGCCTCAATGACCCATTTTTTGGAATAAGAAGCTTCTTCCTGGCTTTCATTTTTGGGATTAGGAGTTTTTTTCTTAGGCACGGCAATTATACTTTTTAAATTTTCTTCGGTTAATCGCTGCAACACGCCGATTGTGCTCAAGGCCTGATCTTCCATAAAAGCTAAGAGGTTATTTTCGCTTCTGCCGATTTCCAATAATCCCGTAATCAGGATTAAGGCTACAAAAATTGCGCTGACGATTGCTACCGCTAGAGGCTGAAGAAAAGGATCGTTGTAATTTTTAGCTTGCCGGCGAACGATTAACTCTTTTTTTCTAAAAAAACGCATTTTATCCTCATAATCTCATTTTGCCGGTCATTTTAAGCTATTTAAGAGAAAAGTCAATGGATAATCCAAAAAATCCGACATTTTTGTCGAGATTTGGACAAGTATTGTAGTTAAAAGATATATATTTGTATTTATTGTATTTTTAAAAATAAACGGATATTCTTTTCGACATTTATTGCCACCGGTATAAAATATTATTTGTGGGGACAACGAAAGATTTTACATTTATTTATTAATGATATTTAATACTTAAGATAATTATTTCATTTTTGGTACGATAAATGCTTTAAATAAAGTCGTTATCGACTAAGAATAACGGGTATGATTGGCCGACAACAAAACAACCAGAAGGTTTTTAAACCTTCCCTCTTCATGGGAGGCCCTGACCAAGCCTCCCATTTCCTTTTTCTGCAATACCATTTCGCTTGCGTAGGCTATTGTTGGCTGCGTCGTCGGCTTCCTCGACGTATTATATAATATACGCCTGCCCAAGCCTCCTGCCTGCCTCCTTGTTATCCTTTGCAATCGAACGGTATAAATCTATTATTTTTTAGCGTCATTTTTCTTTTTCCGCCAGTAATTCAATCTTTCTATGATGGTCTTTTCAAAACCCATGCCTTTAGGAGCATAAAAAATCAGATTTTTTATTTCATCAGGCAAATATTCCTGGGCAACGTAGGCATCGTCGTAATCGTGGGCGTATTTGTAATCCTTGCCGTAATCAAGCTCTTTCATTAATTTTGTCGGCGCGTTTCGAATATGCAGCGGTACGGGTAAATATCCTTTTGTATTAATGGTTTCTTTGACTTTACCGTAGCCAACATAAAGCGAATTGCTTTTGGGAGCTGTCGCAAGATAAACTGCCGCCTGCGCCAGAGCCAGTTCTCCTTCCGGCAGGCCGATAAAATGAAAAGCCTGCTGGGCGGCAACAGCAATAACCAGCGCCTGTGGATCTGCATTTCCTATATCTTCCGAAGCGAAGCGTATCATGCGCCGGGCAATATAGAGCGGATCTTCTCCCGCTGTAAGCATCCTTCCCAGCCAATACAGGGCGGCATCGGGGTCGCTGCCGCGTAAACTTTTATGCAAAGCGGAAATCAAGTTATAATGTTCTTCGCCGCCCTGATCGTATAAAAGCGCTTTTTTAAGCAGAGCTTCGCGGGCGAATTCCAGAGAAATGACCCTTTTATCCAGGGGAAGATTCTGCACCATAGATACTATGGCTTCCAGATTATTCAAGGCGCTGCGGGCATCGCCGTCGGCTAAAAGCACAATATAACGCAGAGCTTCCTCATCAATTTTTATAGAAAGCTGTCCGAATCCTTTTTGCTTATCTTTCAGGGCGCTCTTGACTATATTAAGCAGGTCATCTTCAGAAAACGGCTTTAATATCAAAACTCTTGTACGTGATAGAAGAGGAGCGATTACTTCAAAAGATGGATTTTCGGTCGTTGCGCCGATTAGTGTAATCAGTCCGCTCTCAACATGAGGTAAAAATGCGTCCTGCTGGGCTTTGTTGAAACGGTGAATCTCATCGACAAAGAGTATCATCTTTATCTTTTTTCTTTCCAGTAATTCCCTGGCTTCATCAATGACCGCGCGAATTTCTTTTACGCCGGAAAGAACGGCCGAGAAACTGACAAATTTTGATTTGGTTTCAACGGCTAGAATTCTGGCCAAAGTAGTTTTTCCAGAACCCGGCGGTCCCCAGAAAATCATGGAAAAAAGTTTATCTTCTTCAATGGCGGTTTTGAGCAAACCGCCCTCTTTCAAAAGATGATGCTGGCCGACATATTCGGAAATCTTTTGAGGTCTCATTCTTTCGGCAAGAGGCGCCGAATCTTTTGCCTCTCCCGTGCCTTCCTGACTGAATAAATCCAGATTCTTCATTTTTTTACCTTTGCCGCTTCTATTAATTCTATAAGACTTGTAACCTTGTCATTTTGCCGGGAGTTGTTGAAATTATTCCATTGTTCGGGTGTCAAAAATTCTTTTAAAAAAGCGGCGACATCAAAACAAGCAGACCAGCAGCGTACAATCCGCGAGCAGGGAAGATCAACGGATTCCCGCAGACAATATGAGAAAGTCATTTCATCGCCCAATTTCGGGCAACGGATTAATTTATTATCATGCTCGGTTTTCATTGCCTGACAGGTTGACGAAAAAAAGAAAAACCGTCAAGTTTTTTATTTCCTGACGGTTTTCCCGGTTAAATATATTTAAATTTTATTAAGGTTTAGGGAAATTTTTAATGGCGTTGAGAGCCCTTTCGACTTCCGCGTCAGGCAATTCATAAGCCTCTAATTTACCTGATAAATAAGCGTCATAAGCGGCAAGATCAACCAAACCGTGACCGCTCCAGTTAAAGAGGATAGTTTTTTCCTTGCCCTCTTCTTTGGCGCGCATAGCTTCATCAACAACTGCCGCCAAAACGTGATTGGTTTCCGGCGCGGGAATAAAACCTTCAGATCGCGCCCATTTGACGCCGGCATCGAATGTTTTTAACTGGTCGTAGGCTCTTGGTTCAACCAGATTTTCTCTCACCAGATGGCTGACGATCGGCGCCATGCCGTGATAACGCAATCCGCCCGCATGGATCGGCGCGGGGACGTAATCATGTCCCAGTGTGTACATGGGAAGCAGCGGTGTTGTTTTGGCAAGATCGCCAAAATCATAGGCAAAAGGCCCTTTGGTCATACTGGGGCAGGAGGATGGTTCGGCGCCGACGATCTTCACATCTTTTCCGTTGATTTTGTCACAGACAAAAGAAGATGCCAGGCCGGCAAAATTACTGCCGCCGCCGCAACATCCCATAACCACATCAGGATAGACGTCTATTTTCTGCATTTGTTTTTGCGCTTCCAGACCGATAATTGACTGGTAAAGTAATACGTGGTTCAAAACACTGCCCAGCGCGTATTTGGTATCCTTACTGGTGACAGCATCTTCGATGGCTTCGCTGATCGCGATACCCAATGAGCCGGGGGAATCCGGATGCTCCGCCAGAACATTGCGGCCGGCCTGAGTTAAGTTACTGGGGCTGGGAATGCATTCAGCGCCCCAGGTGTTCATCATCATGCGTCGGTAGGGTTTTTGTTCATAGCTGATTTTAACCATATACACACGGCATATCAAATCAAACATCTGGCACGCCATGGATAGAGCGCTGCCCCACTGGCCGGCGCCGGTTTCTGTGGTGATGCGCTTGGTTCCGGCCACTTTATTATAGTAGGCCATCGGGATGGCGGCGTTGGGTTTGTGTGAACCCGCCGGACTGACACCTTCATTTTTATAATAAATTTTTACCGGACAATTGAGCAGCTTCTCGAAATTATAAGCCCGGTACAGAGGAGATGGCCGCCACAGTAAATATTTTTGTAAGACTTCATCCGGAATTTTTATCCAGCGCTTGCCGGAAGCTTCATGTTCAATAATGTTCATCGGGAAAATTGCCGCTAAATCACCGGGGGATACCGGTTGACCGGTGCCTGGGTGCAGCGGCGGTTTCATCGGTGTGGGTAAATCCGCCATGATGTTATACCACTTTTTGGGTATTTCGCGGTCCTGCAGTGTTATTTTTACCTGTTCCATATTTTTTCTCCTTATTAAATATTTAAGAATAAGTCTAAAAAAAAGCCACGGGATATTATTTATTCCCATGGCATTAATATTAATCCGGAGTCATGGGAAGGAGCTTCCCTGCCCATGCTCATTTTTATCCGAGCTTATGGGCAGACATTTAAAGTCTGCCACCACCAATTATTTCTGGAAAAAACTTTTAACATTGTTAAGCCCACTTATTCTTTTTAACGTTGCAGACTCGTAACACAGCCGATAAATAGATGTCAAGATGAAATTTTGTTTATATTCTTTCTGACGAAAAGAACAATATTCGTTGCCAATGCCATTGGTTTTGAAAACATTTGGGTTATGTTGCCTTAAAATCAAGACTAAATCAGAAGCGCATGCCCGTTTGGGTGGCGTATCCTAAACAGAGTTTTACATAGCATGGAATTCTAGCCATGGTGGCGAATACTTCCTTTAGAATTGATAATTTACTTTTGACATGATTTCGTAAACGCCAGTATCTGTTCAAAAAAAATTTCACGCAGAGTGGGATCATAAAGGCTTTTGTCATCTTCCACCGGCAGCAAAGGAAAATGTTCCATGAATATTCTAGCGAATATACCCACACCCTTTTGCGAATGCATATGCTTTTCATTAAAAATTTTAACCATTCTTCTTCCGCAACTGGGCGAATTGCTTTTAAAAATAAAACCGCAAATGTTTTCTTTCTCCAGTTGATTCACTCGTTTTTGCGTCCAATTCATCATGCATTTAGTCATATCTTCCCGGGTACTTATTATAATTAACCGGGGAGAATCAGGATTGCCCTCCAGTTGCATTAATTTTCTGGGAACGCCAAGACCGCATTCCACTTCAGGACATACAGGAATACAGTCTATGTGTTTCTCCCCAAGAGCATCTTTAATAACCGTGTTGAGTTTGTGTCCCCCGTCATAGCGGACTTTTTCACCCAGCAAACAAGAACTGATGCCGATCTTAAATTTCTTCATTTAAATTACCTTTGCTTATAAATCTCTTTATTCATTGATTATCATTTTTCAGAATATGAGCCATGGCATTGCTATTTTATCAATGAAAATTAATTAATATCAATCCTTTCCTCAAAAAGCAGAAGATATTTATTGATTTTTGCCTTGATAATCTGATTTAATGCCTCCACTTACGGAAATTAAAAAGAAAAATCAGTTAAATGCCTTCATTTTTTTTATAAGACTTGAAAAAAATTACTGAGGAAACCCGCGATGGAAACAATAATGGAAATTAAAAATATCACCGCTTCATCTTATGCTTGCCGCAACAATATAAAAGTGAAAAAGGCAATAAATGCCTTATCTTTTTGGAGCTAGGATTATAAAAATGAAAAAACTTGCATATTTTGACACATCTCACGAAATGCCTCTGGAAATTATAATGTCCGCAGGATTTATCCCATATAAAATTATGGGTGATGTCCACAAATCCAATGACCCTGCGGATAAATATTTATCCAACTTTTTCTGCCCTGCCGCAAAGAGTTGGCTTACTGAAGCTTTAGCTGAATCAAAAGAATGGGCCGGGATTATTTTCGCGCAGGGGTGCAATAATACTAACAGACATTACGACATATGGAAGCTTCATGTTGAAACACCTTTCCTGCACTGGTTCGGTTGTCCCTTGCTTGATAGCGCCACCGCTAAGAAATATTACAGGGTAGAACTGCAGAGGCTTATCACCAGCCTTGAGAATAAATTTGATATAAAAATCACATCAGAAAAAATCAGAGAGGCGATTGGCAAATCCAATGCAATAAAGAAAAAGCTGCAATACCTTTCCGCGCTCAGATCGCAGAAGGATATTCCCAACCGCGATTATCTGGCTGCGATAATAAAATGTCTTACTTCCCCCGCGGATGAAGTTTCAGTCTGGCTCGACTCGGAGATAGCGGCCGGGACTTCAAAGCCGGCTTTTCCAACCGGTAAAAAACGTTTTCTGCTGACCGGCAGTGACGTCACTTATGTGGAGTGGATGGACACGCTCGATGAGTGCGGTATCAGGGTCGTCCGTGATGACCTGTCCATTGGGGAAAGATTTTTCGCCACATTGATTCCCAACGGGAGCGACCCGATGGAATCTCTTATTGAATACTACATGGGTATACCAAAGCCCGCAACAAGGCCGACAATACAAAAGAGGCTGGATTATCTGTATAAAGCCCTCCATGAGACAACCGTTGATGGAGTTTTGTCGCAAAATCTGAAATTCTGCGAGCCTTATGCCTATGATTCCGTGCCTGTCAATAATGCCCTGAAATCTAAGGGCTACAAGGTTATCCACCTTGAACGGGACTTCTCACCGGCTGCCGACCAGCAACTAGCGACAAGACTCACGGCCTTTGTTGAAATGATGGATGGAGGAAATAATGGATAAAGTAAATAAATCCGGTGAGAATACCGGTAAGGTGGTTCTGAAAACCCTGCCTCACTCGAAAGACCTTAAGTGGCCGATGCTGTGGTGGATTGCCAAGGAAAAAATATACAGGACTCTGCCCTGGAAAAAGACGGCTTGGACATGCGCCGCTTTTCCGATTGAAGTCATGTGGGCCTATGATATCTTCCCTGATCATCCTGAAAATATGGCGACAGTGGCCGCAGCCCGCAAACAATCCCAGCGCCTTATTGAGCATGCCGAGGGCATGGGCTTTTCCCGGGACCTGTGTTCCTACTGCAAGACAAACATTGGCGCTTACGACACAAAAATTAAAAAGACACTCGGTGGAATCAGCAAGCCCGATATAGTGGTTTGCACAAATGCTATCTGCGACACTCACTGGAAGTGGTTTCAGATTATGGCTGATAAAATGAACGTTCCTTTTTTTATGTTTGATATTCCAAAGTGGGTAAGCGGCACTGATGAAAAAACCCTTGAGGGAAATATCGATTACGTGGTGGATCAGTTTCACGACCTGATGGCATTTATTGAAAAGCACACGGGTAAAAAGATGAATGAAAAAAGAATGAACAAAGTCCTGGACAGGTCGATGGAACTGACGAACCTGTGGCGCGAGATTTTTGAACACAGAAAGGCGGTGCCGTCGCCTTACAGCGGCGCCGAAACTTCCGCGTCGTTTTTCCCCCTTGTGGTTTTGCCGGGTGTTAAAATCGGAATAAATTTTTTTAAAAAAATTCTATCTGACATAAAAAGCATTACCGCAAAGGGCGAGGGAACGATGCCCAAAGGAACCGAAACATACCGGGTGATGTGGGAAGGCATCCCTTTCTGGTACAGAATGAAATTCATGTATGACCTTGCGCAGCAAGGCGCTGTCATCGTATTCGAACCTTACACATATTCGTTTGCTCCTCCGAAGAAAAAGTGTCTCACCATGGAAGAGACTTTGCGCGATGTTGCCAAACTAATGATGGGCACACCATACGCCTTCAATCTCGAAAGACGAATCGAGAATTTTGAAAAATGGATTGACGAATATAAAATTGACGGCGTTATTTTGCACGAGAATATGTCGTGCAGGCCTTCCAGCGCCGGGATGATCGATTTAGCGGAGGCCATCATGAGGGATAAGGGCATTCCGGTGCTGATACTCCAGTGTGACATGAACGATCCCAGGGCTTACTCTGAAGGGCAGATTAAAACCAGAATAGAAGGATTTGTTGAGCTTATGGAAGCCAATAAAAAGTAAAATTTCAGGACAGTTGTTCCCTCAAAGACGTATTCATGGAAATTGTCATAAAATAACGGGACAGGCACAGTGTATACTTGGGCGGTGAGGATAAAACTTTTGCTATATGATTCACAAAGTATCCGGCACAGCACTCTTGATGGCCTGTAGAAACTAAAATATTTACATACACTTCTTCAAAAAAAGGTCTTCAATAAAAAAATAGATTAAAAAAATATTGACTTGCCCCGGTAACTATTCTATAAGGGAGACCGGTCGGTCTTAACATGAAAGAAACAACAACATTAAAAGAACGTATCATTGAAGAGTCGCTTAAACTTTTCTCCCTGAAAGGATATATGAGCACCTCCATTACAGACATTATGGAGGCTGCAGGCACGTCCAAAGGAGGATTTTATAATCATTTTAAAAGCAAGGAAGATCTCTTTTATGAGATACTCAGCACGGCCAGAAAGATTTGGCGCGAAAGAAATCTTTATGGAATTGATGATACACCAAGACCGCTTTTAAAAATACAAAAGCTCCTGGAAAACTACAGGGACCGCTATCTGGCTGATTCAATGAACTTCCCCGGCGGCTGCATCTTTGTAAACCTGACGGTTGAACTGAGCGATCAATTGCCACAACTAGCAAAAGAGGTTAACGAGGGATTCATACGGTTGGAAAAAATGATCAGACGTTTTCTTGATGAGGAAAAAAGATCAGGGGGCATCAGCCGAAGTGTAAATACCAGGGACGCAAGCAACATGATATTCTCCGGACTCCTTGGCGCCTGCGTGTTGTATACATCGGATAAAGCGAAGAATCGGCTGGATTCAACCATTAAATCCTTAATTTTATATCTTCACAGCATGGATTTAAAAAAGTAACAGATTAATGAACAGGAGGGTTTAGCAGAGTTTTACATCGATTATGGGACACCGGTAGGTTCAATCATACGATTTAAAGGAGATGATCAATGAATGACAAAACTTATAATGCGCTTGTTGTCCGGGAAACAGAAGGTAAAAATTTTACATGTGCAGTAGAAAAATTATCAACCGGCAGCCTTCCCGCCGGAGATGTTCTTGTTCGTGTGCTTTATTCATCGCTTAACTTTAAAGATATGCTTTCAGCTTCGGGAAACAGAGGTGTTACAAAAAAATATCCCCACACACCGGGTATAGATGCCGCAGGAATTGTCGAAGCAAGCAGTTCGGAGGATTTTCGTCCGGGCGAAGAAGTGATTGTCACAAGTTACGATCTCGGCATGAATACCTCTGGCGGATTAGGGCAATATATACAGGTGCCGGCTTCATGGATTGTCAAAAAGCCTTTGAAACTTGGTCTTCGCGAAAGTATGATAATCGGTACGGCGGGACTCACTGCAGCCTTGTCTATTCTTAAAATTACCGATCACGGATTGAGAGACGGTGCCGAAGTTCTCGTCACAGGATCAAGTGGCGGTGTTGGGAGTGTTGCCGTATCCATACTCTCGCACGCCGGTTACAAAGTTACCGCAGTAAAGGGACTCTACGATGAGAGTCCTTACCTCAAGAATTTAGGAGCGGCTGAAATAATCGACATACCCAATCCGGCGGAATCGGCGGGGAAGCCTCTTCTGAAGGATAAATGGGACGCCGCTTTGGATACCACGGGAGGTGATCTTCTCACTTATGCCTTGAGATCAATCAGAAGCGACGGGGCGGTTACCTGCTGCGGCAACGCGGCGGGGGCAGATATATCGCTTACTGTATATCCTTTTATATTGCGCGGTATTACATTATACGGAATTGATTCACAGAACTGCTCCATGCAGCGCAGAACAAGAGCATGGGAAATGCTATCCGAAAAATGGAAAATCCCGTGGCTTGAATCCATCGCGACGGAGGTGAGACTTCAAAACGTCATTCCTGAAATTGAGAAGATGAAAGCCGGCAAACACAGGGGTAGAATAGTCGTCAATATGCAGGATTAGAGAACCGGAAAATAAAAAAAGCGGGATATAACATGATGAGACATGACAATATGATATTGGAAAGAAAAGGACAAGTATCGATCGTCACAATCAACAGGCCTGAAAAGAGGAACGCTTTTGATGAAGGCCTTTTTCTTAAACTTGAATCAATAACATCCGAGATTAAAACATCGCGTCCCCGCGCAGTTGTCATTACCGGCGCCGGCGATAAATCCTTCAGCGCGGGTTTTGATGTGCATCCTGATAATCCGATGGTTAAACGTATAATTGATGCGGCATCCGGGAATGATCCGGAACCGGCGAAAGAACTGATTAACGCGATAAGGGGATCTATTGATGCTTTTGTTTCAATTCCGGTCCCGTTGATTGTGGCGATTAACGGAGTGGCATATGGAGGCGGAGCCGAGCTTGCCGTGCGATGCGACATGCGCGTAATGGAACCGGACGCAGTCATATGCTTTTCGGAAACAAGATTGGGTCTCATGCCGGATTGGGGAGGCGGCACGGCTCTGACGGGACTTATCGGACGTTCACGCGCCGCTGATCTGATTCTAACCGGAAGGAAAGTAAACGCCGACGAGGCATACTCCATGGGGCTGGTGAATAGAATAAGTAAGAAAGGAAACGCGCTTAATGAAGCCGTTACGATAGCGGAAAGAATAGCGCACAACGGGCCTCGTGCGGTGAGATCTTCATTATCTCTTATTAGGCAAAATTCGAATACTACATCATCAGAGTCGTTGAAATTAGAGACTCTGCTTGCCGTCGAATTGATATCATCGGGTGAATATTTTCATGGGGTGGGAGCCTTTCTTGAAAAAAAAGATCCGGTCTTTCCTGATGAATAAGACAATAGACATTCAAGTTAAAAGATGGGCAAGATCTTACAAAATATGTTTTTTAGTTGAGTCAGGTGAAAATAGAAACTTTCATGGATATTATCAAATATAGAACAGTTTAAAAGCAAATAAGTTAATAGAGATTATTTTTTTTCCACAAAAAAATAATGTAATTATTATTTAATTCAGATTCTGGTTTTCAGGTCGGAATTCCAGTTACCGTTTTCGCAATACCAAGCTGCCAACGGAATATCCTGCGCCAAAGGAACAGATCACTCCTATATCACCCTTTTTCAAATCACTGTTATAAAGATGAAAAGCGACTATTGACCCTGCGGATGCTGTATTTCCATAACTGTCCAGAATTGTCGGTATCCTTTCTTCTTCGACATCTTCACCAAGGAGTTCTTTAATGACTCTATTGTTCATGTTGATATTTGCCTGATGAAGCCAGAACCGTTTAACGTCGTTCGGCTTTAAATCAAGGCTTGTCAGATGATCACTGATATGTTTGGCGGCCACCGGACTTACTTCCTTAAAAACAACACGTCCGGACTGATGAAAAAGTTTGTCGGTTCCGAAAGGATTCACATCTGTGGCATATGACACATGTCCGAAATTGGATCGGATATTATTTGAAAACCGGGTCAGCGCTTTTGTGCTCAGAATTTCATAACTGTTCGGGCTGGTGCAGGTTTCAGATCGCTCCATTATCATGGCGGTACTGACATCGCCAAAAATGAAATGACTGTCACGATCACAAAAATTTACTTGAGTAGTAATAAGTTCCGGATTAATGGCTAAAATACACTTTGTCGAACCGGACTTTAAGCTGTCATAGGCCCTGTGGAGGCCGAATGTTGCTGCCGAACAAGCCACCAGCATATCAAATCCAAAACCGTTGATCCCCAGTTCATTCTGTATTTCAATGGCAATGGCCGGATATGGCCGCTGAGTATAAGCGCAGGCGACAATTACGGCATCAATATCTTTGGCCGTCTTACCGGCGGCAATCATTGCCTTCCGCGCGGCAAAAACGCCTATCTCCGCCTGGTTGCTTAATTCTTCCTCTTTTCTTTCGGGAAACTTGGGACGCATGCGTGAGATGTCTAAAATACCTTCTCTTGTGTATACATACCGTGCTTTTATGCCGGAGGTTTTTTCAATGAACCTTGTGCTGGAAGGATATTTTTCCACAATTGTACCGTCAGCTATATCCGCTGCGTGATCAGAATTGAACTTTTCCGCATAGGTGTTATAACTTTCCACCAGCTCCTCATTTGTTATAATATTCGATGGTGTCCAAATCCCCGAACCACTAATTACGACTTTGGGGGATATATTTTTTGTCATATTCAATATTCCTTTTCTAAAATAACCCGGCTAACTTTTCTGGGCATGGCATACCTGCCATCCGGCGAAAAAGCAACAGATTTTACTCCTGAAAAATATTGTCGTCTCATGACGTTAATGATCGGCGGCCTCACCTGACATAATTTCCGCCTGCAAAGTGGCAATGACGAGCGAATAGAGATAAACATTTTTATCTTGACTTTGGCTCAATGTTTACTCATAAGATGCTCCAAACATTTAAGTTTTTGGAAGGTTAAGGAAAAGTTGAAAATGCTAACAGCAGGAATTGATATAGGGTCCATTACGGCGAAAGCGGCCGTTTTTTCCGGCGGTAAACTTCTTGCCACGAAAGTTATTTTTACCGGCTACAATTCGGAACTTGCAGGCCTTAAGGTTTATGAAGAAGTCCTGAAAGAAGCAGGCATCGATAAAAATGCCATAGAAAAAATTGTTTCCACCGGATACGGGCGCAACAGTGTGAACTTTGCCGACAGATCTTATACTGAAATCATGTGCCACGCCGCCGGCGCTCATTTTCTTAATCCGCATATTCATTCCATCATTGATATCGGCGGACAAGACAGCAAAGCTATTTTGCTCTTTGATAACGGCAAGGTAAAAAACTTTATCATGAATGATAAATGCGCTGCCGGAACAGGACGTTTCCTGGAAGTTATGGCCAGAGCGCTGGAAGTCAATCTTGATGACTTCGGAGCCATGTCGATCAAATCGAAACAGCCGTCCAAGATAAGCAGTCTCTGCACCGTATTCGCGGAATCGGAAGTTATTTCACTGATCGCGAAAGGAGAACAAAGGCAGGATATTATCGCCGGAATTCACGAATCTATCGCCGCCAGGATTTCATCCATGGTTGGCCGTGTCGGCCTTAAGGAACCGGTCATGGTAACAGGAGGCGTCGCCAGGAATGTCGGAGTGATCCATGCTCTTGAAAAAAAATTGGGGATGAAAATCGAAGTGTCGCCTTATGCTCAGGAAAACGGCGCCATAGGCGCCGCCATTCTTGCCGCGTCGTTATAGCCGTTACACGATTTAAAAAGAAATATTTCATCGGATAAAAATAAAAATGCCAGCAGATCATGATTTTATGAAAATAGCTTTAGAGGAAGCGCAAGAAGCTTACCTGCGAGGTGAAGTGCCCGTGGGAGCGGTATTGGTGCACGAAGGCAATATTCTGGCGCGAGCGCATAATTCGCCTATTACGAGAAATGACCCCTCTGCCCATGCGGAGATGCTGGCCCTAAGGCAGGCAGGAGAAAAATTTGGCAATTACCGGCTTACTGGCGCAGAACTTTACGTTACGCTGGAACCCTGTGTTATGTGCGCGGGCGCCATTGTTCATGCCAGGCTCTCTCGCGTGATTTTCGGGGCGCGCGATCCGAAATACGGCGCTGTGGTATCCTTATATAATATTTTGGCGGATAAAAGGCTGAATCATCAGGTGGAAATAACTGAAGGAATATTGCCCGAAGAATGCGGGGAAATTATCAGTAGATTTTTTCAACAAAAGAGAGTAACATCCCCTCCGCTTCGGCGACTTGATTGAATGCGGAGAGGTACCGAAGTGGTCGTAACGGGATCGACTCGAAATCGATTTGGGGGCCACAAGCTCCCACGGGGGTTCGAATCCCCCTCTCTCCGCCATTATATATTTCGGCTGTAATTTAATAGCTGTCGTACCAGCATGGATGACCCAGAATTCGAAGATGGGAATCCATGATTTTAGAATGTTACATTGTTTATTGATAACAGAATAAGTGTTTCACGGAGAGATGTCCGAGCGGCCGAAGGAGCACGACTGGAAATCGTGTGTATGCCCACAAAGGTGTACCGCGGGTTCAAATCCCGCTCTCTCCGCCATTTTTTTGATCCAAACGAATGACATGCGTTTGAATTAGAAAACGACTGTAAACATCATCGCTTGCTGTAGAGCAGGCGAAGGCCGACCCCAGGGAGTATCCTGGCATTGCGTGAATTCCATCTCGTTAGACTTCAAAACGAAATAAAATGGTTAAAACCATCTCTGCCATTTATTTTTCCATAGATGTCGCCATGGTTAGTAATCTTCTGTGAAAACAATAACATCGTTTGTCAAAACGCCATGTAAAAAAATTGAGTTGATTCCTGTTCATTTATCTATTAAAAGCCACAAAGAAGTTTATTTTAAATAATGTGGCCGGGTCCCGCGCAACGGAGGCTTGTGAACCCCGTCAGGTCCGGAAGGAAGCAGCGGCAGCAATGTCCGCCATGTGTTGCGGTAAACCCGGTCACCAGTATATTCATCCGCTTTTTTTGGCTAACTTTGTTGGCATCGTCGTCGGCTTCCTCAACGTATTGGTAATACGTCTGCCCAAGCCTCCTTCTTGCCGCCTCGTTATCCGTTGCAATCGAATGGATATAAAAAGTCTTATTCTGCAACTTTGTTACAAATTTAGGAGTTCAATTGGAATACCAGGTAATAGCCCGAAAATTCAGACCGCAATCTTTTGAAGACGTTGCCGGTCAGGAGCCTGTTGTTAAAACCTTACGCAATTCCATTGGTCAGGGTCGTGTAGCGCACGCTTTTCTTTTCAGTGGTCCGCGCGGTGTTGGCAAAACTTCTGTTGCCAGAATTCTGGCCAAAGCGCTCAATTGTGAAAAAGGACCAACAGCCACTCCCTGTAATGATTGCCCAAATTGTAAAGAAATAACCAACGGCTCCTCGCTGGATGTGCGGGAAATAGACGGCGCTTCCAATCGCGGCATTGATGAAATCCGGGATTTGCGGGAAAATGTCAAGTTTGCTCCGGCCTCGTCCAAATATAAAATTTATATTATTGACGAAGTGCACATGTTGACTGATCCGGCTTTCAACGCGCTTTTGAAAACTCTGGAAGAACCGCCGGCGCATGTGATTTTTATTTTTGCCACAACCGAAAGTCATAAAATTCCCGCTACCATTCTGTCGCGCTGCCAGTGCTATGATTTTCGCAGAATATCCCTCAAGGAAATCATCGCGAATCTGGGACTTGTTGCCGCCCAGGAAGGAATTAAAATCAGCCCTATCGCTCTTTCCTGGATTGCCGAAGCGGGCGACGGAAGCATGCGTGACGCGCAAAGTGTTTTTGATCAGGTCATTGCCTATGCCGGACTGGATATTAAAGATGATGACGTGGAAGAAAGTTTAGGACTGGCCGACCGCAAGTATCTATTCCTGCTCTCTGATGCGGTTCTTAAGCAGGATGCCGGCGCGTGCCTGATGCTTCTCGAAGAAGCGTATCTGGCCGGAATAGACATGAAGCACTTTTATCAAATATTACTGAAGCATTTTAGAAACCTGCTTCTGGTTAAAATTGCCGCCGACGGCAGTTCTTCATTTGACATCGCGCCTGAACAAATTGAAAATCTGAAAAAACAGGTCAAGGAAATATCTCGTGAAACTCTGCAACGCTATATGGAAATTCTGATAACGGAAGAGGGAAGTTTCCGCCGCAGTCAGGAACCGCGCATGAAACTGGAAACCATCATTGTAAAAATGGCTTACCTGGAACCGATAATTCCGTTGGGTGAAATTCTTTCGACTATTGAAGACATCGAACAAAAGCTTCTCAGAGGGTTGCCGGCCGACGCTCTGGATGCCGCGCCCCGGGTTTCAGAAAATAAATCCGCATACGAATCACCGCTAAAATCAAATGCGGAAACAAACGTTATCTCTGATTCCAATAAAGAAACGAATCACCCTGATGCGAATAACAATATACTGGATTTAAATACGCTGAGCGATAATTTTAAAAAATTTATCAAAAAAGAAAACGCTATTCTGGGGGCCAAAATCGATTCCGCGGGGATTTTAAGTTATGAAAATGATTGCCTGACAATGGGCTTTCCGAAAAGCAACATTTTTGTAGATGAAATTAAAACAAAGCAAAAAGAAACACTGGAACAAATTGCCGGAAAATTTTTCCAGAAAAATGTGGCGGTAAAAGTTGAAATATCCAGTACGGAAAATGGCAGCGCGAACGGTAATAGCGGGCGCAGTCCGGCCAGTATTATAAACGATATAAAACGTGACGCAATGAATCAGCCGCTTTTAAGAAAAGTAATGGATGAGCTTTCCGATGCCAAAGTAGTAGACATAATCGTGCAGACGGAAAAAAATTGAGACAATGTAAATAGCAGATCGATTCGTGAAAACTTGAGGAGGATATAAAGAGTGCAAAATTTTAATACTATCATGAAGCAGGCGAAAAAGATGCAGGAGCGCATGGGTCAACTGCAAAAGGAACTGGAGATGAAAACCGTCGAAGCAGATGCCGGCGGCGGCATGGTGCGCGTTGTGGTGAACGGAAAATATGAAATCGTATCATTGAAAATCGAAAAGGAGGTGGTTAATCCTGAAGATATAGAAATGCTGCAGGATTTAATTATTGCCGTGGTTAACGAGGGAATACGTAAATCGCAGGAAATGGCTTCTTCGGAAATGTCGAAAATTACCGGAGGATTGAATATTCCCGGTCTGTAAGCCGCTCTAAATCAAAGATAGCGCTTTGATTCACAACCGGCATAAGGTTTATTTATGAAAGCATACGCACAACCGATTAAAAAACTAATAGCTGAATTGGGCAAACTGCCCGGTATTGGTGAAAAAACAGCCGCGAGGCTGGCAAATTATATTTTGCGTTCCACCGAAGATGATGTAAAAAAACTGGCGGAAAGCATTATTGAAGTTAAAAGAAAAATCAAGCTTTGCCGGATTTGCTTAAATCTGACGGAAGACGATACCTGTTATATTTGCCACGATACGACAAGGGATAAAGAATTGATTTGTGTTGTGGAAGATCCTGACGCTCTGGCGGCGATTGAAGAAAGCGGAGGATTCCGGGGAACTTATCACGTTCTGCATGGCGCTCTGGCGCCCCTGGACGGGATTGGGCCGGATAATCTGCGGTTAGGAGAGCTTATTCAGCGGATTAACGGCGGCAGTGTCAAGGAAGTCATCATAGCCACAAATACAAATGTTCAGGGCGAGACCACAGCGCTTCTGATTACCCGGATGCTCAAAGAAAAAAATATCAAAGTGACGCGCATTGCCATGGGTATGCCGATGGGCGGAGATTTGAAATATATAGATAAGATGACGATATCCAAGTCCCTCGAGTTCAGACGTAGTACGTAGGATGACGCGGGAAAAAGTCCATATACTGCGTTGCGCCTAAGCCTTCGGCGTTGCGGCGTATGAGAAAAATACGCCTCACTTCTCAGGCCTTACGCGCCTTGTCTCTGGATCTTTTTGCCGCGTCATCTTAAAAGGATAAGGGGTTTTTAATTATCCTTTGAAAACGAAAAGGCATGGACTATCATGAGATAACTTTATGGAAGACGAAATAAAAACGACAACGAAAATACGGAGGATTAACGCGGGTAAAATCACCAAAGCTGTAAAAAAACTGTTTATCGAAGCCAATACCGTTTTGGGCGATGATGTTGTGGAGGCTTTGGGTCAGGCGCAATTCCGCGAGGAATCTCAGACCGGCAAACAGGTATTGCAGAAAATAATCGAAAACGCTGATATCGCCCGCCGCAAAAAAATGCCGATTTGCCAAGACACGGGACTCGCGGTTGTTTTTGTGGAACTGGGGCAGGATGTTCATATAACAGGCGGGCCGTTGCATGCCGCGATTGAGGAAGGCGTAAGACAGGCCTACGCGGAAGGCTATTTGCGTAAATCCGTCTGCGATCCTCTCACAAGAAAAAATACTACAGACAATCTGCCGGCCATCATTCATGTTGATATGGTTTCCGGCAACGGCTTGAAAATAATCGCCATGCCTAAAGGAGGCGGCAGCGAGAATTGCAGCGCCGCGAAAATGCTGACGCCCGCGGCAGGCATTGAAGGCATTAAAAAGTTTGTCTGCGATGCCGTAGAAGCCGCCGGAGCAAATCCATGTCCGCCTATCATTGTCGGTGTGGGCATCGGCGGTACGCTTGAGCAGGCCTGCGTTATGGCGAAGAAGGCTCTTTTGCGGCCGGTGGGTGAAGCCAACAGGGTGGATGAACGCGTGGAGCAGATAGAACAAGAATTATATAGGAGCATTAATAATTTGGGCATAGGTCCCGCAGGACTAGGCGGCAGGGTTACGGCGCTCGCGGTAAATGTGGAGATGATGCCGTGCCATATCGCTTCATTGCCTGTTGCGGTGAATATTCAATGTCACGTGGCGCGCCACAAAGAGACAACTTTGTGAAAACCCCCATATGCGATGTTGCGCCTAATCCTTGAGGCTCTGCAGCGTATGAAAAATACGACTCACTTCCAAGGCTTTGCGCGCCTTGCCTCTGGATCTTTTGACAAAGTTGTAAAAAGTATAATTTTTGTAAAAGCGGGAATGCAGGAGTTAAAATGGGCACCGTTCAAAAAATTAAAACACCACTAACACATGATATCATTGAATTACTTCATGCCGGTGATATGGTGTTGTTAAGCGGCGAAATTTATACCGCCCGGGATGTTGCGCACAGGCGTTTGTACGATGCTCTTCTCAAAGGCGAAAAAATTCCCATTGATTTGTCGCAAACGGTTTTGTTTTACGCGGCCCCGACACCCGCTCCACCCAAAAAAATTATAGGCTCCATTGGCCCGACAACCAGTTACCGCATGGATTTTTTCACGCCGAAATTACTTGAAGCAGGTCTTCGGGCCATGATCGGCAAGGGCAATCGATCGCCGGAAGTTGTCGAAGCTATTAAAAAGTACAAAGCTGTTTATTTCGGAGCGATCGGCGGCATTGCCGCTCTGATGTCCCGATGTGTAAAAAAAGTTGAACTTATTGCCTATGAAGATCTGGGGCCGGAAGCGATCAGAAAACTGACGGTCACGGATTTCCCGCTGGTGGTCATAAACGATTTTCAAGGCAACGATATGTACATCTCCGAACAACTCAAATGGCGTATCTCATCGATATAACAATCATTTTTTATGCTTATAAAATCTGTTGACTGAAAATGGCTTCTATATTATGAATGACAGTCATTTTTTTGTAACGTTAATAAGGAGATTTATATAAATGATAGAAGTAAGATGGCATGGACGTGGCGGTCAGGGAGCGGTGACATCGGTAGAATTGCTGGCTGTAGCAGCAATTACCGCCGGAAAATACGCTCAGGGTTTTCCCAGTTTCGGTCCGGAAAGAAGAGGGGCTCCTGTTGCCGCGTTTACCCGCATTGATGATAAAAAAATTAACGTCCGTTCGGGTATATATGAACCCGACGTAGTGCTGGTTCTTGATTCCAGTCTGATAGGCCTGGTCAATGTTACCGATGGTTTAAAACCGGGCGGTAAAATAATTGTCAACACACCGAAATCTCCGGATGAAATTCGTAAAGATCTTAATTTCAGCGGCATAGTGGCTACGGTGGACGGCACCGGCATCGCCCGCAAAGAAATGGGCGTACCCATTGCCAACACCACGATGATAGGCGCGTTGTTAAATGTAATCGGCGTCATGGAACTCGACGCCATGAAAGAAGCAGTGGAGCACAGGTTCGGCAGAATCGCTCAGAAGAATCTCAACGCGATGAAACGGGCTTATGACGAAATTAAAATAAGTAACTAAGGGGTATATCCAAATGGCATTGAAAACATGGAGGGAGCTTCCCACAGGCTGTGTAGTGTTTGAGCCGGGCAGCGCCAGTGAATATCATACGGGAAGTTGGCGGTCGCAAAGACCCGTTTGGAACAATCAGAAATGCATTAAATGCGGCATTTGTTATGTATATTGTCCTGAAGGCTGCGTTCAGCAGAGCGAGGACGGTTTTTTTCAGGCGGACATGGATTATTGCAAGGGCTGCGGCATTTGCGCGCATGAATGCTGGCCCCGCGCGATAACGATGATAGAGGAGGGATAACATGGCAAAGCGCATTGGAATGGAAGTAGCAGTTGCCGTGGCGGAAGCGGTAGGTCTGTGCGATATTGATATGGCGGCCGTTTATCCCATCACGCCCCAGTCGCATATTGCCGAACATCTCTCCGATCTTGTAGCGGACGGTAAAATTAACGCGGAATTTGTGACGGTGGAATCGGAACACTCGGCCATGAGCGCAGTGATCGGCGCCTCCGGAACAGGCGCCCGTTCTTATACCGCGACCAGTTCGCAGGGATTGATGCTGATGCATGAATTGCTGCCTATCGCTTCGGCGATGCGGTTGCCGATAACCATGGCAATAGCCAACCGGGCGGTTTCCGGTCCCTTGAATATTTTGAACGATCATTCCGATATTATGCCGCAGCGCGATTCCGGCTGGATTTCCATTTTTGTGGAAAACGCGCAGGAAGCCATTGACATGTCGATCATCGCTTTCAAAATCGCCGAGCATAAAGATGTGATGCTGCCGGTCAATATTAATATTGACGGTTTTCAATTAACGCACATGGTGGAACCATTTGAGATGCCCACGCAGGAAGAAGTCAATAAATTCCTGCCGCCGTTTGTGCCGCACGCGACGCTGCATCCGGCAAAACCCGTAACGATGGGCGCTTTTGCCATGTCCGACTATTTCGCGGAAATCATGAAAGCCAAAAATGAAGCCCTTAAGAATTCTAAAAAAGTCATTCTGGAAGTTTGGGATGAATGGGCAAAATTGTTCGGCCGCGGTTACAAACCTGTGGAAACTTACATGGCCGAAGATGCGGAAGTTCTGATGCTGACGATGGGCTCGATGGGCGAGACGGCGCAGATGGCGATTGATGCTCTTCGCGCCAAAGGGGTCAAGGCAGGGCTTATAAAATTGAGATTATGGCGTCCTTTCCCGTTTGAAGAAATCAAAGCCGCGATTAAAAACGCGAAAAAACTGATTGTGACCGATCGAGCCGTTTCATTCGGCGGTCCCGGCGGTCCTGTATTTTCAGAAATTAAATCGGCCCTTTATGCCGAAACACACCGTCCTGCGATTTACGATTATATTTACGGTTTGGGCGGACGCGACGTTCCGGTAAGTGATTTTATAGGCATGTTTGAAAGAGTTCTGGAGGATACCGGTAATAAATTGGTGGACACCTATGAATTCTGGGGAGTGAGAGAATAATGAGTATTGTAGAAAATTTTGATTTATATACCCCGCGTCTGATCAATAAACAGGAATTATTGTCTTCCGGCCATCGCGCCTGCTCGGGTTGCGCCGAAGTGTTGGCCGTAAGGATGATGTGCAAAGCGCTTGGCGAAAACACCGTGATTGCATCGGCGACCGGCTGCATGGAAATAGTTTCCAGTATGTTTCCCACAACGGCATGGAGAGTTCCCTGGATTCACGTCGCCTTTGAAAACGCGGCAGCCGTGGCCGCTGGCATTGAAGCCGGTCTTGCGGGTCTACGCAGAAAGGGCAAGATAGACGACCGTTATATTAAAGTGGTCGGCATGGCCGGCGACGGCGGTACCATGGACATCGGGTTTCAGGCCCTCTCCGGCGCGATGGAACGCGGCCACGACATGATTTATGTCTGCTTTGACAATGAAGCCTACATGAACACGGGTATCCAGCGCTCCAGCGGCACGCCGATGGGTGCATCCACCACCACCGCTCCGGCGGGGAAAGTCAGTTCCGGCCAAAAGACGTGGAAAAAGAACATGCCCGAAATTATGGTTGCCCATGAGATACCCTATGTAGCCACTGCCTGCCCCAGCTATCCGCTGGATTTCATCCGCAAGATCGAAAAGGCAAAAAGCATCAAGGGACCTTCTTATATTCACTGTTTTTCCGTGTGTCCGACCGGTTGGCGTTGTCCATCGCACATGGCAATTTCCATGGGGCGTTTGGCTGTGGAAACGGGAGTGTTTCCGCTATATGAAGTGGAAAGCGGGCATTACCGTCTTTCGCCGGATATGCCGAAAAAACTCAAACCCATTAAAGATTACTTCAAGGGACAGGGACGTTTCCGCCACCTGAGCGCCGACGAGATTGATGTGATTCAGGGGAAAGTAACCGCTGAATTTAATAAACTGACGGAAAAAGCAAAATTTCTCAAGACAGGAAATGAATAAACACCGTTAGCAAGTGTTCAAAGGAACATCGTTTCTAACAGGGCATAAGAGAAATTGGAAAGAATACCGAGGTGAAAAAAGTATGACGAAAGCGAGTAACATTGCATCAACAACCAAAAACATCGTTAAAAAACATGGCGGCGATAAAAGCGCGCTGATTGCCGTGTTGCAGGATATTCAAGAGACCTTCAACTATCTTCCCAAAGACGCGCTGAAGGCCGCTGGGAAATATATGGGCATTCCGTTCAGCCGCGTTTACGAAGTCGCCACTTTCTACAATGCCTTTAGTCTGAAACCCCGCGGCGAGCATATTGTTAAAATTTGCATGGGAACCGCCTGCCATGTGCGCGGCGCGGCGTCCATTCAGGACAAAATGGAACGAACATTGTGCATCAAACCGGGCGAAACGACGTCCGACAATAAATTTTCTCTGGAAACCGTCAATTGTGTGGGGGCTTGCGCTTTGGGTCCCGTGGTCGTTATTGATACGGAGTATCACGGCCAAATGACGATGAACAAAGTTGATAAAGTGATCGGAAAACTCAAGGCAGAGGGGGCGCAATCATGAAAAAAATTACGAACGCTTTAGAATTGCGCCAGGTTCAGGACGATCTTCAAAAAACCTATGATCCCAATAAGCAAATGGTCACGATTTGTGCCGGTACGGGATGTCGCGGTTATGGCTGCATCAAAGTCAAGGATGCCCTGGAGGCTGAAATTTCAAGGCAAAATATCAATGTGGAAGTCCGCGCGACAGGTTGCTTCGGCTTCTGTGAAAAAGGTCCTCTGGTTGTTGTTCATCCGCAAAAGATTTTTTATCAGCGCGTTGGTGAAAAAGATGTCGCCGATATCGTCACCAGGACCGTGATGCAGGGCGAAGTCGTTGAAAAACTATTCTACCGTGATCCGGCGACTTCCGAAACGGTCATGAAAGAAGAAGACGTACCCTTTTACAAAAAACAGCAACGTCTGGTTTTCGGTTCCAACGGAATAATCGATCCCACGCGGATCGAATCGTATATTGCCATCGGAGGCTACAGCGCTCTGGCCAAAGCCTTAAGCGAGATGAGCCCTGAAGGAATTATTAATGAAGTTAAAAAAGCCTCCTTGCGTGGACGCGGCGGCGGCGGATTCATGGCCGGCACGAAATGGGAAGGCTGCCGCAAGGCTCACGGTTCGCCCAAATACATCATTGCCAACGGCGACGAGGGAGATCCCGGAGCCTATATGGACCGCTCTCTTATGGAAGGCAATCCTCACAGTATCGTCGAGGGTATGATTATCGGCGCCTACGCGATAGGGGCTTCTCAGGGATATATCTACGTGCGCAACGAATATCCGCTGGCGGTTGTTCACCTGTCGATGGCTATTGAGAGCGCCAGAGAAGCCGGCCTATTGGGAAAAAATATTCTGGGCAGTGACTTCAGTTTTGATATTGCCATCAATAAGGGTGGCGGCGCTTTTGTCTGCGGTGAATCTTCCGCGCTTTTCGCCTCTATCGAAGGACGCGCCGGTGAACCCCGCGCCAAATATGTTCACGCCGTTGAAAAGGGTCTATGGGACAAACCCACCGTGCTCAATAATGTGGAAACATGGGCCAACGTTCCTTTAATCATCAATAAAGGCGCCGACTGGTATGCTTCCATCGGTACGGAAAAAAGCAAAGGCACCAAAATATTCTCGCTGGTGGGCAAGATCAACAACACAGGACTTGTGGAAGTTCCCATGGGCATGAAACTGCGCGAAATTATCTATGATATCGGCGGCGGCATACCCAACGGCAGGAAATTCAAGGCCGTGCAGACGGGCGGACCGTCGGGCGGCTGTATTCCGGAGAGTCTGTTGGACTTGCCGGTGGATTTTGACAAACTCTATGAAGTAGGCTCCATGATGGGGTCCGGCGGCATGATCGTCATGGACGACCGCTCCTGTATGGTCGACGTGGCAAAATATTTTCTGGCTTTTTTGCAGGAAGAATCCTGCGGCAAATGCGTCCCTTGCCGCGAAGGCGTTCGCCGCATGAGAGAAATTCTTGAAGACATTTGCGCGGGTAAAGGCACGGAAGGCGATATAGAGCTTCTGGAAAAAATTTCGCAGGGCATCGCCGACGGTTCCCTGTGCGCGCTGGGAGGCAGCGCTCCCAATCCCGTATTGAGTACGATTAAATATTTCCGTGATGAGTATGACGCGCATATCAAGGATCATCGCTGTCCCGCGGGCGTCTGCAAGGCGCTCATTACCTATAGCATTGATCCGGAAAAATGCACCGGCTGCGGCATGTGTATTAAAGTGTGTCCCACACAGGCAACCAGCGGCGAAAAGAAGAAGGCTCATACAATTGATGATAAAAAATGCACCCGTTGCGGCGCTTGTATCGAAAGCTGCAAATTTGACGCAATCAACGTGAAATAGAGGAAGAACAAATTATGGTAAATTTGACTGTTGACGGAAAAAATATATCGACGCCGGAAGGCACGGCTCTTCTGGAAGCAATACGCAACGCGGGTATTTCAATTCCCACCCTGTGCGCGCATGAGGCCGTCTCGCGTTCCGGCGCCTGCAGACTTTGCGTAGTGGAAATTAAAAAAGGAAATCGAACCAGGATTGTCACCTCCTGTCTTTATGCCGCCGAAGAAGGTCTGATTGTTGATACCAAAAGTGAAAGGGTGCTGAATGTCCGCCGCTTGGTCATGGAATTGCTGCTGGCGCGCTGTCCCCAATCCGATGTGCTGAAGAAGCTGGCAAAAGAAATAGGCGTCGAGCCACAGCCGCGGTTTGTCGCCGATTCTGATAAAGGAAAATGTATTTTGTGCCGTTCCTGCGTGCGTGTTTGCGAAGAAGTTGTCGGTGTGAGCGCCATAGGTCTTTTTGCCCGAGGTTCTCAAAAAATCGTCGGCACTCCCTATAAGGAAAAATCGGACGTCTGTATCGGCTGCGGCGCGTGCGTTTATGTTTGCCCGACGGGACACATTGAAATGACATCAACCGGTGATAAACGTAAAATCTGGGGGCGCACCTTCAAGATGCAGACCTGCGATAAATGCGGCAAGTTCTTCGCTCCGGTTGATCAGTTAAAATTTATCAGCAAAAAAACCGGAGTTCCAATGAGTGAACTGACGGTTTGTACGGAATGCCGATAAAATTTGTTTTCTTAGTGGCTTAAATTGATACAACAAAGCAATTCACACGCATTTTGGCTGACAATTACTCAAGCTGAAAATAACTAAAAGTGGTAAACGGTTTTTAGCTGAAAGAAATGTCCCTTGGTTGAATTTTCGGTGTGAATGTCGTAGAGATCAGTGAAGGTAACGCTGAGCCAGGAAAAACGGTAATAAACATCGGCATCCATGGAAAGTTTTTTCCGGCGCTGTTGGTAACCGTTACCACGTTTTGCTCTTCATCCCTCTTTATCATCCAGTTGATTAAAGGTCCTGATTTAAAGCGGCATCGATACTAAAATTGCCAAAAGATCGGCAGAATATCAATCTGTTTAAATGAAGGAAAGAAAAGGGGAAAAATCAATATTCCGTTTTAAATATTCAGGCGGCTTTATTTTCTTGACTCTTGGAGGTCATCTTCATATAATTAATACTACTTCGCCAGACATTATGATGTTTCTAACACCGTCGTTAAACTATAAAAATAAAATCATACAGACAATATAGGTAAAAAATTTATGTGGAAGTATAAAGTTGTTTCTTCGGAAGAAGTTCTTTCTAAAATCGAACCGGGCATGGCCATTTTTCTTGGTACGGGCATGGCGGAACCGCGGACTCTGGTTAAACATCTCATGGCTTCAGAGGAACCGAACCTGCAGGATTTGGAATTGATTCAACTTGTGAGCATCGGGGATGCGATACCCATTGATGAAAGGTATTCGCGGAAATTCCGTCTAAAAACTTTTTTTTCCGGTTGGATTGCTTCCGAGGCTGTCAGCGCGGGCAGAGTAGATCTTATTCCCAGCAGATTTTCACGTATTCCCGGTCTCTTTAAATCCGGAGCCATCCACATTGACGCGACCTTTATTCAGATATCACCGCCGGATGACAACGGTTACGCCTGTTTACTCGGAGTGGATGTGGAAAGGCAGGCCATGGAAGCGGCAAAACTTGTTGTCGGCGAAATTAATGTTCACGCTCCCCGGGTCATGGGCGATACCCTGGTTCATATGGATGAGTTCAACTATCTGGTTGAATCGACGGAAACACCGCTTTATCTGCCCCGGTGGCCGGTGGCGGACGTTTTTCTGAAAATAGCCGCGAACATCGCAAATGTTATTGAAGACGGAAGTTGTATATCACTCGGCATAGGGCCCCTCTATGAAGCTCTGGCCGTGCAGTTAGCCTCAAAAAAACATCTGGGAATTCATTCTCCTTTTTTTACCGACGCTTTGATGGACCTTGTAAAAAGCGGAGCTGTAAATAATCGGCTTAAAGGTGTTTTTCGCGGAAAGTGTTCCGCGTCTTATCTGCTGGGCACTGAAAAATTGATGCAGTGGCTGGATCACAATCCTCTTGTCGACTTTCAGCCGGAAGACGTAATTACCGATCCGAAGGTGATCGGCAGCAATGACAAGATGATAGCCATAATTCCGGCGAGAAAAATTGATTTGACGGGAAATGTTGCCCTGCACGCGGGCAAAGGAAATGTCACCGCCGGTCCGGGAAACGTGCAGGAACTTTTCATGGGCGCGGCGCTGTCGAAAAAAGGCCGGACAATTTTTGGCCTTCCCAGCCGTAACCTCAAGGGAATGCCGAATATTGTATTGTCTGTTGACAATCTGCCATTTCAATTCACCAATCGTGAATCCATGGATTTGGTCGTGACGGAATATGGGGTGGCCTATCTCATGGGGAAAACGATGAGGGAGCGCGCGCAAGCGTTGATTGACATCGCGCATCCCGAAGATCGGGCGGAACTGGTCAGACAGGCCAAGGAAGAAAAATTACTTTATGCCGATCAGATTTATTATCCCGAAGCGGGATCGCTTTACCCCTCCAAGATATGCTGTTTCCATGAATTTAAAGACGGTCTGAAGGTTTGTTTCCGGCCGATTAAGCCTTCAGATGAAGATATGATGCGCCTTTTGTTTTACCGGTTCTCGGATCAGGCGGTCTATTCCAGGTACTTCACATCCATCAAGACAATGCCCCATAAAAAAATGCAGGAATATGTTAATGTGAATTACAATCTGGTCATGTCTATTGTGGGCATCGTTGAGGTTGCGGGCACCGAAAAAATCGTCGCCGAGGCGCGTTACGCCAGGACGAAGCAGGATAGTTTTGCCGACACGGCATTTATTGTTGATGAAGAGTATCATAACCTAGGAATTGCTTCCTATCTTTTTGAATTGCTGATTCGCACGGCCCGTGAGGAGGGAGTAAGAGGATTTACCGCCGATGTGCTGGCAACGAATAAAGCTATGTTGAAAGTGTATGAAAAATCACCTTTTCCTGTTCAGACTGTTCTGTCCAGGGGGATCTATGAATTAACAATACCGTTCACCAATATAGCTGATTTGAAAGAAAAAGATTAAAATCTATACGGTAATTATTATCGCGACGGGACGTAGTTGTGTACTTTTACAGCGGGGATCCGCTACGTTTCATTTGCTTGAATATAAATGGAAATATCATGCGGTTTATGATCACAGCCATGCTTTTTGCAGGCTGTTTTTATTTTCGATTAACAGCCGCATATAGTCCATTTCCAAGCCGATCATTTCCGTATCCTTGCGGCGCAGCCATTCTGATAACCAGGCAAATCGAAGCGCCACTATAAATTCCACCAGATACTTCCAGCTTGTCTTGGAGATGATGCCGGCCGTCTTCATATCGGAAATAAAATTTTTAACAAGCTCACCTGTCAGGCTTTGGGGATCTTCCACTCCGACACAGCCGATTAAATTAGCCGCGTCATAAATTTCCCGTTTGACACCGGAAAATTCCCAGTCTATTACGCATTGAATATCATCAGCAGACCAGATAACATTCATGGGATGATAATCGCCGTGGCAAAATGCAACAGGAAGTTTTTCATAGGCGGACATAAAATCTTTTTCCAAAAAACAAGCGATATCGTTAATATGGTTTTTGATGTTTTTGTTATACAAATTAATTTCGCGGATTAATTTGTACATATAATTTTTAAGCGAGAAAACTTTGCGGGAATCAGAAAAAGGCAGGTTTTGTGATTTGCGGCGCAGTTCAATGAGAAAAGCGGCCAGCGCTCGGCCGCGCCATTTTTCATACATGTATTTTTGGCGGTCCGGCATAACGCCTTGAACAAAAGGAATCATTTGCCATAGATCTTCTTTATGTTTAATAATATACTTCTCTGTTTCATCAGCTAAATATGGCTGGATATGCGCGAGTTTTTTCTTCGATAAAAAATCAACCATTGCGGCGATTTGCTGTTTGATCTCCAACGATTTTGCGGGGATTTGCTCCAGCACAAAAAGCACTCCGTTTTTATCTTCCAGAACAACCCGAAAAATCGAGCGCTCGGGACTTCCTTGAACTGGAATATTATAATGTAATTTTTTAAGTTGCACCTTCCAGTGCCCGGCAACGGCTTTCAATATTTCTTTGCTGAATAGTGGAGTTTCCGCTCCGGCATGAACGCGCGTTTTTTTATCTTTGCGGATTACTCGGGCCGCGTAAATAATGCCGCTTTTGCATTTATTTCCGGTGATAAAAATATTTTCCGCGTCTTTCCACTCCAGCGTGAGATTGCATCCGTTGGGACATTCCCGGCAGACTGAAATTTCCATATTTATCATTCCTGGCCGGAAATGTTCGTCATCCTGGCGAAAACGTCCCGGCAATATAAATAGTTCGTCTTTTGGCCTATGAGTTGAGACATTATGTCCATAAGCAGTCCTTGCCTGCGATTTAGCCGTCTCAATATGATTTAATTTTTAGAATCAGTATTACGGAGGCAGTATAAATAATTGATAATTTTATTTCAATAGAATGGGTGAAATATAATAGCAACACATAGTCCGGCGCTCAAACCGATTTTAAAATCTTACGTAATCTGATAGGCCTTCTCCCGGAACAACTTTAAGCAAGCGTTTGCCACCCTGCGGTCGTAGAGAATTCCCGCGTTGTTTTCAATTTCAGAAAGCGCGATTTCAAGTCCCAGCGTTGGCCGGTAAGGACGATAGGACATCATGGCTTCCACCACGTCTGCCACGGCAAGAACGCGGGCCTCCATGAGAATATTCGCATCCTTTAGTCCCTGCGGATAACCGGAGCCGTCCACGCGCTCATGGTGCTGGTAAACGATATCGGCCAGCGGCCAGGGCGATTCAACATCTTTTATAATATCGTAACTCAACTGGGGATGATTTTTAACCAGGCAGAATTCAAGATCAGTCAGCATCGCCGGCTTGCAAAGAATCTCCGATGGAACGGATATCTTGCCGATATCATGAATAGCGGCGGCCATGCGGATGGCTTCGATTTTGTCGTGAGGAAGTTTCATCTCCGTGGCAATCGCGCGCGCCAGATCGGCAACCCGTCTCTGATGACCTGCCGTATAAGGGTCTCTTGCCTCCGATGCCGTGCCCAATACCTGAATAGTTGTTTTAATAGATTGCCGCAAGTTCTCCAGGGTCTCATTAAGTTTATTTTCGGCCTGACGCCGCAGCGTGATATCCTGGTAGACGACCTGAGACTGTTTCTGTCCGTTCCAGAAGATTTCCTTGCGTAAAACATAAAGATGGCGAATTTCACCGTTTTTCCTCACGATGCTTATTTCATATTCAGACGGACCATGTTCTCCACGCAATCTTTTTTCTTTTCTTGTCTGAAACTCGGCATAGCTCTCGGGAGTGTAGCGCTTCTGTAAAGGAGTATCTTTCAACTCCTCAGCATCATCATAACCGTATATATCCAAAATCGCGCGGTTGGCATAAATTGTTTCACCCGCCAATGTTGAGATGCGCACGCCCAGCGGTGAATCATCGAATGAACGGCGGAAATTCTCTTCACTTTTTCGCAGAGAATCCTCAATTTGTTTACGCTGGGTGATGTCTCTACCTTCGCCGAGGAGGGACAGGGGCTTTCCGTTTTCGTCTCTGATGAAACTAAAAGAGCTTTCAATCCATAAAGTCTTGCCGTTTTTGCAACGGCATTCGAATTCAAGTAAACGCTTTAACAAATAGGTTGGAGGAGCCGCCAGACCCTTCGGCATTTCAGAGGAGAAAAACGTCATAACTGTCTTAAAGGATGAAGGCGTGAGAAATTTATCCAGCGGGAGTTCAATGAGTTCCTTGAGCGTGTATCCCCATAATTTCTCAACGGACGGACTGATATATGTCCATTTTAAATTCAGATCCATGATCCACACTTGGTCTTTCATGTGGTCAGCCAGGAGGCGGTACTGGGCTTCACTTTGTTTCAGCGATTCTTCCGCCAGCTTATGTTTGGTGATATCACGGTGGTTAATAACTATTGTTTCAACAACATTATTTTTTATAAGATTGCTTCCCACCGTTTCGAATGTATGCCAGATTCCATTTTTATCCCGAACACGCATTTCACCTTGCACAACAGGAAAGTTTGTATCTGTGGCCAATATGTTGAATTTTTCAGCCGCAGTCTCCAAGTCATTCGGATGAATAAGGTCAAATCCATTGGAGTTGATCCTTTCTTCCGCCTTGAATCCCAGGGTTCTTTCAATCGCCGGATTAACGTAGGTTATAATCCCCTCTCGATTCATGAGGATAATGATATCCAAAGAGTGCTCCGCAAGAGCCCGGAACCGAAGTTCCTCGAACCGTAATTTATCCTCTATTCGTTTGCGTTCGGTATTATCTCTGAAAATAGCCGCCCTCAGCATGCGGTCTTTATATTTAAATGGTTTTCCAACGCAGGAACATATGAAGGTGGAACCGTCTTTTTTTACTCCAATACCTTCGTATGGTACATCGGATTCTCGAGATAGGTGTTCGCTGGCGATGCTCCGTGATTCAGGGTGGGTAATTTTTTCCGCATGCATGCCGATCATTTCGGATAATTCATATCCAAACATGCGGGAGAGGGCCTGATTAGCCTCTACGATAACGCCCTTATCGTGAATGGCTATCCCCTCTTCCGCCGCCTCGGTAAGCAGACGGAAACGTTCTTCACTTTCTCTTAGTTTTTCCTGCAGCGCCGCCTCGGCCACGTTGGGCAGGCCTGCGGGATTTTGAGATCCAGCATTATTTTTTTGAAATTTGTCACTAATCATTTTTGATTTTCTTGTTCTTATGGAAAGCTGCTCGCATAGTGACCGGTTCCAATTCATGTGAATGATAGTTGTATGACTAAAGTTAAATGAAGAATGATCATAAGTCAATTGAAATTTGATTACAAAGCATAAGAGCGATATTTTTTACGAGCATAAATTCCATTTTGCCATCGTATAAAAAAATGAACTCAATTTTTGTAAAAGTTTTTCTTAATTGATAATGATTTCCTGTAATCATTCAAACAGTAATCTTTAATATGTGTTTTGCCAGAAAATCTTAAGCGATTGATCAGGTATTATAAGGCTCTTTATAACATCATGATCGCATATTGTTAAAATCAGTCAATAGTGTCAATTATATTAACAGGTTTCATATCCTTCAATTTACCTTGACCCTGAATTCAATACCTGATAAATAATTTCTATCAGTCCTGAATTTAAGTTAAGTAACAATAAGTTTATTTTTTCACGCAATCTTAAGGAAACAGTCATGGGGAATGGCTACGCGGGGAAATTTTTGCAGGTTGACTTAACCAACGGTGTCTGTTCCGATTTCTCCATCGAGGAAGAACGTTTAAAAAAATTCATCGGCGGGTGTTCTCTCGCAGCATCACTTTATTTAGAAAGATTCAATCTTATTGTACGCTTAAGCGCGGAAGTGGGTTCCGTGCGGGATATGAAACGACTACGTGAAAAATATTACGCCATTCGCGGTCTAAATGCTGATGGAATTTCTTAGAAAAAATCAGGTCGAGGTTGGCCTTTAAGATTTGCAAAATAAACTCAATAAAAAATAATGGAGGATGGAACATGGCAGAAGCATTCAAAGCGTTTACTCAGGAATGGATGGATGAGTGGAAAAAAACAATCAACGCATCAAAAGAGTACAAAGAAATCGCAAAAGACTGGGAAGGAAGCGTCTCCATAACGGTCAACGCCGATCCCTCGAAAAACGTCCCCGAGCCCGTTTATATGTTTACGGATTACTGGCACGGCGACGCGCTTGATTTTTTAATCTGTGACAACGCCAAAGCGCAAACGGCTAAATTCATTATGAGCGGTGATTACTCCCGCTGGAAACAAGTCGCTAAAAAAGAACTGGACGCGACCAAAGCGCTGATGCAGGGGAAACTGAAATTAAAGGGTGATCTGACTTATGTTGTGCGCAATGTCAAAACGATCAACAAGGTAGTCGATCTTTTAACGGAAGTTAACACAATATTCCCCGACGAAGTTTAAAACCTTGTCTTTACGATTGAGAATTTATAGTTAATGAATTTGCCGCCGGCGACATCTATCCGGCAGGATAAGGAGAACGAGATGGTTTACGATGACAGTTTATCTTTTGTTTATTTGGGCCCGACAAAAATTATTTTCGGCAGCGGCTCATCCACGTCGGAACTGGAATCCGAAATGAGCGCTCTGGGTTGCTCTCGCGCCGTTGTAGTGACCGATCCGGGAATAATCAAAGCGGGTCTCTCGGAAAAAATAGTGAAAACCCTAGGTGATAAATGCGTTGGCGTATTCAGCGACGTGCCTCAGGATACAGGCATTGATGTTGTCAACCGGGGAGCTGCCTTTGCAAGGGAAAAGGGCGCGGATATCGTTATCAGTATCGGGGGCGGCAGTGTGATTGATACCGCCAAATGCATGTGCATACTGCTAACTGAAGGCGGATCGCTGGCTAATTATGAAGGCATCCAGCTTTTAACACGGTTGCAGACGCCGCATATCGTGATTCCGACAACGGCAGGAACGGGAAGCGAGGTTACCTGGGTAGCGGTAATCTACGATAAGGATAAAGGGCAGAAAATCTTAATTGTGGAAACCTATAACGCGCCGCGAGCGGCCATTCTCGATCCGCAATTAACATTGAAACTTCCTCCGTTACTTACCGCGTCCACGGGCATGGACGCCATGACCCACGCGATAGAAGCGATGACATCCGTGCAGCGCGAACCCATGGCCGATGCCATGGCCCTGCATGCCATACGGCTTTTGAGCACCTATCTCCCCCAATGTATCAAAGACGGCAGCAATTTACATGCCCGCGGACAGGTGCAACTGGCGGCAACCATGGCGGGATGGGCTTTCGGGAATGCGATGGTCGGGATTGTGCACGCGATGGCTCATTCCATCGGCGCTGTCGCACGTGTGCCGCACGGAGTTTCCTGCGGTATTCTGCTGCCCTACTGTATGGATTTTAACATCAGCGACGGCGATGAGGATGCGATTGCCATTTACGCCACAATCGCGCAGGCGTTAGGCGTAAGCACGCGCGATGATGAACCGAAAAAAGCGGCAATGGCGGCAGTAAATGAGATATTTGCTTTGCTTAAAAGAATCGAGCATCCGATTAAGCTTTCCGCGTTCGGTGTAAAGGAAGCGGATATCATCAAAGCGGCTGATTTAAGCATCGCCGATGGCGCTATTGTCAACAATATCCGCTGCGTTTCAGATAAGGAAGAAGTTCTGGCAGTTTACCGCAAAGCTTTGTAGCTTTTGATGGAGGATATATGGAATTGAATATAACCAATAATGCGGCAGACGTTCCTTTTTCTTTTATTGTGCAGGATCTTCTGACCGGCAATATCGAAAAATCAGAAGCAAAGTACGCTGTTTATAAAAAAATGCGCGGCATCGCGGCAATAAACCTGCTCGATATTGAAACGGCGATCAGCCTTCATTTCAACATGGGCAAACTCACCATAGAGCCGGGAGTCAGTCCGGGCGCGGCCGTCATCATCAATACGCAATCAGATAAAGTAATGGATTTAAACATGCTCCGTGTGCGCTGGGGCCTGCCGTATTATTTTGATGAAGCGGGGAGAAACGTTCTCGGCATGCTTATAAGCGGTAAAATAAAAATCAAGGGACTTTTAACTCATCCGGTGTTGCTAACGCGACTCACTATTATCATGTCGGTCATGTAGCCCCGGAATTTGGTTTTTATAACTAATTGAAACGAGATGTAAGGATCAAAGAGCCAGGCTTTTGCCTGGCTCAAATTCATAGGGCATTGACCATAATTACCCATACCCTTCAGCAGTAACCGCTTTCCAATTGAGGGGATATAGGGCAGTTGCGTTTGCATATCAAATTGTTTTCAAAAGTAACCATTACCCATTGAATTCGGCAGCGTGCGATACCTCGTGGCTTGCCGCGAAGATCTTCAAATATAGAATGAACGGGAAAAATTATAGAAACTTTCTTACAGAAAATTAGTTTTATTCCACAAAAACGGGAACAATAATCTCTGGCAGGTTTTGTATGTCACAAAACCTGCTCTAACTCGCTATAATATCAATATAAGATGGATAATTTAAACTGCTAATCTTTACTATACCTGCCATTTCTTTTTAACTAACAAATTCATATAATACATTAATAAGCTTGTGCAGTTTACCTTTCCGGGCTTAACCACTCAAACGTGGTTATATTTACACAAATTATCTGACTCGCTGTAAGCATTGGGCTTTATAACAATGAGTTTTTATAATTTACAGCCGGAATAAATGATTTTAAGATTCACCCCAAAAAGTTAATTCTTCATCAGATTGCGATTTAAAAAACTTTGGTAACTCAGGTTCTGTTGGACACGAATATCTGCCATCATAAAATACTTTTGCGCCTTTTGATGGAACATCAGTAAAAACAAGCTGCCCTATTGGAAGGCCTGGGTAAAGCGCTATTGGACTTTCACTCAAATTAACCAATTCTAATGTTAAAGATCCTTTAAATCCTGGCTGAACTGCAGCCGCAGTTGCAACAATCAAACCGAGACGTCCCCAAGATGAACGGCTCATTATCGTACAAAACAAATCAAAAGGCAGTGACATATATTCAAAAGTACCTCCAAGAATTAATTGATTTGGATGAAGCATAAATTTTGAATTAAATTTTATACTTTTTCGCTCATACAATCTTTTTTCAACTTGCTGTGCGGAGGACCGACTTGTAATATCTTGCTTTTCTACATAAGTTTTCTTAGGAATTATTATCGTAGAACCAAGTCTAATATCTATTGATGCCGGCCCTATCTGATTTTCAGACAATAGTGGGGTTATAATAAGTCTTTCTTTGTAATCTTGTCGCTGCATTCGTGATTTGATTTCTTCTCTATTTAGAATTCCCACCGCGTCTATTATTCTCCCATTCTATATATTTTTGTTGAATGTATGTAACCTCAAAAGACTTAGCCGTAAGTCTTTCTAGCTTACCCATGCAATGAGCTAAATCACTAACATTTTTCCCTTCTTTATTAACAAGAAGATTTATGCGGTATAAAGCTGATGCGTTCAACACTGCCTGAAAACTAGCCGGTATTCCAAGCAAAGATGTGTCAGGTATTATATTGGGTGGAATATCATGATTTAACCTGAGCAAAAGTTTAGCAATTCCTGCCGTGTCCAATTTTGAAATAATAACATTTGGATACCATGAAAACATTAGTTTGTCGGCTTCTTTAAGAAAAGCTATTAATGCTTTTTTGATATCTGTTAAGTGTTTGGTTAAAGTGCTCTCTATTGTCGGGCCATATTGATCATCACGCGGATAAACGGCTATTTTATCAGATGTATGATCTCTAGGAATAGTCATCAAACAACCAGCAAGCACATCAGACGACAGACATTTCTCGGTGGTAAAATCTTTTTTTGCATCATTACAAAAATTATCAATATCTCCAAAAGTAAATAAACAATCCAACCTGAAATGAAAACTAGGATACGCGCTTATCATATTATTATCTGGAGATAACATTATATTCCATACTGAATTATCTTGTCCCCAAGATAATTCATAAAAAGACAAGAAAAAGGCTGGACCCATTAATCGTATCCCAACCAAATCACAAAATAACTCCGTTGCTATTTTGTTTATAACATAAAGAATTCTAATCATTATTCGTACTGCATTCGCAGCATCTTTGCTTGATACATCAGAAGAGATATTGTGCATCAAATTTGTAAAATTTGAATCGAGAGATTGAATCAGCTCTTTTTCACGGTTATAAAAAATAGCATGACCAAATTCATGTCCAATATTAGCGTATAATTGAAGGTTGGCATCTTCGGTAGAAGCAAGTTGGAGGCAATAAATATTATTATCCGTAATATTTTTGATTTCTGAAAGTGGCATAAGACCGTTCATTGCTATTGCCAAACCGTCTGAATAAGGTGATATAAAATAATTATGTTGTGAGGTAATCGAATAAAATATCTTTGATTCACCGCCAGGAAAAAGTTTTTTCCATATATCATCACAGTATGATACTAGCGGCCAAGAAATACGATCAGAAGATGAATCTTCAACAATTTCTACGAATTTTTGCATAGCAAAAAGCCGATTATAGAGGACGACAGGATCGATTGATTCAAGATTAGAAGGGTTCTCAAGCCATTTTAATGCTTTTTGAAGCAGAGAAACGGCATCTTTGGTTGTTAAAGTTGGAAAATTAGATTCATCAATACGATTAAGTATTTTTATAGTACGAGCAATAAGAGAAAGACATTTAGATGAAATTGCTTTTGTTTCATCTTTAGAAAAATCCATTATGATCCACCAAAGATCAACAACGCATAGCAAATTCGGCGTCTGATAATAAGGAATGAATTATAGAACGAAGAACTACAAATTCTTCTTTTTCATCTTTTTTTTGAAAAAGCTCTGGTTCTTTAGCGTCTTTGAGATAGTTATCAATAAAATCAATTAACCGTTTTATCTTTTCATCATAGCCTTTCTTAGCTTTCTTTAAGAAATTGTTAAACTCAGGTATGTCATTAATACGAGAGCGCAAATCAATAGCTGAAGAATACTCTGGTTCTGCAGAAATTTTATAACTTAACAATGCCTCAAAAGGATTTTTAGAAGTTAAGTCAATTTCAATGCCACCTTTAAGAAATTTTTGTAATGCCATGAGCCTATCTTTATCTAATTCCGATAATTTTTGCGAACTATCAACTAAAACAATACGCTCAATAGTGTGGTCGATTGATTTAAGATGACTCCATAACCCTGCATAGGGACCTGTGCTAGTCATAGCATTAGGTATCATGGTAAGCCTCCCTTACTAATTTTTTTAATTATATCAAAATAAAAAAAAACTACAATGTCTTATTTCGTGCTGTCAAGCTAAAATAAATATAAGGCTTTCGTCTATATATATTAATTATTTTAACAAATCACGTTTATTTTTTGTATACAAATAACAAACAGTCCGTAGTAAATAATTGATTTTTCTTGGTGCCCCTGGCGTGAGTCGAACACGCGGCCCACGGATTAGGAATTTAAAGTATACCTTTCCGTACAAGGCAACCCATTGATTTTCCTTCTTTGTTATTAAGGGGATTTGTTCTTAACGAGGGCAAAAGAGTCTATTTTTTCTCTTTTCCCCTAATAAGAGTCCCTTATAAGGAGGAAGCCATGAATTACAAAGAAACGTTAAAAAGTATTGATACAGAAAAAGCCTTAGGCTTAATCGGTATCGAGTTTGAATCACAGGGAGCTTATGCGAAATTCGCTTGCCCCCGACCTGATTGCGACGGCAAAGCCGCCATCAAAGAGTATGGTGACAAGAAAAATCTTTATTATTGTCCGAA
>Ga0335069_10000075_pt1 | contig 171486 bp, 146 predicted proteins | sample Lox_Sample_11_FD_206714 | JGI IMG/M metagenome (GOLD analysis project Ga0335069, IMG submission 206714) | Soil microbial communities from Loxahatchee National Wildlife Refuge, Florida, United States - Lox_Sample_1.1 | ecosystem: Environmental > Terrestrial > Soil > Wetlands | place: USA... | reverse complement strand
CTGATAACGGGGATATTGACCGCCCTGGTACTGGCGATCAGTGGCTATTTATTGCGGGATCGACTTTTTAAACCATTGCCCGCCCCGGGCGCCGCGATCGTCGTCCATCCGGTTTCGCTGGCGATACTACCTTTCCAGAACTCTTCCGGCGACGCCAAACTCGATTGGCTCGGTTCGAGCCTCGCTGACATGTTGAGCACCGATGTTGGCCAGTCGGCGCATTTGCGCACGGTTAGTTCAGCCAACCTGCACCAGATCTTCACCGACCTGCGAATCTCCTCTGGAACAGCTCTCGATCCGGCCACGATCCGCCGCGTGGCTGATTTCAGCAATGCAGATCGAGTGGTTTGGGGACAGTACGCCAAGTTCGGCGACCAAATCCGCATTGACGCGACCCTGCTTGACGTTAAGAACGGCGGCACGGTGCCGCTGAAGATCGACGTTCCCAGCGAAAAAGAGGTTCCGGCCGGCGTCGACCGCCTGGCGGAATCCATTCGTCAAAAACTCGCGCTTCCCGATGATGTGCTGAAAGAATTGAAAGCGAGTTCTTTCCAGCCCAGTTCAAATTCGATCGATGCTCTGCGCGAATACAACCAAGGTATCGACGCGCAGCGCGAAGGCAAGAACCTCGAAGCGCAAAAGCATTTCGAAGAGGCCACGAAGCAAGATCCCGCCTTCGCCATCGCATTTTCCAAGCTGGCACAGTCCTACAGCAGCCTCGGCTATGACAGCGAAGCCGAGCAGTCCGCGAAAAAAGCGGTTGCCTTAAGCGAGAGCCTCCCCGCCGCAGAGAAGTATCTGATTTCCGCGATTGAGTTGCAGGTGGTGAAGAACTATCCGGAGGCAATCAAAGCTTACGAGAATCTCGCCAAGGTTTTACCCGGTAGCTCCGACGTGCAATCCGCGCTCGGAAGTCTCTATCAGGATTCTGGTGACCTCACAAAAGCCCGCGACTATTACCAGAAGTTGTTGTCTTCAAACCCAAAAGATATAGCCGCTACCCTCAATCTTGGACGCATCGAGATCAAGAGCGGTAATCCCCAGGGCAGTTTCGATCCCCTAAACCGAGCCTATACGCTTGCCATCCAGGTGGACAATCAAGAACAAAAAGCGACCAGCCTTCACCTCATGGCAGTGGCGTACCGGATGCTGAACAAGCCGCAAGAAGTTCTACAGAACGAACAGCAAGCGCTCAAGATCTGGCGCGAAATTGGGCAAAAGCGCGGGCTAGCTTTTAGTCTCAATGAACTAGCTAAGGCTCAAACATCGCTCGGTAATAATAAAGAGGCTTCCTCCAACTTTGAGGAAGCCCTACAGATCCGGCGCGACATCGGAGACAAGCGGGGACTGGCGGACACGCTGATCGACATGGGCAATTTTTCCGATGACCGGGGCGACCACGATCAGGCACTCAAGATGTACAAGGAAGCTCTGGACCTCGAGCGCGATCTTGCCAATGAAAGCATGCAGGCCATCTGCCTGAACAACATTGGAACCGTTTACTCGGAGAAGGGCCAATACGAAGACTCCCTGACCTATTACCAGCAGGCGCTTCAACTGCGCGAAAAATCGAAAGTTCCACAGGACATCGTGGAGGCCGTTCATAATCTCGGTGAGATCCATGCCGATGTGGGGCAATACGACAAGGCGATTGCGTATTACTTGCGGGCATTGGACTTGCGGCGAAGCATGAATGACCAGCGCGGAGCGGCCATCGAATCTTATGGCCTGGGCATGCTATTTGCTTATCAAGGACGGTTCGGTGCTGCCGTTAAATCAGAAGAGGACTCTCTCAAGGCCTTTCGTAGCATACAGGATAAGACAGCCTGGATGGCTCAGGTACTCGGCGGAGTTGCGGAAACAATGATCCTGGCCGGCCGCGGAGACGAAGCCAAGACGTATCTGGATGAGGCGCTCAGCCTCTCGCGCGAACTGAAGAGTGACGCCATGGAAGCGCCTACGCTAGGATTCCAGGGCGACGCGCATTTCTACAACGGAGATCTCAAGTCCGCTCACTCGTCCTATGCGGAAGAATTAAGAGTTGCGCTACGAAGCAAAGATCCCACCAACATCTTGATTGCCAAGGCGAACCTGGCGAAGGTTGAGGTTCAGGAAAAGCGCGCTCAAGGAGTCGTTTCCACTCTTCGTCAGCTCGTCCCCCAAGCCAACGATCTGGGGCTGAAATATACCTCAGTGGAGTGCTCGATATTGATTGGAGAAGCGATAATGCAGACCCGCGACCGCGCCTCTGCCAGACAGGAACTAGAGCGCGCCCTGCTGCTTTCGGACAAGCTCGGAATGCAGCCGTTGAGCGCGCGGGCGCACTATTTATTAGCAGTCAGCGCACGAGATGCCGGCAGCTCTAGCGACGCCCAGGATCATTATCGCGAAGCTCTTCGGATTCTTGACGCGATGAAGAAAGACCCGGGGGCGGAGAAACTGCTGCAGAGGTCCGATTTCAAAATCATCTCCGATGAGTCCACTCGGGGAGTGCAGTGAGCAAGTCTCTCTCTCCGGTCCTTGCTACCCTAAATCGCATTCTTTTTTCACATGGCTTTGATAGCTTGATCGGTTCGTAATGGCTTAAGCCATATAAACCAAGATTTGGCCACAACTCTTGCCATCATTGAATGCCATGTGGCTTACCGCTTCCGTCGACATCCCCTTCTTCTGACTTCCCTGCTGATTGCGTTTTGCTGGCGTCTTCTTGGTCTCGCTTCTCGAGGGCCAACAACCGACGCTCCAAATCGGATGTTTCGATTGCTCGCAGCTGAAGACTAAATGCCGGCGTAAGGGCCGCGACAGTGCGCGCGTCCATTTTGCCCGCAAACATGTCCTTGATCATGCTATCGATCGTTTCGCGAACTCCAAGAGCAGTCTTCAGGTGCACTCGCTGATTGGGCCGAGAAGGATTGCAATGCCCTTCTCTGCCAGCTGAACAGCTATGCCCGTCCAAACCAGGAGGTGATTGCGTGAAACGCCAGGTCCCAGGACTCGCCGAAGCAACTCGTGATTCGCGACCCGAAGTTCCAGATGGAATTTTTCTCGTTCGTGTCGATGGCGCCCAATTCCGCTGGCACGCTCAGAAGCCATTTTATGTTCTGCGGCTTTCAATTCTGGAACCAGTCCCCCTAGCACATCGGTCGGTTGTCGGACGGCTATATTGCACGCAGAAGGCGATGTGGAAACTCGGCTGGTTTCTGCGCGACTTCCTCTACGACCCCGAACTTCTCGCCTGTGAGCAGATCGACGAGAAGGTTCTCCCGGGGTTACGCGGCGTGGTCAAGATCAGCCACACGGTTGTAAACGGCATTTCGCTAGTCAACCTGGATGGGTTCGCGCCCGCAAGTCAATGGGAGGAACTGTGTGCCGGACCGCGCAATCCCGCATCGAGCGCACAGGCGAACGAGGTGAGACGGTGATCTACTCCTACACTCAAGTCAGTCAGTACCTCACCTGTCCCCGCAAATACCGCCATCGCTATCTTGATGGATGGCAAGAGAAGGATGCCCGGGCCTCCATGCTCTTCGGGCGCGCCTTTGAACAGGCTGTCGCTGCTCTTTTCCGCCACGAAGATCCGGCTGTTGCGCTCTTTGAGCAGTGGGCGCTGTCCAAAGACATGCGGCTCACGTACTCGTGCAACGACACTTGGGAGCGAATGCTGCGACAGGGTATACAACTGATCGAGCGCTTCGTCCAGGATGGCCGTGTTCGCGTTCCGACTCCAAAATATAGCCAACAGGTTCAGTTCACTCGCTCATTGCCATCCGGGAATAACTTCATTGCCTATATCGACGCAATCGGCGAACTGGATGGTACGCCCTGCGTCCTCGAGTGGAAAACAACCTCGGCCCGATACGCGGACGAACCTTCTGGACTTAGCGCCCTCGATCCGCAACTGATTTGCTATTCATGGATGACCGGCATCGACGAGGTCGCCCAGGTTGTCTTTGTTCGTAAAAGGCTCGTGGAAGTCCAGTACCTTCGGGCCACCATCACCGAGGAGCAACGACAAGAATTCTCAAGCCTGGTCGAAGACACGGTGCGGCGGATTGAATCAGGACTCTTTCTTCCCCATAGCGGAATCCGCTTTCCCCAGAATCCGTGTACGACGTGCCCCTTTGTCGGTCTCTGTCTCGACAAGCGCGATCTCGTAACAACGAGCCTCGTTCGCAATCCGGGAGTTGATCTTGGTCTGTTTGACGAACTTGCGTACTAGGTACCTGCCTATGCTGCCGAAGCTCGATTCTGGACGCGCCGCGTTCGTTCTCACGAAGATCGACGAAATCCTAGCTTGGGAGAAGCGGCACGAGATGGAGCGGGACTCCCGGTTCGTTGAACTGGGGCGCTATCTCTGCGAGGTTCGAGCCGGACAATACTGGCGGATAGAGAAACTGGCCTCGTTCGATGACTTTCTGGAGAGGCGATTCCCCGAATCGCGCAGAAAGGCGTACTACCTCATGTCCATCCATGAGCACTTGCCGCCGCAGGCTCGGAGAGAATTGAAGCACGTCGGGTGGACGAAGGGGCTAGAGCTAGCGAAGGTGGCAAGACGGGACGGGCAGCGCTTCGATTGTGCAACCTGGTTGCACAAAGCGCGCGAATTGCCGAAGGAAGAGTTCAGGCGAGAAGTTGAGAAGGAACTAACGGGAAAGGAAGAGGAACCACACGAACTGATCTACTTCAAGGTATACAAGAGCCAAATCCCTGTCATAGAGCAGGCGATTGAGACCGCAGCTCGAATGCTGGGCTCAGACAAGTCCCGCGGGTATTGCCTCGAGATGATCTGCGCCGACTTCCTGGCAGGAGCCAACCTGGATGGCGAAGATCCCAGGGTTCTGCTGCATTCAGTTGCGCGCTACTATCAATTATTGACAAAACCGCAACAAGAGGCCTTCCTGGTTCGTGTTCGGGAGAAGGCCTCATGACAAGAATTCGCACGAAACAACCACGCCTGCAGCTTCCTTTTGACAAGTACCGAGAATTGCATCGTATGGTGCTTCAGCGCGACGCTTGGCGTTGCCAGCGATGCGGGGGAATGACGCGTCTCGAGGTTCATCATCTCAAGTCTCGAAGTCAATCAGGAAATGACAGTGAGCAGAACTTAATTACTTTGTGCGGGGACTGCCACAGGCAAGTTCATGGTTGCTAAATTGACGAAACTCGCCGCGGTCCGACGGGGCAACCAGCCCGCGGAATGAATTACGGGCGTGGTCCGAGTCTAGAGGGTCTTCAAAGAACGGTCTTGGCTGTTTCTTACGTTTCAGTGGGCGGGGTGCTATCCTCATTACCCGATGTCCCCGTTCCCCCAGGTTTCCCGTCTTGTTGGAGCCTTCGCACTTCTTTGCGCAATTCCAAGTCTCGCCCAGCAGCCGTTTCTTGATGCGAAGCAGTGGACCGCCCTTCGAGCGGAGGCAAATGGGACTGCTCCATACGAGAACCTTCGTTACCTGACTACTCTGCATCGGGTGCCCGCGACCCCGGCGTTCGACGTGGCAGCTGACTTCACCCTGCGGCGGGCGCAAGAGTACGGCCTTTCTGACGCGCACATCGAGCAGTTCCCAATCGACGGCACAAAAATGTACGGCCTGATGCGGTCTCACTTGGGATGGGATGTTGAAGAGGCACGCCTTTGGGAGGTGCGTCCCGATCATCTTCTGATCGGGGATTGGACTACTGATCCTATTCGACTTGCCGACTACAGCCACAGCGCCGACGTCGAAGCCGAACTGGTTGATGTAGGAAACGGCACAAGCCAAGCGGATTACAAGAGTAAAGATGTTCGTGGAAAAATCGTTTTGGCCGATGGTGTCTTGACTCGGGTGCAGCAGTTGGCCGTCATCGAACACGGCGCCGCGGGGATTGTTAGCGATATGCCGAATCAGATGACGGCATGGTCCGGGCTTGATAAGAGTCTCATTCGGTGGGGCCATCTCAATGCACGTCAGCCCACGGGCTTTGCCTTCATGGCTTCACGCCAGACCTCGGAGGCTCTCCGGGCGCAACTTCACACGGGGAATCCGGTACTGCTGAATGCGCACGTGAGAGCCGCAGTCGGACCCGGCCACTGGACTGTCGTCACCGCCGTGATTCCGGGCCGCGACCTAACCTCTCCAAACTCCTCTCCCAAAGAAATCATCTACAGCTGCCACCTCGATCACGAACGCCCAGGGGCTAATGACAACGGGAGCGGATGCGTCACCATCCTCGAATCGGCCCGTGTACTCGCACATTTAATCCGTACTGGCGCCCTGCCCCCTCCACACCGCACGATTCGTTTTGTTTGGGGGCCAGAAGTTGAGGGCACCATGGCTTTCCTGGCCTCCCATCCAGAAATCCGGAAACGTGCTGTCGCCAACATCCACATGGATATGGTGGGTGGCGATCCCTTTAAGAACAAATCCGTCTTTCACGTCACAAGCACACCGTGGTCTCTGCCGAGCTTCGTGACTGACGTTGGAGCGCTGTTTCTTGAAACGATTCGTGCGGCAGCCCGCGGATATGCGGCCGGAGAGCTGCCCGCAGAGGAAGGCATCGTCGAGACGCGCGCCGGAGAGCATGGAACACGTAATGAACTGCTGGCTGACGTCACCCCCTACTTGAGCGGCAGCGATCACGATGACTACGATTCCTCCACGATCGCCATTCCTTCTCTCTATTTGCGCGATTGGCCCGATATCTACATTCATACGGACCACGACACAGTGGATCAGATCGACGCGACGAAGCTGCGCCGAGTGGCGCTGCTGGGGGCGGCCGCTGGCTACGTTCTAGCAAGCCTCGACGCCTCGCAGGTCCCAAACTTAATTCCCTTTCTGACGGCTCAGGCGCAGTCTCGACTAGCGAAGAGTTTTAGCGACGCCCAACCACTTTCGAATGATTCTTGGCTCTCCTCTGCTTCCTCCAGGTATGGGGTTCACAATCTGCTGCAGCAGACCCTGCACCGCGAGATAGGAACCCTCCATTCGCTGGTAGTCTTCACGGGCGCACCCAAAGACTCTGATGCCGATGGCGTCAAAGCCCTGACGTCGCAAGTAGCGACTTATGAGGGCTGGATAGGTACCGATGCGAAAACCTCTGGGATAATAAGCCAGGCGCCATGGGCTGGGACACCGGAGGCCCAACGAATTCCCATTCGGATCGGGGAATTTGGACCGCTCACCTATCAGAATGACAATGTGCTCTTGGCTCGCCTGGGCAACGAGCGATACCAGAAAATCCAACTCCTTAACAACGACGCTTCTCCATTGGTGAGCGTGCGAAATCAGGGTGAACTCTATGCGTATGAGATCGTCAACTTCGTCGACGGCAAGCGCACGATCGGGGAGATCCGCGACGCGGTTTCGGCGGAGTATGGCCCTCTGCCCGTAAGTGTTGTCTTCAACTATTTGCAGGCCTGCGCCGAGGCCGACATAATCCGCTGGAAGTGACGCGAGGGGGCCGCTCGTCGTCAATGGCTCGGAAATCAGGGGAGGTGGTCGTAGCGGGAGGTTGAGAACAATAGAGAACCAAAGAACAATCCTCCGTACGTGTCTACTTCAAGTTACGGTTTAAGATTTGAAGTAATCGTATATACTTTCTCTCACTGTTCGTGCCCGCTGGCGTCCCGGGCCTGCACCGGGTCGCGATTCCCTCACTCGGGCCGCTGCTGCATCTGAAAATGCATGATTCTAAAACAGGTCCGGACGGGAAGCCTGTTCCCAAAAAGCCTTTAGGCACTGGCGTCGGCACGCGCTTCCCAGGTGAAAGCTCAGAAACCGCCGTCCCCCTCCCCGCTAGCCAAGTCCCTATCAACAAGGAACTTCCTAGCGATTCCGAGATGACTATCGCGGACGGAAGGCCTCCTGTCGACTCCGATGCGACAGTAGTAGACGCCCGAAGTCCATTCCCTCCTTCGTCCCGTCGGGCGTCCCCGCCGCCAGCTAGTCGGATGTCTGGAATCTATGCAAGCCCAACAGTGTTTCAAACCGGCGATGTACTCAGCGGCAGATACGAAATCTTGCAACTGCTAGGCGAAGGCGGCATGGGCGCGGTATACAAGGCCGCGGATCGCGAACTCGATCGTTTCGTTGCTCTGAAAGTCATTCGTCCGGAGTTGGCATCCAATCCCTCCATTCTGGCTCGGTTCAAACAGGAATTATTACTTGCCCACCAAGTCACGCACCGCAACGTAATCCGCATTTACGACCTGGCTGAAGCGGATGGCGTGAAGTTCATCACGATGGAGTTCGTCGAAGGCAACGATCTCCGAAGCCTGATCCGCGAAAAGCAGAAGTTCGCTCCCGAAGAAGCTGTCGACATCATTCAGCAGGCTTGTCTCGCCCTAGACGCGGCTCACAGTGTGGGAGTGATTCACCGCGACCTGAAGCCGCAAAACATTATGGTTGACGGTTCGGGCCGTGTCCTCGTGATGGATTTCGGTCTGGCTCGAACGCTCGAAGGCGACGGCATGACGCAAACGGGCGCCATCGTCGGCACGATGGAGTACATGTCGCCGGAGCAAGCGCTGGCCAAAGATCTAGATCAGCGATCTGACTTGTTTGCGCTCGGATTGATTCTCTATGAGATGCTGACCGGCAAGACGCCGTTTAAGGCGGAAAGCGCGCTCGCGAGCCTCATCAAACGAACGCAGGAGCGCGCGGTGCCCGTGTCGGATGTCGACAATCAGATCCCCGGCGCATTGAGCGGGATCGTCAGCAAATGCCTTGAGCGCGACCTGGACCTGAGGTACCAGAGCGCCAAAGCAATTCTTGCTGACCTGAATACTTGGAAGGATCAGCGCGCTGCGGGCACGATCAATTTCGACGCCAGCGTTAAGCCTTGGGGACAAACGATTCCATGGCCGCTGATCACCGGCATTCTGACAGCCCTGGTTCTGGCAATCAGCGGATATTTGTTGCGCGACCGACTTTTCAAGTCAGCTCCAGCTCCGGCGTCTGCCGTCGTGGTGCATCCAGTGTCGCTGGCGATACTGCCATTCCAGAATGCATCTGGCGATACCCAACTCGATTGGCTGGGCTCGAGCATGGCCGACATGTTGAGCACCGACGTCGGTCAGTCGGCGCACCTGCGCACTGTCAGTTCGACAAACTTGCATCAGATTTTTTCGGACTTGCGGATTTCCGCTGGAACGGCTCTCGACCCAGCCACGATCCGCCGCGTCGCCGACTTTAGCAATGCGGACCGGGTGGTCTGGGGACAGTACGCGAGATTCGGTGACCAGATCCGGATTGATGCCACGTTGCTCGATGTGAAGGCCGGCGGCACGGTGCCATTGAAGATCGATGTTCCAAGTGAGAAAGAAATCCCCAGCGCGGTCGATCGATTGGCGGAATTGATCCGCCAAAAACTTGCGCTTCCCGACGACGTGTTGAAGGAACTGAAAGCCAGTTCATTTCAGCCCACTTCGAAATCCATTGACGGGTTGCGCGACTATAACCAGGGAATCGACTCCGAGCGCAGCGGCCGGAGTCTGGAAGCTCAAAAGCATTTTGAAGACGCGACCAAGGAAGATCCCAATTTTGCGCTGGCCTATTCCAAGCTGGCACAAGCCTACAGCAGCCTTGGTTATGACAGCGAGGCGGAACAGGCTGCGAAGAAGGCTGTCGCTTTGAGCCAGGATCTCCCCGCGTCGGAAAAGTATTTAATTTCGGCAATTGAACTACAGGTGGTCAAGAATTATCCCGACGCGATCAAGGCCTACGAGAATCTCTCGAAAGTTTTGCCAGGCAATTCCGACGTGCAATCGGCTCTCGGGAGCCTTTACCAGGACTCCGGCGATCTCGCGAAAGCTCGGGACTATTACCAGAAGCTCCTGACTTCAAATCCCAAGGATGTGGCTGCCACTATTAACTTAGGCCGCATAGAGATCAAGAGCGGGAATCCGCAAGGCAGCTTTGATCCATTGAACCGCGCTTATACCCTTGCCATTCAAGTGGACAACCAAGAGCAAAAAGCGACTAGCCTTCACCTGATGGCGGTGGCGTACAGGATGCTGAACAAGCCACAGGAGGTGCTGCAAAACGAACAGCAGGCGCTCAAGATCTGGCGTGATATCGGGCAAAAGCGCGGCTTGGCTTTTAGCCTTAATGAACTGGCGAAGGCGCAAACGTCACTGGGCAATAACAAAGAGGCTTCCGCCAATTTTGACGAAGCGCTGCAAATCCGGCGCGACATTGGAGATAAACGTGGCCTAGCGGATACCCTGATCGATATGGGCAACTTCTCTGATGACAGGGGCGACCACGATCAAGGCCTCAAGATGTACAAGGAAGCTCTTGACCTAGAGCGTGACCTCGGCAATGAGAGCATGCAGGCGATCTGCCTAAATAACATTGGAACGGTTTATTCGGAGAAGGGCCAATACGAAGACTCGCTGACGTACTATCAGCAAGCGCTTCAGTTGCGCGAAAAATCGAAAGTGCCGCAGGATATCGTCGAGGCTGTCCACAATCTCGGCGAAATCCATGCTGATGTTGGGCAATACGATAAAGCGATTGCGTATTACCTGCGAGCCTTGGATTTGCGGCGCAGCATGAATGACCAGCGCGGCGCGGCGATCGAGTCTTATGGCTTGGGAATGCTATTCGCCTATCAAGGACGATTCGGTGCGGCGGTCAAATCGGAAGAGGACTCACTCAAGGCGTTTCGTAGCATTCAGGATAAGACCGCCTGGATGGCGCAGGTGCTGGGCGGGATGTCAGAAACTTTAATTCTGGCCGGACGCGGAGACGAGGGTAAGAATTATCTCGATGAAGCGCTCAACCTCTCGCGCGAACTGAAGAGCGACGCGATGGAGGCACCCACTTTAGGGTTCCAAGGTGACGCGCATTTTTACAGCGGAGATCTTAAGGCCGCACATTCTTCCTACGCGGAGGAATTGCGCGTTGCGCAACGAAGCAAAGACCCAAGCAACATTTTGATCGCCAAGGCAAACCTGGCGAAGGTAGAGGTTCAGGAAAGGCGCGGCCAGGGCGTCGTTCCCACTCTTCGCCAGTTGGTTCCCCAAGCGAACGAACTTGGGCTGAAATACACCTCGGTGGAGTGCTCGATCTTAATAGGCGAGGCGATGATGCAGACTCGGGACCGCGCGGCCGCCCGACAGGAACTCGATCGCGCGCTTCTGCAGGCTGACAAGCTCGGGATGCAGCCGTTGAGCGCACGCGCACATTATCTTGTCGCAGTCGCCGCCCGCGAGTCAGGCAACAAGAACGACGCTCAGGACCATTATCGAGAGGTCATCCGGATCCTTGACGCGATGAAGAAAGATCCTGGCGCCGAAAAACTAATGCAGCGTTCGGACTTCAAGGTGATTTACGATGAGGCCACTCACTCGACACAGTCCGGCAAGGGCTAGGCTTGCAATTCGTCTCTCCGCGTGAAATTCAAATCGATCTTGCCCACGCTTCTTCCTTTCCCAACGCCGTGAAAAAATCCTGCTTACCGTTCTGACGTCCGCAGTTTCTGCTTCAGCACCTTGCCGTAGTTGTTTTTCGGAAGGGATGGCAAGATGGCAAATTTGCTCGGTATGAGTTGGGACGGCATTTGCCGTTTACAGAACGCGCGGAAGCATTCCTCGAAGGCAGGACAATCGGGCATGCGCGCGACCAGGAATGCTTCGATGGCTTCTCCCAGGACTTCATCCGGTGTGCCCAAGACAGCCGCATCGAGCAGGCATTCGAACTCTTTCAACTGGTCTTCCACCTGCTGGCAGCCGATTCGCTTGCCGCCACATTTCAGGAAGTCGCGAGCGCGATCAATTACGTAGATGAACCCATCGTCGTCGATGGTCGCCAAGTCGCCGGTGTGAAGTTTTCCGTTGCGAAACGTGCTGGCCGTCTCGGCGGGTTCATGCCAATAACCCAGCGCGACGTTCTCGCCTTCAGCAACAATCTCGCCCAACTCTCCGGGGTGCACGTTTTTGCCAGCATCATCAATTACGGAGAGCTCAACGCCGGGAATTCCCTTGCCGATTGATTTAGGCTTGCGGTCGAGAAACTTCGGCGGCAAATAGGAAAGGCGTGCGGTCGCTTCTGTCTGACCGTACATGATGAAGATCTGCGTGTTAGGCAGGGTTTGTCGGAGTTCCTGAATGAATACCGGCGCGAGATGCCCTCCTGCCTGCTGTACATAACGAAGTTTGGGGAAGGCCATCTTGCCCATGCTGGAATTCCGCAGCAGGATTTGGAAATGGCTTGGGACACCGGCAAAACCTGTGCATTCCGTTTCGAGCATCCGCTGAAGAACTGCTTCGGGATACATGAAGCGGGAATCCACCACCAGGCTGCCACCGACCCGCAAGTGTGTCTGGAGAAGTGACGCGCCGAAGCAATAGTGGAAGGGCAAGACCGTCATGATGCGATCGGTTTCTGTGAGGTTCAGGTACGAGATGATCGACTCGGTGTTGGCTGCAATGTTGCGGTGCGACACCATGACCCCGCGGGGCTTTCCCGTCGAGCCGGAGGTGAACATGAGCGCAGCTAGATCGTTTGCGTCCACCGCTACACCCGAACTGGGTGCGCTCACGGCCGTTGAAGCGATTTCAGGGAATATCGCGTTGCTAAGTAGGCTCGGCAAGGATTGTGCTTTGATCGCTTGGTCCGTGATCAGGTGGCGAGCCTGAAAGAGCGATGCATGTTTCAGAGCGAATCTGGCTTGCGCGGCAATCGCTCGCGATTCTGTCACAGCAAACACGTGAGTTAAGTCTTCCGGCGAAATCGTTGTGGGGAGAGGTACGCAGACCATTCCGGCGCGCAACATTCCGAGGTACGCTGCGACCCAGAAGAATGAGTTCTCGGCGACGAGGAGGATGCGGTCACCTTTGCGGCATCCTAGCGCGTTGAGGTAGTCAGCAAACGTCTGGGCCGCGTGCCGCAAGTCTCCATATGTGCGTTCCTCGCCAAGAAGACGCAACGCAATGCGCTCGTCTGGCTTGCCTTCGAGGAGATAGTCGGCGACGTTGCAATTGGTGCGCGTCATGTTCCTTAATCGCCGATTTGTATCTCTTCTACAAACAAAGGTGCGGCTCGCAGATAACGCGCCACGGCGCGCTTGGATTCGATCATGGCGTAGGCTCGCTGTACTTGCGCCTCGTCCATGCCCGCAATCGCAGCGAGTTCGCCAGAGGGGATGTTGTGGTTCTTGCCGTACAGACAGAGATCCATCTTGGCAAATGGAAGCGAAAAATAGAATTCTTCTTGAGACTGTTCGAGGGAATAGGTGTCGGTGGTCGATGGACGGCGGAGAATTTCGTCCGGCACTCCGAGATGCGCAGCCAGTTGGTATACCTGGGTTTTATAAAGATGTGCTATGGGTTTGAAATCGGCCGCGCCGTCGCCGTTCTTCACGAAAAAGCCTTGATCATATTCGAGCCGATTGGGGGTCCCCGCGACCGCGTACTGATAGAGATCTGCGTAGTAGTACTCGATCATCTTGCGCGCACGCTGCTTGCAGTTCGTCGCTGCGACGATTCCAAGATAAGAATCGAGCGTGAGCCGCACTTTCTTCGCCGAGCCAGTCGGCGGCAGCGCGACGATCGAAAATATCGCGTACCGGTCCACCTCAACCATGTTCGGCAATACGATTTTGCACTTATAGCCCTCGCCGTACTCCGGCACGACCTTACGAATTGCGGCATCGCGCCGCTCGTAGCATCTCGCGCCTTTCAGGATCGGGCTGATGTCCTCTACGAAGGATTTCACGCCCAAATCGCCAGCTACCATCCGACCGAGGCGAAGGCTATCCGGAGACGAGTCGGCTTCGGGAGTAAAGAGCGCGACCACCCGCTCTTTACCGAGAGCTCGGGCGCAAAGATAAGCAACGACCGTGCTGTCAATTCCTCCTGACGCACCCACCACCGCTCCCTTGCGCTTGAGGCGCGTGAAAACGTGTTCACGAATGTTGGCCACGATTCGCTCGGTCTCTGCCTGGGCGTCCAATTTAAGAATGTCCGAGGAAGCTGCTGCGCCTAACGTCATGCTCTCGCCTCCGGAATGTCTCGAGAAAAGGCCTCGACGGATGGATTTGTTTTTCGCGAGAGATATGCCGCAACGCTATTGACTGAGTCCAGATTCTGCGGGGTCAACTCTTCGTCCTCGACCGTGATGCCGTAGGTCTCCTCGAGAAATGCGACCAACTGCAAGACACCTGTAGAGTCAACGATGCCCTCATCGAGAAACGAAGCATCGTTGTTGAATTCACGCTCCTGGCCATAGAGAAAATTCTCTATGATAAAAGCTCTTATCTGTTGCGCTATCGGGCTTGCCGCGGACATGGATTGTTTTCCCTCTCAATATGATTTAACGTTCCGGCCCCACTCAAGCGGCCGACGAGATGGGGGAGAACAAACTTACAACTCAGCTACGACGGCTAGTAGACGAGTCGCCATCACCCGTCGCCCCAGGTCGTTCAGATGGCCTCCATCGACGGTAAATTCGGGAGCAAGGCCATAAATCTTTTCGTTGCCTTGCACAAGATACAAACGCGAACCATCGGCGTGCGTTGACTCGATCTCCTCAAGATCGAAGAATGGTTCTCTTCCCGCATAGTTCCGCCTCATCAGGCGATTGAATTCGTTGCGCTTGGCATTGAGCGCTTGTCGCGCGCTTTTACCGACTAGAGCCTTAATCCAGGCCTTGGGCCAGGGGTCGGCGATAGTCAGAGGAACTGTCACATGGACAATTTTGAGAGCTGGATATTTCTTTTTTAAGTCGCTCATCTGTTTGCGATAGATGGCAAATAATTTTTGAATGTCGGTCGAGGTGTCGATATCGACGTAACAGAACTTCAGGATCGCGATTCCGCCTTGTGCGCCCATGCCTTTGTCAAGGACAGCAGCAAAAGCAGCGAGCTTGGATTCTGGACGGCCATTGTTGCCTAACTCCAGCTCGACTAGCGCTGGACCAGAAACCGCTTCCGGATCGGGGGACTTAACTATGTTCAATTTGAGCCTAGGATCAATGCTCTCGAGATCGCGGATGCCTTGGACGATGTTGTTTCCGACTGACTGATGCCCGAAGAAAATCTTCTTGGTCGAGAGGCTCGCGACTTGCTGACCGCTTAATGTCTGGAGGTGCACCACTGGTTTGTTCTCCAATGCTGCTTTTCCGCAGGCGGAGACGCCTGCGAATAGAAGTGCGCCGGTACTGGTCCACATTGCCTGGGAGAATAGGTGCATGGGATTGCAAGGGGGGATGATAAAGCTCTGCCCTCTTATCATCGGCTTAAGCGGATACAGGCGTCTGTGATGTGGGTCACGACGAAGAGTCGACGATAAGGGGAGGTCATCGCTGCCTTTATCATCCGATTACTTTCGGAACGAACGGGCAATATCGGGCGAAAACCTTCAAAACCCGGTTTTGTCGGTTGGAGCGGATCGAGTTGGATAAAGATGCATTGGCAAATGGTCGCAGCCCGTCACTGGCGACGAAGGAATTCATCGAGCAGAATCTGAGTCGAGAGAATGCCAACGAGAGCCATGTCATCCTTAACACTGGTGGCCCGGCCACTCTCGAACTTGGCTACCAGCGCGGCAACTGGGCCCGGATCGAAGATCCCGTGGCGCTTGATGTTTTCGGCCGACAATGTATCTTTCGCGTAACCGCCCGTAGCGGCAAAGAAACTCTTCCCGTCGGGCGCGCGATACGGTTGCTTAAACCGCGTCTGAATCGATTTCGGAATAAGTCCCTTGGCCGCCTTCTTTAATAGATATTTTTGATCGAGGACTTTCATCTTGACGCGAGGTGGCAGCTTCGCCGCGAATTCGACCACGCGGTGGTCCAGGAAGGGATATCTGCCCTCAACCGAGTGCGCCATCGCCATGCGATCACCCTGGGAGGAGAGGATGTATCCGGGCAACAGATACGCTGCCTCCAGGTATTCGGCCTGATTGAAGGCGGGCCACGAACCGAAAGCTTCGGGCAGAGAGCGCTCGATTTCCCGCAGCCCCTCGAAAGATTGCGTTTCGGCGCGAGTTGCATCCGAAAAAAACATCTTTAACTTTGCGGTCAATTCCCAGCGCGGTAGATGTGAGAAGAACGGACTTTCTAGGTCGTCCGAGTTAATGTGAAAGAAATTCTTCAGGTACGCGGCAGGTTGTCGCTGGATGCCTTCCATGTACGGGTAGAGGCGCTTGAGCAATTGCGGACGCCAACGCGAGTCGGGGCTGCGGCTCCAGAAGCGGCGGATCTTTGCCTCTTTGAAGATGTCGTAGCCACCCAGAATCTCGTCGGCGCCTTCGCCGGTTAAAACGACTTTGAAACCTTTCTCTCGGACCAGCCTCGCGAGCATGTAGAGCGGAGCTGGTGCGGTTCTTAGAATGGGCTGTTCGGTGTGGCGGATGACATCGCGAAAGACGGACGCGATCTCTTGCTCACTACAGCGGACATCGCTGTGCTGCGTATGCAAGAATGCGCTGGCTTCCTGCTGATAGGTGCTCTCATCGAATGCCGGGTCTTCGAAACTGACTGAGAATGTCCGAAGATTGTCGCCCACGAGCGATTTAGTCAATGCGGTGATGAAAGTCGAGTCCAGCCCGCCACTCAGGTATGCGCCGACGGGAACATCGGAACGCAAGCGAATACGGGTTGCGTCTGACATTAGCGCTAGAAGTTCGTCGGCTAGCCTTGACTCCTGATTCTTAGGTGCGTCACCGTCGCATCCGTACTCAAGGCGCCAGTGCTGCCAGATGCGCGGCTTCTCGTCTTCGAGGACCAGCGAGTGGCCTGGCGGGAGTTGTTGGACGTTCTTGAATGCCGTTCGTGGCGGCAAAATAACCCAAAAGGTGAATATCTGGTCGAGCGCCTTCAAGTCCAACTCGGCATGAACCCCCGGATACGCGAGAAGTGCTTTGATTTCGGAGGCGAATAAAAACTCCTCCGCCGTCTGCGTATAAAACAGCGGCCTGACTCCCATGCGGTCGCGCGATAGGAAGAGCCTGTGTTGGGCCGCGTCCCAGATCGCAAACGCCCACTGGCCGTTGAGGCGATGCACGCATCTCTCGCCTTCCTCCTGATATAGATGGAGGATCACTTCGGTATCGGATCGGGTAACAAAGCGGTGACCCTTCTTGATCAGTTCCTCGCGCAGTTCGACGTAGTTGAAAATTTCGCCGTTGAAAGTGATGCAGAAGCGGCCGTCAGCGCTGGACATGGGCTGCCCGCCAGATTCCAGATCGATGATGCTCAAACGGGCATGTGCCAGGCCGGCGTCACCGGAGACGTAGATTTCTCTGGCATCTGGGCCGCGATGATTTAATGTGGCGATCATGCGCTCCAGGTGTTCGCGATCTACGCGAGCGCCGCGGAGCTTGATGATGCCGGCAATCCCACACATACAAATGTTGGCTAGAAGCTCGAAAACAAGATGGCTAAACTTTCTCCATCCAGCCCTCTTTTTCGGTTGTGTCGATCAGTTCGAGATTGAGGTTGTTCGCAAAGAGAAAAGCGATGTCGTGGTTGCAAAAAGCTTCGCCGGGCTGCGGTGGTACAAGGAGCCGGACGCCTCGACCTTTCAAATCTCGGATCTGGTTGTCCAGGTTTTGACAGCGAAAGCAGATATGATGCAGGCCGCCGCCCTTCTGGGCGAAGGCAGAAACCGGCGAATCGGGGGCGGAGGGCTCCAGGAGTTTGACGGTCAGAGAATCCTTTTTGGAAAGAAAGACGACCCGCACTTTTTGACGGGAGTTGGTCACGATGCTGGAATTCCGGCTGTACCCAAATAGCGTTTCCCACTGCTTGATGCCTTGTTCCAGCGACCGAACGACAATTCCTATGTGGTCAACTACCATGAGTCCCCGCCTTTCTGGCGGCAACCGTTCGGCGGTTCCTGGTCCCAAAGTTCGGGTCATCGCTTGGCGCGTTCTCACGGCGCCGGCGTCGCTTGGCGGCTCCCAAGCACCCAAGCACTCTTCATTGTGTCGAACTGCTTGACGACGCGGGCGGGATTTCCCGACACGACCGAATAGGGAGGAATGCTTTTGGTTATGACGGCATTTACTCCCACGACACAATTTCGCCCGAGTACCAGTTCACCACTATCGCAGACGATGGCTGCACCTTGGCCGATCCAACATCCTTGTCCAATCCTAATAGTCCCGCCGTTAGCCGCGCCCTGGTCTTTGATGGGAACGTCGATGTCGGAAAACTCGTGCCCGTGATCTTGAATCAGAACCGACGCGGCCAGCAAGACATTGTTTTCAATGACAACGCTATTCTTGGCCGCAATGTGCGAGCGACGCCCAATGAAACATCGGTCCCCTATACGAAGCAACGCTTCCCCATAACCAGCAGGTGGGCGATGAGCGTGCAGCCACACATCTCTGTGGACGGTAACGAAGTCTCCGATCGCGATCAAGTCAGTGTTATGCAGATCGCAGGTGTAGTGAATGGAAACCTTTTTTCCAAGATAGGCGAAGGAATACGCGAGCTTGAGCCACATGTTGTAGAGCTTGGTCAGGACGCGGGGAATAAAGCGGATCGTGCCCTTAAGCCCATTCCGCGAACTGCGACGGCCAGGCGATACGGAGTCCATATACAGAGCGTTCTCGAACTATCCGAGGAACTCTGTAGTGTATGCCCCCGACTTGGGCGCGTCGCTAATGAAATTTTATGGATCCTTACATAAGTCACTTGCTGATGGGTCAAAGAAGCGTGAGGGAAAGATCGTCCGCCCCCTCAATCGAGCGGGGCTGGCCTCGGAGCAATGTGCATATTCTGCAATGCCTGAGATCAGAGGCTTTGCAAAATGTCAGCGATCCGATCACCGGCGTGTCCGTCCCATAGCGGCGGTATGCTGCCTTTCTTGCCCTGTCCGGCAAGGATTTTCGATAGTTCGGAACTAAGCCGATCCGTTCCCTTCCCAACTACGACGTTCGTGCCCAACGTCACCGTAACGGGACGCTCGGTGTTGTCGCGCAAAGTCAGGCATGGCACGCCCAAATAAGTTGTCTCCTCCTGGATTCCGCCTGAGTCGGTGATCACGACTGCGGCGCCTGACTGCAGAGCCAGAAACTCTATGTAGGGCACTGGTTCCATGAGGTGCAGTTTTTCAACGTTGAGCCCAAAATCTGCAATGCGCTGTCGAGTGCGGGGATGGGCCGGAAATAAGATCTTCAGCTCGCGGTCAACTTCGAGAAGCAACTCAAGGATTCGCTTCAGAGTCGTACTGTCATCAACGTTGGACGGGCGATGCAGGGTCACTAACGCATAACGGCTCGGCAACTGGTCGTGCTTGATTTTCTTCGCCGCGGGCAGCAATCGCACGAGTGAGTCGATCATTACATTGCCAACTCGGAAGATCTTCTCCGGTGAAATTCCCTCTTTAAGAAGATTTTCATCGCCGTCTTCCGAAGGAGTGAATAGGAGATCCGCCAGCTGATCGGTGACGAGCCGATTGATCTCCTCAGGCATGGCGCGGTCACGAGAACGCAGACCCGCTTCGACATGACCAACCCGCAGACCGAGCTTGGCGCAAACGAGCGTCGCGGCTACGGTCGAGTTGACATCGCCATAAACGAGCACGATATCGGGCTTCCCTTCGACAACAACCGGCTCGAAGCGGACCATAATTTCGGCGGTCTGCTTGGCATGGCTGCCCGATCCAACCGCGAGGTTAATGTCCGGGGATGGAATGCCGAGTTGGTCGAAAAAGACGTCCGACATTTTGACGTCATAGTGCTGACCGGTGTGGACCAGGGTCTGGACGACATTTTCACGCCCATTGAGTGCGCGCAGGACCGGCGCGACTTTCATGAAATTGGGGCGGGCGCCGACGACATGGAATATCTTCATCTGTTCTCCAACAAGGTGTGGGTTAAGGGTAATCGAATGGATGGCCGAAACAAAGTGTGTGGGACCGAATAACTGTTCATAAAAAAAGGGTGCCGCGTTACGGCACCCTTGTTCGTTCTCGGTGACAGGGGTCTAGTTCATTTATTTGACGTTGTAGATAACGATATTCGCGTTCTGGTTGCCGCCTGAATCATCGCCGATCACAGTGAATAGGTGTAATCCCTTGCTAGAAGTATCCACTGTTCCAGTACAAGAGAGCCCGCTGCTGTTCTGCGTGCAGGAGGTCTGTGTGCCATCACCAATCTGTGAGCAAACCGCTGCGGTCAAATACGGACCGATGGGGCTTGACGGCGGCTTCGAGGTTGATGGATTGGTACAAGCGTACGCTGCGGTCACAACCTGACCCTTGGTATAGGTGATTGCCTTGGGCGATGTGATCGTTACTCCCGGCACATTCTCGCCGGGTGTGTCGTACGTAGCAACCCAACACGAACCGGTTCCACCGCTCGCGCCTTTGGTCTTGCCGCCAGGGTCACCCGTAACAGAGAACGAAGTGATCTGGTTGCTCAGGAAGAGTGGGCCCTTCGCAGGCGGTGTGCAGGGGTGCAGAGGATCGGGACCCGCACCCTTCAGCCATCCGGGGAACGGGTTCAGAATTCCGAGAATGCCAGGGTAGATGAGGAATGGGTTGTCGTGGAAGGTGAAAGTGAAATCGCTGCCCAGTGCTGCGAAGAAGCTCTGGTTGTCGTTGCAAACTCCGCCCTGAGAATTGGGACAAGTCAGCTCGAACATGACGGACGCGTCGATGTTCGTATTTTCAGCATTTTGATAGACGAAGCACTGAGCGGGCCAGAAGTTTTTATCGACGAGCGCATTGCATGCATTCTGGGTCAGCACGATCGGCTGGATGGTGATTACCGGTTCCGCATAGGGAGCAGTCAACAGAGCGTTGTAGTCGTAGACGTTGGTTCCGGCGGCATTTGGGAAGGTGAGGTCCGTTTCGGTGGTTTGGTTGATCTGGGCCGTCTGAGATCCCGGCTGGAAGTTCCAACTGAGAATGTCCTGGTTTTCATTCCAACTGCCGGTGGCCGCAGTAAACCCAACCCATGCGTTGCCGTTGTTCAATCCAATCGTCGTCATGTCAAAGTGAACACCGCCGTTTGGATTCGAAGGAGAAGCCGGAAACAGATCAACGTTATCCAGGATCACGTCGAGCAGCGTGCTGCCGGGGCCGGAGTACGTAACCGTCACCGTATGGAAATTACCATCCGCGATGTTAATGGGATGTGCTAGCTGCGTCAGATCGGTGACGCCAAGGCTGCAACTCGGATCAACGTTATTTTGCCCAGTTCCTCCGCAGTTTTGAATGGAGACGCTGCTTGCACTGGGGTCAATGCCATCGTTCAGTGCGCTGTTGAACTCGATGGCCACGCTGTTGGAAATGCCACCAGTTGTGAGAGTGCAACCGCTGTTACTGTAGCCGAACCCGAGACCGCAACCGTGCGGTCCCAACGCGCTTGTCGAAGAATTTTGAATAACGAGAGCAATACCGTCTGCCGGGAGCTGTGAATTGGAGCCGCTCAACTGGAAGGTGAACGTTGTGGAAAAAGGACCGGACACCGGTTGCTGGGTGTTGTACCAGGCAGATCCCGACCACGCTCCCTGATTGGGAGTGAGCCGGAGCACGGTGGTGACGCCCGCAGGTGGCGTTGGCGCAGCCGGGTAGAAACCAGGGTATGACGACACAGGCGTGTAGCTTTGCGTCCCGTTTAACGTCAAGCAGCTTTGATTAGAGGTGAAATCCGGAGCATAGTTGGGAGAAGTAGGACAACTCTGAGCGGAGGCCGCCGGACTTCCGGCAACGATCATTAAGATTGCCATCGCTGCCGCCACAGTTAATTTTGTATAACCTAATTTCATAATTCTCCTGTCAGTCTTTCGTTCCTGCTGTTTTATCTCTTGTGCCCTGAACTGCAGTAGGCGCAATCGCTCAATACATTCCTGGGTAGCGGCGGTGTGCTCCTCAGCCGATTTCCACATCTTGAATTTTGAAGAGCCAACTAGATCCGGACTCAAGGAACCCCGCGAGCCAAAAGTCCAGATTGGGGAGGGAGTCGGCACGAGCCTAAGTGCCGATTAGTGAGTCTGCTATTAATCGGGCTGGCTGTCAACTAAAATTCGCCAAGAAAGCCGGCCGAGCAACCATAGGGGGTGTGCAAACTCGTGCACTCGCAATTCACGACATCGCAAGCGGTTGCACAGGGCAGTTCATTGGAAGGATTAACCGCAAATGTCCAGCTTTTACGCTAAGAAGGCGGGCTGGGCTGTCAGCCAAAACCGGCGGATCAACATCGGCCAAACACGCTCACTGGGGCCGTCACATGCCCGGTGTTTGGCACGGTTTTCGAGCTTTTGGTTCGAGCAATAAAGGCTGCCACCAACAGGGACGCAATGCTCAGCCCGGCTCCTAGAGGCTGCGGCCACCCCAGGTTGAATCCAAACAGGACGTCGTGATCACCCGGCGTGAGCGAAACCATCATGAGACCCTCGGGCGAAGTCTTGAGCGGGACAGCGGTCGAGGCAGGCAGCAGAGTGGCGCGCCAAGCTGGGTAATAAAACTGGCCAATCCGTGTCGTGCAGGCGCTCTCGCAAACGATATGAACTGCGATCTGGGCAGGATCTACAGAATTCACCTGCGCCTCTCCCGAGCCTGAGACGACAACCGCATCGACGTTGCCATCCTTCGATGGTGTCACCATGAGAGCAGACTGGGGAACTTCCACTTGCGCGTATGTGGGTAGTCCGTAATCCAGCATAGGCTGGTATGCCACACTTTGCGTTCCAAAGAACTTAGTGTGCACGCCTCCGCGCCATGCCGGCAAAACCACAATCAGGGCCCACAGGACAAGCGCGGAAACACTTCCAAACACACGCATATGAAATGGCTTGCTGCGTAGCTCTGCGAAAATAAGCGCGGCGAGGCCCGCAACAGCGAGGGCAAGGAAGACGTTGAAGCGCCAGGGGAACTGGATGTCCCAGATCGGATGCACAAATTGCCATACGAAAAGGCTCCAGCGGGTCGTCATTACAAAGCTGACGAGCGCCATGCCCATGAGGAAATTTGCCAGGCGAAGTTGCCCGGTTCCGCGCAGTGACCAATAGCAAATAATTCCAGCTTCAAAAGTCAGCAGACTGGCAAGAAAAATTTGCGAACGCTCTTGCATGAGCAAGGGTGAAAGAGGCAAAGCACCTGGAACGCTTCCAAGAGTTCCCAAATGTCCTGCGAGGATTGTCAGGCCGACCAGTGCGATGGAAACAACCGCAAGCAGCAGACGAAGAGAGGCTGACTGCTTCCGCACTCGATACCAAGCGGTGGCTATAACTGGAATTGCGATCACGGCGAGCGCTAGAGCGATGTGCCGCAAACTCTTCCATCGTGGATCGCTATTAGGAAGTAATGTCGCATCATAGGGAAACATCTGGCTCAAGGGCCAAAGGCGCGCACCATAGGCAATGAGCATCCGATCGGGATGAAAGTAGCGACTCTGCGACAGCATCGGCAGCACATAAAATCCCGCGATGCCAGTGCCAAGCGCTAATGAGGCGATGGTCGTTGCCAGGTCAATTAGGTGCTGTTTTGGATGGGATCGATAAAACGAGTAAACGAGCAGTACCGGGACAAACAAAGCTGCTGTGAACAAATGCGAGAGCACGACGAGCGCAAAAGCCAGGGCCAGTCCAGCCAGCGCGAGACGCGGCTTCGTCGCGCGCTTCTCGATGAAATAAAGCGAGAGCGGCATCATTGCAAACGCCCAAATTTCTCCCACGGCAACGCGCATGTAGAGATCGATTACCAGGAAATAGGGAAGGGTGACGAATACGATTGCGGCGCACATCGCGGAGAACTGGTCGACAAACGCCGAGCACCACGCGAATGTAAATAACGCGCCGAGAATGGCCGCCAACGCGATGGCGAGCCCCTGCGTGCGCGTCTCGGTGTAGACACCCCAATGATTCGGTGTGAGCCGGCCGATTCCCCACGCCGCGCAATAAGGCAACGGATATTGGGCAATAAAGATGGCACCTCCACGGCCGCGATTCATCGAAGTAATCCACCGCGGATACAGCACCCCGCGCGCGACTTGTTCGTTGAAGTAATGCTGGTATGCCAAGTGGTCCGAACGATCGTGACCGTCTGGGAGCCCCTTTGTAAGGAAGGGGTAAGTCAGCGCCGCCGCGATAAGTGCAAGAACGACGACGTACATGCTCGTCTTGTATCGATGAGTCATCTATCTTCTTGAGGGCTTAGCTCAGGGGTCGGCGTAACGGCGCCCATCTTTAGGCCAATACTCAAAGGGGGTCGCGAACCCGAGACACGATCCGCCAGCGTCTTTCCCAGATTGATCATCGGCTCCTCGATAGCGTGATAGAAGAGGACTGGCAGGCCGATGGCGCAAGCGAGGAACAACAGCCATCTCTCAGCTCTTGGAAGAGGGTGGCATGCCTCAAATGCAAACCAGATGGAAAAAAAGTGTGTAAGGTAAATGCCGTAAGAATACTTAGCGACCAGCCGGCTGGGCACTACGATCCAGCGGTTTGTGAGCGGCACAAAATGGGGGATGGCAAGCCCGAGAACCAAGGTCGCGGTCCAGCGATATTTCCAAGCAACTTCCCGAAGCGCAAATATCGTTAGCGCTGCGACAGCAAAGGGCCAGACGAAAGCGGGCAGTTGAAAACGACGGGACCGCATCAGCTGATAAGCAAGCACTCCGGGGAGGAAACACGGGATATAGAGGGCCAGGTCGGGAATCCACTGATAGTGAAGCGCGAGACTGGCCAGTCCAACCGAACCAATCCACAGGAGGATGGTCTTGAGAATCGAACGCGATGAGCCTAAGAAGATAAATAACCAAGGCAAAAGGAGATACATCTGAAGCTCATACGGCAAGCTCCATAGAGGACCAAGTATCGAAACGTGTTTGAAGACGTTCTGGACCAGCAGGAGATTGCATACTATATCCCAGGGAGTTGAATTCGCTCCCGTAAACCTTCCGGGGTCCAAGGTCGCCATCGGCAAATGCAGGATCGCGATTATCGCGACGACCAGGATGCTCAATGGGAATATCCGGAAACAGCGGCGAATCATGAAAGTGATAAAAAGGCCGTCGCTTCCATTTTGATCCCGCTGCCTCTCCAGCGAAGACATAAGCACGAGGCAGGTATGAACGAAAAAGACAAGAACTCCCCAAAATCCCAGAGGAATAATGCTTAGGCGTCCGACGCGGGTTATTCCCCGAAAATAAGTGAGATGGCCTCCGAGAACAAAGAGGACTGCTGCGGCGCGCAAGAAATCGAGATTTGAATTATTCGAGTCTTTCATCTGCAATCTCGAAGAACGGATGAGCACAAGCTCCGGTCCTCCGATCGGATGGCGCCCAAAAATCTCTATTAGTGAAGATATCCGAGGGCACGCCTTCCAGCCGCCGTTTCGTGCGATATGATAGCGCTCTCAACCAGCCCTAGGCGTTTGCGCCGAGCGGTGCTGCCAACAAATGCTTGCAGGGCGATTTCCTCGTTGAGGCGAACACCTAGCCATGTCTCCAACTCGCGAAAGTTAACTTTTCGGTCGACCAGGTCCTCGTATTTGACGCGAAAGCATGGAAAATCAACCGGCAATTCGGACCAACTCGTTGCCAGGCGGTTCCAATGCCGGGCCAAGCCTGCGGCTGAATCGACTCGATAGTACGGACGCTGATAATAAAGGTGATGCCAACCGGAATCGGCGAGCGAGCGATAACAATCGTATGGATCTCGAGAGAGCAGAAGAAACTTCGCCTTCGGGTAAAGCCAATGGAGCAGCACGGCTTCGGTCGCGCTTAGACGGGTCTCCTTGAAACCCCAACGAGCATATCCGCGATTTCGCGCAGGCTCGCCTAACCATCCGTTGAAGAGCATCGCCAGACCTGAACGCAGGTTTTGACCAGGTGGATAGAGCGTGGCAATCCATGAAGTTGCCAACGAGGAGAAAACACCATTGGTGTGACTACGTTTGTCCTCGAGATCTGGAAACGTGGCGAGACGCATCAACGTGTCGACGATGCTCGACACAAAGCCCATTTCGCCCAATGGCTCTCCCCACAGCAACAAGGTTGGATCGGTAACGAGAATTCTCTGTAGGAGGGTCGAACCGGATCGCCATCCGGTTGCCAGTAAGAAGATCGGCGCCTCGGCGGCATCGGTGAAGTTGGTCTGTGGAGAGCACTCCAGCGCGGCCAAAACCGAACTGATCTGCGGTACGCTCGGAACGCTTACTCGATCGCAGGTCGCCCAATCCCAAAGCTCACGGAGATTGTGCGCGCCCGTAAGGAACGCCAGATTTCTGATCGGAGTTCGGCGCGCCGTGAAAGCCCGCGCAGCCGCTCGACTGCTGTAAAGTCTCGAGCGCTTGTCAGCACTTTCTCCGTAGGAAGTATCGGAATACGGTCTTTTCGTGCCGTAGGAAGCATTTTCCATCGGAAGTCACTGCCTTCCATAGTCCCACTTGCAGCAAAACTGATTGCTGCGCCTGTGCGCACACAGCGCGGTGAAGTTTGTCTGTCAACATGAAGAGCGCGCCGGTCGAGGCGCGTTAGAGAAGAGCCTAGCTCTCTGTGGGAGGGGCGCGAGGCGGGAGGGCTTCCGACACTACAGAATCGGCGGACGGCGTCGAAACTGGCGACAGCTCGGCCCACGACTCGGGACTTAGTCCGATCCGTGGGGTACGACCTGGCAAAAAATGGATGTTAAATAGATCGTTCGAATCGGAAGAATCCGGGCTTGAGGACTTTGCGACGCGATCAGAGGAACCTGATTCCTCCATCACGACCCTCAAAGCCATCAGATCGTCTGTAGCCGATATAAGAGGAAATGCGATCACGAGGATGCTGCCCATTACGACGAACGCCCCAAGTCGGCCTGAAAAACGGGCACGATGATCGCGCTCGGGAGCCCGAAGACACACAACTGCGGCCGGAATGAAAAGCATCAACCAGACGAGATTGAGAATCAGTTCCATTACTTCTTCGGACGAACACAGTAACCGGCTTAGCGACGCTGGCCGATGACTCGGTCTTTACCGTACTTCATTGGCGACGCATTACGTTAGATTACCTAAGTAAATTTCCACTCCATCATCGTGGGAGATTCTGCCGAGAAACCGGAGAGAAGTCAATTCAACGGAACTCGCATTTCGTGGCACACACATCCTAGTCTGGCGCTAAGGCTTAACGGAAGTCGAAGCATTATAAGTCTCCGCCTGCTCGTATCTCGATTGGCGCGACAAGTTGTAGCATTCCTGCATAGTGCCGACGACCGACCAGACTTTGATCTTGCGCGCAAATCGAACGCTGGGGTCTACTCCGCACATCCACTTCCCAAACCATACGACAAGTCTCCGGAATAGATATAAGGGCACCCCCGCGATGGTCCATCGCGCTCCCTGTGGAAGTCCAACTTCTCGAATGTCGGCGCGAGCTTTGTCGAAGTTCCATTTCAAGAAGAATTGCTTCTTGAGACGCTTTTCGGGAACCTCATGGTAGACGACAGCCGAGGGCTCGTAATAAAAATGTTCACCAGCTTCAAGCAGACGGCGGCCATACTCGGTATCTTCATTACGAATCTCGCTGCCAGGGCGCGGCCCGAGGTCTGTTCTAAATTCGCCATAGCGGTCGAAGGCACCGCGCCGAAACGCCATGTTTGTTCCATATGGAGGCTCGTCCAGCGGGCCGCCCGCATCACCGAGGTCGAACATTACGAGAGGCGCGAGCCCATATCTTTCTTTGACTGGAAGCCAGCGAGGCGGAGTGGTCTTCCATTGCGGAAGAATCTTGCCCCCAACGCCGGAATATGAAGAATCCATCAGCGCTGAAGTCAGACGCGTCAGCCATGCCGAATCGACAATCACGTCATCGTCCATAAACGCCACAACATCGCAATTCGAAACGCGAATCGCGCTATTCAGCGCATTCGACTTACCCGGTTTCGCCTCGAAGAGGTAACGAAAGCGAGCGGGAAATTTGGAGTTAAATTCGTCAAATACTTGTTTGGTCCGGTCATTCGAGTTGTTGTCGACGACGAGGACCTCCCACTCGATCGAGGCCGGCACTAAAGAACGAGCCACGCTCTCCAGCGCAACTCGCAAACTTTCGCATCGATTGTAGGTGCACAAAATGACGGTGACTTTCATTGGTTTGCGCTATGATGTCCGACCGAACCAAAGATACCTCTAATCGCCCGCCCTAAGACGAGCGGCCGAATTGCGAGAGCTCGCGTGAGGGCGCCTACACCCGCGAATACCTCGCCTTGTCTCCATAACAATTGCGCCCGCGTCAGCTGTAAATCCGCGACCTGCCAATCTTCTACGCCTGCAGAACCTGAGTTAAGCATGTTCACAGCAGCTCGCAATGCGGCTGAATATTCTCCCGCCGCCAGCATGGTTCGAATCCAGTTACGGCAATCGGAAAACGTGGTCCGTTGCTGTGTTGCGTCGCTAACGCCAAGGCTCCTTAACAAGGAGGCTGTAATCTCGCTGACGCCCGCTAACGGATCTGGTTGTGTGGACCTTCTCGCGGAGGCAGAGACCTGAGCGGCGATCTTGCACATCGTTTGCGTCTGCTGCTTCCGAAGACTGACTTGCGCTGGGTGGATCCTGTAATGCAGCACTACCTGTTTCAGATTTGCGCAGTCAAAATGGTCCGAAACTCTCAGTTCCATGTCGTAATCATGCGCGAATACGAATGCGTTACGGTATCCGCCAACGAGTTGCAACGCCTCCCTACGGACCATTATGGTGGGGTGCCAAAATGGGCAGCGAACTGGAAAAACCTCTCTGATTTCGGAATCTCCGCATGGGACTTCATGGATGCCCAGTGGAGTACCACTGGCATCGATCCATTCGGTAGCTCCCCCGACAAGGCCAACGCTTGGATTATTCTCGAGGAATTCAATTTCCCACTGAAAGCGCTGCGGGACGCAAACATCATCGGCGTCCATCACTGCGATATACGGAGCGCGTGCGTGCGAACAGGCCGCATTGCGAGCTTCCGGCAATGTGCATGCGGGGATCTGGTAACCTCTGATCCGGCGATCCTTGGCCGCGAAGGCGGCGACGATTTCTCTAGATCTATCGGATGATCCAAAATCAACGATGATGAACTCGAAATTAGTGAAGGTTTGCGACAGCACACTTTCGATGGCTCGAGAGAGGTAACGTTCAACGTTAGAAACCGCCATCGTGACAGAAATCTGAGGCACGTCCATGAAAGCCCACCCGCTACTCGGGTTTTGCCCTCGTCCTGGGCTTTCGTTTTGCCGGAGTCGGTTGCGGCGCGGACGGCGTGTTGAACTGATCTTCGAAAATAACATTCGAACCCTGCGACACTTTCACATAGTCGATCATTGTGGCCCAGGGCAGACTGCTCTCCTTGACCGGACCGCCATAGCTTCCTACGTGGACGCTGAATTTCAAGTACATCGGCCGACTCGGCACATATTTCATGGCGATCGTACACGTAGTCTTGCCGTCGATCCTAAAAACAAGCAAGCCAGCCGCCCAGTCCATCTGATATACATGAAAATTCTGACTCACATCAGAGACCTGCGGCTTGCATCCGTCGTTATGTTTGTTGTCAATGTGAATCTGCTCGTTGACCTGCCCAAAATTTCCATCCAGTATCTCTGCCAGGTCAATCTCCTGGCCAGTGCAGCTATCATCAGTACCGGTTGGATCGCTAGCTTGGCAGGATGAATCCAGAAGCCAAACCACTGGCCAGGACCCGCTATTCATTCCTCCGCCGAACTTGGCCCGCAGTTCGATGGTTCCGTAAAGGAAGTTAAACGTGCGCATTGCCACGAAGCCTGAGGTGTATCTGTGGGGTCCCTGTGGAATGTCAAAACTCTTACAGGACATCGTCTCAGCCTTGGTCATCAGCACCAGATAGCCATCCGAGATCTTGATGTTGTTAGACGTAAAGCACTGCAATGAACTATTGGGGGCGCCCGCACGATTGTACGCGATCCATTTAGAGTCGAGTCCAGCCTGCGCCCATCCCACAACAGGGCAAAGCAGCAGACAAGTAATAACGAACCTTGCGGGAGTGGTTATGCGAACCCTTATCCCTGCAGCAATATTCATCGGATACCCATCACTTTTTTTGCCACCTCTTGCTTCTAACGTACTTTCCAATACCAATCGCGGTCTTGCCCGGATTTGACAACATCCAAAGCAGTAGCCCGAAAACACGAAAGGAGACAAGGGCCCAGTCGATGTGTTCACCAATTGTCTCCAGTCCTTGTCTGTGGTATTGCCAGAATCGGCGTCCACGGAGTCGCAGCACGGAATGCGCAAGAAGTTGGTAATAGTCTTTCCTTGCCTCTCTCTCGCAAATCGGAGCTTCTTCACATTCCAGAAACGAAGACGAGTACCTCTTGACGATGATGTACCGATCAAGCAAATCGGGATGGAAAGATCGGGAGCCCGCAGAAATCGATGCATCGTCCACCCGAAGAAATGAGAGCACGTGCGGCACAAACGCAAAATCCCAATGTTGGAGTATCTCCATGCACTTCTCTGTGTCTTCGTGAAGACGGCCTTCCGAGTAGAAAGGCTGCGAACCGCGCACGATCGAGGATCGATACATCACCGTTGTCGGCGAACCAAACGGGAAGATTCCTTCCCGCAGATAAATTTGCGCCGTTTCTTTCCCAGACAAGGGAGAGCGCGCATAGGGAAATCCGGAGCCTCGGACCACATCGGCTTTGAGATCATAGGCGCTCACGAGACCGATCGATTCAGATTGCTCGAAAGCTTGCACCATCAGCCGAAGGCATTCTGGGAAGATGAAGTCATCCGCCTGAACGATCTTGCAGTACTCGCTCTGGACTGAGATTTCCGCGAGCGCAGCGTTGTAGTTCTGCACCTGCGGAAGCAACTCCGACCTGCGAATGAGACGTATCCGCGGATCGCGCTGAGCATAGCGGGCCGCAATCTCGCCCGAACCGTCGCTGCTGCAGTTATCGACGAGAATGTACTCGAAGCACTGGTAACTCTGCGCAAGAACGCTTTCGATGCACTCGGCGAGATACCGCGCCGTATTGTAGAAAGGAGTGACTACGCTGACGAGTGGCTGGTCTCGATCCGGGCGGTCATTGCCTGCGTGTGTCGTATCCGTATGCTCTGCGTTAGTGTCTTCTAGCACCTTGGCGCGACCTGCTCGTGTTTATCAGCTTTAGGCTGGGGCATCGGCTCATTCACACGTTCCAGCCATATTTCACGCCAATAAGCATAAATACTGCGAGGACAAAAAAGGCGGCATTCGCTATAACGTGAACGGCAGATTACCGAGTCAAGAATGATGCACGGCGTCTTCATCTCGCGCATCTTCCCGGTTCGCTCATTCACAATTTTTTCGACGCGCCGGAGAACCCGATAAGTTCCGCCGCAATACGGCACTTCTTCCGCGTCAAAAAACAATCCGCGATTACGGCTTTGGGTATTGAGCGTCTTGAGAATTTCGCTGTGCGGTTTGATTCGCACTAGTTCTCCGGGTTGGAGGTTAAGCGGCATCACAGGGGTGGGCTCGCCATCGGGAATTGTGCCGCTCCGCCGTGGAAACGGCGCGCCACCCCACAGGAAATAGAAATGATCGTAAAACCAGCGCAATGGCCTGCCGAGCCCGATGCCGGCTCGGGTGAGCCACAGGAAGGCAAAGTAAGAGGCCCCGCAGATCATCGTCCACAAGCCGACATTACCGGAGCGATAATCCTCCAGATACTGTTTGAACTCCCACCACTCCAGTTGCTCGGTAGCGTAGGGCAGGCACGTTGCCTGGCAACTGTAAGTGGGCGACGGGGTCTCGGCGTCATCTAACTGCGTACGGTCCCAAACCGTAGTTTCGAGGCACCCTTGCTGCGAATTTAATGCTTCGCCATTCACTAAGAGCGCTTCGGCGCGGACGAGCGACGCGTCCGGCTCTTGCGCGCTTACCGGCTTCAGCCATGCCTCTTTCCAGAAGATCATGCATCCGGCTTGGCAGCCACCGTGGGAGGAGCCGTCGCATCGCGTGTCGAGGTGGACCGCATTCTTCACGCGCCGGCCGCGAACGGGAAACACGGTGTCGCAGGTCTTGTGTGCGCTTTTGTAAACCTGGAATCGCTTGCCGCAAAAGGCGAACATCTCGGGCATGAATGGCATGCCGTCTAGACGTCCGTCCGCGTCCAGTGTGCGGAGAATCTCGGCCTTGCTTCGGACTTCGACCCAGTCGCCAACGCGCAATTTTCGATTAAGCTCGTTCATCAGTACTCAAGATGCCTCGGATGCCGCTTGATTGCGCCCGGTAAACTGCTTAAGCAAGTCGAGATAGAAATCCTTCTGCCCCAGGGCAAATAGCAGAAGGAAAGCATATACAGCGAAGAAGATTCCCACTTCCGCCAATAGCAGGGGAAGCGCGCGCATAGCTCCGTGGCATGCGAAGCGAAACAACAGACCTGTCACGCCCCCGAGTAACCCTGCGAGCAATGGACGTTTTATGCAGTCCCAATAATCCGCGGTTGTTATTCCCGTGCCATGCTTTGACCACGCCACGCACGGCACAAGAAGGATCAGCATAGCGATGGAATATGCGGTTGCCACTCCTGTAGTCCCATAGCGAAAACCTGCAAGCACGGCGAGAATCACGACGGGAGCGATGAGCAGCGCGATGTTTAAGCTGCGCTGCACACGTCCTGTAGCCCGCAGCAGCCAGGAAAATGGGTTCATCAGCGCAAATACCAGAATCGCGGGCGACAACAGACGCACGATAGGCACAGTTCCCTGCCATTTTGGACCCAAGAGCGTACTCACGATTTCCTGCGGAAAAAGAGCGCAACAGATCACCACCGGTATGGTCAAGGCAACTAAGATCGAGTGCGCCTTCAAGAACGACCGCTTCAAGCGTGCTTCGTCGCCTTGTAAACGGGACAGCATCGGAAAGGCTACCGAACTCATGGAGCTATTCAGTTGCTGCACCGGCAAATTTCCCAACTGATAGGCGCGGCCGTAGAGTCCGAGCGAAGCCGGTCCTAGGAAGCGCCCCAGGATGACCTTCTCGGTGTTGTACGCTAGGAAGACCACCAAGGAGTTGAGCGTAACCGTACCGCCGAAATTCAACATGGAACGAAGTTCCGGCGTCCAGCGCGGTCTTCCGGGCAACCACGGCATCGCGATCCACGATGCGATCATGCCGACAACATACAAACTCAGCGTCTGCACGATCAAGGCCCAGTAGCCGAACCCCGCCATCGCCATTCCAATCGCGACGACTGTCCCAACGACCGAAGATAAGACGTCAATTCGGGCGCTCGTCGCGAAACGCATCGACCTATCGAGCAGAGCCTTATGCTGAACCACCAGGCTATTCAAGAGAAAGACCGTTGCGGACGCCACTGTGATCCAAGAAAGCCGAGGTTCCTTGTAAAAAGCAACCAACAAAGGTGCGCACGCCGCTACCATCGCCGTCAGCAAAACGCCGAGACCAAGATTAATCCAGAACAGCGTGGAAAACTGATCGTGCGTTATTGACTCTCGCTGTACGCTCGCTACGCTCAGTCCTGCGTCCTTGAACAGACTAAAAAAGCCAGTCAGAGTAATCACCATCGCCTGCAGTCCGTAATCCGTGGGAGAGAGTAGGCGCGCAAGAACAACCGTCGTTATGATTTGCAGTCCTACGCCGATTCCCTGGCTCAACATTACTGCCGCCCCGCCGCGCACTGATTTCTGCTTAAAATCAGGGCCGGTGGGCGTGATGGGAAGAATTCCTTTCGACGCTTCCTTTGCGACTTGATCGCTATCGATTTGTTGGGCCACTCCAATTTCGACCATATTGCCGTTCACGGAAGCTGAGGCTATCGGCGCGGAAGTGTGTCACGCTTTCCGTGCCACCACTACCCGGTATTGACCCAGCCCAACCTGCTCTTTTCTTCGTCGAACGAAAGATGCGCCAGTTTGGCCAAGGAGACGATCCAGACGATACGAATTAATGATGCGCAGAATTCCCATATTCCCACGCGGCATGATCGTGAAGGACCGTTCAAGGGCGAGGCCTGCCTGTTTCACTAATTCATGTAATTCACTTCGCGAGAGCCAATGACTTACCGGTCCGCTCTCCAGTTTTACCCCTCCTGTGCGCCGGATGCGGTTATACACAAACGGATTTGGAGTGCTGACAATGACGCGGCCCCCCTCACGCAACGACTGCGCAATCTTGCGCATGGTGAGTGCCTGGTCGCGAAAACCAGAGATGGCATCCACGCACAGCACCAGATCAAAACGATCGCGCGGAAGAGTCCATTCGTGAAAATCCATGGCCTCGTAGGCGGGGATAGAGTGACCATGCCATTCCGTTTGCATTGCCTTCTTGACGGCGATATCTACCGCCGCCGCCGAGATGTCTAACCCGTGGTACGAACCACACTCCAGAGAGCGCGACAGCGTTCCGGTCCCGCAGCCTACCTCGAGAACTGTGGAGTTTGAAACGGGCGCGACTTCACTAACCAATGCGGCGATGCGCTGGAAGTGCTCGACCGGAGTTTCATCCAGTTCGTCTGTGGCGCGGTAAGAGGTATTCCATAGGTCCCACCAGCTTCTCTCATCCATTTCGCGCGAGTGATCAATTGGCGCTTCAGTGAGCATTGTGCATCCTGCCTTCTTTGTCGAAAGGAATGGAGCATGTTGCAACATCTTTAGATAAGTGCGGGCACATGTCGTTTGCTCCAGTAAGATCGTAGAGCATTTGTAACCTTTTCCCCCGTGCGGATCATTGGCTGCTCAATGACATGATAGAGAGCAACCGGGAAGACAATCACTGTTACCACCAGCACAATCCACCTGACATACTCCGGAACACCACGAATCGCTTCAAACGCAATCCAGATACAAATGAAATGCGCAAGATAGATGCCGTAGGAATAGCGCGCAATGAGATGAAACATTCGTTGCGTAAAAGGACTTCTAATCTCCCTGATCTGTGGGATCGCAATTCCGAGTAAGAGACAGCAATACCACGCGTTCCGGTCATTCGGAGTCTTGAGATATACGAATGTAAGACTCGCGAGGACAATGGGCCATAGTGTCGAGGGCAGCTTCAACCTCCATCCCTTAGTAAGACGGTAGGCAAGAACCCCACCCAGAAAGCACGGCGCATACACAATCAGGTCGGGGACGCCGAGCCTTTCCAGACCGATTGCATGAATACCCGCAAGAACACACGCCAGCCAAACCAATATGATCGGCCTCGTATTTCGCGAATAGGAAGCTAAAGCGAAAAGTGCGGGCAGAAACAGATACATCTGCATTTCGTAAGGGAGGCTCCAGAGCGGAACAATGACAGAGTCAGTGTGAGTGAGATTCTGGAGCAGCAGACAATTCGAGACGATTCCAGTCCATGGTAAGTGGGCAGGCTCAAAACGTCCGGCCGTAAGATAGGCAACGGGAAGCCTGAGCACTGAGACTGCCAGAACAACAAACAGGCTTAGCGGGAAGATACGAAATATTCGCCGCGTTATAAATGGCAGATAGCGCCCCTCGTTTGGGAAGCGGAGGCGCTGCCGCTCGAGAGAGAACATGAGCACCAGACTGGTGTGGACGAAGAAAATTAGCACGCCCCAATGACCAATTGAGTGGAACAACCGGAGGCGCCTCACATAAGGAGATTGGCGCTGTTCAAAGAGTAAAAGCGTGTGAAAACCCAACACTGACAGAACCGCGAAGGAGCGTAAGAAATCAAGATTTGGGCTTTCGTGAAATGCGTCCATAATTGATTTAGTGAGCCACGTGCGCGCCGCCTCCTGTGCCAACTTGCGTGTTTCCCTCCGGTCTCGGATCCAGCCAGAGGGCATACCACTGGGTGTCTCCCACTCGCTGCCAGTCGAGTGTTTTAGCCGAACCCGGAACGGTCTGCGAGACGATGACACGCGCTCCTGTCTTCCGAATTGCATCGATGACGCGATTCTGAGCGGCCGTATCAAACTGCCAGAAGTTGTTTCCAGAACTCTCATCTAGCGTCGGCCAAAAATAAACTTCCGCGACGATCTGGGCCCGGTCGAGGCGTGCCCAGGTTGAGGCACCATATAGCGAATACTCGAGCGACGCGATGCGATCTCCTGGCGCAAGGCCAAGACGTCGCATTTCCTGCGCCACGGCTTGAAATGAATTTGGATCGGGTCGGGAGTGTCCGAGAACGTCACGAACGAATTCGCGCACATGGAGAGAGCTGGACTCTATGGGACAAATAAACATTGCGAACAACAAAATTGCGGCGCCGGCAAACAGACGGCCGCTTCCCGCCGGCCTAGGCAGGCGTACGCTGAAGAACAGGCACAACAGAGCGGTAGCGATGAAGGGCGCCAGATATCGCGGCTCGATGTGGATCAGCGCATAGAGTAATAGCGCCCCCATAGCCGGCATCAACAAAAACCAATACGCGGCAATATCGTTCAGCACAGCGCGCTTTCGGCCCCCGCAATAGAACAGTAAAAACAGAGCGGCGATCAGGCTACCGTGGAGCTCGAAGAAAAACAGTAGCTCCGTTTTTAGAAGCTCCAGGAAATGACGCATGCCGCGCGCTGTGTTGAAGCGAGGATGGATGCCCTCATACCAATAACTGGTGTCGGTCCACGCGGGATAGGTGCCGGGAACCGGCGCGGCAAACTCAAATGTCGCTGGTTGCGCCACAAGCTGTCGAGTGGCATGGATTGGGGTCCCGTTCTCCTCATCGCCTTGCCAGTGCGATCGCACGACGTGATTCACGTGGACGGCATAGTTGTAGCGTCCAGACTCGCCAAAAGTGAGATGCCCCCGTTGGGCGGAGAGGCCCACGATGAAAGGCAGCGCGAGTGCCGCAAATATCCCGGCTGCCAGCAGCACGAGCACCCTCTTCTTGGGTGTAACGATGGCGGCCACAGCGAGGCAAAGCAACGAAACCGGAAACATGATCGATTTCGTCAGATAGCCAAGTCCTAAGACAAGGCCGAGGCCAACCACGGTTCGCCAGCCAGTGTCACCGCGGCGGAGCCTTACAAGAAATCCGCAGGCGAAGTAGAAGAATGCGGCAACCAGCATGTCTGGATTCGTTTCCGAGACCTGAATAAGCTGTAGCGAAGTCCAGAGGAAAAAGGTGTATCCGATGGTGAGCCACACCCATTCCGGCGTGTTGCTCTCGTCGGGCGATTTGGTTTCGCGCCGGAGCCGCACCAGTTCGCGGAGGAAAAAGTCGAACCCCAGCCATGCGAATAGAAAGATGCCGAACACAACCAGATGCACGAGGGGATATTCCCAGCGAATCGAAGGGCGCACGAAACGAACTGCGGCGCCGAGAATTGCGGCGTAAAGAGGCCCCCAAAGACCATTCACTGCCATCGCCCAGTGGCCGCGCCAAATGCCGTCTCCCATGTCGAGATAGGAAACGGTATCGTTGACCAAATCCATCCGGCTTGCCCAGGCCTGGAGAAAGCCTAGGAGTCCGGCCAAGGCCAAGAATCCGTACCTGACCAAGGATGATGCTTTCTGCCCAGCTGCGCTTGCACAAACTGGCTCCGCCACTCTGCGATCGGCGAGCGACGAATCGCGCCACCCAGTTGTCGGTGTTGACAAGGAATCAACCTGCACGGATTAGGCGTTGCTTTCAGAGGAAATCGGCATCTCCCCAATCATCCCTGACTTGGCGCTATCGGAAGTTACCGAGGTGTTGCGTCTCGATCGGTGGGCAACGGATCTGCGGCCAATCGCGATCAGCGGACGCTCGACCAGATAGTATGAAGCCACGGCGCAAAGCACGGCCAATCCGAGGTTGACGGGAAACTGCGCGTACGGCTGATCGCCTGTCTTGACAATGAGAAATACTTGCTGCCAGAGATAAAGGGAGTAGCTGATCTTACCAAGCCAAGCGATGGGCCCGGCGTTCATGAACCGGCCGAGAGGGGAATCGCAGCGGAGCATGATGAGGTCAATGCTGAGCGCAATCGTCAGAAAGACCACTGACCTCCCGATGGCTTCCGTGATGAGCCGCCGGTGAACCACGTAAGCGCCGATTGTTGCGCATGGGACTAGCAAGCTGAAATTGGATTGGCTCAACCATTGGTAGAACCTGATGGCTCGCAGGTCTTTTTGTTTTATTGCCAAGAGGCATCCGAAGGCGAGGCCGTCCGCGACTTGTTCGGTGTGGTCAAGCAAAGCATGTCCAAAGACCAACACGCAGGCGACGCGAATGATGGGCGTTGCAACGATGACCAGCAAAAGCAGTCGGTAGAGCGTGCGCCTCGATAGAGTGGCGACCAGGAACGGCCACACAACGTAGAACTGCTCCTCCACCGAGAGGGACCAAAGGTGATGCAGGATCCGATAGGGACCGGGATGATAATTTCTTAAAAAGCTAAAGCTGAACACCAGCGCGCGATTGCTGACAACAGCAAGGCCGAAATTGGAGAGCAGTTTAATTCCGATAAGAGACAGAGCCAAAGCCGGGAAAATTCTGAAGACCCGTCTCAAGTAAAAGAATTTCAGTGAGATCGAGCCCCACAGTTCGCGTTCCTTTAGAAGGAGACTGGTAATTAAGAAGCCGGAAATGACGAAGAATACGAACACCCCCAGAATCCCCCAGTTGGTCATTCGCGGAAAGTCGCCCGTCGGCGAGAACTGGAGATGGTAATAGACCACAAGCAGGATGGCGATGGCGCGGCACCCATCGAGGCTGGGAATTCTCTGTTCGGCGTTCATTTTTGGAATTTCAGATGCGACTACTACCGGGTGGGAGAGGAGTAAGTGGGGAGGGAAAACTTTCCGTTCAAGTCCGCGTTCAATTTCGTTCGCGGTTTACCGGCTTGACTGGACGCCCGATGAGAACCTTTTCTACGCCCTCGTCGAGCGCTTTGCGATAGATGACCAGAGCGTCGTGAATCACGTCCGCGGTGCGATCGATGTCCGCCTCGGTGTGCGAGAAGCTTACAACAAATGAAGGCGCGATAACTCCCCTGCGGATCATCTCTTGCATGAATAGAGTACGAAACGCCTGCGAGGGCTCGCGATTCTCGTCACGTGTTGCAAACACCAAATTGCACGGACGTCCAATTACTTCGACATAACCTTCGAGGCGATTCTCGGCGATCGATCTGTTCACAAGGCTGCGGAGGCGTTCACCTTGCTGCCATAGAACCTCCACGACGCGACGCACCCGGTAGATGTCGATGATGGCCAGTGCCGCCCCAAGGGCGTGCGTTTCCGCGCCGTGCGTTGTGGAGAGAAGAAAGACGCGCGGCTGATCGTGATCCATGCCGCCGAGTCGCATGATTTCGCGCTTCCCTGCCAGCGCGGATATAGCAAAGCCGTTGCCAAGAGCCTTTCCGAAGGTCGAGAGATGCGGAACGACGCCGTGAAATTTCTGCGCTCCTCCAAGATGCCAGCGGAAGCCGGTGATCATTTCATCGAAAATGAGTACCGCACCGCGCGCCTCGCAAAGCTCTTTTACTTGCATCAAGTAACCGGGGGCAGGAGGCGTGGTTGCTTCCGGTTCCATCACAACGCAGGCGATCTTGCCGGCATACTGATCGAACAGGTCAATTAGATTCTGGATGTCGTTATAGCTGAACTTCACCGTCAGCTGTGAAATTGCCCGAGGGATGCCGGCCTTCATTTCTGTGCTGCCGATGAACCAGTCGTCGGTGGAGAAGAACGGCTGGTCGCCACAGATGGCAACCATATCTCGACCGGTAAAGGCTCGGCTCAGTTTCACTGCTGCAGTCGTGACGTCGGAACCGTTTTTCGCGAACTTCACCATTTCGGCGCCGTCGATCACATCGAGGAAGGCTTCCGCTAAATCGACTTCGAGCTTCGCCGGACGGGAAAAGTTCGTGCCTAACTGCATCTGCCCGTAAGCTGCCTCGACCACGGGCGCAAAGGCGTGTCCCAATGTGACCGCACGCAATCCCATGCCGTACTCGATGAATTCGTTCCCGTCCAAATCCCAAACGTGACAGCCCTTCCCGCGAACGATGAAACCCGGAGCCTCTATCGGAAACTGATCGTCGGCTTTCGCATACGTGTGCGCGCCACCAGGAATTAGTTCATGGGCGCACGGCTGTAGGGCACGCGAACGCGAATAGTCATTCCTCTTTTCGCCCATATGGCGGCCGGAGCCTATCTCAGGTGTTGTACTCAACGTGTCACTTTTCATTTCGTCAAAACCGACTATGCTTCCAAAACAATCTTACGCGCGTAGAACGCCTCGGCAAATCCGCTGGAGGAGTTTGACTCCATACCGCGGATGCGCATTAATCCCCTGAAAGTTTCACGGTCGAACCAGGGCTTCGATTGCTGCGACACAAAGAACTCGAATAAGTGGTTGATCTTTTGATCGGCGGTCGGGCCATCAAGCGGCACGAAGACATTCGGTCGACCCAAGTCGCCATCGTACTTCGGAATCTCATATTCCAAGATGAGGTGATTGCGGAATGTGTTCCACGTCAACTCGGAGACGAGACGATGATCCTGGTGGGCGTCTCCCTGCCAATGAGTGAAAATGAGGTCGGGATCGACGCAAGACTTAAGCTCCTCGAAGAAATCTTTGACGGCAGACCCTGTGTAAGGGAGGAAACCGTCGCGAAAATCCTTGAAGACTACCTCGGCGTCGCTTCCTGCAGTGAACAGGCTGGCCGCTCTGGACGCCTCTTCCGCGCGCTTCCCAGTGGCACACAAGACTACCCAGTGGAATTTAATTTCTCCGAGGCTTTTCTTGAGTTGGAGGATGCTTCCGCCGCAGCCGATTTCGATGTCATCGGAATGAGCACCGAGACAAAGTATCGTGGTGGGCTTGGATTTCGCGCCGGTTAATTCCAGTTTCACCGCGCCGTCACTCCCGAGGCATGGCCATTCTTCCAGAGGCACCAGGGAGCCGAACCTGACGCTTCGAGTTCATCGAGAATCTGTTTGTCTTTGAATGTATCCATGCATTGCCAGAAGCCGTCGTAACGCCGCGACCAGACTTTCTGTTCGGCGATCATGCGCTGCATGGGTTCGTAGACGAACTCTTCACCCGGCTTGAGATAGCGGAATACATCCTTGCGCAGCACAAAGTACCCGCCATTCACCCAAACATTCGACTCCTTCATGCAACGGATCGCCTGCACAGAGCCGTTTTGATCGAGGTGCACAGTATCAAGACTGCTGGAACGCGGCTGCACGGAGAGGAACGTGGCATAACAGTCGCGGCGCGAAAATTCGTCAATGAGATTGGGGAGCGGAAAATCCGTGAGGCCGTCGCTGTAATTTGCTAGGAAGACGTCTTCGCCTTTCAAGTGAGGCTCAACCAAGCGCAAACGATCCCCGATCGAAGAGCGCTGACCGGTGTCGACAAACGTGATTTTCCAATCGTCGATGTCACGCTGAACAAAATCGAGTTGGCGTCCGCCCTTTGAAAACACAAAATCGTTCGAGACAGACTCCTCGTACTCGAGAAAATAGTTTTTGATGACGTTGCCTTTGTAGCCAAGGCAGAGGACAAAGTCCTTGTGGCCAAAGTGAGCGTAATATTTCATGACGTGCCACAGCACCGGGCGCGAACCGATCGTCACCATGGGCTTCGGCACATCCTCTGAATAACCGCGCAGCCGCATGCCGGCTCCGCCGCAAAATAGAACAACTTTCATGATTCGACCCTCCCCTCAGGCCGCGTCATTTGTAATTTCCTCTGTCGCATCGTTGACCGTCTGTCTTTTTCCTGGTCGGCAATCGCATCACAAACTACGTTGTGTACTGAAGCTCACTACCGTCGAAATACAGCGCCAGGGCTTCCTCAGGAAGGCGGGAAAGATCCGTGCCCCGGAGGTAATCGCCAATCGTCGTTCCCGTGCAGGCCGAATCGACGTTAGCGGCCCCTTTCCGCTCTAGCACATCGTCCAGATGTACGGTGCGGAAATCGATGCTGTAACGAGTGACGCGAGAGGTGTTCGGCACGGTCGAGTGCAGTTGGGCGGCCGAGAACTGGTAAGCCTCGCCGACGCCGCAAACCAATCTCAGTTGTGGATCGAGTTCTACCGGTTCTTCCGCATGCGGCTGCACTCGCGTGTCGGTCTTTACATGTTGCGCGGCGTTGCGGCGACTCTCGACGTTCCACTTGTGATAGTTGTAGGCGTGCGAACCGTTCTTGATCGCACGATCGAAATAGAGGGGATGTAGCGCCATACAGTTGTCCGCATTCAGCTCATAGGCAGGCATCCACCAGTTGATCTGGCAGAGTGGAGCGGAGTACCACGTGTCACGATGCGGATGAAACGCATATGCGATGCCAGACTTCAGATAGTCGCCGGGAAAAGCTGTTCGCAAGCGCGGAACGTCGAAGAACGTCTTGTCGAGATCGCAGCCTGCCTCGCGGAGCATTCCCTGTATGTATTGTTTGGAGAGCGGATGATGGATGAATTTCGGCTTCAGTTCACCTAAGATTCTGGCGCATTCTTCGGGCGAGACGTGTTCGTGTATGGACAGAGGGTCGTGAGGCTGGAAAGCAGCCTCCACCATCTTCTGCGCCAGACGGCAGAGTTTCAGTGCGTTCTCCGAAGTCGCGTGCACGAAGATCGAACCGCGATACAGCTCATCCCTTCGCGCGTTGTCGTGCAATCTTGAATTGACAAAGATGTTCATCGTCACCTCTCTGGACGCGGCTTCAATAAATCGCGACCTTAGGGATCGGCACCACAAACTGTCCGCCCCATTCGCGAATGAACTTGAGCTGCTTCATAATCTCGTCCTTCAGGTTCCATGGCAAAATCACGACATAATCCGGTCTGGTCTCCTGAATGTGATCCGGGTGGAAAATCGGAATACGTGTGCCCGGCAGATATCTTCCCTGTTTGTAAGCGCTGCGATCGACGGTGTATTCGATCAGATCTTTGCCGATGCCGCAGTAATGAAGGAGAGTCGCGCTTTTGCCCGGAGCGCCGTAGCCCGCGACTGTTTTGCCCTGCCGTGCAGCGTTCAGCAGGAATTCGACAAGCGCGAGCTTCGTCTCCTTCACTTGCCGCGCGAATCCTCGGTACCCTTCTGTCTTGTCGAGCTTGGCCGCAACTTCGTCCAGGATGACTTTTTGAACACGCTGTCCAGTCGCGTGCTTCCGGCTCGTAGCCCGGCACGCATAAACACGCAGCGATCCCCCGTGCGATTTGAGTTCGTCGACGTCAAAAACACGCAGGCCATGCCGTTCCAAAATCCTGATGACACTGATGAGCGAAAAATAAGAAAAGTGCTCGTGATAGATCGTGTCGAACTCGTTCAGGTCAATGAGCCGCAGAAGGTGCGGAAACTCGAGAGTCAGCACGCCATCCGGCTTCAGCAAGATGCCTAGGCCTTCGACAAAATCGTTCAGGTCGGGAACCTGGGCCAGCACGTTATTTCCCGCGACCAGATCGGCACATCGCCCTTCGACGGCGAGCTCTTTTGCCAGCCCCGTTCCAAAGAAACGCACGAGAGAGGGAACGCCTTTTTCGATGGCAGCTTTAGCGACATTGGCGGCAGGCTCGATGCCCAGTACCGGAATGCCCATGCGAACGAAATATTGCAGGAGATAACCGTCGTTGCTCGCGACTTCGGCGACAAAACTCGCTTTGCCGAGCCCGAATCGCGCAGCCATATCGTTGCAGTATTTCTCGCAGTGTTTCAGCCACGAATCCGAATAAGACGCGAAGTAAGCGTAATCGCTGAAAATATTCTCCGCGCTTTCGTATTCTTCGAGCTGTACCAGCCAACATTTCTCGCACACGTAAACATGGAGAGGATAGTAGGTCTCACCATGGTTCAGGTCAGCGGAAGAAGGATAAGTTTCGCAAAGAGGCGACATCCCCAGATCGATAAAAGTTCTCTCGAGCACCGCCCCACAAAAACGGCAGATACTGACTGCCGTCTGCTTCTCTATTTCCTTTGAAACGCTGGTTGTTGTCATGACAGATGTTCGGGACTATAGCTTCACAGCGGATGCGGCATTCTCCCTGACCCACTGCAAATTACTATCGAGGGTTCCAGCCTGCTGCAAGCGGCGAATTTCGCGAATGCGGATGTAGCGGCCCTGCTCTACCTCGGCCGCAGTAAGCCCGATCGACCGATAGGCGTCGTAGAGTTCCTTCGCTCCCCTGCGCGCAGTCCATTGCGCCTTGAACCCCGGAACAACGCGGTTGATCTTGTCGAAACTGACGCGGTAACAACGGAGATCCGGACCCCCGCCAGGAGCATATTCAATGCTGCATCCGGGCACGGTTTCGGCTACGATGTCGGCGAGTTCGCGAACGCGGAAGTTCTCGTCGTTGCGGCCAACATTGAATGTCTGGTTGTGCACAGCTTCCTGGGGCGCGTCCAGGACAGCGATTACCGCGGCAATAATGTCGCGGATGTGAACGATCGGTCGCCATGGGGTGCCGTCGCTCTTGATCGAGATGCGACCGGTAGTGAGCGCCGCTGCCACGAAGTCGTTCAGCACGATATCCAGACGCAACCGCGAAGAAACTCCGTAGGCGGTAGCATTGCGCATGTAGGTTGGACAGAACTTGTCGTCTGCCAGCCGGCTGATGTCTCGTTCAACGAGAACTTTGGACTCTCCATAGGGCGTCACAGGATTAAGTTCGGAAGTCTCGTCGAGAAAATCGTCGCCTGCGGCTCCGTAGGTGCTGCAAGAAGAGGAGAAAACAAAACGCCGGACGCCCGCCTCTTTTGCGGCTCTAGCCAGACTCACGGAGGCATGGTGATTTATGTCGTAGGTGAGTTGCGGGTTTAGATTGCCGACAGGATCGTTGGAAAGCGCAGCAAAATGGACGACCGCATCAAAGCCACCGAGATCAGAGGGCTTAATGCTTCGCATATCTTTGCGGAGTCCGCTGATAGCGGACGGGCCGTCGCCAAAATCGCAATTGGCATAGAGATCCGTATCCAGACCAACGACGTCGTGGCCGGCGGCGCGCAGAACCGGTGCCGCAACCGCACCAATGTAGCCTTTGTGGCCGGTAAGTAATATTTTCATATTAGTCTTATGTATCCCAAATGTTGCATATACAACATAAATGTCACGCGAGGCTCTAAGTCATAGTAGGCTGTTACAACAACTGCTACCATGGTCTAATGCAGACGCTCGTGACTTCGAAACAATTGCACTCGTACAGAGCTACCGCCTTGTTGTGGCTTCGGCTAACAAACCATTCTCATGTAGGAGATCAGCCGCCGCTAGGATGGTCGCAAATGGAATCCCGGAGCGCTCGGTAATATCCAACAGTGAGTGGTTGCCATCGGAAAAATTCAGGACCCAAAGTTGGGCGTCGATCGCCTCGTCAATTGTGTGACCACCTGTGACGCGATAAAGGTTTCTCTTACCGAGCTGTGGCTCACAGAAAGGGTTCTGGTTCAGATACGACCGGTTGTTCTCCAGTACATCAAGAATTGAAGCGCACACGCGCAACGATCGAGCTAATTGCCTTGGATGAATGAAGTCGAGGTTGTCAGCCGAAGTGTGATACTCAGGAAAAGTGCCCCAGACGCTCCGCATCAAGCAACCGACTGGAAGGTTAAAGCCAGGGGAACAGAATTGCCGCTCGTCGTAACCGTAAGGCGAAAACTCCAGAACTTCCGATGGCTCACCGCAATGCCGGAGAACCTGGTCAACTGCCAGGTCGACCTCGGCATTTCCGCGCCTGCTTTTCTTATAGTGGAAGCCACCCGCGTCGCCTATGCAGGTTAGTACGAGTCCGTGCTTAATGCGTTTGACAGTTTCGCGGTTTCGGGCGAGCCATGTGATCGCGCCTATCGTGCCCGGGATAAAGAGAAAGCGGTACGAGTAGCGGAGGTCTTTTCCCTTCAACAGCCGCGCCAGTGCCGTCGCGACGGTTATGCCGGAGAGATTGTCGTTCGCCAGCGACGGATGGCATGCGTGAACGGAGATTAGTACCTCATCGCTCGATTGACCCGGCACATAACACTCTCCATAAGTCAAGGAGCCTTCTTCCAACGTAGTATCGATACTCACCTCGTACCCGGTATCGATGAGCGCCAGCATTTGATTATGGGTAAGGCAGAACCCCCATTGCGGCTTGTAGTACGACGTCCGGTAAGGAATCCAATCCGGATGATCCGGCAGTGTGAAAATGTGTTCTCTCAGTTCGCTCAGCGGAAACGTCCCCTGGACGGGCGTGCTGTAGTTCAAAAGGTGGAGGCTGCTTCGCTGAAAATCGACAAGGCGCCGGCCGTTCGCATCCCGGATATAGGCGTGCCGCACATTCCACTCCTTTGGGACAGTCCAATCGAATACCGCGGTTCCAGTAGGGACTTCTGTAATCTGGAGCAAGACTCTCTCGCCAATCATCTTCAAGGTACGGCGGATGCCCTCTCCCGTAATGCTGCGGCAGATCGGATAAAGTTCAGCGGCGAACCGGTGCAACTCGCGGCCAATCTCTTCGAGCGACTCTTCGTCAAAGTGCTGCTGCAGTTTGGTCATTCCGGCTTGAAGTCTGCGTAGTTTCTGTCGCGCTGAGAAATCACTTCCACTTTTCCAGGCCAAACAATTCGGAATGCCGGATCATCCCATCGCACTCCCCGCGAGGATTCAGGATGGTAAAACTCGGAAATCTGGTACAGAACCTCGCTCTCATCGGTCAGCGTCAGGAAGCCGTGAGCGCATCCCTCAGGAATATAGAGCGATTGCCGGTTCTCGGCGCTCAACGTCACCCCGAACCATTGCCGAAATGTGGACGATTGCTCGCGCAGATCGAGTGCCACATCGTAAATTGCTCCGGCCGTGCAGCGTACGAGTTTCGTCTCGGCAAAGGGTGTCGCCTGATAATGCATCCCACGAAGTGTTCCCTTCCGCGTGTTGCGCGAGATGCTGCACTGCACCAGGTTTCCATTCAATCCCTGATTTTGAAACTCTTGCTTGCACCAGCTGCGAGCGAAACCACCACGCTCGTCCGTGTTAAGTTGCATTTCAACCTCAACAACTCCAGATAGCTTAGTGGGGTGGAAGAGCATATTCTATAAATTGGGTTTCTCCCGCAACTGGTGCTAGTACCCAATATGTTCAGCAGCGGTAATGGTGCTAATATAGATTTCGGATTCACTATAGGTCGAGCACTTCGGCCGATGGCCTTCTTAGCATAAGGCGTCACTCCGCTTTTCCCCCGAAACATTCTTCGCCGGCTGAACCCATACTTTGCGAGAAACCGTTGCCGCAAAGTGTTTCGAGAGTCGTCGTGATGTGAACCGTGCTCCGAACGCGAATCGCGCGAGAGGCCCGAAGGAGTTCGCAGCCGCAGTACCGACAAAATACAGGCCTGGCAGGCTCGACTCGAAATTAGAAGACAACACGGGCGCTTTATCAAGCGTTTTGATCGCAATACGTGTGTTTGCGCTTAAGAATGGGAGTTTTTCTAGATCGACCTTATAACCGGTCGCTGCAATGACGTGATCAGCAAGCATCGTCCGAATGCTGCCCGAGAGGTCCTCGAGCTCGAGAGCAACTTTAGTGCCCCGAAGCGTTGCCTGAGTAATTTCTGTTCCCAAGTTGAACGGCACTTTGCCCACTACCTCATCTTTAACAAACCAACCAGGAGCGGGACCGAGCGTATTCCGGACTGCATCAAGTCGAAAGTATTCCGGCATTCTATGAAACACGAGTGGAGCGTTTGCGTAGAAGAATAGCTTCCAGCCCGGCCCAAGGCCGGTGGTCGGGGCAAATAGGCGATCACGCAGAGGCCTGGGAAAGGGAGCACGATCGTGAAAGCGAATCGAGCTCTTGCGTGCGACCAACCGAACGTTAGCGCCATGCTGGTGGAGCAAGCCCGCCAGATCCACCGCCGACGCTCCAGCCCCGATCACTGCTACATCAAGCCCACGAAACCGATCGACATCCCTATGCTGCGAGCTGTGAGTTATCAACTCAGTTTGCAACCCGCAGAGCATAGGTGGCATGTATCGAAAATAAGTCAAGCCTACAGCAACCACAACTCTCTGAGCGACGACGACCTCGCCGCCAGTTAGCCGCAAATCAAAACCCGAGTGGCATGGCTGCAATGAAACTACTTCCTTTTCCTCAAGTTGAGGCACATACCTCTTTTGAAACTCGAGACCATAAGATGAGAACGTATCCAAAGGAACCGGGAGACCTTGATCGGCATATGCAAGACCAGTTTGCTCACAGAATCTAGAGAGGGTGAACTCCGAATTTGGATCATAAAGAGAAGAAGCAAAACCCTCCGACTTGAGACGCATTCCTTTCGGCATTTCTCTTAACCAAGTGCGCATCGGGCTACCGAAAATCCGAAAATCCATCCCGAGCGGCCCGAGATGTGCAGCAAGTGACAACCCATAGGGTCCCGCACCTATAATAACCAAATCATGCCTTTTCAATTCCGGTCTCCTGTTGAAGCACTGTTTCCGTGCTTTGAGCGTCTGCTCACATTGATCTAACATCAATATCTTCATCGCTGGCATCTTGACAAATCTTATGATGTCCGTGCACGAAGGCATCCCTCGTTTGAAGATAATTGATTAGGCGATACAGAACACTCCGCTCCGGTGTCGGAGACAGAAGTTCTTTGACCAAACGTGGCTCGCCAACGGGTATGTCTAGAAAACTTTCGCTGAATAGCTCACTTGGCGATGTCCACGCCTGAGGGAAGTAAGCAATCATTGGGTTATTAGTGATCGGAGCTCCATCTTCGTGCTGTTGCCCAGTCACCTGCGTCATCAGTGCAGCCACCAAATCGCGCCCCTTTCCGAGACACAAGTGGCTAAGAGGAGTAACACGTGGGTTGATCTCGATTAAATAGACATCGTTGGTCCCATTTTCAATCATAAAATCAAGCCCAAAAAATCCACTCATGTCAAGCCGCTGCGCGATCCGTTTCGCACAGATCATCATCTCCGAATTGTTAACGACGCGAACGACACGCGCCGGACCAATCACCCCGTCCATACTAAGAACTTCGACGGCTGTTCCGGCTAACACCTTTCCTTTCCAACACACCACCGCACAGTTGGCCGGACGCCCGCCAATGTGAGATTGAATCACCACAGCTGGTCTGGAACCCCGCCACCACGGGCGAATCCAAAAAGGATCCTTGTTCACGCAAAGGCGCTTGACAGCCTTCCTAAAACCAATGGTACGCCTAATCTCAACATAGAACTTCTTCGCCTCCTCCAAATTGCAGACAATCCTAACCCCACGTCCACCCCAAGTTCCATCAGACTTTAATACACCAGGATACTGTCCGTTGGCAGACCACTCTTCGATATCCTTTTCGCCGTTGACCAGAGCTGTCTGTGGAACCCTGAGGCCCGCTTCCTTGGCAACTTGAAGAAAGTTATAACGCGACGACACGATGGGGAAACTTTCTGCCGCGCCAAGCGACTTCGTGATCACTTTTCGCACATATCCGGAAGCATCCAACTTGTCTGCGCAGCGACATAGGTCATGAAGGTCTTGGACCCCACGGTCACAGCAAGGAATCACCAGCTCCGGTCGTTCCCTTTGAATAGCATTTTGCAGCGACCTTAGTGGTTCTATACCACTATATTTGTATATTCGCCGAATGACATCCGTGGTCGCGACAGGATGATGACTACTCACAACGGCGGCTACGTCGCATCCGCTCGACGCGAGGCGCAGTGCCAGCCGAGCAGTATAAGGGCGCCGATCTGTGTCTGTAAGCAGAATTATTGGTTTGACCATCAGACATCTCTGAACTGGTTATTTGCTATACAAGCACTCGACCCATAACGTGGCGATCAGTCGCAAATCAACCCCCTCGCGTCGGTTGGTCGTGACAGCAACTAATAAAGCTACGCTCATTTCGCTTGATTTATGATTCGCAAAGTCACTGGCTCCATCCAGAACAACATTTTATCTATCCAGCGCTTTGCACATGCTTTTGTTCTCTGTAAGGTACCGGATATCCTTTGGGCCATTCGCCATCCGAATAAACGTTTAATCCACGAGTACTTCCACGATAGATTGGGGACGACAAGATATCCACCCATTGCTTCCGCCATCTCTTGTGCTTCCTTAAAAATGTCGGCTCTATCCGGATAAAAATAAATCGTCCGACCTTGCAAGTATGCCACACTGGCTGCACGACTTCTGGGGCTGTTCTCTAGGCTGCGTAAGTATTTTATGTGCAGCTTCATTGATTTCCATAATGCGTCTATTTTCCGAGCGGAACGGTCAACGTATCCAAGGCTATCTCCTCCTAACGCGCGGTAGTATACTGTAGCTTCGGGCACGAACCGTATTTCTTTGGCATTAAGTAAAACGCGACAGAAGTACTCCCCATCATCGTCCGATACCATTTCGGTATTCCAAGGACCAGCAGCCTCCGTTAATTCTCGACTTACTAGCCAGGTGGCTGTCTGCATAAATAGATTCTGTCCCATTTTGCGGATCAGCCACTCATTTGGTGTGAGATCGCTCCAAAGAGAGGAGGGTTTGAAAATCGCATGATTCCGTCGATACATAAACTTGCCGAATGCACACGAAGCTAGTACTCGTCTGGAACTAAGCCGTAACAGGAGCTTCATCTGAAGCTCAATTTTATTGGGTGAGAGTAAGTCATCTGCATCCAACCATTGGATGTAAGCACCTCGGCTCAAAGAGAAGGCTGCATTGCGAGCAGCGGCCGCGCCCCTATTCGGATTAGCGACAATTCGCACTGCGGGGGTTGTAAATTGCCGCGCGATAACAGCTGTTTTATCAGTGGATCCGTCATCCACAACTATAATTTCCTTGTTTGGCCAGGTTTGCTCTAGAGCGGAGGCTAGGGTGGCAGCAATCCATCTCTCCGCGTTGAATGCGGGTATCAAAATCGATACTAGAGGGTGAAAAGTCATTGGCAGAACTAATTTTATTTCGGGGGGCGCGGGACTTAAGGGAGTATTCTCAGTCTGGCAAGGTTATAGGCGCAGGACGACAATTCATTATCGCCGATCGATTCGTCGGGGATGGGATTGTATTATGACAATTAGCCGATTTGCAATTGAAGTATGAAGACTCAATCAGTTAACAATAGCTTGCAAACCCTGAGGCGGCAATGGTCCCTGCCCCCCAGATAGTGAATAGCAAAGGCTCGCATCATACGTGAGAGCTGGACCGCTCCCGTCATACGGCCCGCTCATGACGTTAAAATAACAATTCATGGCCGGAGTGACATTTGCATGTCCGCCAATGACTGACTGACAACTTGCGCCCCCGCCGCCGTTTCCAACCTGGCAGATTCCTCCGGAGTACGTCCCCGATGTGAAAAAACCAGCGTTACCGGCGGTCACGTCCGGTCCAATCGGAGGATACGGCATTGTTCCCCACCATGTTGGAGTTGACTCATAGTAGAACGAAGGGGGTAGGGTTGTATTTGAGGGTACAGGGTTACCATTGATGTAGGGCAATCCCGCAGTTGGAATTTCAGAAACTCCCCCACATACTGTCGACCAACCTGGATCAGTGGAATTTCCACACCAACGTACGGCACCTGTTACCACGTCATAGTTCCCCCAACGTAGGATTGAGGCTGCCACTTGTGGGTCGTTGGACATGCCGGGATAGCTTCCAAGACTTCCATTCGCCCAGCCCAGAATGTAGATACTGGTATTGACTTTGGCTAGGCTATCACCTGCTTCAGTCGTGTAATGGTTGTGATAACTGGGAGTTCCGAGCACGTTACCCAAGACGTTCGCTCCGCGACAGTATGCATCAAGATCGACCGCAACGGTCTGCTGCGTTGGATGGGTAGCACTTCCTGCGGCGGTATTCCAGTCAAGGCCATTCAGCCAATTGCGAAAGAGAGTATTGATGCCACCCGAACCATGATCTGCATCGCAGCCTATTGAAGGAAAAACATTTCCTTCCCAAAGTTGGAAGACATTGTCAGCATCGTGGTTGTGATACGGTAACTGTAAATATGTATAAGATTCCCCGTAATAATCGTCAATTGCAAAGTTATAACCTACGACGGTGCCACTTGCTCCCCCTCCGACAAGTGGCGAGCTGATTTGCTGGAAAATATTATTCTCGAAGAGTTGATCGGAACCAGCGGGTTCTCCATATTCGATGCCATAGCTTTGATTGCTCGCGTGTTGAGTAGAGTAAAAATAACTGTCCCGAATCTCTACACGAGGAGAAAGAAAAACGGTCGCGTGGGAGCGGAGGCTGTTCATGGAACGAACATTTTCCAGCCAGCAATTCGGACAATTGTAAAAACTGAAATTCCCCTGCGATCCTGCGCTATTGTCGTCGATCGAAAGATCTTCGACACCCTTGTAACCTACGACATTGTGACCTGGGAACCAGACGCCGAACACCGGTTGCGACCTATTCCAATCATTGTCGTAGAGACCAGGGGTTATTGTTAGTGCAAATGGGCCACTACCAGTACAAATTGAACTACAGCCCCCAGTTACCTGCACCCATTGTTGATGATCAGCCTCAAAACCTCCTGAGAATCGCCCATTACCCGTAGCGCCGTTCTGGGAGCACGCAAATGACGAGCCGACCGCCTGACTGCAAATCAAGTATCCGCCTGTATCGGAAGTAGAGTTGCCTTGATCAATGACAATGTAATCGCCGTTCAGGATGCCCGCGGAGCCCACGTTCGTCAGAGTGATAGCGGTCGCACCCAAGGAGAAGCCATTCGTCCAATTTGCACAATTACTCGAGCCAGACAAGCCACAAGGGGGCATGGTGTTATTGCCACCTGGAAAAATACTGCTGTCACCAATGCAGATGTTCGCGCTACGCCCATTCCCACACGCGAAACCAATGGAGCTGGGAACCAGGAACGTTGCATTCGCCCCAGCACCACGAAGAGCGACGTTTGCATTGACTTTGTTGCCGCAGACCGACCCTAAGCAGATTCCCGTATTTCCAAGGTTGTTATACGTTCCGGCTGGCAGATACACGTAAGTATTCGACGGTGCAGAAGCAAGGGCTGCATTGATTTGTGAAGCAGTGGACGCGCTTCCTGCCGACACAATGCCATTGCACGCCGCAGTATTGCACTGAGTGTAGATTGGGGAGGGGATGCCTCCCTTAACGCCAACATTAGCCCGTTGCCAATTTTCAGCCCGGCTGGGATCAACGATTCCTGCCCAATTTTGAGCAGTCATTCCACGAAAGCTAGTCAAGAGTGTCGCAAACAGCAATATGATTCCGCGCTTGTGCTTCATTAGTTCTATGTCTCCGGGGGAAATTACATTCTCCACCGAGTTTAGAAAGGCACAAGTCAAGGTGTCTAGGCACAGAAGTGCATCCCATTTCGGACAACAGTCATCTTCTATAGACTTCAGGACAATGACCCTTTGCCGTTTGTATTGCCAGAGTACCGGAATCCCTGTAGTTTGTTAGGTTTTCAATCACAAACCATGATCCGAGACGGCTGTGTCGGGAGGACTAACGAAGTCTCGAGAAGGCCTTCTTTCGAAAAGTAGGTCCCCAAGGAGATTCCGGGACCAGACAAGGGGCCCGAACCCTCGGTGGAAAGCTACAACCATGACGATGTAGATTACCGAAAATGAAGTCGCGACAGCCACGATACGCGCTAGAGCAGAAATCAAACCGTTTGAATTGCTTGGGAACAGTCGAGAGAAGATCAGATACGAACTGATTCCTGCTGTGAATGCGGCCGCGGCGTACTTCCACGCAACACCCACAATTGCCTGAACGCGCAGGTCGATAGGCTTGCCAGCATAAGCAAATGCCGGAATAGTGAGCACCCAAAAGGATACCGTCCATGCCATGGCGACACCTGCCGGCCCCCAAGCTAAGCCAACCACGAAAGAAAGACTCGTAAACACAAACTCAACAAGGGTCCAGCGAAACCAACGATCTGCACGCCCGATCGAAAGGTGGACCCAACCGCTTGCATAATATAGGAACATAATTCCTATTCCGGGTCCAAAAAATGTAAAAATGCTTCCCGCAGTATCCCAACGTGAGCCTAACAGCACTCTGATGACGTCCTTTCCAATCAACGTCAGTATCGCCCCCAATCCCATGCCGACAAATGACAAGATCGCCACCGCCCTTAGAAACAAGCGTTGAAACTCGAGTCGGTCACGTTTTACTTTGCTCAACGCCGAAACAGCGACGTTTGCCAAAGGTGCCACAAACTGACCGGCTGATAAGGCAAACAAGTCATACGCTTTCTTGTAGAATCCCAGTGCCTGTGCATTAAAACGCCATCCCACAAGAAGGTTATCAATGTTGCGAGCGGCGTAATTCGTGGTAAACCGCCCATAGACATTTACTGCAAATCTGATCAAGTTCGCGGTTCCCGGCGCCCGTCGCGGGAAACTGGGAAGCCACCGACATAAAAGCCATGCACCGATCGTCTGTATCAGCGGCGAGGTTATAGCCCCTGCAACGAGCGCCCAGTAACCCCAACCCGCATGGCCCACAATAATCGCCACCAACATCGCAACAGCGCCTGATACGATATCGTTTAGTGAGGTTAGTGAAAAGCGCATCGCTCTCTTTAATAGTGCGACGTGGAGAACAGAAAGGCTCGTAAGGAAAATCGTTGGAGCCACACCAATAGCCACCGGGACAACCAAGGCATTGCGGAAAAAATACGCCATGATGGGTCCGGCCAAGGCGAACGTGATCGACAGAAACAGACCTATACTGGTATTGATCCAAAACAGGTTACTCGCTAAGAACCGATCGATATGTTCGCATTGCAGAATAGCCTCCGTGAATCCATTCAATCCAACATTGGCGAGGAGGAGGCTGAAGGTAGTTACCATTGCCACCAGACCAAAATCGGCAGGAGCAAGAATTCGGGCGAGTACAACCGTCCCTACCAACTGAATTACGAGGCTGGAAGTTGACGAAATTAGAGTGGCTCCCGCGCCGCGTACCGCGAGCTTACGCATTTCACCCTCAACCGGCTGAAATGCGCCCGCCGCATCAAAAGGCTTCAATGGCTCCCTTTCCGCATGTGAAAAAAGAGAATTCTCCTAAAACATGCCGTCGACCCATAACTGAGCCACGCGTATTTCGGGTCGCTGGGAGACGCGACGTTTGAGGAACAGGCTCTTCCGGGACCGCCATGGTGACCATGAAGAACATAATCCAGATCGGGTTACACATTCTCGTGGCTGACTCTGTGCAGTTGTATACCAATGCAACAACAAAGAGTGCCAGCTTCAGCGAAACGAGGTCAGGATCAACCCGGAAAGCTCTGACGAGGTTTAGGTATCCTGCGATTACCACAATGGAGAATAAGAATTCACCGATCCATCCTAATGTCAGGAAAAGCTCAAGATATCCATTGTGAGCTTCATTCAGATGGAAATAATATAGATTCCATAATGCCGCAAGTCGCTTGCCCATCCAGAAACTCTCGAATCCGCTTCCAATCCAGGGGTTGCCTGACACGCCAAGCACCTGTTCCCAGATTTCAGTCCGACCAGTGAGCGAGGAGTCTCTTCCGACCGTTGTCAACAGACTCGGAGCTAAAAAAAGACTAAAAAGTGCTAGAGATATTGAGGCGAATATCAGACAGTGCACCACTGCAGGTTTTGTTGCAAAACGCAGGCTTGTCAACGCTAACAACCCTATCGCGATGAGGAAGCAGGATGTTGAGGTTGCTGAATTTGCTGTCCAAAGCAGCCAACCCGTCATTAGGAGAAGCACGCCGTGAGCAATGAATTCCCTCCTTCTCCAACGCCACCTCACCTGACGGATCCTGAGAAAAAAGTACCACACGCATCCAAGCCCTATGACTAGTGTCATCATCCCGAGTGAATTCTTGTTGTCCGCAACTCCGACATATTCTGTCATCCCCATTGGGCTGTATGCGCGCCCTAATTCGCCGTAGTATTTTATAAATAGGATCGAAACAGGAATAAGCACAAAGCCAAGCCGCAAGAATAGACGCTTTAACGCTATGGCAGCATTCGACTCCGTGAGAATGATAACGACCATGATAATGTCCCCCATAGCCTTAACCCACCGCGTTAACGTCACGCCCGGGAAGTCCGACCAAAAGGCACTGACGGCACAGTAAGAAAAGAAAACGAGGACCGGGACATTGGCTCGCAAAAGCCGCATCACCCGCTGTTTCTTCTTCACAAGTGCGCTGACACCGAAAAACATCAGCGCAGCGAACACAGCAGCATCAAGGGGGCTGCCTTCAAGTGCTTGATCGAGAGTCCTTCTCGTCGGTGTCCCGAATCCAAATGCTGCTAGCCATTGAGATACAGCTCGAGAAGAATTAATTCCGAGCCATACTATTGGTAGCCAAAGGGCGCGAGAAGTCCGCTCTTTCCTTTCTCGAGAGAGATGGAAAAGGCCCGCGATACCGAGAATGCAAACAATGGTGGCAACTTTTGAGTTCATTACTAATCAATAAACAGTCTATGGACTAGCTCCAGTGTGAGCAAAGTATGAATCTCAGTAGTATAGTTACGCATGCCCTTGAGATGACTACGAATCAGTTGTTCAACCTGCTTTCGTTCGAGATAAGGTCGGGCAAGAGCACGCGAATCGAGCAGCATTGCTTGGATATAGTCGGCAAGCTGATCACGATACCATATTCGAAAGTGACAAAATTTGTGTCGACCAAGGAAGAGTCGTTCGAGATGAAGAGGCGATAAAAGGTGATCGACTTGCGCTGCCCACTGCGGCATACCATAGTCGTAAGCATATTCCGCCTTGAACGTAAATTCTAAGTACTGGCGAACCACGTGTGCATATACTCCAGTACGAGTTCCACCGAGACCGCGGTCTGTTGGTATTTCTTGTAGCTTACTATTTCCCTCTCCAATTAGCCGAAGACAGATGTCGCTGTTTGCCATATCTTTCTTCGCAATTACGGCTTTTGGTGCACGAAATACCGTGCGCACAAGATCGTTATCGAGATATGGAGTCCTCACCGCAAGTTGAGTTTGTTCTAGAGCCAGTAACCCATAATGATGCCAAGGCGCTTGTTTGAAAACGGCAAAGGATACCGGATGCCCTTGCACGACCGCACGATAGGTATTTGTGGCTTGACCGATATAAGACATAAAATCGGGCGCGAACAATCCCTGCGCCGGGTATATGGGTTTAAATGCCGGCGACCACCGCAGCACTTCACTTCCGTAGTTTCCGGTCATTCTCGCGGGGGCAACGAGTCGAGCTCGTTCGTTGGCGTATAGATCTGCGCTTCTATTAACATAGACACAGCCATCAGTCAGATACACCGCTCGCTCAGCGTATTGTGGAAAGCGAGCAAGATAATCGTCTCCAATTGGTATAACTTGATGGGTTTGATTGCATTCATCGGCTACCCGACGTGACAAGACCACGTCACGACAATCGTGATACATTCCGCCAAATGTGTAGCATGGCAATGAATTTCTTTGTGTGCGGTGCCATGCCATAATCATTCGAGTGTCTAGGCCGCCAGTCAACGAAACTCCAATACGCTCCTGGCCGTTGAAGTACCTAGGGAGATTTCCGACGAAAGCGTTCCGCAATTCCTCGTAGTAACGCTCGGAACCTAACTCGCTTTGTCCTTCCCATTCACTTGGCTGGAAATAGGAAGACCTGCTAGCAATGGAGCCATTCTGAAATGTCCAAGCCGACGCTGGTGGCAAAACCTGCAGACCCCGAAACAGCGACCGGTTTTCAAGCACACAACCGCACCCGACCAATTCCCCCAAGCTCTGGAGATCTAGTGAGCGGAGTTGTGGGCACACGGCAAGAATTGCTTTAGCCTCAGCCGCAAAATAGAATATTTCCTCAGACTGATAGTAATAAAGTCGATGCATCCCGTATCGGTCGTTAAATAGAGTTGCTGTTCCGGTTATCTTATTCGCAAACAATCCATGAAATCTCCCATTTAGGCCGGCGGGAAAGGATGGATCCTCTTCAGTTATGTGCACGAGATATGACGCTGGCTGCCCGCCCAGATCATGGCCTCGTTCCTTCAGTCGTTGAATGCTGTTTGGCTGCGGATATTCTTCGCCTGAAAAAACAAGTACTCTTCTTCTCGACTCGTCGAAGAGCGGCATCCCTTCCGCAAAACAACCTCTGCGGGCCACCCATCCAACATAAATCCCCAGCGGTTCATCGACCCAAGTACCACTCTCATAGAACGATTCATGTTGGATGGCAGAGATCATGCGGCGCAATTCTTGCTCCGCCCGAAGGGACGGCATCCGAGTGATTAGACCTACGATCCCAGGCATATCAGATTGAGTTGGAACTTGTTAAATTGGAATTAGCAGACTAGTTTTCAGATTCTGAGGCAGATGACACGCGATACGAGTTGGAGCCGGCGGGAGGATTTGAACGCTCCATCTGCCGATTACGGTTCGGCCGCTCTGGCGTTGAGCTACACCGGCTTGTCAATTTCATTAGATCATACCATTTCTTCCGTGCGTTCACTCCCCACGTGATCACAGCATGTGGCAGTATTCCCATAAGACCACGATGCAATTTCAGTTTGATGACAATCTCTCCCCAGAATGTCAAGGGTATGTAAAATCGGGGCGTAAGCATTTCTTGGAAGCCATTTCGGACCTTAAATTCTCTTAATGGGTTGTTACGTTTATTGCCGTAATTGAATAAGCCATAGGTGACGTGGGTAATTCCCCGTGCCTCGCAAATTTCGATAGCTTTAGCGATTAACGCATTTGCTGGCCTCTTGTCTGAGTGACTTGCCTTCGGGGTCAAATTAAGAATTGACGCAATCTTTCCCCTGTACACAATCTTCAAAAAGCCAATCATCTCGCTGCCGAAATAAGCGACGATGAAATCACAGCGGTCCATAAACGATGAGTAGTCCTTCCTCACCTGTTCGAAGCTCCGCCTGTAGTAAATATTCATTTCCCCTTGCCTAACGGGAGAATCATTGTTTATATCACTGATGCCTCGGATCAACTCCTCATCAAACTGGTGAACATCAACCTTCACACCACGCCTTTGAGATCTTCGAACGTTCTTCCGTGTCTCCTGCGGAAGACGCTCCCACCAATCCTTGAAATCTACGAGCCGAATGGTAGCTACACTGTCCCACTCCCTGGAATACGTGTACTTAGGAATTACCGTGGGCAACTTTTGGGCGAATGTAAAGACGTCTGCTCGGCGTCCGCCCACGCCCTGACACCTGAGCGTTTGCAAATAGAGTTCTGGGTCCTGCAGTTCGCTCTCAAGCCACGCTTCATCATGGACAATTGCAAACTTGATCCACTTCCCTTTTATGATGATTTTCGTGCCTTGGATATCAAGAGCCGGGACTTCTAACCATGTTCCCTTTGTGCAGACTTCGATTCTGTCGTCTCTCATTGTTTTGTTTTCTTGAAGCCCACGATTAAGATCATCTATTCGATTACGTAGGGTTCGCTCACAGGATTCAACCCTAGAACGGCTAAGAGTCTACCCAAGTGATCGCATAGTCTGACTAACAAATCCATGAACCTGTGCTGACCTAAAAGCAACGCAAACGGAAGCGCAATCGTGTAGATAGGAACAGCGATGGTTGACTTCGCTATTTCGCGCGCTCCAAAGTTGGGATCAAACAAAGATACGGCCCCACGCAGGAGTGCTCTTCTGATCAGTATGGAACGCTTCCAACGCATCGGCGGAACGATCTCGTATGAGACAGCCTCGCTACACCAGATGAAGACAAAACCCTTATCAATGACGCGCCGAAAAAAATCACGGTCTTCACCGCCTCGAAACTCCGGCCGAAATGGCTTTTCCTCTCTTTCAAATACATATCTCTTAACCAAAACATTTCCGCTCCGCGCATCCCGCCACTTCACAATGGAGCCTGTCCGGAAGACGGGTCTTTCGTAAAAGGACCCGTCGATAATCCATTGTGGCGGTTCTACCTCGAAATGCCTAAGCACTGGACCAAGAACACCGTCGACGTTATATTCTATGCAGGCCTTAAAAAGCTTCAGCAGCCAAGAACCAACCGGCTCCTCGTCATCGTCGATGAATGCGGCAAACTCTCCCGTCGCGTTCTCAAGAACCTTGTTTCGTGCTAACGCAATATTTTGGCGAGGTTCAGAACAGTATTTAATCGGAAAGTGCGAGCGAGCAGCGATGCCTTCTACAACAGTCCGGGCGGACTCAAGAATATCGTTGTCTGCAACTACGATCGAGTGTGTGAATAGACCACCTGTCTCCTGGCTACAAAGCGCATTAAGCAAACGGGCCAAAGGGAGGGGTCGTCTATAGGTGCACACGCACACGCTAATGTGTGGTACCTTGTGATCCATTGTTGTTGATTCCGTCCTTAGCACGTGAGCATGTCAGAGAGTGCCACGGCAAAGAGCGTCAGACGCGCATCTTCGATTCCGCAAACTGCGTGGGTGAGACTCGGCCATCCGAGCGCGGCGTATTTAGCTGTTGAAAAATATCGTCCATTATTTTTGCGGTCAGGATAATTTCTCGATAAGGAATTGGAACTGCAGCTTCATCCTTGATCGACTTGTAAAAAGATTCCGTCAGATATTTCATTCCAGACTTCATGTGAAAATCATTCGCTCCAAACGACCGCACATTTAAACATAGGTTGTGAATATACTGCTTGGCTATAAGTACCGGAGGAACAAATTTTTCCAGATAGCTCTTATACTTTTCTCCTCGCAGCATAATAAGTGTTTCCTGGTCCTGATCTAGGATCATGCCGTTAGCTGAACCATAAATGCGGAACTGACGGATTGCCGGGCGCATCTGCGACGAAAATGTAAAATACGCGGATGTGCATTGTCCTTCAGAGATAATCACCCGCAGCTCGTCCACGATTTCTTTTTCACCCATGCTCCTAAGGAGTGGGCTAACATACCCATGGGCGGTGACACTCGGAAAATCGTCTTTCATAAATTCGGCAATTCGCGCAATTCCATGGCTGATAATGTTGTGTAACCAACGCCCCGGTAGGGCTCGCACCCAGTGATTTTTGTCTCCCAGTAATGCACCCGTGTAACCGGACGAGTCCAATTCATAGCAGTAGTAGCTCTCCATGTGTACAGCTCGGTCGCCCAAGTAACCAGTCCTGACGAGCTCACGCATCCGCCGCGCAGCATGGCAGAATTGCTCATCATGTCCAACCGTAATCTTAAGCCCACGTTCGGTGGCCATCGAAATAAGCGCCCTCGCGTCGTCCTCATTGACGGTAAAGGGTTTTTCGACATAGATATGGCAACCCGACTCCAAACAGATTTTGCCGATTTCGAAATGACTTTGTGGAGGCGTCGTGATGTGAATGACGTCCGGCTTGGCCTGGCGTAGCATCTCACGCACATCGTCGAAACAGCGCTCCACTACTGCCCTTTCGAATAGCTGCCCAGCCATCAGCGGTTCTTGATCGCAAACGCCACAGATCTTACAGCTCTTGATTCTCTGAATCTGAGACACGTGGGCATCTGCGATCTTACCGCAGCCTACGATACCAACCTTAAGCACTTTCCCTCCGCTGACAGCAGCCTTTGAAATAGCGATCCAGGGCCTCTTCCATAGGTACCCTTGGTCTCCAACCAAGCCGCATTTTTATCTTCTCATTGCTATAGCTCGTCTTCTTCCACGCACTGTGCCACTCTTTGCGATTGAACACCGGAGGCAACTGCCCTTCGGACCACCGCGAATAGCTCTCCCACAAATAGCAAAGGAAATAGCTAATTATGTGGGGGATGTAAAACGAGTGAAAGCGCCTAACCTTCTTCTTATACAAGCGCAGGAATTGTCTACTCGTAGGCAGGTCGTCATCGACAATGTTGAATACCTCTCCATTTACTCCCGGCATCATGCCGGCAAGTACCACCGCGTCGGCACAATTATCAACGTACACGAACGGAATTCTATTTTGACCTCCGAGATGAAGAAAGACACCGAAACTATCGATTCCCACCCTTCCGCTGATTTTCGTCTTACCAGGTCCAATCACATAGCCGGGCCGGACAATAACATACGGAACGCCTCTTTGGCGGCTGTATTCCAAGACCATTGCATCCTGCTTCACCTTCGCAAAACAATATGCATCCCCTCGTTGTTCTGGATGAGACTCCATCGGAGACTCTTCATCCAGTTGCCTCCAATGTAGCTTTCGTTGATTGGTGTATACCGCAAACGAACTAACGTTCACGAATCTCTTCAGGCACCCACTCACCAAGGTTGCCTCTAGTAGATTTCGTGTCGTCACGACTGAGTTCATAAAGGCATCAGGAAATGACTTCTCACCAGCGCCCGCGGCTAGGTGATATATCAGGGTCACATTTGCAGTCGCATCGAGGCAATCCGCAAAAGATTGAAGATTACCCTTCAGTATGGCCATGTTCACGTCCGGACTTCGCCGTGCGATTGCCTCTAGAACTGAAGTATTACTCGACGGTCGTACAAAGCAACGCAAGTTTCGGAAACCGAGCTCTATAAGTCGATTCACAACTCTCGACCCAATAAAGCCTCCAGCACCCGTTATTAGAATAGGATCACTGGGGTTCGCGATAAACTCTCTCTTCTGCTCCGGCGCGCCCAGAGCACGCCCCGGGCGTTGGGATAGCGATGCAATAGTCATCTTGTGAACGGAGTACTGGCTGCCGACTTGCTAATTTGCGCGTGTGTACCGCATGTCGCCACCTGCAAGAAATCTAGCTGCGATCGAGTAAACGCTCGCCTTAATTTGATGGAAAGCGTACTTCCACATGCAGCCCTTTACGAATTCGCCACCAAAGCCTTTCTTATACGTCATGATTCCTTCTTGCTTAGATCCCTTGTCGGGATTGACTCTAACACCTTGAAAGTTGAAGCGCCGGACGCCGATCCCCCGAAAGTATCGCATTGCTTCCCAATGAAGAAGTTGCATCGCACCGAAAACCGGTTCCGCCACAGACCCGGCATACCAGTTGTAGGCACTGTGTGCGCTAAAAGGTGAAACCATGCATCCGTGTATAACGCCCGCGTGCTCCGCGACGAAGACTTCCACATTGCTCCCGAGGCTTAAGATAGTCGCCTCGAATTCTTTGAGAGTTTTAAAATGCAACCCCGACCGCTTCAAGGTGTCGGCGATCAAATGATGCGCAACATCCAAATACTCCAGACCATGTCTGATTTCGACGGTCTGCATCGCTCGGCGAATCATTTGCCGATATGTCTTCCGAATCCCTCTCATCAGCAGCTCTTCTGATTGTGTGAGGTCATTGACAAATGTACCGTAGGGACACGTAAGCGCTCCACTTGGGCAAGTTCGAAAGAGTGCTGTATTTCCAGACGGAATAATAAGGTCAGTTCCGACTGAACGAAAGTAGTCGTTAACACCAGATAGAAACAGCTGTTCCTCGCCCTCACTCAGGTCCCCTCTCAGCGGAGTTGTCTCAAGCCGAAATCGAACCATGCGGATGCCGAACTTATGAATCACTGTATATGGCAAAATACAGCGAACACCACAATCGTCATAACCTCCAATCCATCCATAGTCGTCGCCGACTGTTTGAAGAAAACCTCGCGAGGCGTAGATTGGCAAGTCGGTATTCCATAATATCTCAACGGGCTCTGCTCTTAGTATACTCATAGCGACATTGATCTATGATATTTCCTCGTAGCCTAACGATGGGCGATTAGATCGCCAGCGCGAAAGACATTCAAAACGAAACTTGTCAGCCTTCTCATCTGTTCTGCCCTTCTGAATCGGACCACCTCCTTGGAGACCACTCTCTCCATGCGAGTCACCGCCGCCCATCCGAAGCCGACCAAACACAGCATTCCACCTAAGATCACGGGCGAACGTGTCATCTGATAGCCACAACGGAACAATTGCCAGGTGCCACAACAACCGTGGGTATAGTCGGTCTTTCCTCCATTGAATGCATTTTTTAAGACAGTGTGGTTAGCCGTTCCCATCTTTCGGTGATGAAAGCACACTTTCTCCAAGAAGGTCCGCGTCCGCCAACCCCTCATCCGTGCTGTAATCACCGCCACTAGGTCAACCCCACCCGTCTCAATAGGCGTATAGCCACCAATATCTTCAAAGCATTCTTTTCGAAACAATTGACACGCTCCCGATACGTGCTCAATACTGGTAAACCGATAGTCATACTGGTGGCATTCTTCCTGGAAAGGAGTACCGGCTACGCCTAAGTCTCGATACTCAGCAAACTTACTCATTAGGAAGGCAAAATACTCCGCATCGAAGGTTATGTCGGCATCAAGGTTACCGATGACGGAGTAGTTTAAACCTTGCACTCTTGCATAGCCAGTGTTAAAAGCACGCACCTTACCTGCGAAGTGCCGTTCTTTTCGTTCGGGCGTACGCATCAACTCGATCCAAGGATTATCAGGAAGATATTTTTTAATAACCTCGTCCGTGCCATCAGTCGACCCGTCGCTGACAATTACCCACTTAATCGGTCGAACCGTTTGATTTATAACAGCTTCTATGGTGTGACCGATAAAGGTTGCCTCGTTCCGGGCGGGAGTGATGAGAACATATGTCAACCTTTCACACAACGCTCCTGGCGAGTCGTCTGAACTTACATAGCTCAGTGTATTAGTCATTTTCTAGAAGTAGCAACCGAAGAAGGTATAGTAGCTTCTTTGTTCAACATTGATGTTGCTTCTGTTGTCGCTCGCAGCAACCTTGGGTACGAATCTTGAAATGTAGTGATTGGCACACGCGCCGACCGCAAAAACGATAAAAACGCGTCAACAGTGGCAGCGTCATTAAAGTCTTTTGTATGGCCAATAGCGACTAGAGGTCTATAAATCGCCGGTGACTGTCGGTCTTCACGCATTACACGATCGATAATAGAGATCAACTCGTCTAGGGTCATGCGGCAAAAATCAAATTTACGAGGATACTGCAACCTTATAAAATCACACATACGGTTCAGTTTCCATTTAATACTTCGGTTCACCATACCGATGTTACCGCCAAAGCTAATACGTTTTTTCGTCGACATCTTCCAAGGCGTCACCATTTCGGTGAAAATGGGAACTTCAATCCATGCTCCGGTGGGATCAGGTTGGTTAACTTCATCGTTGAACGACCAATAATAGCCATTTTTTGCCGCAGGTCGATAATCTAACTTGTAATTGCGCTGCGCGCCTCCTTTGAATACTGAGGAATCCACCTTTAACCCATGGTCGCTGAGTACAGACGCCACTGTCTTAGTTGGCTGGAACAGCCAGTTGCCGGCCCGAAAGGACAATGGCGTGAAATCAGATTGGTCCAGAACCTTCCGTAAGTACGCTAATGAATGCTCAATGATGTCGGTAATTCGATTTCGCGACAAGGTGCAGAGGTTGTACTCGCTGAAATCCAGTACCCATCGACTCCGCTCGTAACGGGCATTACACCATTGTGGGTGTAGATGAAGGCCAATTTCAAAACCAGCGGCGTGAAGCTCGCGAATCTGCTTTTCAATCAATCCGATATCCGGATCTGAATTGTAAGTTCGGATCTTATCGAATTCTGCAACTTCGACGAAATTAACGAAGTGGGCGTCCCATTTGTCGAATATGTCCTTTAGCCGTCTTGCGGGCTGGTAAACGGAATCGTTCAACGAGCCCGTGCCATCACCGTAGATCTCGTAGTCGATTGTGAAGATGCACTCGATCATGAAGAGGTCGAATCAGCCGGCGAGATAATTGTCACGCACTTCGCACAGGACCCGACGCAACCCAACGCCCGTATTGTGAGTTATCGTCGGCTTCCATGCCGTTTTTCCAGGCCGCGGGAGTTTCGGCAAAATCGTGACTTGAGCTGTCTGTCCCGGGTCCAGGTCCAGGCAAATGTCGAGTTCACCGCTCTCGGTTTGGGAACTCCACTCGCTTCCATCGACACTGATTCGGGCCTTCGCGTCGTTCGATATTCCAGTGGGCTGCAAAATGTATCGTTGCTTCCTGTCGCCGGTATTCTGAAAGGAGAAGCGGTTGGTATAGAAGCGGACGTAGACATCGCCGCTTTCTGACCTTCTTGTTAAACAGGCGTGGGAGCAAAGAGTATCGAGGCTTGTCCACTCGATTCGCTTGTCCAATGCATTTAGCTGTTGGATAAAGGTCTCAAGGGACTCATAGCCGTGTTTGAAATAACCATGGTGTTCCACAACCAGTACCGGCTTGCCCAGAAACAGATCCAACCCGAATTCGGCGAGGTCTTTCGGATAGCGGCGTCCAAACAGCGGGAAATTCGCCCAGCGTGTAACCGCCACGTCCAGCAAATCTCGAAGCTGCAAGCTTTCGCTCGTGGTCGGGGGACTCACATCCGTATTCACCGCGGCCAGATAGCCCGCCGCATTTAGCGCCTCGAGCGCTTCGCTCGAAAACAGCCCCTGCGGGAAGACCATGACCTCATCGAAGGGGACACCGGAAAATTGCCGGTGCTTTCGCATCCGCTCGAGCGCCAGTTCCGCCTTCGCGCGAAGTAAATCGGTGTCCCGTGATTGAAATTCCGCTCCTGTGTGGTCACAACCATGCACGCACAAGAAAAGCGACTCGGAATTCGACGAAAACAGTGCCGCAATTGTTTTATTCGACCTGCGATAGTTCCACGGGATAAAAGCGATACACGCAGAGGACTTGTACCGCCGGAGACTCTCGGAAAGGCTCTTGAACTCCAAAAAACCGTGGCGCCTTTTCAGCAGCGGATCGTCGATGATGAAGCAGGCCCGCGGATGATCGTTGTGCCAGAGCTTTTCCTTCAGAGTTCCTCGCAAGAACATCATCACGGGGACGATGCCACAAAAGGACTCCAAGGCACGGCGGCCTCGCGTTACATTCTCATCGAGATCAGCCGGCTCTCCACCAGCTACCAGGAAGATCGAAGATTTCCCATCCTCGATACGGACAAAGTAAGGTTCATCGCCGATTCGGATCAGCGTGCTGACGCTAATCGCCGCAGGCCGTTCGACGAACGACTTCTCTTTCGCCAGGTTTGCCTCGACCGAGAGCCCGGAGAACTGAAAGCACCACTCCGGATGGTGTGCCGCAACTTTCAACTTTACGTCGGAACCGGAGAGAGCGCGGGTATTGACGAAAGCCTCCGAAGATAATGCCTGCAAGACAGCGTCATGGGCGGCTGCCGGTTCGAATCCGTACACCAGAACGTGGCCGGCAGCTTCGAGAAATTTTGGCAAGTCGCCAGTTCCATTTGGCGTGGCAGCTGCGATCTTAGCTAATGTTTCCGCGTCGACAATCAAACAAGAGCATCGAGGAACAGTAATTTCATTTAACGTTGAGGACGTAATTGCAAAGAAGCGAACGCCCGCTCCTAAGAACGTGGCGATTTCTTGGGCTCTGCGGTCTGACTCTTGGGGCGTGGTCCAGCACAAAATGACCACATCGGTAACCGGCGCCCCTTCGGGCCGAGCCTTCTCGCGAAGGTCGGAGTGATCATTCGGCGAACTCAGTCCCGGAAAAGCGAATTGAAGGTCCTGGGGCACGTTAATCAGTTCCGCTCCTTGACGGCAGCTGCAGAATTCGACGCCGCTGCTGCCCCCGCAACCGACGACTTCACAGCCGGTCTTTCGACAGGTACCAGACCTAACAGAAACGCTTCCATCGTTTCGGCGGTGGTTAGCGGAACCATTGCAGTCGCGACCGGATTGACTGTCGTACTGGGGACGAAGGCTTTGGCGGGGACATCCTTGCCGATAACTACTCCAGCTCCGATGACTGCGCCTGCTCCGATGTAAAGAGTCCGGCCGCCCCAAGTGGCGATCACGACGTTGGGACCGATGAAGGCGTCTTTCTCGATTACGACTCGTCCGGCGCCGCGGGTGTGCGCAAGGATAACTGCGCGCAGACTAATGTGAACCCCATCCTGGATCTCGACCGCGGAAGGGTGTTCATTCTCCAGGTACACCTCATCGCCGATGAAAACATTCTTCCCAATACTGACCCCGCGCAGCCGATGCAGGAACGGGCGAATGGTAGTACAGCCGGGCGAGAACCTGGCGAGCACATGCAGGGCTCGATTGCTGATCCGTCTTAGGAGGGATATGCTCATTCGCTTTAGAAGGCCGGTTCGGGAAACGCCGGAGATTCAGTTAGGCTGATACCCAGCGCACCATGCGGTCCATCGGATACATTCCGTCCCAAGGCGCCTCGTAGAGCGACATCTGCCCAACTTCCGGACAGCGCTCGACTCCACGCGCGGTTAAGGCCTCGGCCAGTTTCATCCGGCGGTCCCCTAATGCCAAGCCAGCCGTCTGCGTGTTGATGGAGCACAGCGGGGCAACATCGAAGACATCGTCGACGGGACGAACGAATAGGGTTCGGCCATAACAAGGTGTGGCCAGCCCCTGATCCTCATCGCTGTAAAACACGCTCCATCGGACACCATCGCTGTACCACGCCTGGCCTCGGATATCGTATTCGGCGCGCCAGCTTAGAATCTGGAAGGATTCCTGCGGTGCAACATTGGAGGGCACTTGCCGCGCGGCACGCCCCAACTCTTGTCCGAGCAACGCCGCAAATGCCTCGGGAGTTAGCGCTCCCCCGCGCTCGACAAAGACCGTGTGCGGAGAATTGCATCCACGCTGTCCCAGGGCGACAGCGTCGCGTGCGACTAGGCTTGCAGCTTTGCGCCCTTCCGCTTCGCCCGACAACTTTTCGGCGCCGACCACAACAAACGAGGTTTTGGGGCCGAATACAATGTCTTCGGTTCCAAAACGCCGCGGAAGGTTCATGATGGCTTCCACCGCTTCCCGCCCACCCCATGCCACGCGCACATCCGCCAGTGCCGAGAGAGCAACTCCCGCCGCATCGTCGTGATCGGTATAGATGGCTCGAACAGCGTCGGTGAGCAGCGTGCCTTGAACTTCCTTCCCATCCGGCCGAACGTATTTGATCTCTCCGAGTGCGGCCAGAAAATAGGGTAGAACACCCGCATTCTGCCGCGACACTTTTACCAGATTTGCATTCTTGGTCAGCAATCCTTGAATCACGGAGATCATGCCGAGGAGCGGCACATTGCCAGCGACCCAGTGCACCAGCAGTCCGCGCGGCTGCGCGCGATGAGCCCGTTGGCTTGCCACAGACTGCTGAACAAAACCGTCGATCGCACTGCGATCACCCCTCAGAGCTTGTGCAACGAGTGGTTCAAGATTGCCGCGCCTCAGCCACAGGGGTAGAAAACCGATCGCTAGATTGCCGACCATCCGTGCGACATCATTTCCAGGCTGAATCCACGCCCTTCCGGCAGCGTCGCACAGCCCGAGCAGGTCGTCGATCGACGCGGCCCGCAGGCGTTCCTGCCCCGCTCGCAATTCACTCATAAGCCGGTCCGGGCTTGTTTCCACCGGACACCCTTCAGGATCGCCGCCCGGGTCGATGTGCCGGCCGCGCCCGTCAAATAAAACGAAGATCTTCATGCCTGAGCTCCGGCTAGTTCGCGCACTTGATAAACCTGCTCCGGGAGAGTGTCGCCGCAGCCGCGGATTTCGCTGCCTTGCGCCCTCCCTAATACCTCGAAGCGCGTTCCGTAGCGCCCCCCGTGTTCGCGGTCGCGAGACACGATGCGCCCCATGTCGTCCAGCAACAATGCGATCCCCGGATAGCTATGCGGCAAAGGAGTAATGAATTCAAGCAGCCCCGGTTTTCCATCCGGCAACGACTCCAGTGTCACCGGATCCCGCACAATTACTTCGGAGTAGACCGGCGCCATTCGTATTCCGTGTCCATCATCCGGATAGATTAGGCCTAGCTGTTCGGTAAAACCATAGACGTCACGGATGCAGGGCTCGTCCATCGCGAACACTTGTTCCACTTCCGCGTTCAGCCGCGATCGATCGACCGCCTGCCGCTGCAAACGTTTCCAACCACCGAAATGCAGGACCATGCTGCCCGGCGGCAATTGCAGGCGTCGTCCGGCGCGCACGAGTGGTGCCACCACATACTGGTAGAGCATGTAAGTATATCCAATGAGGCACACTGGCAACTGGCGCGCCGCGAACTGGCCGAACAGATCTTCAAGCCTGTCCGCGTTGAGATCGAACTGGCCATCCCGCGCGTCCAACGCATAGTGGGTTTCGCTCGCCATCATCAGATATCCGCGCAGCCCTGCGACTCTGGCCGAGAGTTCTACGTCAGCCCCTGCCGTCGCGGCGGCATCAAGCACGACGAATGGTCTGCGTGTGGAACCCATCATCGCACTCATCAATACCGCGAGCGTCCGCATCTGCCGGTCACGGGTGATCCGATCCAGGATGACCCGGCTTGGCGTTTGCGACGAGGTCGCGCTCGATTTCAGCACGCGAACAACGTCCGTCTCGGGAACCGATTCCAGCGCGAGTCGTTTAAAAATGGACACCGGCAAGAATGGCACGCGGGCCAGATCCTCGATCTCGGAGTTCGCATCGAGTCCCTGCTTGTCATACCAGCGAGCGAATGGAGGACAGTTCGCGCAATGATGCTGAATTGCCTCACGAACCGATGCCCGGAGCAGGGCGCCGTACTCCCCTGACCGCGTCGCATAAGCCGGCTGCCGTAACAGGTTGTCGATCGCACTCATGCGCTAATCTATCTCCGCCAGCAATTGCGCCAGCTCTGTCGTTCCCAGGCGGCACGCATTCGTTCTCAGGCACACATCCTTGGCTGCTGTTTCAGCCAGGGTCTGCCTCTCTTCAGCATTTGGCACACGGCCTATCAGTTCCTCGAATCTTTGAGGCAAGCCTACTCGCGCGACCAAGGCGAACAGCGCCGCTTCCAGGGCCGCTCCATCGGCTAACCCGCACCCCGTCGCCAATTCGTCATAAACGGCTGCGCTCTTCTTTCGGTTCCACCGCATGGTAGGCAAGAGAAAAAAACCTGTGGCTGCACCGTGAGACGCATTGTGGTGTTTCGACGCCGCATGCGACAAAGCGTGTGCCGCTCCCGTTGAAGTCATGCTCTGGCAGAGACCCGCCAGGAACGCGGCCTCCAGCATTCCGGCCCGCGCGGTCAGATCCTGCGGATTCTCCGCGGCCGGTGGGAGATGTCGAAGCACCAGTTCTACGGCTGTCCCCGCCAGTACGCGAAGGAAGGGATTTCCGAAACTCGATACGCCCGACTCAACGGCGTGAGTCAGCGCGTCGAAGCCCGTTGCAACTGTTGTATCTCGCGGAAGACTGACCGTCAGGACAGGATCGAGGATTGCTATGTCAGGAACCCAGTGCGGGGAAACATAGGGGATCTTGGTACCATCGTCCCCCGCCAGCACCGCAACTTGCGAGGCCTCTGAACCGCTGCCGGCAGTTGTCGGAATGGCAGCCAAGCGTGCTTTGGCTCGTAGCGGCCCAATCGGCACCGCTTTCCCCGAAAACTCTAACTCTGGATGTTCGAGCTGCGCCCATAAGAATTTCGCCGAGTCCAGCACGGCCCCGCCGCCAACCGCAACGATCCACTGTGGAGCGAACGCCGCCACCGTTTCCCGCGCACCAGCAATCGACTTGGCGTGTGGTTCACCGCCCTCCAGCTCCAGCACCTCTCGAGCGGTGGCATCTTTCAACTGTGCGTTTACACGTTCGAGAGCGCCACTGCGCCTTCCGCTCGCACCGATCACAACCAATACCCTGCCTGCATCAAGACACGCGAGCCGTTCGACGCTGCCTTTGCCGGTGCAGACTTCCGCCGGGAAAAGCACACGCTTCAACATTTGTAGCCTCATCGTCCGGAGATCCACGCGACCTCCTTCGATGTGCGAAGCATTTGCCGCTGAATTTTTCCGGAACTCGTTCGAGGTATGCTGTCGATGCGCTCGATTACCTGCGGGATTTTGCACTCTTCAACCCGCGTTCGCAAAAACGCTACCACCTCGGGCCGCCTAATCTCGCGGCCTGATACCAGGTAGGCTTTCACGCACTCGCCAAGCAACTCATCTGGCTCTGCGACACATCCTGCGTCCAAGACACCATCCAACTGCCGGAGCAGATCTTCGATTTCATCGGGAGCAACTTTCCGTCCTCCGACGTTGATCATGTCATTGCGTCGGCCCAACACGAAGAGATACCCATCGGCATCCATGTATCCGATGTCGCCGGTTTTCAACCCTTCGCTGCAAAACACCTCTTTGGTCAGCTCCGGCTGCTTCCAGTAACCCTGCATTACCATCCCGCCCCGCACCACAACTTCTCCGGTTTCGCCTGGTGGTAATCGACGGCCATTTTCGTCGCACATCACGATCTCGACATTCGGTGCGGCTCGTCCCGCGGTGCCGGCTCTTTCGCTGTCGTCGTGATACTCGGTGAAAGCCGCACGGGAGGCCTCAGTCAGACCGTAGTGGTGGCAAATTCGTGTCTGCGGCAACAGCGTCGTCAGCCATTGCCGTGTCTCAGGTTTCATGGGAGCGCTGCCAATCTCGATGTAACGTAAGTGCTCACTTGCCTGCCCCAAGGCATCGCCGGTCATCCTTCGAATGATGTCAAATCCGGCCGGGACCAGTGCCAAGCCGGTCGCGCGTGCATCGAGAATCCGCTTCACAACCATCGCTCCTGTGCCCACACCAGGCTCAAGGATCAACGTGTTTCCCGTGATCGCCATGCACCGCAAGCGTCCCAACCCAAAGGAATGACTTAGCGGCAGCGGCACAACCTCTACGTCGTCAGGTCCGCTCCCGACAAACTCGGTGATGTTACGAGCAGCGGCAAGCACATTTGCTTGAGTTAGAACGACGCCCTTCTTTCGTCCCGTGGTTCCAGTCGTGTATAGCAGGTCAGCTATTGCCTCCGGGTGGCACACCGGTTCGATTTCAGCCCCGCCCGACATTGAAGTTACGGCCTTAGGGGTAAGAACCTTGCACGGCAAGCCATTCACTGGCTTTTCCACGAGGGCGACGCGCGCCTCCGCGTCGGTCGCTAGCGCGGCCAGCACGCTCTCTGGCGTATCTGGCGCTACCGGCACCGCCACTGCACCCAGGGCATGGACGGCAAAATACAATACCGGAATCGCGATCGAGTTCGTCCCACAAATCAGTACCCGGTCCCCTTCTTTGACTCCTAGCGTGCGTAAACGCGCCGCCGTCGCGAGGATGCGCACTCGGAGTTCCTCATACCTGACAGCCTCCTGTCCGCACTGCAACGCGGTCCGGTCCGGACAATTGCCGGCGATCCTCAGAAGATGATGAACCAGTGTTTCCACTTAGCCCTCGACCTGCTGCCTTCCCTTGGCTGCCAGCAAAGCCCGAATATGGCCGACCGTCTCAATTGCGATAATCTCCTCCATGCTCAAACGGTCATCCAGAGCCCGCTCAATTTCCAGAACCATGCGGACGCGAGCCATCGAGTCGAGACTAGGGATCTCGTCTAGGCGCGTTGCATCATCTGCAGAAAACTCATCTTCTGCCTGCAACGCGTTTCTCAAAATCTCTATCACCGTATCTTCAGTCATGTTTGTTTAGAACGTCCTCCCCACAGATTTGGAAAATGGAGCTTTGTGTTGCCGGCAATGATCGTAAACTTAGCGTACGCCCTTAGAATCCGGCCGAGGTTCGATCAACTCCGTCAGCAAGCTGGGCTGTATGTCAGGAAAAAGAAATGCCACCCGTCGTCCCTCGAATCCAAGCACGGGGCGGCAGACCACGACCGCCCGCAACGCCTCAAACTTCTGCACAGCTGCATCGATATCCGCCACCTCAAAGGCCACGTGGTGATATCCCCCACGGGTCTTGGCAAGGAACTTCGTGACGGGACTATCGGCTGCTGCCGGCTCGATAAACTCGAACCACGTGTCAACACCCACTTGCACAAACGCTACCCGGACCCGCTGCGCCTTGTCGTCAAACGGCAGAGTTGTTACCTGAATCTCGAACGCACCCTGGTATTGTTCGACCGCCCGCTCCAGGCTCGGGACCACGATTCCCACGTGGTGGAGCCGATACCGCCCAATATCCCGCTGGTTTCCCGCTTCACTCATCCTTGCTTGCGCCTCGAGTAGGTTCTTCAAAGAACTGTTTCTCCGGCTAACTCGACCGCGGCCAATAGGTTTGTTAACGCAAGGAATAACTGGGACTGTGGCCATCGCAGATACGGGACGGAGTGCTTTATTCCGCCGCGATAGATTCTCGTGACAAAATGCCCGGCTGGAAGCTGAAACTGGCGCACCAGTCTCGACGCTAGTTCATCTGCAATCGCAAATGCTTCCGGGATGTCATCTCGGAGCAATGTCCCCAAGGTGATTCCTTCCGCAAAGTTGTACATCTCCGCTTGCACAATTTCTGTACGATGGGCAACAGCGTACGTTTTTGGGTTGCCAGCGGAATCGATCAGATTTTTCCGATAGTACTCATACCCGCGCTGGATGCTGTGGCGCACCTCCAACCTATCCAATTGCCGATTGAGTTTATAGAGGTTTTTCAGGACAAAACAAGTGTGAAAGTTATCCACAAAAGCCTCGCGCGGGTTGTCCACGGCATAGAGCCATGAGCCATCCGCACGCTGGCTATTTAGAATGAAACGCAGGTTTTTCTCGGCTTTCTCAAAGTACTCCTCATTGTCGAGGCGTCGGGCAGCATCGAAGAGCACAAAAGCACGATAGGCGCTCGCATTCACCACCTTGCCATGGTCATAAGGCGTGTAACTCGAAGCAGCCCCACCGTCTCCCGTGGGTGTGTCGGTCAGATCGTCGGAGACAAAGGCCGCGATTGAGCCCGTGATCTCCATGTATTTCGGATCGCCGGTAATGTCAAACAAGCTTGCAAAGGCTTCGTAGCAATATGGTGTTGCCGTAATGTGCGGTGTGCCCTTGGGCATGAACCCATTGACGTGCTGCCAATCGAACGGATATCCCCAGCAGAATCCGCTGTATCCTTGGGCACTCTGTTGAAGGAGTTCGTCTCCCAAACTTTGAGCTAAGTCGAGCCAAGCTTTGCCTGACTGATTCTCGAGAGCGGGAGCCGGCAGTGCCCCTGTTTCCTGCCTTCCAATTTTGTGCAGATTCAGGAAAGCCAGCACCAGTTGGGCATCTGCTGTAGCGTAATGGCACTTATTAACGAAGAGTGCACGAAATCCTGGCGCCAGAATCTCCATCAGGACCAAGGGCGCTGTCAGCAATACACCGAGCGGATTCTTCCGGTAGTAGATGCGGCGTGCCCAACCGCCGTAACGCGTACCCAAAATATCATAGGGATCGTAGCTAACTCCCACGGTTCTATTCAGCCACGTGCAGAACTTGCCGATCGACGTCCAGACTTCTTCTGTCTTCGTTGTTCGCAAGGAACTTTTATAACGAGGAACACCGGACAAACCTCGGTCCTTCTGTATGGCGATCGGAGTATTCATTTACGCGGAACCCGTTTCACTTGGGAGTCGAGGATCATCACGATATTTTGAACAATCGTCTCCAACGCGGGGATATTTCTGCTCTTGGCGTCTTCAGACCGGGGGCGACGTAGCGCATTGATCTTCGTTCGGACACCTTCTGCTGTTTCGAGCAGAACCAACCGTCCCTCGTTTGCCAGATAGCGATCGACCGCGCCGATTCGGCCGCGAAAAATGCTATAGACGGGAACTCCCATGGCCGCAGCCTCGCGGTTCATCGTCCCTCCGCCGCTGATGACAAGGTCGGAGTTCCAGATCAGATTCAGGCCATCTTCGACATTCGCCGGAATGAGAATTTTGCCCGCAGCAATGCTTTCGGCCCAAGTTGCGGCCAGTTCGGCCTCCTGCCTCTTGTTTCTCGGGAGCAGCAAAATGGTAGTCTCTGGACTCGTCGCGAAACGCTCAAGCGCCGCACTCAGCAACGCTTCGCTTTCCGGGTTATGGTAGTGCGCCTCCGTCGCGGGAGGCCGCACCGTGATCAGCAGATTGTTTTCGGGAATCCCCAGGCGCGACCGCAGGCTCCAATCCGGATGAAACCCGCCAAGATAAACGTCCTCCTTGATGCCGGGATATTTCATCAGCCGCGCACCAAGCACACTTAAGTTGTCGTCCGGCACGACGCTCGGCACCATCAACCATGTCGGTTTCGCGAATGGCACTTTGGCGACATACTCGTAGTCAGCCAATGTCACATTGGGAATTCCCAAAAGCGTTGCAGCCACCATGCATGCGCGTGAGCCATGGCTCAGGGCCAGAACCGGCTTTTCTTTTCTCACAACGCCTGCCAACGCTGCCGCGCGCCAGCATGTTCCCAGTGCCTTAAAAAGTTTGTGCTTGCCGTAGTGCCTGCCCACGACATTGGCGGACACTCGGTAGTACTCCAGAAGTTCGCGGACCTGATAAGCATCGCGTGCAGTAACGATGACCTCATAGTTCCGGCTCCGAAGTTCGTCGAGGATCGGACGGAAAAATGGGATATGCGGCGAATTGTCCAGGTCCACCCAGAGCTTGGTTCTGCTCGGCCTTTGCGTCGGCGCAACGTCCGGAATGCGAATTGGGTCGGCGGTTACCGGCATGTTCTATCCCTGCGCATTTCTTTTCTGACGCTCATCGCCGCGAACCAACGAGGGGTGCGTTATCTGGGGCAGTCTCGCTAGCTTCCGAACCAGCCCGCGATAACAACATCGCCGGCCTGCCGATCGAAACATAATGGAATCCATGTCGCGTCGTGTCAGCCCCATCCAGCATGTTCCTGCCGTCGAGGATCAACGGATGCTCAACCAGTGACCGCACGCGGTCCCAATCGACCCGCTGAAACTCATCCCACTCCGTGACCAGGAGAATGGCGTCTGAGCCCTCAGCCGCCTGATAAGGATCCGCTGCGTAAGTGATATCGGGCATCATGGCCCGTGCTCTTTCGGCTGCCTCGGGATCGTAGGCAGTAACCGACGCTCCTTCTTCCAACAGTGTCTTCACCAGCGCCAGCGACGGTGCGAAGCGGACATCGTCGGTGTTCGGCTTGAATGCGAGACCCCAGAGTGCGATTTTCTTGCCGCGCAACACCCACAGCTCTTTACGCAGTTTTTCGACAAACTCCTGGATACGCCGTTGATTGATCTTCTCCACTTCCTTCAGCAAGGAGAAATCGCAACCTGACTTCTCGGCGATTCGGATGAAAGCCTGCACATCTTTCGGAAAACAGAATCCGCCAAAACCAATGCCGGCGTTCAAGAATGCCGGACCGATTCGAGGATCGAGGCCCATGCCTTCTGCAACCTTGGTTACATCGGCTCCAACCGCCTCGCAGAGGTTCGCGACCATGTTGATGAACGAAATCTTCATGGCAAGGAAAGAGTTGGAGGCGTGCTTGATCAGCTCTGACGAACTCGTGTCCGTCATAAGAAGCGTAGGAGCTTTTGTCTGCGGACAAGAAGTGTGAAGCGGACACTCGAAACGCTGGCTGACGATTGGCTCGTAAATCTCCCGCATCAGCTTTGCCGCACGCTCCGAATCGACTCCGACAACGATTCGATCCGGATGCAGGAAATCCCCGACTGCCGTTCCTTCCCGCAGAAATTCCGGATTGGAAGCGACGTCGTAACTCAGTTTGTCCGTGCTCTGAACGGCTAAATGCTTCCGCAACTGGGCGCCGGTTTGCACCGGAACCGTGCTCTTCTCGACAATGAGACGATAACCCGTGGCGCGCTTGGCAATCGTGCGAGCCACTTTCTCGATCGCATGCAGGTCGGCGTCTCCATTAGGCAACGGGGGGGTCCCGACACAAATGAAGATGGCGGATCCCCAATCGACCGCGTCTTCGGTTGATCCGAAACGCAGACGGCCCGCGGCACGCATCTTCTGCACGATCGCATCCAGCTGCGGTTCATACAATGGCATCCCGCCATCCTGCAGCTTGTTCAGCTTGCTGACATCGCTCTCGGCGCAGAAAACCTCATGACCAATCTGCGCGAGGCAAGCGGCGGAAGTGAGCCCTACGTATCCGGCGCCAATCACTGAAATTTTCATCCTCCGCTACCTCCTTGAATTTTCCAGCTTCGCTGGGGCGTTGCGCAGTCGAAAACGCTTAGGATCTACGCTCCGAAGTCGCCAACTCCGCACCTTCGGCAGCCACGGACTCTTTCCCACCTCGCGTAAAACGCACAGTCGCCTCCACCACGCGACCCTGCTGTTCCGAGGTCAATTGCGGAAACATCGGCAGCGACACAATCTCCGAAGCAACTCGCTCAGCAACCGGAAAATCGCCCGGCAGGTAATTCAGCGAGCTATAAGCCTTCTGAAGATGCAATGGAATCGGGTAATGAATTCCAGTCCCAATTCCCGCGTCCTTCAGATAGGACATCAGCCCTTCTCGATTACCGGTACGCACAACATAAAGGTGATACACGGCTCGCGACCAGGAAGGTTCGTATGGTGTCTGAACAGGCTCTCCTGCCGCCTGAAAACGACGACCGTACTCTGCCGCGCGCTCCCGGCGTTGATCGTTCCACTTGGCCAGGTGCTGAAGTTTCACATCCAGAAATCCCGCCTGCATCGCGTCCAGGCGACCGTTGTACCCTTCCATGTCGTGATAGTACTTTTTCGCCTGCCCGTGATCGCGCACCATGCGAACTTCCGCGGCCAGCTTTGCATCGTTCGTCGTGACTGCTCCCGCTTCCCCGCAGGCACCGAGATTTTTTCCCGGATAAAAGCTGAAAGCAGCCGCGCGCCCAATCGATCCCGCCGCGCGCCACCGGTTCTCCTTGCGCGAAAAGTATTGCGCGCCATGAGCCTGGCATGCGTCTTCGACCACGATCAACCCGAAGCGCTCCGCTAGTTCACCGATCGCATCCATATCCGCCATTTGGCCGAAGAGGTGAACTGGTATCACCGCCGTGACTGGCCGCTGGCTGCGTCGGCTGATCAACTTACCCGAAGCATCCTTCGTGCACTTTTTCTCCAGGTACTCACGCAAGCAGACCGGGTCCATGTTGTAGGTCTTTTCGCCGACATCGACGAACTCCGGTAGCGCCCCAGCCTGTGAGATCGCTTCCGTCGTGGCAATAAATGTATTCGGAACGGTCACAACCACGTCTCCCGAACGCACGCCCGCCGCGGTCAGTGCAAAGCGCAGCGCGTCCGTGCCGCTGTTGACCGCAACCGCGTGGCTGGTCGAGCAAAATGCCGCGAAGTTTTTCTCGAGGTTCTCCACCATCGCCCCGCCGATAAAGCCGGCGCTGCGGATCGTTTGCTGAAAAACTTCGGTCAATTCGCGTTCAAGCTCGCGATGGGGAGTTACTAGATCGAGAAACGGAATATTTTGCGGCTGGCTCATATAAATAGACTCGGGTATTAGATTTGACGAAAGATTTTTGCCGGGTTGCCGGCAACGATGGTATTCGGGGGAACATCTTTTGTGACTACAGCGCCCGCTCCAACAATCGCGTTTTCGCCCACACAGAGATTTGCAAGTATGGTCGCGCCGGATCCGATCGAAGCGCCTTGCTTGATAACCGTTTTTTCGACTTTCCAATCGGCCTCGGTTTGCAGGTTTCCGCCCGCAGCCGTGGCCCGCGGATAAGAATCGTTGATGAACATCACGCCGTGGCCAATGAAGACATTGTCCTCAATCGTCACGCCTTCGCAGATGAACGTGTGGCTGGAAATCTTGCACCGTTTTCCAACACTGGCGTTCTTCTGGATCTCGACGAATGCGCCGATCTTCGTTTCATCGCCAATCTCGCAGCCGTACAAATTAATAAACCGCGAAAGCTTCACATCGCGTCCGAGCTTTACACTCGGCGCAATACAGAGATAGTCGTCCATAGCTTCTTTCTGTTGAACCGGCTGATTTTTCATATTAGGCAGGGATACTCTAAGGCGAACTGCGCGAGTCTCCATTGCTCCATCCGGAGCCGCAGTTCAAAGGGTTTCTTGCAGAGGGGAAATACGACTAGCTTCAGCTTAGAGGTAGACGACCTCGCCTCTCTTGGAGAGCGATTGATTGGCCGCCTCGAGCATGCGAACAACCTTGAGCCCCGCATGCCCGTCGTTGAATGGATCGATGTCTTTCTTGATGCAGTCGATAAAGTAGTCGAGTTCAACCTTGAGAGCCTCGATTTGCTCGACCTGAGGAGCCCACATGTCGCCGGAGCGGTAGCTGACCAGGCGGTTGTACACTCCCTCCTGACTCTTTACGTCGACGCCCTTGTCATAAATCTTCAGCTTCTCGTCCGCTTCCAGGTCGTTCCACACCAGCATCTTCTTTTCGCCTCCGATCAGCGTGGTACGAATCTTGACCGGCGAAATCCAATTCACATTGATGTGGGCAATAACTTTGTTGGGAAAGTAAACGGTGATGAATGCAATGTCTTCGTGTCCGTTCAGGTGAGTCTGACCAGTGGCGGAAATTGCTTCGGGTTCCTCTTTGATTACGTTGTCGAGAATCGACAGGTCGTGGGGAGCCAAGTCCCAAATCACATTGATATCGTGTTGAAACAGACCCAGGTTCACGCGGGTCGAATCGTAGTAATACACATTCCCCAGCACGTTTTCTTCGATCAGTTGCCGTATTTTCCTCACAGCGCCCGTAAAGAGGAAGGTGTGATCCACCATGATCTTCAGGTTCTTCCGGGCAGCGAGATTGATTAGTTCTTCAGCCTGCGCCGCATTGCTGGTGAATGGCTTCTCTACGAAAACGTGCTTCCCATTTTCGAGGGCTTTTTTCGTGAGTTCGTAGTGCGTCCACACCGGTGTGACCACCGCCACCGCATCAATGTCCGGGGACGAGATGATTTCATTTGCATCCTCCACCAGCGAGACATGCGGAAAAGCCTTGGCGGCCCGCTTTAGCGACTTTTCACTCTTGTCGCTCACGGCGATGATTTTCGATCCATCCAATTGATCTAAATTGCGAACGACGTTAGGTCCCCAGTACCCATAGCCGATCACTCCGAACTTTACAACGTCCGCCTTCGAAATTTGCGATGCAATATCTTTCGGGCTTTCGAGATAGGTAGCCATTTCAACCTCTTTCCTACTTAGGATGTGAGTAGAGGGAGGAAACTGGGGAGGGACTGCAGCTGGTTAGTGCGCGCCTTCGCCAAGCAATACAGCGCGCGGAGTGAGCAAAAGAATTTTGATATCCATCCAGGGGGACCAAACTTTCGCGTACCGGATGTCGAGCCGAACCATTTCGTCGAACGTCACGCGGCTACGTCCGCTCACTTGCCAAAGCCCTGTGATGCCAGGTTTAACCTGAAGAACGCGCCGACGATGCCACGTCTGGTATGCCTCAACTTCATAGGGGATCGCGGGACGCGGACCAACCAGTGACATCTCCCCCTTAATTACGTTGAGGAACTGCGGCATCTCGTCGAGGCTCGTCCGCCGCAGAAACGATCCGATTTTTGTGATTCGCTTGTCATCGGTCAGCTTGTAAACGGCGTTTCCATTGCCCTTCGACGGGTTCTTTCGTGCTTCACCGGCGATCAATTTCTTGACGTATTCCTCGTGAACACTCGTGTCATTGTTGATCCGCATCGAGCGGAATTTCAAAAACGTGAATTGCTTCCCATATTGTCCAACCCGCTTTTGTTTGAACAGGATTGGGCCTCTTGATGTCGTCTTGATCGCCACAGCAATGATCAGGAAAACCGGCGCAAGAATGAGCAGAGCCAAAACACTGCCCACGATATCGATCGAGCGCTTCATCGTGGAAAGAAGGCGACGATTGTTGTTGTGACGCGAGATGTCGGGATACAACGTTGGATTGCTCGGACGCTCATCTCCGTCATGATCCCAGTCATCGGGAAAAAAGTGAAACGAAATGCGGACCTGATTGAACTGCTCAAAGGTCAAATAGTCCCGTAAGGATGTGCTAACCCTCGTAAGGATGGTGCTCAGAATTGCGCTCTTGTCATCGAAGACCAAATCGGTAAACATCACGCCGACCGTCGTTCCGTCTTCATACCAACCGATTACGTCGGTCTCTCTGGTGAACGCGAGCAACGCAGAAACCAGATCGTTTAGCACTTTGGTGCTCTTCTTTGAACCGTTCTGGTGTCCACGATCCAGCAGCATCAACAGGAAGGGCTTTCGTGAGCGCTCGGTCCGCTTTCGCTCGATCGAAATCGTCCGGTGAAAGGCTTCTTCGCTCAGGACAGTGCGGTCGTTCTCAACATCGGAACGTCCCGTCACTGAGCGTTGGCTGGTTTCGGAAACTGAATTTCGCAAAGGCACTGTATTTCTCCTCTTTGCAGATCAGTACTGCGCAAACTGACAACGAATCTGGAAGCGAGCCTGTGCTTTCTCGGGAAAGACTTACGGGAGTTGTTTTGAATTAGCTTTTGCCAGTGTTTTCCGGCGTTGCTTCAGACTGAGGTTTGTAATGATAGTAATAGTTGTTATGCGCAGCATTAGACGACCCATTTAAGAGCGCCCCAATAAGCTTCGCGCGCTCAATGACGTCGAGGCCGCGCTGGAGTTGCCTTTTTTCACTCGTCCCTTGGCGCGTGACGAGCAGGACACCGTCTGCAAGACGCGTCCAAACACTGGTGTCCGCGAGAGGAAGCACTGGAGGCGAGTCAATGATGATCCAGTCGAACCAAGCGCTAAGCTGATCCATTAGCACCGACAGTCGGCCGGACTGCATCAGTTCTAGCGGGTTTCGCGGTGTGCTGCCTGCGGGAAGCAGCCAGATACCCGCATCTTCCAGATGATAGACAATCTGTGCCACGCCGGTATCCCGCTGCAGCCATTCGCAGAGTCCAGGAATTTTGCCCAGACCAAATACGGTCGACAGTGTTGGGCGTCGAAGATCTCCATCAATAAGCAGTGTCTTTTGCCGCACTCTGCGCCCGAGAGAGCAAGCCACATTCGCAGAAACCGTGCTCTTGCCTTCTTGTGGCACCGAACTGGTGATCAATACTCTCTTCAGAGTGCGCGTTTGCCGCATTTGCCGTAGCCGGACGGCAAGGAACCGGAACTTCTCCGCCGCCAGGCTGTCTTTCTCAGTAATGCTTACCAGGTGGCTTTGAGGTGGAACCATGATCCGCAGCCGCTGGAACTGAGCAAACTGGTCGATCTCCGCATCTGTCCAGTCCGCTACAGCAGCAGCAACATCCGTTTCGATATCGGCTGTCGCAGTCAATGGTTGCTGTCTGGCCTGCCCATCCCCTCCGGGCGCCAGAGCATTACCGCTTGAGTTGCTTAGCCCTGCTTCGCGTTCGGCGGCAGCCTGGCGTTCGGCTATCTGCAAGACCTCCGTAGCCTCAGCCAGTGCTTTCTTGTCCAGTCCGGATCGTTCGGCTTCCGACTTCTGCAGCGCGTCGAATATATAGCTCATATCTCGCGCCTCCTGACTTCTAGCGGCATTCTTAACTCTTCTTCGGGGTCCCGTGGTGCCGCTTTCTGAAGCGAGGCGAACATCTCAAGGAGCGTTTTTGCTGCTTTGCGAACATCGATTTCACCGACGGACTCCGCGCTCTCAGCATGAGGATGTTTTACGACATTAAGACGAAAGTCATCTGCGATCCCGTGAATGATCTCCGGTGTAATGCTCTTCACCTGCTTGGCATAGCCGGTGACCAGGGCGTTTTCACAGATCGTATTGATCAGTCTCGGGAAGCCGCGGGAGTGCCGGTAAACTGCGGCCACAGTCCCGGCCGGAAACAGTGTTGGCACGTGCGAGCTTCCGCCGGCGACCTGGAGGCGACGTTCGATATATCCCCGCGTTTCCTCCATGTCCAGCGGATCGAGGTGTGCGCGCAACGCAACTCTTTGCTTAAGCTGGCGCAGCCCGACCGAATCCAACTTCTCGTCGAGCTCAGGCTGGCCCACCAGCAAAATCTGCAACAGCTTTTCGTCTGTCGTTTCCAGGTTGGTCAGAAGCCGCACCTCTTCCAATATCTCCGCCGAGAGGTGATGCGCCTCATCTACGATGAGCACAGTGGTCTGCTTCTTTGCGTTGCGCGAGATGAGATATTGTCCCAACTCGAGCAGCATCTCTCCCTTGTTCTTGCCCGATGCAACGATGCCAAGGTCGCTCAGGATATATTGCAGGAACTCAGTCGACGAGAGCCGGCTGTTGAACACGTATGCGTAAGCAATATCTTTGCTTTGCTTGAACAGCTGTAGAAGACACCGAAGCAGCAGTGTTTTCCCTGTACCAACTTCCCCGGTAAGGACAACGAACCCTTTGTGCCTGCGTACACCGTAATAAAGCGCGGCCAAAGCTTCATTGTGGCGCTTGGTCGCGAACAGGAACTCCGGATCCGGCGTCAGCTCGAATGGATTGCGTGTGAGATTGAAGTGGCGCTTATACATGAAGAATTAATCTAACCGCGAAGGTAGCTAACGGCGGATCCCGCCAAAATCGCCATTACCACCACCGCTGCCGTCGCCCAACCGAGCCAAACTTTCTTGTCAGCTCTTCTCTGATCGGAGATGTTCAGGACCTCAGGGATCTCCACAATAATTCCCACCGGCAGGATGTCCTTGATCTCTTTTTCACTGTGCATACGGCCGTCTAGAAACTCAAACACGCCGGCGAACAACAGGCCAAGTGCCAAGCCGGCTCCCACTCCTATCCCGCAAAATTTGAGCCGATTCGGATAGCTGGGCTTCACTGGAAGGCCTGCCGGGTCCAGCACGCGGAACCGCTCGCCCTGCTGGAGCCGCTCCATGCTGGTTGCCATCTCCGATTCATTCTTTTTCTTGAGAAGGTCATCGTAGTTGGCCTTCGACTGATCATAGCCGCGAGTCAAATCCGCCAACTGCTGCTCTCGGACAGGCTCCTGATTCAACCTTGCCTGATACTCGCCAATGCTCTGCTTCAGGCCGGCAATCGCTCGCTCGCGATTGTCAATCTCCAGCTGATTTGCATGCAGTTGACTCTGCAACTGCATGAGCGGCGAATTCGGCGACAGATCGGTCGAGCTGTGCGTCTTCGCGTTCTCATCTGCCGGTCCGGCCGCATTCTTTGCGGTCAAGTCGGCCAGGAGCGCACTCCTCGTCTTCTCTGTCTGAGCGATCTGCTCCTTCAACTTACGAATGTCCGGATGCTTTTCCGTATAGCGGGACTTCAACTCGGCAAGCTGCGATTTCAATCTCTCCAGCTCTTTATCAATCGCGGGTAGGCTCTCGGGAACATCACCGCCAGTCGAAACAGTTCCTTGGAGGGTCCTGTATTGATTAACCAGGCTCTGAAGATAGAGCCGCTGTTGCTTTGCGGTATTGAGAGCATCCTCTGAATTCTGTAATTGCGATTGCAGCCCCCCCAGAATCGTCAGATTGCTTTGCTGTTGCGTCGGCATCTCGCCAATGTGCTGGCCTTTAAACTCGCGAATCTTCCCTTCTTGTTCGGCCAGCGTATTGCGTGCCGCGTCCAGTTGCGTCTGAAGAAATTGCGTTGTGTCTTCCGACAGCTGTTGCCGCACTTCCACATTCTCGTTAATAAAGAGATTCGTAAGTTGGCTCGTGACTTGCTGAGCCAAGTGCGGATCGCGCGCAGAGAAATACACATTGAAAGCCGTGATCTTATCGTCGTGTGCGTCGCGAACCAGTTCGATTTCAATATCCTTGCGCATCCGCTCGACTCGATCGTCCGGCGTCTTCAACTCGCTGTAGAGCTTTCCCTGATCGATGATCTGTAGCAACCGGGTGCGGCTCAGGATCTGTTGCGTAATACTCTGCAATCTTTCCTGCAGGTCGTCGCTGACGTTTGGCTTGACATAGTCCTTGGGCATGCTGGGCTGTTCCACCAGGATCAGCGTGCCCGAACGATATACGGATGGAATAAACCAGCTCGCGGCCCAAACGATAACCCATCCGAAAAACAATGGAATCAGGAAGTGCAGGTGGCGGCGCTTGGCAACGCTGAGCCAGCGCTCCATGTCAAAGCTTTCTACGTGTTGTTCGTCGAGTTCTTCAACCATGTGCTTATCTTCCGAGCGGCCTTGAGAACGTGTAGGAAACGGTTACAAATTCCCGGTTGACGGTAGGCGTTGCCGCCAGTACCTCCACCCCGCTATAAACCTGGTGAACCCGGCTGTATCCCAGTTGCAAGCTGAGATGTTCGCCGAGTTGTTGAGACAGCGATCCAGTTACAGAAATGCTGTGCCCATTGTTGGTTCCGCCAAAAAGCGGGGAACCCAGCACGTTGTTTCGTGCGTAGGATCCGGATGCGGACCCATCCAAGGTCCGCGTGATGCGATGTTTCAGGAATACGTTAGCGCTATCGGACTTGACCGCTCCCGACAATCCACCGCCACCTGAGATTGCATGCGAAAAGCTCAGCGCCACATTCGTCGAATTCCCCTGCCAGTCGACGCTGCCTCCAACCGAGGGGTTCCAGGAAATTGCGGGCGGAAGCGGAATCCCTCCGAGCGCCCCCTGCGTGGTGTTCGAGTGCTGCGGCCCGCCGAAAACAGACAACGACAACCGCGACGTCGGGTACAGCGTGTAGTAGAACAAGATCGCGTGTGTTTGTGTTTCGCTATCACCCTCGGTCGGTGATGACGACATCAAACGCTGAAATTGATAGTTCACGCCGATGTAATGCATCCTCGAAGGCCGGTAGGAGTAGAAGACCGAGGCGCTTTGGTTATTCCCATCGGCCAGGCCGGAGACCTGTGACGACTCGAAGTAATGCAAATTCGTAAATGTCCCGCTGGCGCCGATCATCTCGCTAGCGGCGAACTGATAAGACAATCCGACATTTGCGTTGTTATTCAGAACCGGCGAAACCGGAGCAACGATTGGAGAACTCCCTCCCCCCGCTCCACCCGACACGCCGCCAGACCCATAGTTGAGTTGGTTGAATACACTCGAACTCTTCTGCAAACCATCGCGCGCACTTAAAGTCACATGCGGACTCAAGCGGTCCGTAAAGCTGATCGAAAAATTCTGATCTTCTTCGTCGCGTGAGCCAGTCCGCTGGTAGAAGGTAAACCCCGGAGCGTAGCTCACCACGGTATGTAGCAGGGATGTCGTCTCGTCAAGCGCAATCGTCGGCCAAAGCGAATAGCTCACATCGCTCACCGGCGTCGATCCGCCCAGTGCGTTATCGGTATAAGCAGAGCTAAAACTGATTCCATATCGCAGGTAGTTTGCCCGTTCTTCCGATCCCAGTGCCGTCGGAAATGATTGACCGCTGACCGGGGGCGGCGTCAGCATGGTCGTATCTTCAAACGGGCTCGCCGGTTGACTTCCGCCCGCGTCACTCTGCGCAAAAACCGGCGCCGCAATTAGCAATGCTAGGGTCAAGCACGCTTGTTTAAACATAAATCACATTCACGGGACAACAATCGTATCGTGCGCTTGCAGCCTGATGTTCTGCGTTGGATTCTCTCCCTTGAGCACTTCTTTGTAATTGAAGGGAATGCGCGTCTGAGATCCATCCGCGTTCTGGCGCAGAACATAAATTGATTTCTTCTTGGCGAAATCCCGAAACCCGCCGGCTAGCGCAATCGCGTCCAGTATCGTCACCGAGTTCGTCAGCGAATAAGCACCCGGCTTGGTCACCTGCCCAAGGATGTTGAATTTCTGACTGTTGATCTGCTGCACCATCACAGTCACTTCAGGCTCGGAAATGAAACTTTGCAGTTTGCCGGCTATCTCGTGCTCGAGCGCCAGTGGCGTCTTGCCTGCCGCCATGATTTCGCCCGCGAGTGGCAATGAGATTCTTCCATCCGACCGAACGGGTATCGACGCCTTCGAAACGTCTGGCTCCTTCCACACGTTGATCGTCAGCACGTCATCGTTCCCAATCACAAAGCTGTCATCGTGTGGCTTGGTCGCCGCATCTCCGCTTGGGGCAGACTGGGCCGGCTGAACGAGTTTCGCTTCCTTGTTCTCTTTTCCCTGGTCATCCTGTTTTGCCGGGCTCTGCGCTGCGAGGGTCCCCGCGGCCAGCAAGCAGCCCATCAATGCCACCATCCGTCGTGAATCCCAAATTCGTCGCATGTTCATAGGGTCTCCTGACGATTTACTTCGATCTGGGCAACCATTTCTCAATTGATCGTCCCGTTTCCTCTGAAGCCATTGCCGTTTCCGTTGGACTCATGTTCATCGGAAAACTGCACACCACCGTTCGGCTTCAGATGGTATTGGTCGATCTTATAAAGCAACGTACGATAACTCACCTTGATCATCCGCGCCGCGGCCTTGCGATTCCAGCCGGTTTTGTGCAGCGCCGCAACAATCGCATTCTTTTCCGCCTCGACTCTGACACTCTGAACCAGCGACTTAAGCGAATCGGGAACGGAATTCTGGTCAGGCATTGCCGTCGCCATCGGAGCCATCGGCTGTGAAAACGCCACCCCTGCCTCGCTGGCTCCCGCAGGAGAAGGCGTAATACCCATGACGAATTCCTGATCCGGCATGACGAGATACCGCTTCACAAATCGTTCCAGCTCACTCAGGTTTCCGGGCCACGCATATTGCTGGCACGCCGCGAGAACAGCCGGCGTGAATTCGCGAGCCGGCAAATCGTAGTGCTTCGCCAATTGCTGCATGAAGTGGTGCATGAGAAGAGGAATCTCTTCCTTCCTCTGCCGCAGCGGCGGAACATGAAGCGTAAACGCGCTCAAGCAGTAGTAGAGGTCTTCGCGGAATCTCTTCGCCGCCACCGCCTGCTCGATGTTCGCGCTGGTCGCTGCCAATATCCGAACGTCCAGATCGAGAGCCTTAGTCTTGCCTCCGCGCACAAGCTGCTTGCTCTGGAGCGCCCGCAACAATGTCAGTTGGAGGTCGGCGGGCATCTCGACAATTTCGTCGAGAAGTAGTGTTCCCTTCCCGCACCATTCCAGCTTGCCCATCCGGCTACGGTGCCCGTTGTCGGCGCCTCGTTCCGATCCAAATAACTCTTCTTCCAGCAAACGCCCGGGCAGCGCTGCACAATTAACTTTCACCATCTTCAATTCCGAGCGAACGGAAAGCCCGTGAATCAGTTGTGCCGCACTCGTTTTGCCGCTGCCACCTTCTCCAACAATCAGCACAGGCACTTGCGTTTGCGCGAGCAATTCCGCCTGCATTCTCAACTTGCGCATGCTCGGGCTGGCGGCGACGAAAAATGCGCCATCACCAAGGGGCTGCACATCTTCACTACGCACATCGTGCTCGGACTCCTCGGAGGCCGTACCAAGATGATGCCGGATTACGTATTCCACCTGCTGCTCTTCTAGCGGCCGAACGACGATTGCTTGCGCTCCTAACCGGATCGCCTCCCTCTTATGGTCGGCATCATCGTGCGGAAGAATTACGATGATCGGCAGATCGGGGCTTACTCGGCGTAACCAGCGCAGGACATGCAAGCCTTCACCGTCGCAGCCGGACAGTTCGAGAAGCAACAAGTCGGGAATGGCGCCTCCACGAAGGCGCTCCATTGCCTCCCAGCCGCTGCTTGCGGTTTCCAGATGCCAGGAGTTCGATTCGCCAATCGACCACAGAGGCCCGAGTACGGCCGGTTCCCGGCCGACGACAAGAAGACGTACGGTTTCGATCGCAGTCTTAGTCATGTGTTTTAGTCTTACCGAACAGAGGTTGAACTTGTTGAATCAATCGAACGGGAACAAATCGCAGGGCAATGAGTACAAGAGAAACAATAAGGTGAGAGTAGGGTCACGACGTGTAGGTTTGGTCGAGGAATAACTACGCCGGCTCGATCTCGTAGCCTTCAACCCGAACGGCCAGAGATCTCTGAATGGCGTCCACAGAAACGACCACAGAACGCTTTCCTTGCCGTGATACCAGAATTCCTTCCACTCCAGCCAAAGATCCACTGCGGATCCGAACCCGCTGGCCAATCTTTAGGAACGGATAAGTTTCAAAGTTCATACGTTCGGACACAATCGTTCGCACGGCCTCGATCTGATCGTCCGGGATCGGGGTACCGTAGCGAGGAGCGCCCACAAAATCAAAGACGCTGTCTGTGCAAAGCACTCTCAACCGGTCTTCATTCGTCGCCGTCATTTTGACGAACACATAGCAGCTGAAAAGTGGCAACTCGACAGATTTCCACCGGTCGCTCCAGCGGCGCACTTCGGTGTATGTCGGGAGAAACGCGGCCAACCCTTTTTCTTCGAAACGCTGCATCACCACGCGTTCGTGCCGTGCACGAGTCTGCACTGCGTACCAACTCTCAAGTCCGGTTGAGGTTCTTTCAGCCAGTGCTTCGTCGAAGGTCGTTATCGTGGTGGCCATAGCTTCGCCCTCTGAGCCACATGCCTCTTTCGGCCCTTGGGAAAAAGAGATGTCGTACTGGGTCTTCCGCTAATCGATTGGGGGAATCGAATGCTGGTTTAAAGGGGGAAGTGTTTGGTATTGCTACTTGGTTAGAAATCTATTCCTGGATGCAGTCTGCTGCAAGTGGTACCCGGACCATGAGTAACAGTTCCTCCGTCTCACAGGTCGAATCTATCTCGACAGCAGAATATTATCCTAGAGATATTTTTCTCATATATTTTGAGGGATCTACCCCTTCTGTTTCCTGTTTCGTAAAACCGACGTAACAATTATGTAAGTGCACAGCTTCGTTGACTTTGCGATCGCGGCGATTCGCCCGCTCATCTCTCCCCAGGTCGGGCCATAAGGCCCCACACCAAAGTGCTAACACTTTGGTCAAGGCATTTGAATACATGGGACCTACACGTCTTCGCCGCCGTCTCCCGCATAGTCTTCAGAAAAGACGCCTCTTGGCGAACAAAATGTTGCAGTACCTTGCAACCACATTGCAATCAATACCCACTTTTGACCTTCGGACATAGTGACAATTTCTTGCCACTGCAAAAATTCCTTGCTACCATGAGTCGTCTCATTTGGGTTGCCGCTGGCGGCTCAGTTGAGAGTACCCTCCCCTAGGTTACCGTGGCATTTTTAAAAGGTTCCCTTTGACGGCCCCCTCCGTCACTCGTTGGAACCAGTTCTTTTCACGGTCCCTTTTTGCCTTGTTTTTTTGAGCTGTCCCCCAGACCCACAGATCGATTGCAATTTAGGGAGACCTCGATGCAGCAGGAAGTCAATCAGCCCGACGGCGGTATTCGCGTTCTCGTAGCTGACAACTCGCCTTTCCACACCGAATTACTCGCCGGTGCTCTGACCCGTGATCCCGATCTTCAGGTAATCGCTTCCAATCTGACGATCGCCAGTGTGGCCGCGGCGGCCCGAACGCAGCCGATCGACGTGTTTGTTCTAAGCGCCTTCGGCGAGGGGGACGCCCCAGCCGGCACAAGCATTCTCCAGCAACTTCGCGAGATGAATCCCCGGGTTCGCGCCGTAATTCTATTGAACTCGTCGAGCCCAGATGCGATTCTCGAAGCCTTTCATGCGGGTGCGCGCGGTGTTTTCCATATTCAAGAAGATTCCGACGTCCTACGCCGCTGCATTCGCTCGGTTCACCAAGGTCAAGCCTGGGTAAGCCGTGAACAAATGACTCTCCTGCTCGAAGCCCTGACCTCAACGCCCAAGATCAAGGCGGTTGATCGGAACGGGTTGAACCTCCTCACCAAGCGCGAGGCCGAGGTTGTCAAGTGCCTGTCGGAAGGAATGACAAACCGGGAAATCGCGGAGCGCATCGGCCTCAGCCAGCACACGGTCAAGAACTACCTTTTCCGCATCTTCGACAAACTCGGCGTCTCGAATCGGATCGAACTCTTGTTCATGACCATGAATCAGGGCACAACCGCTCCCGTCCTCCTTCAAGGCCTCCTCATGGATCCCGCCGATGGTTATGACGAAGCCACATTCAATTCTTGTCAAAAAGCGGCAGAAAATGGCGTGATTGCCGCCCAACTCGCGCTGGCCCGCATGCTCTCTGCGGGTCGAAAGGCCGATCGCAACTTGACCCAGGCGTATGCATGGTTCCGGATTGCCACTGAACAGATTGCGCGTACGAGCGACGCACTCGAGGCTGGTTTAACGCCGGCACAAGCGGCCGAAGCCGAACTCCGCGTCCGCCAATACCTGAGCAACACTGACCATTCCTTGGCCAAATCCACCCTGAAACGCGCTGGCGACTTACTCGACAACGCACATCAAGTATCTAGCCACGGATCCATCTGATTGCTTTCCGCACAAAAAAAAAACGCGCGGCCTGAGCCGCGCGGATTCATTTCCCCGTTTAAACCAATCAAATCGTAATCCGCTTTGCCCTCTGCCCGCGTGAATACACCATCGAGATGAAGCATGCGGCTGCGGCAAGCAGTGCATACCACAAGGCAGCTCCACCTTCCGGCGCCTGCATCGCCTGCCCCCACATTTCCTGGGGTCCATTCGACGATTGGTCGGTCGGTGTGTAGAGCATCAGATTGGCATAACTGCTCAGGCTGGGAAGAGTGCTCACATTGGCAACGACCCAGTTGTACAAAGTCAATGCCGCCGAAGTAAGTTGACTGGCCTTGACGCCTCCAGTGAGCGCCCAAATAACCTGCGAATACACAGATTGTTGGGACGAACTCGCATTGGTCGTGAACATTAGATTGACCACGTACGCCAGCTCGGTATATCCGGTCAGCCCAATCACGCTTCCAAATTGAGTAGAGCCGATGTTCGACGAATTCAACGAAGAGACATTGATGCCATTTGCCGTCCAGCTCTCGCCCGCATAAATGTTGTGGCTGTAGTCGTCGCAGATCATCCCCAGGCCGCCTGCACCGCCTGGACCAACCTGCTGGCCGTTGATGGTCCCATCGTAGAGTCCGGTTGCGACGCATCCTTCTGAGCCGCCGCACCAGACATCACCCTGATATCCGCCATTAAAGTACAAGTTCGAGTTTTGGCCGAGTGCGGGCAACGCCAGACAAATCAGCAAGCCTAAAATCACACCCGTCAGAATCTGTGTTCTGTGCTTCATTAGTAATTTCTCCTCACCACACAACTTGGGGGGAGTGCACAATCCGCCACGGATAAACTCGTAGCTGCCCAAATTTTAACGGTTCGTAAATACCAGTCAAGACTGATAATTTCTGCGACAGTCGCAATGGCTTGCAACAGTTTTACAAATGGTCTATTTATCAGTTATATACAAGTCACTCTCTCAACTTTTTGATTGGGACTTTCTAAAGGGTGCTAGCCGCTTCTCCCACTATGGTGCTAGAGCTCCAAACGTCAACCATTCGTCATCAATGCCAGCCCTATCTGTCTTGGCTTGTTCAGATCGGCGACGTACGATGACGAAGTAATCTCTATACCGCCACAATTCATTGGAGGCTCCCGGGTGAAATTCTCGCTGCGCCGATTCTCCGTCATTATCTTGGCTCTTTGTTGTCTTGCTCTTTCCGCATGTTCGCGGGACCCCAATGTTCGCAAGCAAAAGTACTTTCAGAGCGGTCAGCGCTATTTCGAGGCAGGCAAGTATCGTGAAGCCGCCATTGAATTCAACAATGCTCTGAAGATCGATCCCGCGTTTGCGGACGCTCACCATCAACTGGCGGAAACCTTCCTTCAACTCCAACAAGGCGACCATGCTTTTCGTGAACTAGTCCGTACAATCGAGCTTCAGCCCGAAAACTATCGAGCTCAACTCGAGGTCGTGAATCTTCTTATCGTCAACCACGAACTCGATCAGGCACGCCAACAGCTCGACATCCTTCTCCAGAAGCAACCAGGCGATCCCGCGGTCCACACCACGCAATCGAGCCTACTCGCCGCCGAAGGAAACATCCCGGGCGCAATCGCTGAGCTGCAGCAAGCAATCGCTCTCAGCCCAGATCGGTGGGAAGGATACTTAAGTCTCGCGTTCTTGCAGCTTCGCAACAATCAATCCGATGCCGCGGAAGCCAGCCTGAAGAAAGTCACCGAACTTAATCCCAAGGCGATGCAGCCGCACTTGCTCCTCGGCAACTACTACCAGTCGCACAATCGTCTCCCCGAAGCCGAACAGCAATTCCAGGCCGCCCAATCTCTCGACGCAACCAGTGCCGACCCGCGCGCGGCCATGGCTCGTCTCTACCTTGCCGAAGGTCGAAAGGCAGACGCCGAACAACTGCTGACTCAGACCAAACACGATCTGCCGAACAATTCCGAGGCCTATCGTTTGTTGGGCGAGTTCTACTTCACCAGCGGCCAGGTGGATAAGGCAACGGCGGAGTACGCAACGCTATACCAGCAGCATCCGAAAGACCTTCAGCTCAAGAAGAATTACATCGAACTTCTCATCCAGACAAAGCGCTTCCCCGAGGCCCGTACGCTCAACGATGAAATCCTGAAAGCCAATCCCAACGACGAAGACGCCCTCGTTTACCAGGCACAGATGCAGATCAGCAGCGGCGACGTCAACGATGCCGCGCAAAAACTCGAAACCGTAATCAAGAACAATCCCAAGAACGCCGAGGGCCACTACGCTCTTGGCGTTGCCTACGACAAATTGGGCTACACCGAGCGCGCAGAGAGCGAATGGCGCGAAGCTCTCCGACTCCAACCCAACATGCTCGATGCCGCTCGCTCGCTCGCTTCGGCCGCAATGCGTCAGGGTGATTCCGCCACTCTCGAGGAAGCGTCTTCTCAACTGATCGTTCTGCAACCGGTTTCGCCGGAAGGCTACGCACTTCGGGCCCTAGCTAACATCAATCGCAAGCGCTTCGGAGAAGCGGAACAGGATATCCGCCGGGCCATCGCCATCGCACCGCAAAGCGCTTTTGGTTACGCGCAACTCGGTAATCTCAACCTTGTTCAAAAGCAATATTCGGAAGCCTCCGCCGCCTATCAGGACGCTCTTATCCGCAATCCCGACTCAACCGATGCACTGCGCGGCCTGATGAACACCATGGTCGCTCAAAATCAGATCGATAAAGCCATCGCCGCGGCCCACGCCCAAATTGCCAAGTCGCCGTCGAACAGCAGCTTCTATGACCTTCTCGGCACAGTCCTGTTTCTCAACAAGAAAGATCTCGCCGGAGCCGAAACCGCCTTCGCCAAGTCCCTCAGCCTGGAAAAGCAGAACTCGGATGCACTGCTCAAACTTTGCGAAGTTCAGGCCGCCAAAGGCGAGATGGATCAAGCCATCGCCACGGCCCGCCAGGGGATCAGCGACAACCCTCGCAACGTCGACCTCTATATTTTGCTCGGAAGATTTTACGAATCAAAATCAGACTGGACGCAAGCCGAAGCCGCCTACCGCAATGCTCTGAATATCAATCCTCAGCACCCGTTAGCTTCGATCAACCTTGCCAAATTAATGCTGCAAACGGGCGGCAACCTCGACGTTGCCTTATCGCTCGCGCAGACTGCACACCGCAGTCTGCCGAATTCCCCCGCAATCACCGACACTCTGGCCTGGGTTCACTATCAAAAGGGCGCGTATCAATCGGCAATTGGACTTCTACAAGAGGCTCTTAGCTTGCAGGAAAAAGTTCACGCACCCGACAACTCCGAGATCCACTATCACCTCGGAATGGCGTACGCGAAAAGTGGACAGACAGCTTTCGCCCGCCAGCAATTAGAGCGGGCAATAAAACTCAATCCCAACTCAGTAGACGCCAAAAAACAACTCGCCCAGCTCAAATCATCTTGAGGGCGGCTCTACCGAGGGGGTGGTGCTCATTTTCTTGCGGATCCGGCGCAATTCAATAAAGCTGAGCGCGCTCATCGCGACCAGCACCGATCCAAATGAAATCATCAGAATTGTGTCCATCGAACGCGGTCTCCTCCCCCCTCGCTTTCCAAGCTACAGCGGCAGGATCCAAACACGCCGATACAAGTCACTACTGAATCGAACTGGCTACGTTCGAAAAGACCGTATTCGACTGGGTCCCGATTAAACGGACCGTGCCTACCACCAGCACCAGGATCACCGCCAGCATTACCGCGTACTCGGCGATATCCTGTCCTTCTTGCTCATGCCAAAGCCGCCCTAGGAACTTCCCCATCTCCACACCTCCACCTTGACGGGGGATTGTACACCACTTCCTCCCCGACAGGCTGCAATTGTACGCGAGTTACATGGCTGGAGGAATTGGAAAATCAGGAATTCGGCACTTGTGCTTCCGCGATATTCGAGTATCCGCTTTCGCCCGCCTCATCGACCGCTGTCGCGGCGTAGCAGTATGTCGTTCCGTTCGTCACGTTGTTGTCGGTAAACGCTGTCACCGAACCAAGCGTCGAACCGATATTCGCGTACGACCCGCACACATTGTTACTGAAGGTCGCTCGATACACGTTGTAGCTCGTCACGTCTGGCGTCCCGCTCGCCGCCCACGTCAACTGCACCGTGTGCGGCGTTTGCGCTGTGCCCGTGCCCGTCAGCGTCGTCGTCGTTGGCGAATTGGACGCGTTGCTCGAGAAGGATGCGGTCGCTGACGCCGCTCCTGTCGCCCCCGGCGTGAATTTCACCGTGAACGATACGGGCGTTCCTACGTTGACCGTCACGGGAAACGTCAGCCCCGTGACAGCAAACTCACTGGGATTTGTTCCGCCCAGGGTCACCGACGAAACCACTACGGTTGCGCCCGTGGCCGTCAAACTTCCGCTTGCTGTCCCGCTGCTCCCAACTACCACACTGCCTACGTTGATTGGGTTGGTCACCGCGAGAGTTCCCTGCGCGCCCACCGCCGTGCCGCTCAATGGAATGTTCAGCGTTGGATTCTGCGCGTCCGACGAGACCGCGACGTTGCCGGTAAACGTGCCTGCCGCCTGCGGCGTGAATTTCACCGTGAAGGTCACGCTTTGCCCGCCGCTAAGCGTGAGTGGCGGAGTGATTCCTGTCACACTGAATCCCGTGCCGGTCGGCGTCACTGCGCTGATGTGAGCATCCGCCTGCCCGGTATTCTTGACTGTCTCGGACTGCGACGAACTGCTCCCCACGGTTACGTTTGTGAACGTAATGCTCGCCGGGTTCGCCGTCAGCGTCGCCGCCGTCTGCCCTGTCCCCGACAGCGGTATGCCGAGATTGGACGCTCCGCTCACCGTCAGCGACATCGTCCCGCTCACCGTTCCCGATGCCGTCGGTGCAAACGTGATGCCGAATGTGAAACTTTGGTTCGGCGTGAGCGTCAAGGGAAAGCTCAATCCGCTGTAGGTCATGCCCGCGCCGGAAATCGTCGCCCCGGTTACGGAAACGTTTGCCCCGCCAGTGTTTTTCAGCGTTACGGATTGCGACTGTGAAGTCCCCACCGTCACATTTCCGAAGTTGATGCTCGAAGGACTGGCTGTCAGGTTCCCGGCCGCCACCGCCGTGCCAGTCACCGGAATGTTCAGCGTAGAGTTTTGCGCGTTTGAAATAACCGCCACGTTGCCGGTGAACGTCCCCGCCGTTTGCGGCGTGAACTTCACGCTGAACGTTGTGCTTTGCCCCGCTCCCAGAACGTAAGGCAGCGTGATTCCTGAAACACTAAACCCGGTCCCCGTCGGAGTCACCGCGGTGATCGTCGCACTAACTCCGCCCGTATTCTGGAGAGCAACCGTTTGCGTCGCCGTAGTTCCCACTACTACGTTGCTAAACGTGACACTGGCCGGATTGTCGGCCAAATTCGCCGGTGCCACTCCCATTCCCGAGAGCGCAATATCCACATCCGTCTGCCCGCTCACCGATAATGCGACGCTACCGGTTACGCTTCCCGTAACTTGCGGCGCGAAACTTACCGTGAACGTAGAGCTTTGATTGGGGGTCAGCGTGAGTGGCAGGGTCAGGCCGCTGTCGCTGAAGCCCGCTCCAGAAACCGTTGCCGCCGTCACCGTCACGTTCTCTCCGCCCGTATTTTTCAATGTCACCGTCTGCGAAGAGGCGCTCCCTACTCCCACGCTCCCAAAGCTGATGCTCGTGGGACTCGCATTCAGCGTTCCCGCCATGACTCCCGTTCCCGAAAGCGGAAGGTTCACCGTCCCGTTGTCCGTTTGAAATGCGATGTTTCCGCTCGCCGAGCCAATGGCCGAGGGCGCAAATTGTACGCTGAAGCTTGCCCCTTGCCCCGCCGTCAAAGTCACGGGTGCGCTGATTCCGCTGATGCTGTAGCCCGTTCCAGTGACCGTAATCTGCGAAATCGTCAGGCTCGATTGCCCGGTGTTGGTGACCGTGTCATTCAGGCTCTGACTCGTGCCCGTCTGCACATTTCCAAAATTCAGGCTTGTGGGCGAAGGGGTCAGTTCGCCGGGACCCTGCGCCTGTTGCTTGCCTCCCAAACCGCCGCAACCCAAAAGTGCGCCCAGACAACCAATAGCCAGCAGAGTGCTCCACTGGCTTTTCCCGCTATGAAGTTGTGACGAAGAGTGCGGCAAAATCGACCTGCCAGAGCCAAAAATTGTGTGATACCCGACTCAGAATGAGTCTAGGGTCGGGTTGCGCAGAACGTAAGGTTCCAAAAGGGCAAGATCACGACGACCAAATGGCCCAAACGTGCCGCGCCCAGAGACGCTCCCCATCGTGAGTTCCGCCGGTTACTTTCGTTCCCGGCAGCTCTCCTGCTACCCCTTCATTGCAGACGAAGTTGTCCCATCATACCCATCCCCTTCGCAATGGCAAGTGATTGACGAGCAATATTGCACTAATGATTGACAACAATGCAGTTGGAACTCGCCGCCCCCAGATTGCACCCCTCGCACGCATTCCCTTGCGCTTCGCCACGTTCTGTGCGACATTATTACCCCAATGACGCGCACGCCGCGATTTACGTATTCGCTGTTTACCTACCGCTACTTCCTTTATGGAGTAGCGGCGACGGCGAATCCTCTGTGTGCATCCATAAGCAGATAGAAAACACACAAGTTCAGCCTAAGCCGCGATCTCCGAATCGCGGCTTTTGCTTTGTGTGCCAAAAACTCAATCCAGGGTCCAGAAGGAGCAGGCAGTGATCATCAACATGGAGTACGGGGCATCGGAAGAGCAAATCGCGCACATCATCGCCGCCGTGGAGCGGGCCGGCTACCAGCCGCACACAATCCGCGGCACCGAGCGTACGGTCGTCGCTGCGGTGGGCAGTGGCGGCAATCGCATTCAATTGGAAGGGCTACAAGCCGCTCCCGGCGTTGAAGCGGTCGTCGCCATCACGCAACCCTTCAAGCTGGTGAGCCGCCAAGTCAGACCACAATCGTCCGTGGTCTATGTACGCGGCGTCCCCATTGGCGGCGATGAATTCGTAGTCATTGCCGGACCCTGCTCGGTCGAATCGCGCGACCAGTTGCTCGACACAGCCAGATGGGTAAAGCAAGCCGGAGCCCGGATGCTCCGTGGCGGAGCCTACAAGCCCCGCACCTCGCCCTATGACTTTCAAGGCCTGGGCGAAGAAGCCCTGCGCCTCTTAGCCGAGGCTCGCGATGAAACCGGCCTTCCCATCGTCACCGAGGTCATGAGCACCAAAGACGTCCGCTTAATCTCAGAATATGCTGACCTGCTCCAAGTCGGAGCGCGGAACATGCAGAACTTCGCTCTTCTGCGTGCCGTCGCCCGCGTCGACCGTCCCATTCTGCTCAAGCGTGGCCCATCAGCCACCGTCAAAGAGTGGCTTCTAGCAGCCGAATACCTGCTAGCCGGCGGCAATCAAAATGTAATCCTTTGCGAGCGCGGAATTCGCACCTTCGAAACCGACACCCGCAACACGCTCGACCTGGCCGCGATAGCCCTGGCAAAAGAACTCACCCATCTTCCAGTGATCGCCGACCCATCCCACGGAACCGGCCGCCGCAGCCTTATTCCGGCCCTTTCAAGTGCGGCGCTCGCTGTCGGTGCCGATGGCTTAATGGTCGAGGTTCACCCCTGTCCCGAACGCGCTCTTTCTGACGGACCACAGTCCCTCGACCTGCCCGGTTTCCAGAACCTCATGGACACGCTGGCTCGCCCAGCGCGCACGCTGGCCGCGACCGAGTTATCAAACTCCGCCGCTTAGATGGTTAAGCTTTAGTCGTGCTTCTTTAGCGGCTCTTGACAAAGCTCAGCAGACACTTCATTGTCGGGTGTCTGCATCGGAGGGCGCCGGGCAGAATCGCTTACAGGAGTTCCCAATTTGCTTTCTGGTTTGATGAGCCATGTGAATTCGGTCGATGTTGAAGGCACACAAATCTGCCTTTACGAAAAAGGCGCTGGCATGCCGATCATTCTTCTTCACGGTATGTTCGGCGATTTTCTGGACTGGGAACCTGTCCTCGAACCTCTTTCCAAGAACTATCGCGTCTTGGCTCTGGACCTGCCCGGCTTTGGCGCTTCCGCCAAGCCCCGCACTGAATATAGCGCCGAATTCTTTGTCGCCATCCTGCACACGTTGCTTCGCCAGCGACGGATTTCAGAAGCAACTCTGGTTGGAAACTCTTTCGGCGCACAAATTGCCATTCTCTTCGCTCTCCGCCACCCCGATCTCGTCGCCCGGCTGGTTCTCGTCGATAGCGGCGGCTTCCGACAATACCCGGAAGCTGAAGTTGCGTTCACCGCCGAGCGGTTCAACGAGAACGCCATCGCGGCTCTGACCCCGGAGATAAACGCTTTCCTGTTCTCGCCGGTATTCTCGAAGCCCTCCGCTACCAGCGCCTACTACATTGAGAGACAGAACGCCAAGTTGATGCGTCCCGATTACCCGGCCTACGCTTTCGCCATCGCCCAGAGTATCCGCCTTTCCATGGCCACTTATCTCCTCGATCGTATTTCCGAACTCCGCTGCCCCGTTCTCCTGATCTGGGGCGAAATGGATCCGGTACTTCCGCTGTCTTTGGCGCAGCAGGCTCTCACAAACTTGCAGAACGGAGAACTCAAGATTGTTCCCGGTTGCGGCCATGCTCCGCAGTTGGAATGCCCTAAGGAATTCCTAGGCAGCCTCTTGCCATTCCTCCCGGCCACCGAACCGTAGAGACCGGCGCTTCCCTAACGCCTTTTCCTCGACAAGATCTCAAGGTCTCACTTGCAACCCCCCTGACCCGATCAAAGAATTCCATTGACAGCCGCTATCGATTACGATAAAAAACGATCGTTCATTTTTATTTGGTTCGCTATTCCATGCCCAAGCTCACCTTGCAGGATGTCGAGCGGAACCAGAAGAAAATCGAAGATGCAGCCCTTCGCGTCTTTACTCGCCAGGGCTTCCACGGAACCTCCGTCCGCGACATTGCCAAGGAGGCTGGGGTCTCGATCGGCAACCTCTATAACTACTACCCAACCAAGGAAGACATTTTCAAGAGCATCATCGAGCGCTACGAAACTCACATGGAGAAACTGCGCCGCAAGGCCCTGGGCGCGATGCAGGACATTTTCGAGCCTGCCGAATTGCTGCGCATGGCGCACGTCATTCGCGAAATCGTCTATGACAATCCGGACTATTGGCGCCTCATGTATATCGACATCACAGAATTCGGCAACCAACATTTTGCCGGCACTTTCCGTTCGCTCGCCAAAAACATGGAAGCGCGATTGGGCACAAAGTTACACGCGGAAGCCCGCAAAGGCACATGGAACCGGGGTGTCGATCCTGCCTTGGCCTTCACCGCCATCTACCTCCAACTCTTCACTTACTTTTTGGTGGAGAAGCTATTCGGTGGAAAACAGCACTTGGGCGTAACCGACGATCGGGCCGTCGCCCAACTGATCAAGATTGCTACTGAGGGACTCTGGCAACCACCCGGACTCAACGGGCCAGACCGGCATGACGGGCACGGCGGAAGATCCAAACCAAAATCTCCAAAAAGGAGCATGCGATGAGACTCAGGATTATGTCGCTTCTAATACTTGTGGGCTATCTTCCAATCTGCATTGGCACCGCATGGGGCCAATCGCCCACCACTGGTCAGATTGCCGGAGTCGTGAAGGATCCGAGCGGAGCTCTGGTGAACGGAGCCAAAGTCACCCTCGTCAGTTCGGCCGGCGTCGAGCGTGCAACAACAACTAACGCCGAGGGCCGTTACATCTATCCCCTTCTCCCTCCGGGACTCTATCAGGTAAAGATCGAGGCCCCAGGCTTCCAGCCGTTTACGGCGCAGAATGTCGAGGTCCGCATCACGGAATACGCTGAAGTCAATGCCAGCCTCGCTCTTGCCGGCTCCTCGGAAAAGGTCGAGGTCTCAGCCGAGCCGCCTCTCGTGGAAACTTCTTCTGCCGCGACCGGTCGGGTCATCGATGAAGCGGCCGTGAGCGAGCTCCCCTTGCCGACCCGCAACTACACGCAGATACTCGGCCTCTCGCCAGGAGCCGGGCAGAATCTCGCGCGCACCACCGACCTCGGTCGCGGCGATCTCGACTTCAATGTCAACGGCCAACGTGACACGAGTAACAACGTAGTCCTCGACGGAACCATTGCGGACAGCCCTGGCACTAACTCCACTCCCAGCCTGGCTGTTCCCTCCCCTGATTCGATCCAGGAGTTCATCGTCCAAACTTCCATGTACGATGCCACCCAGGGCAGAAACACAGGCGGCGGACTTGCAGTAGTAACGAAGTCTGGCACAAACTCTTTCCACGGCACGCTTTTTGAATACCTCCGCAACCGCGTGCTGAATGCCAATGATTTCTTCCTGAATTCCGTCGGCTCGCCGCGCCCTGAATTGACGCGCAACCAGTTCGGCGGAACTTTTGGCGGACCAATCCGCCCCGACAAGACTTATTTCTTCGTGTCCTATGCAGGCACTCGCGAGCGCAATGGCGCTTCCCAGAACAGTCTCACCAGCCTGAACATCCCCGAGGGTCTCACCGACGACCGCAGCACCGCAACCCTGGATGATCTCGCCGCCACCTACGGCGTGGCCACAATCGACCCCTCCGCTCTCGCCATGCTGCAGGCCAAGTTGCCCAACGGGCAGTACGCCATCCCAAGCCAGGCTGCCAACGGGACCGTCAATAACGGCACGGTTCTCACGCCAATCAGCACTACCTCGCAATTTACCGAGGACCAATTCAGCGTCAAGCTCGATCACAAGATTTCGAACAGCAACTCCCTCTCCGGAACTTTCTTCTATTCCCAGGATCCTCAATATCAAGCGCTCTTCAGCTTCGTCGGCGCCGATCCCTTTCAGGCTCCCGGCTATGGCGGCAACATCACCTTCTCAAACCGCGTCTTTGGATTGACCGATACCCACGTCTTCAATTCTCACCTGATCAACGAAGCTCATTTTGGCTTTAACCGGATCAACGCTCCCTCTACACCGCAAGAACCCTTCACCAATGCGCAATTCAATATCAACAATCCTCTGGCCGCCCAATATCCTGGTCTCGCCACCATTGAGGTCACGGGCTTGTTCACCATCGGCTCGACCCCTCTCGGCGACCAGAAATCGACGGTCGAGACCTTTCAGTGGTCCGACACCCTCTCCTACACCCGCGGGAAGCACTTCCTTCGGGTTGGCGCTGATGTGATTCGCGAACACGTCGACTTCTTCTTCCATTCTTTTTCTCGCGGCGAAATTATCTTCGACGACTTTCCATCGTTCCTGACCGGAAACAACCCCGTTGACTATGCCAACCCGCTCAGCGGCCCTGCCTTCGAGACAGCGGTGGGCTTGTTAGGAAACGGGATTTCCAACCGCAACATGCGCGTCAACGACGTCGATTGGTATGCGCAGGAAGACTACAAACTCTCCAGCCGCCTCACTCTCAATGCGGGCGTACGTGTCGATTTCAACGGCGGAATCAGCGACACGAAGGGACGCATCGCCAATTTTGATCCCACTATATTTGCCCAGAATGGCGGCGCCTCTTGTTCGGTCCTCACGCCCTGCAACCCGCCCAACGGATTTATTCTCTTCAAGCCCGGTCAGGCGCTTAACCCGAATAAATGGCTAGTGTCTCCTCGCATCGGTTTCTCCTGGAAACCACTCACCTCCGACAGCTTTGTCCTTCGTGGCGGGTACGGTATCTACGAAGACCGCTTCTCCACTCGCTTCGCGAACTTCCAGATCTTCAATTACCCATACGACGTGATCGGACTCTCCGTCGCCAACTTCCTCTACCCGTACGGAATTTATTTGGGAGGCGCATACCCGAACCCGTTCCCCGACCTCTCCGGCTATTCCTTCCCGATCACTCCTGCAACCATTCCTTCCCCGATTCCGTTCTATTCCAGCGGAGTTCCCCTGAGTTCTCTCGGATTGCAAACACCCATCAGCGGCCTCTATGTCGATCCGCACCTCAGCATCCCCTACACGCAACAGTACAATTTGGGATTCCAGTGGGAGTTCGCAAAGAACTTTCTCGCCGAAATCGGCTATGTAGGATCGAAGGGAACGAAACTGATCAACGTTTACAACTTCAACCAGGGCGCCACCGGCACGCCTCCTTACGGACCCTTGAACTTCTCCACCAACAAAGTGCTCAACGGCTTTGAGCAGGTTCGAACCAACACCAATTCGCACTACAACTCTTTGCAAGCAAGCTTGACCAAACACTTCAGCAGTGGACTTCAATTCCTTGCTTCCTACACCTTTTCAAAGTCCACCGATCAAGGCTCGGGTGGCTTTGAAAACGAACTTGGTGGATACCCCGGCGATCAACAGAATCCGGACTCCCAGAAGGGCCTCTCTGACTTCAATCGCACCCACCGCCTTGTCGTCAGCGGCCTGTATGACTTGCCCAAGTTCTACAAGGGCGGATCTCGTCTGTCGCGCGGCCTCGCCAACAATTGGGAGATCAGCGGAATCGGGACTGTCCAATCCGGGCTCCCGTTCTCGGTCGTCTATGAAGTCGGTTCTGCCCTTTACAATCGCGCCGATCTCGTTCCCGGCCAGCCGATCTCAAAGGGAGGTTCGGTCGAGAGTCGCCTGAACGAGTACTTCAACGTCGCCGCTTTCACCACCAACACCAACGCCCCTCCCTACGGAACTTCCGGGCGCAACTTGCTGATTGGCCCCGACCAGAAAGATATTGACTTCAGTATCGTAAAGCTCATCCCGCTCACTGAAAGGTCGAAGTTCGAATTTCGCACTGACTTTTTCAACGTTTTCAATTTCGTCAACTTTTCAAATCCCCTCAATAACCTGGGCGCGGTCGGGCTCAATGGAGTTACAACCGCTGGCGAGATTACCACCACTGCCTCCGGGCCCCGAATCATAATGTTTGGATTGAAATACAAATTCTGATCATGCGACTAAAAGACAAAGTAGCTCTCATCACCGGCGGTTTAAGCGGCCTCGGCCGCGAAGCCACTCTCGTCTTTGCCGCCGAGGGCGCACGCGTCGCCACTTGCGACCTCGCGCCCGACGGCAACGAACTCCTTACCCTCATTAAAGAGAAAGGCGCCGAAGGCCAATACGTCAGCTGCGACGTGTCAAACTTCGATGCCGTTGCGGCGATGGTCGCCAGCGTCCTTCAACGCTTCCACGCTATCGACATCCTCGTCAACAATGCCGGCATAACGCGTGATGCCACGCTCTTGAAGATGACCCCCGACCAATGGAATCAGGTCATCGGCGTCAATCTTGGCGGCGTTTTCAACTGCACCAAGCATGTCGCGCCGCACATGGTCGAACGCGGACGCGGCAAAATCATTAATACTTCATCGGTCGTCGGCCTCTACGGCAATTTCGGACAGACCAACTATGCCGCTGCCAAGGCCGGCATCATCGGCATGACTAAAACCTGGGCGCGCGAACTTGGCCCGAAAGGCATTACCGTCAATGCCGTCGCTCCCGGCTTCATTGCCACTGAAATGGTCAAGAAAATGCCCGAAAAGGTTCTTCAGACTATGCGCGAGCGTACTCCTGCCCGCCGTTTGGGTGAGCCCAGGGATGTCGCCAACGCATATCTTTTTCTGGCATCCGAGGAAGCTGACTTTATTAATGGAGCCGTCCTCAGCGTGGACGGCGGCCTCACTTTATAACAACGTGCTTTCATAGGAACATCATGTCGCGTTTCGCTACGATCATCTCCACGGGGAGTTATCTGCCTACAATTGAAATCACCAACGACACACTGCGCCAGAGATTCGGCCCCGAGGCCGAGAAGATCGACAAGCTTGAAGCTGCCACTGGCATTCTCAAACGCTGGTACGCTCCGGAAACCTGGGCCACATCCGATTTGGCTTTGCCCGCCGCCCGTCAGGCCTTGGAGAGGGCCGGACGCAAGCCCGAAGACGTCGACCTGATTCTCTTCGGCACCGATTCCCCGGATTTCATTACTCCCGCAACCTCAGTCGTCCTTCAGCACAAGCTCGGCACCAAGAACGCCGGTACCTTCGATATTGGTTGTGCCTGCGCCTCATTCCCCACGGGCTTGGCCACTGCCGCAGGACTGATTGCAATCAATCGCGATCTTCGCACCGTCCTTGTCGTGGGCGCCTACCTCATGCACAAACTCGCTGACCCAAAAGATCTCACTATCTTCTTTTATGGCGACGGGGCGAGCGCCGCGGTTCTCGAGGCAGCCGATCGGCCCGGTTTCCTCGGCTCGGTCATGCAGGCCGATGGATCTTATAATCGCAACTGGGGAATCTACGCCGGCGGCACCGCAGAACCCGCCACTGAAAAGGCCGTTCGCGAAGGGCGCACCCAGGTTCGTTTTCTCGAGCGCTATCCTCCCGAAGTCAATGAACAAGGTTGGCAGCGCATCGTCCAGCAATTAGCGCAAAATGCGCAGTTCGATCTCCGGGACGTCAGCCTCTTCATATTTACTCAGGTCCGCAAGCCGACCATCGAAACTGTCATGGCAAATTTGGGGGTTCCCATCGAGCGCGCGCACATGATCATGGAAGACTCCGGCTATACCGGCTCGGCATGCGTAGGAATGGCTCTCCATGATGCAATACTCAAGGGGAAGTTGCGGAGCGGACAACTGGTCATTCTTGTAGGCTCGGGTGTGGGATACAACCAGGCTGGCGTCGCATTCCGCATGCCCTGATAATTTTCCAGAGCCTTCTCATCCATGCTTCACGGCGACGTCCTCGGCGAGCGAACTCGAATAAGTCCAGATAACACGGCCGCAGTCTGCGTCGCTTCCCAAATCCGCCTCTCCTACCGTCAACTCAACGAGCGCGCCATCCGTTGCGCGCAGCTCTGGCGCGAACACTGGGGTCTCTCCAAACGTGACCGCGTAGGAATCTTGTCCAACAATCGCATCGAATTCCTGGATTGTTTCTTCGCCTCCGGAAAAACCGGCATCGTTCTCGTCCCCCTCAATACTCGCCTGACTCCGGCTGAGTTAGCCGGGATCATAAAAGATAGTGGTTTGAAACTTTTACTTTACGATGGGGATTTTGCCGACAAAATCCGGCAGCTCAAGCTTGAGCATTCGCTTTCACATTGGGTCGCCTTCGACAACCAGCTGGAAGCCACTGACATCTCCTATGCAGCTTCCCTTGCAAACGTCTCCGGCGCGAAATGGACGCCAACGCCTTGTGATCCCGAAGATATTTACTGCCTTCTTTACACCAGCGGCACAACCGGCAAGCCAAAGGGTGTAATGATCCCTCACCGGATGATCGCATGGAACGGCTTCAACACCGCTCTCTGCTGGGGCCTTCGCGAAGACGACGTCAGCCCCATCTTCACCCCGCTCTACCATGCCGGCGGATTGTCCGCCTTTCTTGTCCCGATACTCGCCGCTGGCGGCACAATCATTCTCCATCGCCACTTCGACGCCTCGGAAGTTTGGACCAACGTGGAGCGCGAGAAATGTACGGTCATGCTCGGCGTGCCTACGATCTACAAAATGCTGGCCGAGTCGCCCGAGTTCCAGCGTGCCGATCTCTCGCACGTTCGCTGGTTCATCAGCGGGGGCGCACCCCTGCCCGTTGAACTCATTGAAACTTACAAGGCTCGCGGAGTCACCCTGAAGCAGGGCTATGGATTAACCGAGGTAGGTGTCAACTGCTTTTCCATGTCCTGCGATGATGCTCTTCGTAAGGCAGGTTCCATCGGACGGCCAATGATGTTCACCCACGCAAAGCTCGCCAACTCCGACACTGACCCATCCGGCCAAGTCGGAGAACTCTGGCTCAAAGGTCCTCACGTAAGCAAGGGATATTGGAATGATCCCGCCGCAACCGCGTCCTCATTCGATCACGCGGGCTGGTTTCACACTGGTGACATCGCTCGCTGCGATGCGGACGGCTTCTTTTACATAGTCGGCCGCTCGAAAGATATGTTCATCAGCGGAGGCGTTAACGTCTACCCTGCTGAGGTCGAGGCCGCCTTGCTCAAGCATCCCCAAATCAGCGATGCGGCCGTAATCGGCATCCCGGACCCCACGTGGGGAGAGGTCGGTATCGCCTACTTGGTATCGAAGCGATCAGTAACGCCTCCGGCCTCCGAACTCACCGCCTACCTGGAAAGCAGACTCGCAAAGTTCAAGATTCCCAAACAGTTCATATTTGTTCAGGAACTTCCAAGAACCGCCTACGGCAAAGTCGCCAAATCCGAACTGCGAAAATTCTGACAGGTGGCGCAGGCGGTGAGACGAAGTCTCGCGGCTTCTTGCTATTTCTTATCAACCTTGGCTAGCGCTTCGCGAACCCTGCCCTAAACCACCCGCCGCGCCAGAAATTCCGCCTCGAGCTTCCAGGATTTCCCGTCAGCCTCCAGCACATCGCCAATCCAGTGAAACGATTTCGGTGTGATCTCGGTAAAACGCCATCGGGTAGGCGTTCCATCCGCTCGCGCTCCAACCTGCACGATCTCATCGCCAATTCGACGTCCAGTCTGCCGCTCCTCATGCCCGCGCACCGGGTTCGTCCACCGAATTCGCCACGCATGAATCTCCGGATCCCACACCCGCAACGTAGTTCCATACATGTTATTGACCCGGTCTGTCTCTGGCGCGCGATCCGACACCCGAGGCATGATCCATACGTCCTGGATCGCTCGCCCCTCGAGCACCCATCCAAAATGCGCCTCACCCGTCATCTTTCGGGCCCTGACGTTCACGCCGCGATAGCTCACGATCTCGAGTTCCCAGCTTCCAACCAGCCATCCGTAAACATCCTGCGATTCCGGAATCTCCGGTGACCGTCCGCCTGAATGCAACAACGTCACGAAACTTTTCTTCGCAACTTCTATTACCTGTCCGCTCATATCGCCCTCCAAATTCGGCCACAAACCGCTCACGATCAGCTCACCCGCGCGAGGCCGGCGGCACAATTCTGTTCAGCCGCGCATACACCGCGAGCTGTCCATAGTGCTCCGAGTTATGTTCGATGAAGCTCACCACCATGTCAGTGATCTCCGGACTCAGCCCGCCCTTAAGCTCCTTGAGCGCCTCCGTAGTTTCCGCCAAGCTCCCGTTCAGCGCGTCCATGACCTGCTTCTTCGTCGAAAACTTCTCCTTCGGAAGCTCATTCGCGCCGTTATCCGCCTTCTTACCGCGCGCACTGTCCGCCACATATCGATTCCAAAACGCAACGTGCCGCAAAATGTCCCCAACGCTCCTGACTCTGTCCAGCGGCCGGAACTCAAATTTGCTTTCCGGAATCTCCTCCGCCAGCGCCGCCAACTTCTGTCCCGCTTGTTCCCAATGTCCGATCAGTTTGTTTGACATTACATCCATTTGCGTCGCTTTAGTCGCCATGTGATCTAATTCTCCTGGAAGAATTCTCCACCTCGGCTTGCCGCCGAAGCGCAGGTGTTGTGCTCTTTGCATCCTTGTTATAGGGTCTGACCCTGAGAATTTCTTGGCGAAAATTGCGGTCAAATTCGAGACTGCCCAAGGCCTGAGCGCTAATCAAGATGCCGCCGCACCGCTCTCCGGTCGTCTGCTTGCTCGCCGCCACGGCTGGACCGTCCGCGACGTTCCCTGCGCCGCCGGCCCCAAGGACCGTCCCTTCGAGGAACTACACTCGTGTCCCGGCATCGCCATCGTCACAGCGGGCACTTTTCAATATCGATCCAGCCCCGGCCGCGAGCTCATGACGCCCGGCTCGTTGATGCTAGGAAACTCTGGCCAGTTTTACGAATGCGGACACGAGCACGGCACCGCCGATCGCTGCATCTCTTTTTCGTACGACCCGAAGTATTTTGAAGGCCTCGCCGAAGAAGCGGGCGCGCGAATCCCACATTTTTCAGCCTTGCGTGTGCCACCGGTACGCGAGTTGTCGTCAGTAGTGGCGAGAACTTGCGCTGCTGTCGACCGCGCGCCTGATTACTCCTCAGGCACGGCGGCCAACGAGGAACTGTGGGAGGAAATTGCCATTGAACTCGCCACACGCGCGCTTGAATTCAGGGACCAAAGCAAAACGGCCCCGGCTTCCCCAGCAAGCGAAGCCCGCGTCACAAAAGTCGTCCGCATGATCGAAGATCATCCCACCGCACGGCACAATCTCATCGAACTCGCACTCGAAGTCAGACTCAGCCGTTACCATTTTATTCGGATATTCCAAGAGCTCACCAGCCTCACACCCCACCAGTACGTTCTGCGCGCCCGTCTGCGTCATGCCGGCGCACAATTGCTCCGAACGCCAGATCGAGTCCTCGATATCGCTCTCGACTGTGGTTTTAACGACATCTCGAATTTCAATCACGCCTTCTTGGCTGAGTTCGGCACAAGCCCGCGCGCCTATCGACTCGTCGCGCGCTAACGCCACGCAACTCTCGCTATGCGCGCAGTTACGATCGTTACCAGGTCCGTATATTCACCGCCTCTCATCAGCCTTACCTGAGAATTCCTCTTCCAGCACTTGAAGCAACAGGTCTAGCCCAGGCTGCGCGTGGTATTTGCTGAAGTCTCGATCTCGTCGCGGAATGCCTCTGACAATCGCCCCTGGATGCTTGTTACCAGCCCCTGTGACTCGCATCACCCCGCAGCGTGCTAGAGGAGCTTGGGAATACCCCCAAGAATATGTATAGGTCGAAGTAGATGATCCAGAAAGGGAGTGCCATGTCTACTTTATCGGAGGCACCGCTCTCTGCGGAGGAGAAGGCCTACCTCGACGAACTAATCCCACAATGTGCCGGACGCCCGGGCGCCTTGCTTCGCATCCTCGAAGCAGTTCAGGATCGGCAAAAGCAAAAGTATTTGCCCATCGAGATTCTCCGCTACATCGCTCTCAAAACTGGAACGCCGCTCTCGCGCATCTACAGCGTCGTCACCTTCTATGCGCTTTTCAATCTCCAGCCGCAGGGCGAAAACAGCATCTGCATCTGCCGCGGCACCGCATGCCACACCCGCGGCTCGCGCAACTTGCTCCACGGCGTGCAGCTCGATCTCGGTCTCGGCTCCGAAGATCCCGAGGGCGACGGCAACGAAGCCGACAAGATGGTCCTCACCACGCCCGACGGCAAATTCACTGTCCGCACCGTCGCCTGTTTCGGCCAATGCGCCATGGCTCCCGTCGTCGAAGTAAATCACCGCATCTGCGGGCACGCCACCGAACGCACCGTGAAACGCGAAATTTCCACCATCCGCGGAGGAGAGTAAATCTATGCCCCGCATTCAAGACCTCGGAGCCTTCACCGCTGTCCGCGACGCCGGCATGGCCAAGCTCCTTCCAAAAATTCCGCGCTTGACCGTCGGCATGGGAACCTGCGGCCGCGGCAATGGCGCCGAAGGCCTCTACCAGGCATTCGCCGAGGCCATCGAGCGTCGTGGCGCCGATATTCAACTCGCGCCCGTTGGCTGCTTCGGCGCCTGCTTCCAGGAGCCGCTCGTCACCGTCCGTCTTCCCGGCAAGCCGCTTGTGATCCTGCACAAGGTACAGGCCAGCGACGCCAATCGCATTCTCGAGGACCTTCAGGACGAAAACCTCAGCCCCGATCTCATCTACTGCAAGATCGACGAGTGGGATCACCTCACCGGACACGTCCGCTATGGAGAAGGTTACCCCGAGATTCCCCACTGGCACGAAGTCCCCTTCTTCAAGGGCCAAAAGAAAATCGTTCTTCGCAACTGCGGAATCATTAATCCCGACGACATCGAGGAGTACATCGGCATCGGCGGCTACCAGGCGCTTTATCAGATTCTGATCGAAGAGAAACGCGAAGGCGTCATCGAGCAGGTCAAGGCATCGCGCCTCCGCGGACGCGGCGGTGCAGGCTATCCCACCGGCAACAAATGGGAGTTCCTCGCCAAGGCCAAAGCCGAGCCCAAGTACATCATCTGCAATGCCGACGAAGGCGATCCCGGCGCCTACATGAACCGCAATGAAATCGAGAGCGACCCTCACTCGCTTCTCGAAGGCATGATCATCGGCGGCTACGTCACCGGCGCTGCCGAAGGCATCATCTATGTACGCGCGGAGTATCCTCTCGCCGTTCATCGTCTGCGCGCAGCCATCCATCAGGCTCACGAGTATGGTCTGCTCGGCGAAAACATCCTCGGCCGCGGCGTCAACTTCGATATCTCGCTCGTCGAAGGCGCAGGCGCATTCGTCTGCGGTGAAGAAACGGCCCTGATCGCCTCGCTCGAAGGCATGGCGGGACGTCCTCGTCCTCGTCCTCCATTCCCAGCTCAAAAAGGTCTCTGGGGAAAACCCACCAGCATTAACAATGTCGAAACCTGGTTCAATATCGCTCCCATCGTCATCAAAGGCCCTGCGTGGTTCACCGCCACAGGCAGTCCAAAAAGCTCCGGCACAAAAGTCTTCTCGCTAGTCGGCAAGGTCAAGAACACCGGCCTAGTCGAGATGCCCCTCGGCACTCCTCTGAAGACTTTCATCTATGACATCGGCGACGGCGCAGGCGAAGGCCGTCAGGTTAAGTCCGTCCAGACCGGAGGCCCTTCCGGCGGCTGCATCCCGCACGAAATGTTCGAAACTCCCGTCGACTACGAAAACCTCGCGCAACTCGGCTCCATCATGGGTTCCGGCGGCATGGTCGTCATGGACGACGACAACTGCATGGTAGACGTGGCTCGTTACTTCATCGAGTTCACCCACTCCGAGTCCTGCGGCAAATGCATCCCGTGCCGCGTCGGCCTCAACAAAAGTCTTCGTATTCTGAATCGCATCACCGAAGGTGCGGGCACCACGCATCACCTCGAATTGCTCGACGAGCTTAGCCGCTACATTCGCGACTGCTCTCTCTGCGGCCTTGGCCAGACCGCTCCCAATCCCGTGCTCACCACGCTGCGCCATTTCCGCAGCGAGTTCGAGGATCACATCCTCGCCCACCGCTGCCAGGCTGGCGTCTGCGGAGACCTGGCTCTTTCTCCTTGCGAGAACAGTTGCCCTCTGCACATGAACATCCCGCGCTTCCTGCAGCTCTATCAGGAAGGTCAACTCGAAGAGGCATTCCTCTCGGTTATTTTCGACAACCCGCTTCCCTGCTCCACCGGCCGCGTCTGCCAGCATCCCTGCGATGACCGCTGCCGCCGCCAGACCCTCGACCAAGCGGTGAACATGCGAGAGGTTCACCGTTTCATCGCGGATTCCATTATCTTCTCGGACAAGTTTCAACCGGCAGTCGAGAAGATCGCAGCCCGCATGCTCGAGCCCACAGGCCGCAAGATCGCTGTCGTCGGCGCCGGTCCAACCGGTCTAACAGCCGCCTTCTACCTGGCGCTCCTCGGCCACGAGGTCACGGTGTACGAGAGCCGGCCCGAGGCCGGAGGCATGTTGCGTTACGCACTGCCCGAGTACCGCCTCCCAAAAGACGTCCTCACCCGCGAGATCTCGATCATCGAGCGTCTCGGAGTGAAGTTCGTCTTCAATACCAGGCTCGGCGTCGACATCACCTTCAGCGAGCTCGACGACCACTTCGACGCCACCTTCCTCTCCATCGGCACGTGGAAAGAAAGCCACCTCGATCTCCCCGGCATCAATCTCAAAGGCGTCTTCGGCGCACTCAATTTCCTCGAAGCAACCGCCTCCGGCCATCAGCCTGCACTCGGTCGCCGCGTCGCTATCATCGGCGGTGGCAATGCCGCCATCGATTCCGCCCGCACCTCCATGCGCGCCGGAGCCGACGCAACCGTCTTCTATCGCCGTGAGCGCAAGGATATGCCCGCCATCGAAGAAGAAACCAATGCCGCCAAGGACGAGGGCGCGCGGTTCGTCTTCCTCGTCACGCCTCACCGCATCATTGGCGACGCAGCCGGCAACGTCAAAGCCATCGAGATGCTGAAGACCCATCTTGGCGCCTACGACACCTCCGGCCGCCGCAAGCCGGTTTCGACCGGCGAGGTCCATCGCTTCGAATGCGACTCCGTCATCCTCGCCGTCGGTGAAGGCGTCGACGGAGAATTCGCCAAAGACTCCGGCCTCAAGCTCCGCGAGAACGGCACCCTGGACGTCAACCGCTTCACGCTCGAAACCGGTCGCCTCAAATTCTTCGCCGGCGGCGATTTAGTCACCGGCGCTTCCAACGTCTCCAATGCCATGGGCTACGGCAAGCTCGTCGCCCGCAATCTCGACCGCCAACTCATGGAAGCCGACCGCTGGAGCACTCTCTTCCCCGAATTCGAATACGGACACGAAATCCCCGAAAAACCCAGCGAGAGTCAACGCCACACCGGCTGCACTTTGGCGCCCGCGCTCCGCGTTCGCTCCCAGGACGAAGTCGTAGGTGCTCTCGATAAAGAAGACGCGCTCGACGAAGCATGCCGTTGTTTGCGTTGCGATGTGAAGACCGTCTCGGTGAGCTGACGCCGGCGGGAAAGGAGTAAGTCTTGGCACAGAAGAGCATCTCGATTCGCATTGATGGCCAACTGATCACCGCGGAAGAAGGCCAGACCATTCTTCAGGCCGCCAAGGCCAACGGCAAGTACATTCCCGCGCTCTGCGCCATGGACGGCCTCACCGCCGTCGGCGCTTGCCGCGTCTGCCTCGTCGAAGTCTCCGGTGTCGACCGCCTTTTCCCAGCCTGCACCACTCCCATTCAAGACGGCATGTCGGTCGTGACCAACTCGCCTCGCCTCACTCGTTATCGCCGGATCAGCGTCGAACTCCTCCTCGTCGAGCGCAATCACACCTGCGCCGTCTGCGTCTCCAACGGACACTGCGAGCTGCAATCCATGGCCACCGCGCTCGGTGTGAACACAGTCGGCTTCGCCTACAACTATCCCAAGCTCTCCGTCGACACCTCGCATCCGCGCTTCGTCCTCGACCACAACCGCTGCATCCTTTGCTCGCGCTGCGTGCGCGTCTGTGCCGAACTCGAAGGTGCAAACGTCTGGAACATCAGCTCGCGCGGCATCCATTCACGCGTCACCAGCGAAATGAACGAAAAATGGGGACTCGCGACCACCTGCACCAATTGCGGCAAATGCGTCCAGTCCTGTCCCACCGGCGCTCTCGCCGAAAAAGGTTGGGGCGTCGAAGAAATGGTCAAGAAAATCGGTACGGTTTCCTCTCTCGCACACTCAAGGGGAGCGCAGGTATGAAGAAGGTGAAAGTCGCTACCGTTTGGCTCGATGGATGTTCCGGCTGCCACATGTCGCTTCTCGACATGGACGCGGCCATCATCTCTCTCGCACGCAAAATCGACATCGTTTACGGTCCCTTAGTCGACGCGCAGGAATTTCCCGAAGACGTCGATGTAACTCTGGTCGAGGGCGCGGTCAGTTCGCAGGACGATCTCAACAAGATCAGAAAAATTCGTGCGCGCACTCAGCTTCTCGTTTCCCTTGGCGATTGCGCCGTTACCGGCAATGTTCCCGCCATGCGCAACAACGTCCCTGTTAACAAATTGCTGCGCCACGTCTATATCGACGGATCCAAGGATCAGAAGCTGATTCCCACCGACCGCGTTCCCGCATTGCTCAAGCAAGCGCGGCCGGTGCGCGAGTTCGTCAAAGTCGATTTTTCCGTTCCCGGCTGTCCGCCTCCGGCCAAAGCCATCCTTGGCTTGATCACCGAACTCTTGGAGGGGCGCAAGTCGGAAGCTGGCCAGGTCGTCAAGTTCGGATAAGGAGTTGGGGAATGAAGCGCATCACCATCGAACCCATCAGCCGCATCGAAGGCCACGGCAAAGTGACCATTCACCTCAACGATGAAGGCCATGTCGCGGGAGCCGACTTTCACGTCACTCAAGTCCGCGGCTTTGAAAAGTTCACCGAAGGCCGTCCGTTCTACGAGATGCCTGGCATCACCGCCCGCATTTGCGGCATCTGTCCCATCAGCCATCTCCTCGCCTCTGCCAAAGCCTGCGACTCCATTCTCGCCGTCCGCATTCCGCCTGCCGCGCGCAAGCTCCGCGAATTAATTCACTGCGCGCAGATGGTGCAATCCCACGCGCTCAGCTTCTTCTATCTGTCGTCGCCCGACTTCCTTCTCGGCATGAGTTCCGATCCCGCGCGCCGCAACATCATGGGCGTCATCTCCGACTATCCAGAGCAAGCACGCGACGGCATCGAGCTTCGGAAGTTCGGTTTGCAGATCATTGAAGGCCTGGCCAAAGAGCGCGTTCATCCTTCGTGGATCGTTCCCGGCGGAGTGGCGAGTCCCATGTCCGCGCAAGTGCGCGAACACATTCTCTCCGAACTTCCTGCAGCTAAATCCGTCATCGAGCGCACTCTTCCATTTCTCAAGCGCGCTCTCGACGCCCACACCGAAGAAATCGCCGTCTTCGGTTCTTTCCCCACGATGTACGCGGGCCTCGTCGACGCGAAAGGCAATCTCCAGTTTTACGACGGCAATCTCCGCTTCCGCGCCGCCAATGGCGATGTCGCCCAAGACCAGATTCCGCCAGACGACTATCACAAGTGGATCGCCGAAGCCAGCCTGCGCGAGTCCTATCTGAAGGCGCCCTACTTCGTCCCCGAAGGTTTCCCGCTGGGCGTCTATCGCGTCGGCCCGCTGGGCCGCCTCAACACCGCCGACGCCTGCGGAACTCCCGCCGCCGACGCCGAACTCCGCGAATTCCGCCAGCGTTTCGGCAACATCGCGCACAGCGCTTTCCTGTATCACTACGCCAGATTCATCGAGATCGTCCACGCGCTCGAAAAAATCGAAGCTCTGCTAGACGACCCGCAAATTCTCGACACCCACGTCCGCGCCACTGCCGGAGTAAATTCGCTCGACGGCGTCGGCATCATCGAAGCCCCGCGCGGCACGCTCATCCATCACTACAAAGTGAATCCCGAAGGCGCCATCACCTGGGCCAACCTGATCGTAGCCACCGGCCACAACAACCTGGCCATCGGACGAAGTGTCACGCAGGTAGCCGAACATTTCGTAGACGGCACAAAGTTGAACGAAGGCATGCTCAACCGAGTCTCAGCGGTAGTCCGCGCCTACGACCCCTGTCTAAGCTGCTCCACCCACGCCGATGGCTCGCTCGCCATCACGATTCGGCTGGTTGATAGAGAAGGAAATCTGCTCGACGAAATTGTCGGATAGCGGTCGTAACTTGTCCCGGTGGAGGGCCCTCAATTCTCTTAAGGCCGCCTGTATACCCGGGGGGGGGTACCCCCCTCCCCCCATTTCAAAGTCTCGATCTAATGGAATTAACAAGTTAGAGTAACTATCCTCGCAAAATCTTCCGGAATAAAGACTTAGACTTATTTCTTATAACTCGTTTGGCAGCCGGTGGTTAAGCCATATTTTGGGCTATTTTTCAATTTTTAGGCTGGCAAAATCTTCCATTTAAAGGACTTATAGGTAAAATCTTGAGCGCGTAGGAGATATAGCTCAAAAATCGACCTTTCCTTGGCCCCTTTGCGGCTCGATCCTCGCAAAATCTTCAAAAATAAAGACTTGCTTGCAAAATATTGCGGAATAGGGACTTACGTGGACGCTTGCGGGCCTGCCGGTCCTGGAGATCTTCTTCGGCGTTCGGATTTCAAGGAGCGAATCTGGCTCGGCGCTTTGTGCGCCTGTTTCTATGTTCTCTCGGTTTGCGGCTGAGTCAAGAAATTTCTGGTGGTTGGCTTCTAATCGGGTTCTGATCGGAGGACTTGGAGGGGGAAATTTATGAGTGGCGAGTGGGTGCGACTTGCTGGCACAGGAGCGTTATGCTATCGGCGATCGAGGTAGCCGCACTCGGCAGCTTGGGGCGGGCTCTTTGCGAATTCGGGCCATTTCCGTCTATTCCGAAGTTCCGAAGAGCAAAACCCTTGGCGCCTACAGGCGTGGTTCCCCCTTCTCGAAAAGCGCGAGAAGGGAGCCACCCGCTTTTCTTAGCTGCTCGCAAAAGAAACAACGGGCAGCTATGCTACGTGGGAGATCGGGCCCACCCGTCCCTTTGTCGACTTGACTTTGCCCCATTTCCCGCGCAAAATTCCTCGCCATAAAGGGCGTGGGGCTCTTCATGATCGTGTGGGCCGCGATCATATCCTGAGTTGATTGGGTAGCCAGCATAAGCCTCTGATCGATTTCAGCAGCACATACGGGAGCATAGGAGGGAGGAATCACGATGCATCCTCTACGCAAACTGCGGGAATCCGGCAAGCCTACGCTCGCCCAGATTAGCGAACTGCTTGCCGAAGACATCGTCTTCAACAGCCCAATCCTCGCTCGTTCGATTCAGGGACGGGAACTCATCGCACCAATATTCACTCAGTCAAGCCAGACGCGTGGATCCGGCACTTATACAGCCGAGTTCAAGCTCGACGAGCGCACCACGTTCTTACGCTGGGTCGGCACCATGGATGGCCACAAGTTCGAAAGTATGGAAATCATCGTTGACAACGAGCAGGGGTTGATTGTCGAACGCACGATTGCCCTGCGGCCGTTTCCGGCTCTGAAATTATTTCGTGATGCGATGTACGCCGCTCTCAAGGATAAGTTGCCGCCCGATGTGTGGGATTATCCAACGCAATGACGTGACTGCAGCGGAGTCTCTCTGGTCGCTCGCTCACCGAAAGATACAGGAGGCATCGATGGCCACAATCCACATGCACCAGACAACTACCTTAACGCCAGCGCAGTATGTTGCGGGACTCACCGACTTCGGCCCCGGTCGCTCGAGGCTCTTTGGCAACAGCGCCGACGCCTACCTTAAAGTTCATAGCCGCGGACCCGTTCAGGCGGATGTTACCGAGGGTTCTGGCGGCATTTGGGAGCGTCTCCAATACGACTGGTCCGACCCCAACCACGTTGTCCTCAAGACGACAGACTCCAACGCCTGGGGAGGCGGGTCGAGCCACACCTACGACTTCAAGCGTCGCCCAGACGGTTTGACTGACATTGACGTCACCGTAGTACGCGAAGGAAAAAATCTCAAGGGACGCTTTCTGGAGTTAGTTCTTGGAACCGTTGGCAAGGGTGTCTTGCTGAAAGCATTTCGGAATTCTGTCAGGGCACTCGAAGTCCGCAATGATGTGGAGAAAGGGTTGGGCGCAGCCTAACGCGACCTTTAGGTTCGATTCCCGTATTGCGATTTGATCGTGGTGTTACTAAGAACGAGGAAAAAATGGGCGGGTTGCACACATCCCCGAACATCCTTAAACCCTCCCAACCGGCAGGTACCCCATAGCCTGCCCTGAGCGTAGTCGAAGGGTCTCGCGCTGTTCGAGACGTGGGATTCCACAGACGCAGACATTTTGGAGATTGCGCAGAATTAGCTTTACGCTCGCCTGTGGGAGAGCAACGCTTCAGCGCGGCGTCAGAAGCGGAAAGAGATCGGGCTTCAGCCGGTGCCGGCAAAAATCAAAAGCCCCGGTAGTCATCCGGGGCTTGGCAAATTGCCAGTTGGTACGCCATCTTTCAACTCTTATTATAGCAACCAAGTCAAGGTCGAGAAGCCGTGCGGAGGACGACGGAGTCGAACCGTAATGGCTGACGAAGCCACTCGACCATTTGAAAGATGGCGTCCAGTACCCACTGGAGACGTCCCCCAAACGCAACCTGCCAGATCTCTGCGGGAACTGGTATTCGTTGCGGACGTTGAAATCGTAGGAACGCTTTTGCCAGAAATGGTGAGAAGAGGTCTGAGTCGGGAGGGCCCACTCAAGCCAAAAGAGGGCTTGAGTGGGGCACCGTCGCAAGGTAAATGTCGGAGGAGGGCCCACTGCAACGTCCCCCAAACGCGATCTTCTGAATTCACTATTCTCTCGAGACGACTGACACGCAATCCCACAAAAGTAGCCGCTCCAAAAGGGGAATATTCGTGTGACCTCTGTGTCGGTATGTCACCTCTCAGCGCGCGCGACCCACTCCCGAATCTTCGCCAGCAACGCAGGCACAACCGCTGAGACCGCCGGGGACAAGCTCTGTCCGAGTTCAAAGCTGGCGCCGGTTACGGTGAACTGATCGGCGATGGGGCGCGCACCGTAGAGATCTTCCGCCAACCTCAATATGTCGGCTGGGGCGCAATGATGAACATACGTCACCGCCGACTGCGAGGGCGCGACTGGCGTACAACGCAACTCGCCCGGCTCTCCCTTGCTGGCCGCGTCGATGAACAAAATCCTTTCGGCCTGCCGGACAGAATCGGCAATTTCAGCGGTGAGTTCCTGCAAAACCAGCACCTGAATTTCAGGATGGGAGATCTCGGAAGCGAGGCGCTCGGCCACGTACCAGCCCAATCCATCGTCGCTGCGAAGGGTGTTACCGAAGCCGATGATGAGAGTGCGAGCCATCTTTTTTGTCGCGGACCTTATTGCGGGCCTTGGTTGAGAACTGCGGACCGGAGGCGCCTTCCATTCTAAGCATGGGGAATCGCGCTGCGCCTGTACAAATCGTGCGGTTTGCTATAAAAATAGCCAACGTCCCGCACACGGGTGAGGCCGGAATCGGGCCCATGGGAAGTGAGCGTTGTTCGGCACCGCCGCATACACAAGACCCCAAACCGTCGACGAAGCTCTGGCGTCGCTCGCTGCCGAAAACTCACGCATTCTCGCCGGCGGAACGGATTTTTACCCTGCGCTTGGCGACAATATCGTCCGGGAACCGGTCGTCGACATCTCTGGGCTGAGCGAACTGCGCGGAATTGAGCGGAAGGGTACCGGCTTTCGCATCGGCGGGCTGACGACCTGGACGGACATCATTCATGCCGAACTCCCGCCGTGCTTCGAGGCCCTGAAGAGCGCCGCTCGCGAAGTGGGTTCGGTTCAGATTCAGCATCGAGGGACGGTTGCGGGAAATCTTTGTAACGCTTCGCCCGCAGCTGACGGCGTTCCGCCGCTGCTTGTGCTGGACGCGGAGGTCGAACTTGTGTCGCAATCCGGCCGGCGGCAAATACCGCTGCAGGAGTTTCTGGTTGGCAATCGAAAGACGAAGCGGCGGCCTGAAGAACTGCTTACGGCTATTGTGATTCCGGATGCGCCGGTGAAGGCGCAGTCCGCTTTTCTCAAACTTGGCGCGCGGAGATATCTGGTGATCTCGATCTCCATGGTCGCCGCGGCGCTCAGCTTCGGCGAAGACGATCGCGTGTCGGACGCGCGGGTTGGTGTCGGGGCGTGTTCGGCGGTTGCGCGCCGGCTGCGGGCTCTGGAACGGGAGTTGACCGGCGCTCATCGAGATGAACTGAACTGTCGCCTGAAAGCGGAGTATCTGTCGGAGCTATCGCCGATCGACGATATTCGCGCGACCGGCGCCTACCGCATGGAAGCAACGGAGCACCTTATCCAGCGGGCGCTGGCGTTGTGCGGAGGGCGGATGTAATGTCTCTGCCTTCGACATTACCGGCGCGGGCCAGCAACTCGACAGAGTTGTTTGTGAATGGGCGCGCCGTTCGCGTTGCGGCGGCGCCCGTGCAACGCCTGTCGCGGGTCTTGCGCGAAGAACTCGGCTTGACCGGCACAAAGGTTGGCTGCGATGCCGGCGATTGCGGAGCGTGCACCGTGCTGCTCGACGGAGACCCGGTATGCGCCTGCCTGGTTCCGCTCGCTCAAGCTGAAGGACGCGAGATCACAACGGTGGAAGGACTGGCGGCGCGGAGCGGCGGAATGGGCGCCCGGCTGCAACAGTCATTTCTTTTGCAGGGCGCTTCGCAATGCGGCGCATGCACTCCGGGAATGTTGGTCGCGGCGACTGCGTTGCTCGAAAAGAATGACCGCCCCACAGAGTCGCAAGTCATGGACGCAATCGGCGGAGTGCTCTGCCGCTGCACCGGCTACCGAAAGATCATCTCGGCGATCATGGCCGCCGGAGCGGGCTCAGAATCGAGCGCACCGGCAGCACCGGACGGGCGGGCAGGCGCGGTCGGTCAACGCCTGGTCCGGCTTGATGGAGAGAAGAAGGTCTGCGGAACGGAAGTCTTCGGCGCGGATGAATTCCCCGCGGATGCCCTCAGCCTTCGCGTTGTGCGCTGCCCGCATCATCGAGCCGGGTTTGAGTTCGGCGATCTGGATGCCTTTGTTCGGGAGCATCCCGGAATTGCAGCGGTGTTTACCGCCAAAGATGTTCCGGGGAAAAATTGCTATGGTGTTATCCCGCGCTTCGCCGATCAGCCCGCGTTCGCGGAAAAGGAAGCGCGGCATCGCGGCGAGGCGGTGGCTGCCATCGTAGGCGAAGCAGGGCCAGTGGAAGCGATCAATCTCGGCGACTTCCCCGTGACGTGGCACTTGCTTCCGCACGTGGCCGACGTCGATGCTGCGCTGGGCGCAGAGACCGGCCTGATTCATGAAACGCGCCCCGAGAATATCCTCACGCGTGGCCGCGTGGCGCGAGGCGATGTCGATCAAGCCCTAGCCACCGCCGACATCGCCGCCGAACTCGAATGCGAAACAGGCTTTGTCGAGCACGCCTACATCGAGCCCGAAGCCGGATTCGCGCAGCGCGCCGGCGACCAAATTGAAATTCAGGCTTGCACGCAATCGCCATACATGGATCGCGCCGATATCGCCGCCATCCTCGGGATCGCGCCCGAACGAGTCCGCATCATTCCCACCGCAGTCGGCGGAGGCTTCGGCTCAAAACTTGACCTGTCAGTCCAGCCGTTCCTCGCCATTGCCGCATGGCAACTCCTCGAGCCGGTTCGTATGGTTTATTCGCGCAGCGAGTCCATCATCTCAACCACGAAGCGTCACCCCGCACGCATGCGCCTCAAAGCCGGATGCACGAAAGAAGGCAAGCTCGTCGCTCTCGATTTCGCCGCCGATTTCAACACCGGCGCATATTCTTCCTGGGGACCGACGGTCGCCGCGCGCGTTCCAGTGCACGCTTCCGGTCCTTATTATGTCCCTCACTATCGCGCCCAGACTCGAGCGATCCACACGAACCTTGTGCCGGCGGGCGCATTTCGCGGCTTTGGCGTTCCACAGAGCGCCATCGCGCAAGAGCAGCTCTATGACGAACTGGCCGAGCGCGCCGGTGTCGATCGCCTGGAATTTCGCATTCTGAATGCGCTCGACGGCGAGACTCCGACTGTCACGGGACAAAAACTCGGCGCTGGAGTTGGGATCAGAGCGTGTTTGGAAGCATTGCGTTCCCGATGGAAGAAAGCAAGACAGGACGCGGCCGAATTTAACCGGCGTTCTTCCCCGGCGCTTCGACGCGGCGCAGGTGTTGCGGGAATGTGGTACGGCTGTGGCAACACGTCGCTGCCGAATCCCTCGACAATTCGCATCGGCCTCAAACGCGACGGACGTGTTGCCTTGCATCAAGGCGCCGTCGACATCGGCCAGGGCTCGAACACGATCGTCACGCAAATTTGTGCGGACGCTCTTGGCGCTCCCATTGGGCGTTTTGACCTGGTGTCCGGCGACACGGCCATCACTCCCGACTGCGGAAAAACCTCGGCCTCACGCCAGACGTTTGTCACCGGCAAAGCCGCGCAGATGGCGGGCGAACAACTTCGCAGCACCATCCTCAAACTCGCGAGCGCACCCAACAATGCCACCATTCACTTTGACGACAGGGGCATCACGGTAAGTAAGGATTGCGAAACATTTCCGCTGTCGCTCCATAATCTGCCGCTCGACCAGCACGGCTACGTCATCACCAGCGAAGCCACCTTCGATCCGCCGACCAGCCCGCTCGACGAAAATGGCCAGGGCAATCCCTATGCTGTTTACGGCTACGGAGCGCACATCGCCGAGATCGAGGTCGATACCGACCTCGGCACAATCCGGGTGCTGAAAGTTACCGCGGCTCATGACGTCGGGCGCGCCATCAATCCAACGTTGATCGAAGGCCAGATCGAAGGCGGCGTCGCGCAAGGCCTGGGCATGGCACTCATGGAGGAATTCTTCCCCGGCAAAGGCGAGAATCTTCACGACTATCTGATTCCATCCGCCGGCGACATTCCTCCGGTTGAATCGATCCTCATCGAAGATCCATCTCCCGCCGGACCGTTCGGAGCAAAAGGCATCGGCGAACAAGCTGTAATTCCCACAGCGCCAGCGATCCTGAACGCGCTGCACGATGCTGTCGGCATACGCCTGAAGAAAATTCCCGCCACTCCCGATCGCGTGCGGGCGGCCATCCTCGCAAAGCAAAAGGGAGGTGGGCGTGTCTGACGACGCCATCCGATGCGACGCGTGCCCGGTGCTTTGCTACATCAAGCCCGGCAGGACAGGTTCATGCGACCGCTATGCCAATGCGGATGGCAAGCTGATTCGCATCGATCCGCATGTCGTCCTCGAACGCGCGGTCGAGCGCGGCGACACACTCGTTCCCTTCCTCGAAAAAGCTCGCGACTGGGACGGCTCGCTGCTGAGCGGAGAACAAACATTCGTCACCGCCATCGGAGCGGGCACTACTTATCCCGATTACAAGCCCGCGCCCTTCATCATTTCTTCCGAGGTTGCAGGAGTCGACATGGTCACCGTGGTGACCGAAGGAATTTTCAGCTACTGCGGCCTGAAATTGAAAATCGACACGGACCGCCATCTCGGCGCGGAGTGCAGCACGGTGCGCGCACAAGGCGAAGCCATTGGCCACATCACTACCAGCGAGTATGGCTCGCAAATGATGTCCCTGGGCGGCGTGCGGCACCTAACCGGCGGCAGCCGCCAGGAAGGAACGGCAACCTGCGATGCTCTCCTCAATCTCTCCAACGGAAACGCGGTCGAACTCACCGTGGATGAGGGCGTGACGATCGTAGTCCAAGCCAACCAGCCTCCCATCATCGATGGAGTGCGCGAAGAGCGCATGCGAGTTGGCTGCGGATCGGCCACCATCGGCATGTTCGCCAAGCAGTGGTTTGGCAAAGTGGACGAGGTGGTCGTCGTCGACGATCACATCACCGGAGTGCTCTCCGAGCATCAGGCGGGAAAACTGCTGGGCATTCCCGAGACCGGTATAAGGATGAAGGGCCGCCGCTCAACTCCCGGCCGCTATTTTCGCGTCGCCGAGCCCGGCACCTCGTGGGGTGGAACAAACATCGACGATCCGCTGTCCATCCTCGCTCCGTTCGATCCCGAGATCGCACGCCCCGGCCTGCGACTTCTGATGGTCAGTACCACCGGGGAACATCACGCCTATTTCGAACTGGACGAGTCGCTCAAGCCGATAGAAAAAAATCTCCCCGACTCACTCGCGCGATCGGTCGAGCGAATACGCGAGAATTGCGAGCCCGCCCTCTGCACGGTTCTCTTCATGGGAGGCGCGGGCGGATCGCTGCGCGCGGGTGTTACCGAGAATCCCGTGAAGTTGACGCACTCGGTCGGCAAAGCTCTCACGCAGGTGACGTGCGGCGGGGCGCCCGTCTACATCTGGCCCGGGGGAGGAATCACCTTCATGGTCGATGTCAGCCGCGTCCCGGCCAACGCCTTCGGGTATGTCCCGACTCCGGCGCTTGTCGCGCCCATCGAATTCTCGTTGAAGTTGTGCGACTATGCGGCGCTCGGCGGCTATATGGATTCGGTGAAGCCTCTTCGCACCATCCAGCACGAGGACGAATCCCGGCGTCGCCTTGCCGCCCACGAGAAAAATCCCTGGCCGCTTTCCCGGGAGCGCGCCGGCAAATGAATTCACGTGCTCAAGTCCGCCTGCTTCCCGACGGACGCCGTCTGCATCTTCACGACGGCCCGATCCACGTAATCCTCGAAGGCTTCGGCGAGACGCGGGAAATTGAACAAGCGTATCGAGCCGCGGCGATCCGCTTCACCAGCATTCTCGATGAACTCTGCTCCGAACTCCCTTTTCTTCGTCGGCCCGCGCAGCCAGACAGCAAACAGCCGGAAGGCCCAGTCGCCCGACAAATGCTACGGGCCGTTCTTCCCTTTTGCCACGACACCTTCATCACTCCGATGGCAGCGGTCGCGGGTGCGGTCGCGGAAGAACTCCTGGGAGTAATGACGAGCGCGGCCACGTTGAAAAGAGCCTATGTTAACGATGGAGGCGATATCGCGCTCCACCTCGCGCCCGGCGAGCAATTCATCATTGGGATGATCGAACTTCCCGCGACGCCCTCCTTGTTCGGAACCACAACCATTCATTTCGACGACCCAATCCGCGGAATTGCCACGAGCGGATGGCGAGGCCGCAGTTTCTCTCTTGGGATCGCCGACTCAGTAACAGTTGTTGCCAGCGATGCCGCGCTTGCCGATGCCGCTGCGACCCTGATCGCCAATGCGGTGGATTTGCCCGGCCATCCAGCAATCCGCCGCATAGCAGCGAGCGATCTCGCGCCAGATAGCGACCTGGGAACGCGCCTGGTAACGCAAACAGTCGGTAATTTGACGAACGCCGAAATCGGCGAAGCTCTCGACTCCGGCATTGTTGCCGCCGAGTCTTTCCAACGCCGAGGTGTAATTCATTCCGCAGCGCTAACATTACAAGGAACGGTGCGAATCGCCGAACCAGCCCGGCATCGGCCGCTCGCCCACGCTTCCGCCGCGAACCGGAGAACTATTTATGCCTGAAGTGAAGGTCAGGAAAAAAGCAATCGTCGTCGAAGAGATTTTCCATGAGGGCGGACCAACTGCTTCGACACCGCAGCGGCGCGCGGCCGCGCTCGCAGTGATTCAAAATCCGTACGCCGGCAAATACGTGGAGAAGATAGAAGCTTTCATGGACGACCTGAAGCCGCTAGGCATGGAAATGGCGAGCGCTCTGGTCAAAGCGCTGGGCGGCGACCCGAAAATCGTCGAAGGCTACGGCAAAGGGGCAATCGTCGGCTCGACTGGCGAACTCGAGCACGGCGCTCTCTGGCACGTGCCCGGCGGCTATGCCATGCGCGAAGTTCTCGGCGACGCCAAAGCAATCGTGTCCTCCACAAAGAAGGTGGGTGGCCCCGGCACGCGCCTCGACGTTCCCGTCACGCACATCAATGCCTCTTACGTCCGCAGTCATTTCGACGCGATGGAAGTCGGTATCAACGACGCCCCGCGCGCCGACGAAATTCTGCTGGCCCTCGTGATGACGACAGGCGCTCGAGTACATGCCCGCGTCGGCGGCCTGAAGGCGTCCGAAATCAAAGGAGAAGACGGCCTGCGATGAAAGCAAAAATCCGCAAGCTCGTTACATTTCTGGAAGAGATCAACACGGAGATGGGCCGCGGAGTAAATCCTCCGGCACGGCGGGCAGCAGCAGTCGCCGTGATAGAAAATCCCTGCGCCGGTCAGTATGTGGAAGACCTCTCGGAGTTGATGTCGATCGGAGAAGAACTCGGGGAACTGCTAACTCAACGTGCCGTAGCGGCGCTGGGAATTTCCGGTCCCACGGCAGAGAGCTACGGCAAAGCCGCCGCCGTCGGCGAAAACGGAGAAATCGAGCACGCCGCGGCAATCCTTCATCCCAAGCTGGGAACTCCCGTCCGCCGCGTTGTAGGGAAAGGTGCGGCGCTAATCCCGTCGTCGAAAAAGCGCGGCGGCCTGGGGGTGGTTCTCGACATCCCTCTGGGCCACAAAGATGCAGCGTTCGTGCGTAGCCACTTCGACGGCATGGAAGTCCGCATCCATGACGCTCCCCGCGCCAACGAAATTATGGTCGCAATCGCAGTGACCGACAGCGGACGCCCACTTGCTCGCGTAGGAGGCCTCACCAAAGATCAGATCAAAGGAGAAGACGGGCTTCGCTGAACGAGAACCGCAGGGACGCGGAGGACACAAAGGTTTCGGAAAGCCGCTTGGCTTCGTCCGCCTCGTTCTCTTCGGACCGTTACGCGCCCGAATGGAAGTTTTTCCTAATATCTTTCGCGTCCTATGGCGTTAGGAAGTTGCAGGCAGCGGCGTGACCGCTGCCTATTTGTTTTGAGGAAAGTTTCCGCGTCATGCGGAGACTGAAACTGCGCCTGATGTCCAAAGCGAAGATGGCTGGGACGAGGTCGCCGAGCCGACTTGAGTGAAATTCTGGAAATCCTGCATCATCGAGGTATAGGCCTGCTGAGCGCTGGAAAGATCGCCGGACTGAAGATCCTGACCGAGTTGATTGAGGAGTTGGTTGATCTCGCTTGACCCGCTGCCGTGATGGTGATGATGGTGGGCTTGTGTGGCGCGGCTTTGAAAATCCTGTTGAATGGTCGAGTAGTCCTTTTGCGCGGCGGAGAGATTGCCGGAGCTCAGGTCTTGAGCCAGTTGGTTGAATTGCTGAGAAATCGGGTTCGAGCTTTGTGAGGTCGAACTCGAACTGACTGATGGGTTGAGCTGCTGCAAAGCCGTAAAGTCCTGCTGGGCGGCTGAGAGATTGCCAGATAGAAGGTCCTGGCCTAGTTGGTTGAAATCCTGGCGAATTTGTTGGAAGTTGGTCGGGGCGCTGTAGGTCGAGAGATTGCTAAACGCGATGCCTGCTATGGACATTGTGGTCTCCTGATCGATGTCTCCTTGTAGGCCCTTGTAGTCATGCGGCCTATCTTTGATGGCAGGTTGTGGGCCAATCGGACGGCATTCTCGAGGCTTGGAAGTGACGCGTGGAGAGATAGTTTTGGAGACGAGTTTGTTAGCGCAGGTCGAATCAGCCGTTACCCGGCAATTTGTGCCCGGCCGAAGCGGGCAAAGTGCGCCGGGTGGCGATTGATCGCGCAGTTAGGTTTCTTCACGGCAGTTTCAGGTTCAGAAGAGTCTGTGGGTTCAGATACTCTCCTTGCCAGCGAACGGCGAGATGCAAGTGAGGACCGGTGGCTCGGCCTGTACCTCCGCTAAGGGCGATTTGCTGGCCCTTCCTTACTTCCTCGCCTTCTTTGACCAGGAATTTCGAGAGATGGAGATAGAGGGTTAGCAGGCCCTGACCGTGGTCGATCACGACGCAATTGCCTTCGAAGAATAGAGGGCGCGCGAGGATTACCTTGCCACGATTGGCGGCGGCGACGGGAGTTCCGGCGTGCGCGCGAAAGTCGAGACCTTGATGGGTGGCTTTTACCGATCCGTTAAAGACGCGCTGGACGCCGAAGATTTCGGAGATGGGAGACGCGACGGGAGGCGTGAAGGAACCTTGCCACTCGCGGTCGGGGCTCTGTGTTTTGAAGATGTCTTCTTTTACTTTTTTGTCTTCCGCAATCTCTTTTTGCTGTTCGGGATTCGGCGCCGTGTAGCGTTCGGGGACCTTAAGGACAACGCGGGGATAGCGGCGATGCTGAACAGGAATCTGCTTCTCGAATGAGATGGCTTGTCCGGATTTGGTTTCAGCGTGCAGTTCGAGCGGATAGGAACCGGGCTTGGTTTCGAGGCTGGCACCGGCGAGGGCGGACCAGGTTTTTGTGGTTGCGTCGTAGGTGAAGGCCAGCTTGTGTCCTATCCAGTTTCCTTCGAGGCTGGTTGCCGGCGCGGGAGTTGTGACTCGAATCAGGACGGGAGAACCATTGACGATTTGAGCGGGCGCATAGCTGATCCTCCATCCGCCGCCGGCAGCGGAGGCGGAGGTGCAACCAAGAATTAATAGGGAGAAGAAGATTTGACGCATCGCCCTCACTCAAACCATCCGCTGCGATAGGCGACCCACCAGGAGATGAAGACGATTGGGATGGTGGAAAGCAGCGCCCACCAAATGGGCAAAACAAAATCGGCGATCAGGCCTAAGACGACAAAAACCAGCCAGAAGATTTTGCGTTCCATCTGTGGATTGTACGCCGCGTGAAAATCTTAAACCGCAGAGGGCGCTGAGAACCCCCGCGGAGTTCGCGGAGAAAAACCTTCCCGCGAAGTGGTCAGCGATTATCAACTCTTGGTTCGCAGTTCTTCCATTACGCTTTGGATGAGTTCTTTTGCGTCGGTGAGATTTTTCATGATGAGTTGGATGTCCATCACCGGCTTGCCGGGCCAGCGCTGGCTTTGGCAATAGACGCCGTGCTGGCCGATCAGCGCCATTGCGTCAGTCACCAGGTCCATAGTGACGGCGAGGCGGCCGCGCGGAATGCCCATACGGGTTTCGAAGTGCTCGAGTTCTTCCTGCTTTTCGTTGAAGACAGCCATGTACAGATTGTATCGAGAGAGCGAACGAGAATCTCGATTCAGACGAGTTCAGGCGGGCGAAGTGCGTATAATTCGTAGGCAACGCTCAGCTAAATTTCGGGAGGAAGAGATCATGAAGAAACTCGCTTTAGTTTCCGCGGCTTTGTTTTTGGGTGCGAGCCTGGCGCCGGCACAGATGAATATGGGCCAGGACAAATCGAAACGTCCAAGTCCTCCGGCAAGCGCGGAGTGCAAGTTCTCCGACGGCAAGACGGTGAAGATCGACTACTCCAGTCCGCGAGCGAAGGGGCGGAAGATTTTTGGCGGACTGGTTCCTTATGGCGAAGTGTGGCGAACTGGCGCGAATGAGGCGACTACATTTGTCGCGAGCACGAATGTGAACGTCGGCGGGAAGGAAGTTCCCGCGGGCAGCTATACGATCTTTACGGTTCCGAAGGCGGATGGTTGGACGCTGATCATCAGCAAGAAAACGGGCGAGTGGGGCACGGACTATCCGGGAGAGAAGGAAGATCTGGCGCGTGTGCCGATGACGGTCGGGAAGACTTCCGGCCCGGTGGAGAACTTCACGATCGGCTTTGAGCAGGGCGGAAAGAAGTGCTCGTTGCATATGGAGTGGGAGAATACTTCGGCGAAAGTTGAGCTGGCGGAGAAATAGCTGACAGCTATCAGCTGTCAGCTGTCAGTTCCCAGGCAAACCAACTGGCTGCGAACTGACAGCTGAGAATTCATTTCGAAAAATCGTGTATGTTGCCAATGCTACGGTTTCTTTGGAATTCGACTCGCGGGCACCGGATTGCGCCTTGGCGCAGTCCGTACCTGCTTTGGCGGATCGAAACCTACACTGGCGTCAAGATGACGCAGATCGGGTTTCTGGAATTCTGGGAATTCTTGTGGACAGAGCGCGGGAATCTCTGGCGGTTTCTTAAGTGGACGGGAGAGATGGATCGGTACGTCCACCCCAAGACAAAAATTCCTTAAGTCGAAATCTTCCGACGAATGCTTTAGCATTCCACGAGCCTGAAACGAAGAGCCCTTTTCAGTCACCATCCTGATAGCTACTACTTTTGCGCGCTAAAGAGCGTCGCACTCTATGCGCTTTGCCGGGTTCAGGGGGAAACGGCTAAGCGCCTCACGACCAACGGGATCGCACATAAACATCAAGGAATTGTGCTTTTCGCCGGAGTGTTAACCGGGAATTTTGAGCCTGCAAGGAGGGTCCGGAAATGTACAGCGGGCCCGGTATAATCCGAGGTATACTCGCAGTTACCTGGAGTGCTGGGTTTTCGAAACTCCCCATCGATAACCTAAGGCGAAATTTTGGCAAAACCGCAATGGTGTGCTCCTCCTCCGACGCTCCCGGTTCTGGGCAAGGGCGTTTTTAGGCACGACGATGGATAAGCGGGACTACAAGGGCGATGACTCCGAAAGCCCGACCTTGCATAACACTAGTCTGCCCAAGGACAAGGACTGGACGGCAACCGCGGCGCAAACCCCGCCACCACCCTCGAAGTGGCCGAAGTTCGATCCTCCATTGCCAGGAGGCCCGTCTTCGGATTCCGACAGCCCGACCTTACCCGGTTCACCCATGTCCGGTGTGACCTCGGCGATGCCGTATGCCCGACAGACACCGACTCCCGCGCCCAGTTTCTCCGCCCCTTCAGGATTTCAAGCGCTGCAGCCGGGAGTTGTTTTCGGTGAGCGGTACGAAATTCTCGGCGTGCTGGGACAGGGCGGCATGGGAGCGGTCTATAAAGCGCGTGATCGCGAACTCGACCGGCTGATTGCGCTGAAGGTGATACGTCCGGAACTCGCGACCGATCCATCGATCCTGCAACGCTTCAAGCAAGAGCTTATTCTCGCGCGCAACATTACTCACAAGAACGTGGTGCGCATTTTCGATCTGGCGGAGGCTGATGGCGTGCGCTTCATCAGCATGGAGTACGTGGAGGGCCAGGACCTGCGCAGTCTGTTGCGGCGCGAGGGCAAGTTCACGCCCAAAGACACGATTGCGGTGATCGAGCAGGTGTGCCGCGCGCTGGACGCGGCGCATGCGGAAGGCGTGATCCATCGCGATCTGAAACCGCAAAACATCATGCGCGACAAAAATGGTCGCGTGGTGGTGATGGACTTCGGATTGGCGCGGTCGCTGGGCGAATCTGGAATGACACAGACCGGCGCGATCGTGGGCACGATCGAATACATGTCGCCGGAGCAGGCGATGGGATCGCAGCTCGACCAGCGCTCCGACATTTTCAGCGTGGGGCTGATTTTTTACGAACTGCTCACCGGCAAAGTTCCATACGAAGCAGACACCGCGATTGCGAGTTTGATGAAGAGGACGCGCGAGGAGGCGCGCTCGGCGAGCGACGTGGATGCGTCGATACCGAGGTCGCTGAGCGCGATTGTGAGCCGGTGCCTGGAGCGCGAACCGGCCAACCGTTATCACTCGGTGGTCGAACTACTGCAGCAGCTAACGACGTGGGAGGCCAATCCCACGATCACGCCTGAAGCGCTTTCGAAGATGATTGCGCATCCGATCATCCGGCCGGCACGGATTTTGCTGGATCTGCCGGGAAAGCGGTGGATGTGGATCGCGGGAGTGGTGCTGGTGATCGCGCTGGCGATATTTGCGGGGCGGGAACTGGTGAATCGGGGCACCGCTTCAAACGGAATTGCCCAAGGAATTCCGCCGCTGAGCCGGGGCGAATACGTGGCTGTGATGCCGATGAAAACGCTCGGCGATGAAAAGACTCTCGGATACGTCGCGGAGGGCATAGAAGAAGCGCTGGCTGCAAAGCTCTTTCAATTGAGAGAAGTGCACGTCGCATCAGCGACGATGGCCGAAGAGGCCGGCAAGAAGAACTTACCGGGCTCGAAGTTGGCAAAAGAGTTGGGCGTAAACCTGGTTCTACAGGGAAATGTCCAGGGCAGCGGAGACAAGTTGCGTGTCGTGCTTTCCCTGACTGACTTCACCAGCGGAGGAGACGATGGCACTCTGAGGTGGACGCAGGAGTTTCAAGGAGTATCTCAAGACCTGCTCGCACTTGAAGATCAAATTTATGGCAGCTTAAGTGCGGCGCTTGCGTTGAAGCCGACGGGCGAAGAACAGGCGCGGATCGGCGCCCATCCGACGGAAAACGTTCGGGCTTACGATTTGTACTTGCAGGGGCGTAATGTTTTGCGCAACGGGCATAGCGAGGACGCATTCAAGCAAGCCATCTCGCTCTTTGAACAAGCAGTGGATAAAGATCCGAATTTTGCGCTGGCGTACACGGGTGTTGCCGATTCGAGCGTACGCATGTGGGGCGAGACCAAGGAGAGCATCTGGGCTCAGAAAGCCACGCTCGCGGCTCAGCAGGCAGAACGCCTCTCCAGCAATCTGCCCGAAGTTCACCTCTCACTGGGAGAGGTGTATTCGAATACGGGAAAGAATTCACAGGCGATCGCAGAGTTGAAGAAGGCATTGGAACTCGCGCCAAACTCGGATGAAGCGTACCGTAAATTGGGTGATGCATACGGCCGAAGCGGCCAGAGCGCAGAGGCCATCGCCGCTTACCAGAAAGCTATTTCAGCGAACGACTATAACTGGCTGAACCACATTGCACTGGGCAAGGCCTACCTGGAACTTGGCGACTCGGCCAAAGCGCAGCTGGAGTTCGAGAAGGTAATCGAAATCGCATCCGACAACCCAGTTGGCTACATCGACCTGGGCGGCCTCTATTTGCGCGACGGCAAGTGGAGTGAGTCGATTCCACAGCTGCAGAAAGCTCTGGCGCTCGCACCCGATCCCGACACATACTCGAACCTTGGAACGGCCTACTTCTTCATGAAGAACTATGACCAAGCCACAAAGATGTATGAGAAGGCGGTCGAGATGAGGCCGAAGGACGAGGTATTGCTGGGGAACCTGGGGGATGCCTATCGTTGGTCCGGGCACTCCGACCGGGCAGGAAGCTCCTATGATCGAGCGATCTCATTGGCATTCCAGGAACTGCAAGTGAATCCGAAGTCGGCCTCGATCATGGGCGACCTCGGCCTGCTCTATGCCAAGAAGGGCGACGCAGCCAACGCGATACAGTATACAAATCAGGCGCGCGCGATTAAGCCCGACGACGTGCAACTGATGTATTCAGAAGCCCAGGTAAAAACCCTGATCGGAAAACCGGAGGAAGCGCTGAAGGCACTGAAACAGGCGTTGGATAGCGGGTACTCCGCGACGGAGGCCTGGAACGACCTCGAACTTCAGAAGCTCCAGGCCCTGCCGCAGTTTTCACAATTGGTTAACCAGTATTCGAAAAAGAGTCACTAGGAATTAAAGCGGTTCTTCTTCACCTTGCGCCGCGCGATGATGGCCCCAAGGCCGGTTGCCATCAAGGCGAGGGTTGCCGGTTCCGGAAGAGTTCCCGCATTGCCGTGCCCTGTGACGGTAATTCCACCCGGCCAGCAGGTTCCCTTCACGCAACCGAATGAGATCTGGAAATTCCCGCCATTGGGAATCCCCTTGTCGCGGTTGTCGGTCTTCCCATTGCTGAACAGAATTTCGACCGCTCCGTCCTTCAAAGTCTTGGTGACGCAACTGGCGAAAAACTGGGAATGACAGCTGATGCTGGAGGCGGGCACGCCCGTTACAAACAGGGCCAGGGAATTCCATGCTTTTCCGCTCTCATTGGTGAAGAAGAGATTGCCGGACCCACTCTCTGGGATGGTGAAACTGAAATTCAAACCAACTCCGATACATTGTTCACATTTCCCTTGAGCGAGGTCGCTACCGCCAGCACCCTTGATGATGACCTTTGGATCCTTAATTCCGTCGGCAAAAACAAGCGTGCAACCAAAGATCAGAATTACGAAATATCCACAGAACCAGGAAATCTTCATTAGAGTTTCTCCCCGCCGAAAGCAGTGCTGGATAAGCCTTTCGCCAGACTTCGGTCAGTGCGCCAGAGGTTAGCTTGTTGGCGGAAACAGGTCAAGTGGAAAGAGGTCAATTGAGATAAGAATTTGTGCTGACATGCAAAGAATTGCCGAGAGACTGCATGACGATTGCACTATGCAGTATTGCGGGCTTGATTAGGCCTTTAGAGATTCTGGTTGAAGTGCGGGTTGATGAAAAAAGCCGGAGCCTTGCGGCTCCGGCTACCAGTTGGTGTGCGCCCGGATAAAACTTGAACTCACTCTCGATCAGTCCATCGAGAGTTTGATTACGCACGGGCGAGTCGCCCGTGCCTCGATTTCCAGAAGGCTAGGCAGTACGACGCGGCCGCACCGTCAGATCCCGCACCTGAGCGAGAATGCTCGACATCTGCATTCCGTTCAACTGAGAGACAAAGGGCAGCACTTCCGCGACAAACTGATCTTCCATCAGTTCGCGAACCTCTTCCTGCCGGCTGCGCTCTCCGCCCGACAACAGACTGGGCACGCTGACTTCGAGAGCGCGCGCCAGCCGTTCGAGGGAGGAAAGGGTCGGAGTCGCCTTTTCGTTCTCGATCTTCGAGACGTAGGTGCGCGGCACGGACATGCGCAGCGCCAGTTGACGCTGGCTCATGCCATTGCGCAAACGAAGCGCGCGAATGGATTGCGCCAAATGCAGGTGTCCGCGCCCGTGCGAGTTGATGTTGATGGGAGGAGCCTGAGGCTCCGGCGAAAGAGCAGCGAGCTCAGCCTCGTCCTCGTCTAATGACAAGTGGCAACGGCGGCAGAGGCTATTGGTTGTACGGAATTGAACCAGCAGACAGTGATCGCAACGAACAACCTCCCGTGAGTCAACGGGAGCGAGTGTAGTGGCCATCAGGGTTTTGGGAGTGCCAGAGCGGGGGCTACTCTCAAAGCCAAACTGAGAGTTAATCTGGCGGAGAGAGCCTGTGGAAGTCAAGGAAAAACCTCAGATCGAGGCAATATTCCTGCAGTAAAATCGGTACAAACGGGCGAAAAGCCAAGGAAACAGGCATGAAACCATGAATGATCGGGCCGCGGCATGGTGTTTACTAACTGAGTTCACTCAGTCGGAGAGTCTGCGCAAACACGCGCTGGCAGTGGAAGCGTGTATGCGGGCTTACGCGCGAAAGTCAGGAACCGACGAAGAGCTGTGGGGGATGGTCGGGCTGATTCATGACTTTGACTATGAGAAATATCCCAGCGCCCAGGAACATCCCTATCGTGGCAACGAGATCCTGAAAGAGCGTGGATACCCGGACGAGGTGCGGCGCGCCATCATGTCGCATGCGGAGTATACGGGCGTGACGCGGGAGACGCCGATGGAAAAAGCGCTGTTCGCGTGCGACGAATTGGCCGGGTTTATCACTGCGTGCGCGCTGGTAAAACCAGGAAAATCGCTGGCGGAGGTCGAGGCGAAATCGGTCCGAAAAAAGATGAAAGACAAAGCGTTCGCGAGAAGCGTGAACCGCGAGGACATCACTACAGGAGCATCCGAACTAGGGACCGATCTGGAAGAGCACATCGCCTTCTGCATCGAGGCGATGAAGGGGATTGCGACGGAATTGGGACTAGACGGGTCGTCGGCCGCAAAGCGGGCGTAGAAAAGCGAACAACCTCCAACGGTGAGAAGGAGGTTGTTCGCCTGGAATTTTGTGAGCCGCCGAAGTCGCGGTTATTTTTTTGTATTGCCGCCCACGAGCCCAAAAATATCCAGCAGTTTGTTGCTCGCCACGAAGACCTGACCATTTGCAACTGTCGGCACAAGGTTGGAATTTCCGCCGGTATTCGGCCAATAGCCCGCTTTAAGACGGATCAATTTCTTGAGTACCGTGCTCTTGCCTTTGCCGGCGGCCGGATCAAATGCGTACAGGAAGAGAGGAAACTTCCCGAATGTCTGGGGGCGAGAAACTGCCCAGATCACCGCATTGTTCGCGCCATTGGACGAAATGCTGGTGAAGATGCCGGGATCCTGAAGCGAAGCAATGGGCGCGGAGAGTTTTAGCGAGGTCAGAGAAGGCGAGGGCGATGTTTGGACCTGCCACACCCTGACGGAGTTGCCACCGCTGGAAACGACTCGTCCGGAGCCGCTCGAATCCTGGTAGTACGACTGCCCGCACCAGCACCCACCGATGCCGTAGGTGCCGAGGACCTTGTTCTTGCTGGGCGAATAGCCTCCAAGGCTGTCTTCATTCATGAAATACATGTTGCCGTCTTTGCCGGCGGCGACCGCCATGTGGGGAATCGATCCTGGCTGGTCGGGGAGAATAAGAGCCCCACCGGAACCGAAGTCGGTGTCGCTTTGGTCAAGCGAGGACTGGTTCGACGGAGTAAACAGATCGACGACAGTGGTGAGCGTGGGAGAGACTTTAACGACACTCTCTTGAATGTTAGTAACGCCGTCATAGGTGGTGCCGGAATAGTCCGAATTGCCGGTCACGAAGAGGATGTTGCCCGCGTCATCCGCAGCCAAACCATAGCCCGACATCCAGATCGAGGAGAGGAAGAAATTATTGGGCGAGTTTGCCTGGATATCGAATACCTGATTCGCGGGGAAGGGCGTGAGGGTGCCCGCAGTCCAGCCGAGCAGCCAGCCGCGGGAAACGTTGGCGTTGAAATCACAAAAGCTGCCGAACCCGGCATAGATGCTGCCGTTGGCAAGCAACAGCGCGGGACGCTGGCGTTGGTATTTTGCGTTAAAGGTAAAAGTACTCCCGTCCGTCAGGGAGTGAGAACCGGTGACCACTTGCGGGGTTACTTTGTCCGTCAGGCTGCCGAGATCGAGCGCATGGAGGCGGTAGTTCTGAACGCTCTTGTCCTGGTTATAAACCATCACGTACATCGTATTGCTGGCGGAATCGATAACCGGAGTGGCTGTAATGCCAACGTTGGGGCCGTTATTGCCGCACCCCAGCGGCTTCTTCACGGGCGCGCCGAAATTCGGATTCAGCAGGATTGTTCCACTGTGAACATCGATAGCGTAAATCGTGTTGTTCTCAGTGACCACGTAAACGACGTCGTGGACCGTGCCCTGGAACTGTCCGGCGGTGATCATGACCCCGGGGACGACGAGCGGCTGAGCATCAACCTGATCGTCAAGAGCGATCGACTGCTGCAGGCCGAATTGGCCTTTCTTAACGTTCGCGGGGGTCAGTGTCGTCTCGCTGGGATTCCACCCCGTGCGGTAATTGTCATTGTGGTATGTGGCAACCGAGACCTGTCCTACCGCGACGTTTGCGTTGGCGGCAAGAAAAATCAGAGCGGAGACGGTGACGAAGGCAAGAAACTTACCATTGATCGGCAGGCGCATTTAGGGTCCTCAATTTCCCGACAACTCGACTCAGGGTTTCACGGTGCGGAAAAAATTCCGAACCGTTCAAATTCAAAATCAGACGGAGAACTTCAGGTAGTGCTTTCCGCTCGTGCGCCTTTGGGGAAGGACACAAAAGCCCGTTGAGTCTAAAGCATTCCGCGAGAGGATGTAAATAGTGAAGCCGATTTCGCCGAGTTGCAGAAAAATGCACTTTGGCAAAGAAAACGCGTTAACAGGCACGGGGTTTCGAGGATTACATTCGCAGCCTTTTAATAAAGAACGGCAGCCAAACGGCCACTGGAGATAAGGCTGGCAATGCCCTGGAAGTCCGGATACATGACGCGATCTTGTTGCATGGTTGCAGAGACGGACCGGATTGTGGCGTGGGCGCGTTGAAGGGGCTTCGAGGGCTTTAGGGGCGCAAGAAAGTCGATCGCCTGCGCGGCCGCCATGGCTTCAATGGCCAGCGCGTAGCGGGTGTTCTCGACCACTCTTTTGAGCTTATTGGCAGCGGTCATACCCATGGACACAAAATCTTCTTTGTTGCCCGAGGTAGTGATGGAGTCAACCGAAGCCGGATGCGCCAGCACCTTGTTTTCGCTGACGAGAGCGGCGGCCGTTACCTGGGGCATCATGAAGCCTGAATTGAGTCCGGCGCCGGACGCGAGAAACGGCGGCAGACCTTCGCTAAGCGCGGGATTCACAAGGCGTTCGAGGCGGCGTTCACTGATGCCAGCAAGAGCGCTCAAGGCAATGGCAAGAAAATCGAGCGCAAACGCCACCGGCTCTCCGTGGAAGTTTCCACCGGAAAGCACATCGCCTTCGCCGTCGGCGACTTTCGGATTGCTGACGAAGACCAGCGGGTTGTCGACGGCGGAATTGACCTCGCGTTCAAACACGAGGCGGCAATGCGCAAGTGTGTCACGTACCGCGCCGTGCACCTGCGGAATGCAGCGTAGAGAGTACGCATCCTGTACGCGGCCGCAATCGCGATGAGATTCACGAATCTCGCTGTCATCGAGAAGGCGCTTGAGATTAGCCGCGGTTTTGATCTGGCCTGGATGAGGGCGCGCTTTTTGAATGCGTTCGTCATAGGCCACATTCGTTCCCTGCAGCGCGTCGCAGGACATGGCACCGATGACATCCGCGGAATCGACGAGGATCTCTGCCGCAAGTTGCATCAGCGTGCCGACCGCCAGCATGGCTTGCGTGCCGTTGATCAGCGAGACCGCTTCTTTGGCCTCGAGCACGACCGGCTTGATCTGGCCGCGCTTGAGAGCGTCAGCGCCCGGGATGCGACTTCCCTTCTCGTCGAAGCACTCGCCTTCACCGATGAGTGCAAGCGCGAGATGCGCGAGCGGGGCGAGGTCGCCGCTAGCGCCGACACTTCCCTGCGACGGGACGACTGGCGTGACAGCGCGGTTGAGCATCTCGCAGATGGCGTCGATGGTCGAGGCGCGCACGCCGGAATTGCCTTTGGAGAGGGAGTTGGCCCGCAACAGCATCATGGCGCGGGTTTCAGCGACGGAGAGTGGCTCGCCGACGCCGACAGCGTGCGAGCGAATGAGATTGACTTGCAATTCGCGAATCTGATCGCCGGCGATGCGTACATCGCTCAGTTTGCCAACGCCCGTGGTAATGGCGTACGAAACCTTGTCGTTCGCAACAAGGGTGTCGACAACCGCGCGGGCGCGGTCGACTGCTTCGCGCGCTTCGGGCAGCAACAACACCGGGCGTTTCTCGAAGGCAACTTCGCGTACGGCCTCGAGCGTCAAGTCGTTTCCGTTAATGTGAAGGGCTTGCAAGGGAATTCTCGTCCTCTAGTTCTCAGTTCTCAGTTCTCAGTTCTCAGTTCTCAGTTCTCAGTTCTCAGTTCTCAGTTCTCAGTTCTCAGTTCTCAGTTCTCAGCCGAATGATCGAGCATGGCCGCGCGGAAAACATGCAAATATTTTTCCGGCAGCCTTCTGGGCTTCATTTGTGCGTTCGCGACGATGTGCGTTGTCTCGCCTTCTGCCAACAACCGGGCGTTGTCGGCGCTTCGCAATTCGTATCCAAAGTGAATCACCTTTTCGCGGACGTGTTTCAAGTATGTGCGCACGACAATCTCGTCATCATAATGCACGGGCGCTTTGTAGCGGCAACGCGCATCGACAACCGCGATGAAACAATCGTCGTTTTGCTCCATCTCCTTATAGCTGAAGCCCAGCTGGCGCAATAGTTCGACGCGCCCGACTTCGAACCAGATGAAATGGTTGGAGTGATAGACGACGCCCATCTGATCGGTTTCGGCATAGCGCACGCGGATGCGCGTTTCGTTGATACCCTGGCTCATGCTCATTGACCGGTCCAGTGTGGCTTGCGTTTTTCGAGGAAGGAAGTGATGCCTTCGCGAAAGTCCTGGCTGGCGCGGATTCCGGCGTTCTCGCGGATGGCAGCTTCGATCTGTTCCTCCAGTTCGGCGCGGGCGTGTTCAGTGAGCAACCGCTTGGTGTATGCGATGGAAAGCGGACTGCATTCGAGCAACTGGTCAGCGCGTTCTCGGGCACGGGCCAGTAGCTGTTCTTGCGGAACGATCTCACTGAGCAGGCCGATGCGCATTGCTTCCTCTGCGTCGAAGATGCGCCCAGTGAGCAGGAGATCGCGCGCAATTTTCTCTCCTACTTGCCGCAACAGGAAAGTCGATACGATGGCTGGCACAAATCCAATGCGAACTTCGGTATAGCCAAACTTCGCCTCGGGCACGGCAAGAGTGAAATCACAAAGCAGTGCGAGACCAGTTCCACCCGCGATGGCGGGGCCATTTACGGCAGCGATGGTGGGCTTGGGGAATTCGTAGAGCGAACGGAAGAGGCTCACCATGGTGCGCGAGTCTTCGATGTTTTGCTCGGGAGTGCGGCCGATCAGCCCCTTAAGATTTTCCAGGTCCATGCCGGAGCAGAAAGCCTTCCCTGCTCCGGTAAGGATCAGGACGCGCGCGGGCGACTTTTTCACCTCATCGAGCGCCTGCAGGAGATCGGCGATCAGGTCATAGCTGATGGCGTTGCGCTTGTCGGGACGGTTGAGGGTGATGGTTGCAACCTCAGCAACGTTAAGTTCGATGTTCTGATAGCCCATTGTCAGAGATTCCTATTCGGCATTCGCCGCCTTCATTTCACCAGCCAGGGAGTAGAACTCATTTAGAAGCGACGCACTCCCGTCGAATTCGATGAAAAGCGATTTATCTACTGCCTGACAATTAACAATAAACACTGGTCCGTAAGATCGGAAATTCTCTGCCAGCCGTTCCTGGCAATGCATGGGCGTTCCGGCAACCACGATGGACCGCGAGTTTGTCAGTCGAAATCCTTGCTTTTCACGACCGGCTACGATTTTCTGGTCGAGGACTTCGCTCTCGGATCCTTCCGCCTCGTCGTGCGCACGAAAGGCTGAAATGACTCCAAACGGCGTTTTTCTCCGAGCCCTGAATCTGCCGGGCAGCGTGAAGATCTGAATAGAGCGAGAAGATCCTCTCGTACTCGCGACGTACATTAACGGCACGGGAACAATAAGTTTCTGCCATCGATAGGTGGAACCATGCGCCAGGTGCCATAGCAGCGCCTCGGACTCGTACCGGAACTCAATGAAGCACAGGACGATAATCAGACCACCGACAAGGATGATGCCGAATCTATAAAACGTCATTCTGCCTGGAGCCATGATTACTCAGAAGCCGCCTGGTTTTGGTATAGGTTTGCGAGGCCAGCACTTGCCTTTAACAATGAGTCGAGCGGCTTGAGCACCGGCAGTTGTGCGTTCCGGCCGGCGAGAACCTCGATCACTGTTTCGGTGGGAATGTTCCCCACCAGGACATCTTGCGCGAAGGGACATCCGCCGAGGCCGCCGATCGCCGAGTCGAAGCGGCGGCAGCCTGCGTTGTAGGCCGCGAGAATCTTCGCACCTGCTTCGTCGGGGCGGCTGTGCAGATGAACGCCGACTTCCAGGTAATCGTATTTTGCGAGCACGGCGGCGACCACTTCGCGGATTTTGTCCGGCGGCGCGACGCCGACTGTATCGGCGAGTGAAATCGTGTGAATGTCTTGTGCTTCGAGCAAGTCGACAGCATCGACGACTTCGTCGATGCTCCACGCATCGCCATAAGGATTGCCGAAGGCCATCGAGATGTAAACAACCGTGTCGAGCCCGGCGTCCTCGGCGACCTTTTCGATCTTTTCCAACTCTTCGATTGCCTCTTCGAGCGACTGGCGCTGATTGTTTTGCAGAAAGGTTGGCGAGATGGAGTACGGGAAACCAAGTGTGCGGACTGCGTTGGTTTTGACGGCTCGCTGTGCGCCTTTTTCGTTGACTACGACGCCGATGATCTCGACATCATCCGGAGGCTCGAGTTCCTTGAGGACATCTTCGGAGTCGGCCATCTGCGGGACCGCATTCGGCGACACGAACGACAGCGCGTCGATGTGCTTGAAACCCGCGCTGATTAAAGCCTTGAGATAGGTGGCTTTCAGATCCGTCGGGATCTGGCCTTTGAGGCCTTGCCAGGCATCGCGGGGACACTCGATTAGCTTTACCGTATCGCTCATTTCGTTTCCAAGGATTGAGTGACTGATTCATTGAGGTATTGAGTCATTTGCTGAACCCTTGGAAATGACTCAATACCTCAATCGCTCAATGATTCAATCCTAGGTCTGCAGTACTCCAACTTTGAACTCGGCTACTTCCGGATTCAGCGCTGCGGCTTCGAGGGCCTGCGTGATCGCCTGGCGCGTTTCCATGGGATCGATGATTTTGTCGATCCACAATCGTGCGGCGCCGTAACGCGGATCGGTCTGCTCGTCGTAGGTCTTCTTCACCGAGTCGAAGAGCTCTTTCTTTTCTTCGTCGCTTAGCTTCTTGCCGCCGCGCTCGAGTTGTTTGACTTTGATTTCCACCAGCGTTCCTGCGGCTGAGTCTCCACTCATTACCGCGTATCTCGCGGTTGGCCAGGCGAAGACGAAGCGCGGATCGTAGGCTTTGCCGCACATGGCGTAATGCCCCGCTCCGAACGAACCGCCGACGATAACCGCAATTTTCGGCACGACCGAATTCGAGACTGCATTCACCATCTTCGCTCCGGCTTTGATGATGCCGCTCCACTCGGCGTCGCGTCCGACCATGAAACCGTTTACGTCGTGGAGGAAAACGAGAGGGATCAAATTCTGGTTGCAGTCCATGATGAAGCGGGCGGCTTTTTCAGCGGACTCGGTATAAATGACGCCGCCGAATTCGGTGCGCTTATGGCCTTCATGGTCGGTTTGTTGCGCATGCAGCTTTTGATTAGCGACAATGCCGACGGCGAAGCCTCCGATGCGCGCGTAGCCACAGAGAAGGGTTTTGCCGTATTCGGGTTTGTATTCGTCGAAACGGCTTTCGTCGACGATGCGCGCGAGAATCTCCCTCATATCATAGGGGCGTGCGGGCGACGCGTCGTAGATGCCAAAAAGCTCTTCGGACGAAAGCGCGGGATCGGCTGGCTTCTTGCGATCCCATAGCGATTGGCGACGATATCCCCATTTCTCGATGAGCGAGCGGATGCGAGCGAGGCAGGCTTCGTCAGTTGGCTCGCGGAAATCTACCGTGCCGCTGATGGAGGAATGCATCGCGGCTCCGCCAAGATCTTCTGCGGAAACTTTTTGGCCGATCGCGGCCTGGACGAGCGCGGGACCGGCGAGGAACAAGCCGCTGCCATCGGTCATGAGGATGTGATCGCACATAACGGGCAGATAACCTCCGCCCGCGACGCACATGCCCATAATGGCGGCGATCTGCGGAATTCCCATGGCTGACATCACCGCGTTGTTGCGGAAGACGCGGCCGAAATCGTCGGTGTCGGGAAAGACGTCTTCCTGGAGAGGCAGGAAGACGCCGGCGGAATCGACGAGATAGATCGTGGGGATGCGATTCTCGATGGCGATGTTCTGGGCGCGGATGACCTTCTTCGCGGTCATCGGGAAGAATGCGCCGGCTTTCACCGTGGCGTCGTTGACGATGAGCATCACGAGGCGACTGTGAACACGGGCGAGTCCGGTGATGACGCCCGCGGCCGGCGCGTTTCCCCATTCTTCGTACATCTTGTGGGCGGCGTAGAGGCCTAGTTCGAAGAAGGTGCCTGCATCGGCGAGAAGGTTGATGCGCTCGCGGGCAGTGAGGCGGTTTTTGGCGTGCTGGCTCTCGATGGCCATCGCACCTCCACCTTCGCGGATCTTCTCTTCTTCGTTGCGGACCTGCGCGACCAGGTCGGCGAGGGCACGCATGTTGGACTGGAAGCGAGGCGAGGCGGGATCGACTTTGCCGGTGAGGACGTTACTGACTTCGATGGCTGTGGATTCGGTGCGGTCAGGCATGGTACTCGAATGAGCTATGAAACTTTCTACTATATCAGCCGCGCTCGACGCGAAGACTACAATCTGGTTGGCCACGAATCGCGACACTGGCATGACGGGGACGTTCGAGATCAATCCGACGCTTTCGTTCACACTGCTGGGTTCGTGCGCGCTGTATGCCGTCTCGCGGCCAACACGCGCAGCCTGGGCGAGCGTAGCTGCGATTACGGTACTGATGCGTTATGCCGTCGTGCGGCTGAGAGGCGGAGTTGGCTCATATTACGGAGCGTGGTGGATCACCTGGGGAGCGTTTCTAGGGTTGGCGAGCATCGCGGTACTTGCTGCGCAAGACATGCGGGCACACGCGCGCGGCGATGCATCGCGACACAGACTTCTGCGGGAGACATTCTTTGCCGCTTGCGTGTTTCCCGTTCTCACTCTGGTCGTTGGGGATGCGCTTCGCTTCATTGCCTGGATCGACCCGAAGACTCTGGACGCATATCTATTGAAGTTCGATGGCAGTCTTGGCTTTCAGGCTGGTTTCCTGCTCGGCAAACTGCTCGATTCAACACCGGAACTTTGGGGACCGACAACTGTCGTTTACTATTCCTTGCCACTTGGCGTGAGCATTCTCTACGCGTCTTACCTCAAGGCTGCGCGAGCTGGGGTGCGAACACGAGTCTCGATTCTCCAACTCTTCCTCTCGGTGATTGCGCTAGGAACCTGTATTTACGCCTTCTTTCCCGCGACTGGACCTGCGCATTCTTATCCCGACTTGTATCCGTGGCATTCGCCGTTGCTGTCGCAAATCGTGCTGGAAGTGCGGAGCGGAGGCGATGCACTGCGGAATTGCATGCCTTCATTACACTTCGCAGGCGCATTGGCGATCCTCTGGAACGCGGGTTTGTGGCCACGTTGGGGACGAATGCTGGCTTACATGTTCGTGCTGGCGACCGCGTTCGCGACGTTGGCCTTGGGAGAACACTATCTGGTCGATCTCGTCGTAGCGTTGCCTTTTACCCTATTCTTGCAGGCGGCTTGGACGGTAAAGGTTCCAGCACGCGAGCGACGGAGATTCATCGCTTTGTTCGGCGGGGCGATCCTGACGATTGCGTGGTTAGTGGCGCTTCGATATGGGTTGGAGGTGTTTCTAGTGTCGCCATTGATTCCGTGGATCGCAACTATCGCGACCATTGGCTGGTGCTGGTTTGCCAAATACGACTTAGACTCTGTCGCGCAGCGCTTCTAACATCGTTGCCATGTCTAATAACTTCTATTTATCTATGACCGAGACATGCAGTTAGTTGGCGCAAAGCCTCGGTTAGCGGATCATCCGCGATGACGTCAACCAGAGATATTTCTAAGGCCCGCCCGGCGGAGAGTTTCTCGGCGGCGACGAACATTTCCAGCGCTCTTCCCTTCCCGACGAGACGGGGAAGACGCTGCGTTCCTCCCCAACCTGTGATGAGGCCAAGAGCGGCGCCGCGATGGCCAAAGATCGCACTGGGCGCGGCGATGCGACGATGGCACGCCAAGGCGAGGTCGAGTCCGCCTCCCATGCAATGGCCTTGGATGGCGGCGATGACGGGAGCTCGAAAACCGGCGATGGCGTTCATCAGAGATTGACCCAATGCAGAGAATTCGTAGGCTTCGGGGCCGGTGAGTTTTGCGATCTCGTTGAGATCGGCTCCAACGGAGAAGTTATGCTTACCTTGAATCACGAGAGGCGTAGGCGATTGATCAGATGCCAGATTACATACATCGCTAGTAAGATCAATCACTAACTTTCGAGTAAGACGATTCATTCCGTCTTCGGATTTCAAACTCAGGATGTTAATTGCGCCGACGACGGTGATGAAGTGCGAGGAGATTTTCAGGCGCGCCTCCGCAGACTGTGTCGTGGGCGAATCGAAAAAGCGCAACCACAAAGGACAGGAAGGTACACGAAGGCCATCGCCGCATTAACCGCTGGTTGGGATGGTTTGCGGTTTTACGTTCTGACGGATGAATTTTACGATTTCGTCCATGGGGGTGCCGGGCTGGAAGATGCCGGCGACGCCGGACTTTTTGAGGCCGTCGATGTCCTGATCGGGGATGATGCCGCCGACCAAGAGAAGAACGTCGTCCATTTTGTTTTGCTTCAGCAAGTCGGTGACGCGAGGGACGATGGCGTTGTGAGCACCGGAGAGAATGGAGAGGCCGATGACCTGAACGTCTTCCTGGAGGGCGGCGTTGACGACCATCTCGGGAGTTTGGCGAAGGCCGGTGTAGATGACTTCCATGCCGGCATCGCGGAGGGCGCGGGCGATGACTTTGGCGCCGCGGTCGTGGCCGTCGAGGCCGGGCTTGGCGACTAGAACGCGAATCTTTTGGTCAGAGCTCATTTGTTTAGTATTGGACCAGTGAGGGGAATTTGAGTGGGTTCGCGAGTACCCCCTCCCCCCTCCTACCCCTCTATAAGAATCATGGAGTTACGAAGAAATTCCTTCCAAAGTATTCGACTTAAAGGAGTTATAGGTAAAGTCTTCGAAACATGAGACTTAGACCTTATAATTCCCGGTTTGAAACGAAAAACATGAGCTTTTTTACCACGTCCCGCTTGAGCTTTCTTCCGTCGCGGCGACCAAAATTGGACCATCCCCTCCGGGACTCGACTCGCCGTTCTCTTATCTTCCCAGCGCTAGGGAGTCCGTTATGAAACTCTTCTTTCGCCCCTTCGGGGCTCGTGTTAATCCCAACCTAGCACCCCCGGCTCACCCCGTGGGCTGCACTCTCGCGCCGCTTCGCGGCTCTATCGGGGCCTGCTCCCCAGGTCGCGCTCGGCATTGAGTTTCGTAACAGACTCTGAAGCGCTCGGCTGGGCTTGCTTCCTCCGAACTCAATTGGACCCAGCTTGCTTCTTTGTCTCTCCCTTTTTCGTGGGCAAATCTCACGTGTACTACTTTTAATCATAATCCTGATTGTCAAGGAGAGAAATGCTGAAAGCGACTCAGCCCGAAATCAGTTTCCGTCGCATCGCTGCAAGATGCTCTGCCGAGACAATGATCACGACGCTTTTTGCGTGGTCCTCAGCTCACATAGTCATCCAAGAATGTTCGTCTCGCAAAACATTGGGGGCTGCCGTGAGCGAGATACGTGGGAATTTTGCAGGTGTTGCGATTTGCTACTACCAAAACGCATATGCGAGTTTTGCGCGTTTCCATTCTTCATAGAGGTTGCGATGTGAATGCGCTGCAAGGTCATGAAAACAGAGGTCGAAAGTTTGGTTCGCAAAATGCGAAGCTGATTGGATTCATACTTTATGTCGTTGTTTTCTTTCTTCGCCCAGGTTCGGTCGAGAAATGGAAACGAATGTAGTGATGACCTGCTAAGACTTTTATACTGAATGCAATTCTTCATCTGATCGACGCGGCGCTGCAGGTTCCACTACCTCGATAGTCAACCCAGAAATAAGCACAGACGATTCTGGCGCATTTTTGAGCAACGCGAGCGTCAGGGCAGCCGACAAGAAAGCAAAGAGCTCTTCACGTGCGCCTGCGCGTGAGGTTCGCTTTGCGCGGTGCTGCCGTCGTGCGCTGAAATTCCTTTCTTCTTGAAGTCCAGACTGCAAGTCTGAGCGACCTCTTCCCCGCTCAGAGGCTAAGAATCCGCATGTCGAAAGGAGCATCGATGAAAAAGTTAACACTGTTATTCGTATTCCTATTGAGTTTGATATGCGCAACGAGCGCATGGGGACAAATTACGACCGCGACGGTGAACGGAACTGTAACGGACGTGCAGGGGGCAACGTTGGCGGGGGCCGAGGTTACGGTGACATCGCCGGACACTGGATTTACGCGGACGGCCGCTTCGGGAGGCGCAGGGACTTACAGCCTGCCCGAGTTGCCGCCCGGGACTTATAGCTTGCGTATAAAAGCCAAGGGGTTCGCTTCGATCGAGCAGAAGAAGATCACGTTGCTGGTGGGGCAGATATTGACGTTGAATTTCAGCATGAAGCCGGGCGCGGTGAGCGAGGTTGTGGAAGTGACGTCGGAAACGCCGCTGATTGAAACGAGCAGTTCGGATGTGGTGGGCTCGGTTTCACCGGTGGAAGTCAGCACGCTGCCAATCATCGACCGGAATTTCTCCGGACTTGAACTGCTAGTGCCGGGAGTGCGGCAGGCGGAAGGGTTCGATCCAACGAAGTCCAAGGTCGGGAATATCAGCGTGAACGGAGGCGACGGGCGCCAAGTCGACACCAACGTCGATGGCGGGGACAACAAAGACCTGGTGGTCGGGGGATTGGTCCAGAACTTCACCATGGAGGGCATCTCCGAATTCAACGTGATGACCGACCACTACACGGCGGAAGCGGGACACTCCGTGGCGGCGGTGGTGAACGTGATCAGCAAGTCTGGGACAAACACGTTGCATGGGTCGCTCTTCGGATTGTTTCAGAACAGCTCACTGAATAAGAACGATTACTTCACATTAAAACAATGCGCTCAGGAAGACCCGCCGGTTCCTGAAAGCAGTTGCCCGAAGCCGGTGTTCCACCGCTATCATTTCGGCGGATCCGTCGGCGGCCCGGTGATAAAAAACAAATTTTTCTTTTTCGGGGCAGTCGAACAAAAACGGGAGCCCGGTTCAATTACGGTGAACCCGGCATCATTTTTGGACCTGACGAGTTTCGCGAGCCAGACGGCGGATTATGTGGGTGGTCCCTATGCGTATCCGGTGTCGACATTGCCGTCTCCGTACATCGACACCATGGCGACGATCAAGCTTGACTACAAACTCAACGACAAACAAAACCTCTTCCTGCGATATGGGCGGCAAAAGTGGACGGTGCCGAACGACCAATTGGGCACGCCATTCAACAGCGACGGCACGCAGGGCACAACGGACATTAATAACTTCCATGACCTGACGCTGGCACACAATTGGACAGTGGCGACGAATAAGGTCAACACGTTCAATTTCCACATCCAGGACATGGTGAACATCATTGGAGACGCACCGACGAACACGTTCACCTATCCACTCTCGGACGGTAGCACGATCCAAAACCCGAATATCGCGTTCGGCGATGGGACCAACGTTGGCATCAACGTGAACGTCCCGCAGGAAACCCTGATCCGGAAATACCAGTTCAAGGACGACTTCAACTGGTCGCACGGCAAACACGACATGAAGTTCGGTGCGAACTGGATTTATTTCGCGAAGCTGGGCGGATACTTCTATTCGCAATATGGTTACACGATGACGTTCTGGGATAACCCGGCTTGCATCGGGACGGGCAGCTGTCCCGATGGAACCGGAGGAGTCTATCCGGAGGGTCTGCAGACGCCCGGAGCGGTGCATGACATTCTGTTGAACGGAGGCAGCGGTTCGACATCGCAGCCGCCGTGGCATTCGCTCGGCTTGTATTTCCAGGACGACTACAAAATCAAACCGCACTTCACCCTGAATCTCGGACTGCGGTGGGATGCAAACATCGACTTCCTGCAATCGCAATACGGCGGAAGCCTGGCGAACAGCAACAAAGGAATTTACGACCTCAAGCAGGTGATGGGCTCAGCGGGCTTCCCGACGGAAGATCCTGGAGCGCAGCGCATCGTTGAAATCGTCGGCAACACGGGCGATTTGCAGCGACGGACTGCCGACTGGAGGGAATTCCAGCCGCGAGTGGGCTTCGCCTGGGACGTGACCGGCGTGGGCAAGCACGTGATCCGCGGCGGCTACGGGATCGCGCGCGACCAGATCTTCCAGAACATAACGCTTTGGTCGATCCAGCAATCGCAACCGACAATCTACCAGACGGTCTTTGAGGCGACGGGATCGGCAGCGCCGGGACTGGGCTGCACCGAGACCGGCACGGGACCGATTGGCGCTTGCACGTTCGCGTTTGGCGTTGACCCACTGCCGGTGCCGCCGGCGGCAACGACCGACCTGGCGGGCGGCGCAACGCCCCGAATCACCAACCCAAAGATCACGGACCCGTGGTCGCAGCAGATGTCGATCGGATACGAGTGGCAAGTGACTCCGGACTATGCGTTCTCGGTGGACTATCACCATATTCTGGGAACACATGAGGAGCGCGTGCTCAACATGAATCCAGTGATCGGGACAGTTTGCGACCCGGCGTTTGGAGGAGACCCGGAAGACCCGCGGTGCGTAAACGGAACAGGGACGCGACTAATGGACTACGCGTTCCAAACCGTGTACGACACGACCGGCACGACGCCATGCAGCTTTGACGGCGTTTGCGGGGCCGGGCGTTTCAATAAGATTTACGACTACAGCACGAACAATCGATCGCTATACGACGGCCTCAACTTCCAACTGAAGAAACGGATGAGCAAGCGATTCATGTTCCAGACCAGCTACGTACTGGCATGGTCGAGATCATGGGGCGGGTTCCCCGTAGCTTCGTATGGTGGAAGCGGCCTGGCGATTACGCCGGAACAGCAGTTCCAACCGAACGAGTTCGCGCGAACGAACTTCGACGAGCGGGGCCGATTTGTATTCAGCGGAGTGTTTCAGTTGCCGTACGGATTCAACCTGGGACCGATTTTCCAAGCGGCCTCGGCGAGACCGTATAGCTTCCTGGCGGGGTCGGACCTCGACGGCGATGGACGCGTGATTCTGGATCGTGTGTGCGTCGGGAGCACGCTGACCGATCCGATTACGACACCCGGGTGCACGATGATCAAGCCGAATACGCTGAGCGGCAAGCCATTTGTAGAAATGGATATGAGCGTGGATAAGGCTTTCAAGCTAGGCGAGCGAGCCAAGCTAACGCTTAAGTGGGAGTTCTTCAACTTATTTAATCGTGCGAACTTCTGCAACAGCTATGAGGAGAGCGTGTCGGCCGGGCTACCTCCGGATGGGACGTTCAACACGCCACAATCGTATTGCAACGGACCGAGCAACGCAGCGTTCGGCGGGATATCGGGTTATTCGGCCGCTGCGAATGCATCGTTCCGTAACCAGTTTGGGTTCCGGTTTGAATTTTAGGCTGAGACTCACAAGCTGAATTTTGGGGCGCTCGATTGAGCGCCCCTTTTTTATTCAGCCTTTTCGAATGCGCCCGAGAAAAAAGCTCTAACCACGGAGCACACAGAGTTCACGGAGGACTACGGTTTGACTCCCAGTTGCCAGAACAAGAATGAGAAGCTGTCGGTGCTGTCTTCTACCTGTTTGGCTACGGGTTTGCCCTGGCCGTGGCCGGCTTTGGTGTCGATGCGGAGGAGGATTGGGCGGTCTTTGCTGTCGCCGTTTTTCGCTTCGGCTTGCATGAGCGCGGTCATCTTTTTTGCGTGCATGGGGTCGACGCGGGTGTCGGTGTCGGCGGTCATAAAGAGGATGGCGGGATACTCCTGGCCGGCTTTGACGTGGTGGTAGGGCGAATATCTGTAGATGAAGTCGAATTGCTTGGGGTCTTCGGCGCTGCCGTACTCGGGGATCCAGAGCTTGGCGATCTGGAAATTCTGGTAGCGCAGCATGTCGAGCAGCGGAACCTGGCAGAGGACGGCGCGGAAGAGGTCGGGACGCTGCGTGATCATGGCGCCCATGAGGAGGCCGCCGTTGGAGCCGCCGTAGATTCCGAGATGATTTTTGTCGGTGTACTTTTCGGAGATCAGGTATTCGGCGGCGGCGATGAAGTCGTCGAAGACATTTTGCTTTTTCTCTAACATGCCGGCGCGATGCCAGTCCTCACCGAATTCGTTGCCGCCGCGGAGATTGGCGACGGCGTAGACGCCGCCGTGCTCCATCCAAAGAAACATGCTGCGGTTGAAGACCGGGGTCATGGAGATGTTGAAGCCGCCGTAGCCGGTGAGCAGCGTTGGGTTCTGGCCGTTCCTGACCAGGCCTTTTTTGCTGACGATGAACATCGGGATTTTGGTGCCATCCTTGGAGTGGTACCACTCCTGGCGGACGTCGTACTCGTCGGGATTGATGGACGGGGCGTCGACCTTGGCCCAGAGCTCGGATTTGTTGGTGGTGAGATCGTAGCGATAGACGCAGGGCGGGACAGTGAAGGACTGGAAAGAGAAGAAAATTTCGTTGAGGTCGTAGCGGCCGGTGGCGCTGGGAACGTTGCCGATGGCGGGCTGCGGGATGTCGGCGAGGTGCTTGCCATCGAGCGAGAAGAGTTTGAGTTCGGAGGCGACGTTGTGCTCGTAACGCGCGAGAAGCTTGCCGCCGGTTACGCCGGCGTCTTGCAGGACGGCATCGGATTCGGGGATGAGTTCGCGCCAGTTGGCGCGCTTGGGATTGGAGACGTCGGCGACGAAGACGCGGAAGTGGGGGGCATCTTCGTTGGTGGTGATGTAGAACTTGCCCTGGTAGAAGTCGGCGCCGTACAGAGCTTCTTTGCCGGTGGTGAGTTCGATGGGGGCGTCTTTTGAGTTGCGGTCTTGAAGGAAGAGCTCGGTCTTTGACCAACCCTGTTCGACATTAATCAGGAGCCAGCGGTCGTCGTCGGAGAGGCTGACGGTGGGAATGTTCTGAGGGTTACGTTTGTCTTCGAAGATGAGCGGATCTTTCGCGGGGTCGGCGCCGAGCTGATGATAAAAGAGCTTGACGTGATAGACCTCTTCGCCAGGAGGAACGTCACCCTTGTGGGGATGGCGGGTGTAGTAAAAGCCGGAGTTGTCTTTCAGCCAGGCGAGGCTTACGAAGCGTGTGCGGTCGATGGCGTCGGGAAGAGTACGGCCAGTGGCGGTCTCGATGATGCGAAGCGTGCTTTCTTCGGAGCCGCTGGCGGAGGTTCCGTAGGCGACGTACTTGCCGTCGTATGAGGCGAACCACCAGTCGAGGGCGACGGTGGCGTCGGCAGAGAGCTTGTTGACGTCGAGGAGGACACGGTCTTCACCCTTGAGACTGTCGCGCACATAAAGGAGAGGCTGGTTCTGGCCGGCGTCGCGGCGAGTATGGAAATAATATTTGCCGCCTATTTGCGGCGCGCCGACTGTGCCGATGGCGAGAAGCTGGGAGAGGCGGGCGTTGATCTTGTCGCGTCCGGGGAGGGGGTCGAGGATGGAGCGCGTGTAGGCGGCTTCTTCTTCGACGAAGCGCTCGGTGTCGGGATTGGCGGAATTTTCGAGGTAGCGATAGGGATCGACGATTTTGTGGCCCTGGACGGTGTCTTCGACGGGAGCGATCTTTGCTTTGGGAGGGGCTTTCGGCGGGCCGGAAGAGACGGGCGCGTCTTCGGCGGCGACGAGCGCCACGGCAACGATGAGGAAGAGAAAGAAGACACTCAGCAAGCGAAAACCTCCCAACATAGACACCTCACTCTTAATGTGGACCATTGTGGTGGACGGGACATGTAGGGATAGGTTAGCAGAGCAGTGGAGCGGGAGCGGCGAGCGGGGTGGCGATCGGCAAGGTGCGGCGTTTGCGGCGGGGCGACTGCTCCCCGAGTGGGCGCAGCTGCAAGAAGTTAGAAAGCAGTGAGGAGCCCGAGGGAGCACGTGACGAACGAGTATTGGAAACGCGGCACTGGTTCCAATCCGGTGCATGCTCTGATATGATTTTGAAAGCACACGACAGCGTGCGATCACTCCTCAGTAGCTCAATGGCAGAGCATTCGGCTGTTAACCGAAGGGTTGTAGGTTCGAGTCCTACCTGAGGAGCCATTCTTTCAATCGCTTACTGCCAAAAGAAACACAAAGAATCAGTAAACGGTTTGGCGAGCCCATCCGGCCACCTGCGCACTCGCCTTCTCCATCTCATCCGTGACGACCGATCCATAGATGTCATCGTCGTCCGAAGCCCTGCGTGCTCCTGAATCTCACCACAAGCGGACGGAACTTACCGGAGACGATGCTTTGGCTCCGGTAGTCAACAGATGACGCCTGCCAGGCAGTTCCGGACACTTTACTTTTTGTCTTCTTTTGCGTCGGCAATCTTCGCCGACTGACTAGCCTCTGATATGGCTTTCAGGAATGCGTCGGCGCTCTTCGGTGTTGACGCCTGACCTGACAGAATATTGCGGAATCTCATGTGCTTGCCGTAAATGGCGCGCGTCGAGTCGTCGTCCTGCTCAACCACTGCGCCTTCCAACGTCAGACCGGCGAACACGCCCCTGGACCGTGAGTAGGTCAGCATTTCAGTGTTCATCTTCCAGTCCGTCCCGGCGGAAGCGTGACGACCGACGGGTCCGGCTGCAACCGATCCCTCACCGGTGAGCTCGAACTTGCTGGAGAGCAGGTGTTGGAAGCCCCGATCATTCATGACCAACATGACCAGGTCGACGTCTTCAACACCGATTTGCAGCCCCCAACTTCCACCGCCAATCGAAACAAATGCGGGTGCGCTCCAGCCTTCGGGTGTGCGACAGGTGGCTACTCCGCGGCCGTGCTTGGCGCCAAAGATGAATCCGCCCTTAATGAGGTTGGGTACCACCACGATGCACTTCGCGCCGCTCAACACTTCTTCTGGAATACCTTTGTCCGGGGTTGACATGATCGCGTGGACAACTTCAACGGACGATTGCAGACGATCGACCGAGTCTTCGCGAGCCGAGCCGGCCCAGGCGTACGTACCAGCCAAACCCACCATGCTTATGAGCAGCAGCGACATTACTTTCTTCATAAATTGTCCCTCTCAGAGGTGCGGAAACTAAAAAGATGACGAGGAGTCCTGAAGGAGAGAGCGGATATGCTCGTCTCTGCCTTCATGATCTCTCGGGTAGCAAGGAACCAGACCGGAATTGGTCACCCAGGTCCGGTTACCAGTGGGACTCATGACTCACAGGCGGCCGAGGACCATCAGAATGACAATGATGATTAGCGCCAGTCCCACGCCGCTGCTCGGGCCATAACCCCAATTCCGGCTGTGTGGCCATCGCGGAACCACACCCGTGAGGGCTAACAACAGGATTACGATCAATACAATTCCAACCATGCGTCACTCCCTGTCGAACGAATTTGACTCCAGTTTCTGACCCGTCCCTTACAGGGTGAAGCTAAGCGCAAGGTTCACGCCCGGATACATCGGGTTGCAGAGGTAGTACATGCCATTGATTTCCACGACGTAAACGTCCTGCGTATAGAGCCAGTTGCTCGGCCACGGATCTACGAACCCGAACGAATAGCCGCCATATGCGAACCGGCGGCCGTTACTGTAGTCGCTTTGGTTGACATGAAACGTATGCTCGCGCCCGAAGTTGGCTTTATAACGATCTTCGGGGATTCGGCTGCCACCTCTACGCTGCGCCTGCTGGACTGGCTCAGCCTTGGGCTTATGCCGCTCCTGTGCGCTTTTCTCTTGCTGCTTACTGATCTTTTCCTGTTGCAGCGTGGCTTTTTCTTCCTGCTTGGTGTTCTTTTCCTGGTGTGCGTTCTTCTCTTCTTGTTTTGCCGGTTGTTGCTGTTGCGCCTTTTTCTCCTCCGGCTGTGTTTTTCTCTCTTCCTGCTGGGCAGGCTTGGCCTTCTCTTCCTGTTCGTGCGGCTCCTGAGCGTATGCAGGAACTGCGATTCCCAGGGACAAACATAGTGCTGCGGTGCTAAGAACTCCAACTAACTTCATAAGGTATTGCCTCCGTGAATTCGATTTCGTTTACGTGCGCTTGCTTACTGCACTCTGTCCCGCCTAACCCTTCCCGATGTGGATGGCTGAAAGGGAATGAAATAACCCAAAGACATTTAGGATCCACAAAACGACGGCAATCACTACCACGCCGTTCAGAATTGACTTGATGGTTCCCTGCATCGGAATGAAGCGATTCACGAGCCACAGCAAGACACCTACCACAATCAGAACTTCCAACAGTTGAATTAAAGGCATAGCCTTGTCCCTTCCTTCTTTTAGGAGAACCCTCCACATTCGCCAGAAGGGTTGCCCTGATATCGATGTTCATGGAATCTGTTCGAGGCTTTTAAGGTCGAACCGTATCTCGCCGCAAGGTTTGGCGGCCTATAGACAGAGGAAAAACGCTGATTGCCTGAATGTGACCGCTTCCCAGTTCGTTCTGGCCCCCACACGCGGCGAGTGCAAATCAAAGCTGCGAATCAGCATTCGCAGATTCGGTCTACACACTCAGTAAGAAGAGATTAATACCTGCGAGCTTACACGTCTGAGCAAGACAGCTCACATTGTGGAACTTAAGTGCGGAGGTACTTCTCAGTCGTCCACCCGTCGTCTGTCCTGTCAATTGCCTTCCCGTCCAGCCACCTGGCAAAGCGCGCACGCTAGCCCGCGCCAACGCGATGGAGCAGTCAGCGGCCCCGTAGCAAATGTTAGCCGTGCCGCCGTCCGCGTCCATCGTGTGGCCGGACGGGAATACGACATCCTGAATATCGCCGGTTGCCCGGTTCTGGGCACCGGCCTTCCTGGCCCAGAATTTTTTGCGTTCCTCCTCTTGCGCATCCGCATCTCAGAGACGTACGATTTCTCGCAGAGAGGCAGTCCGTGGGGCGCTGGATTCTTATCGACCTCGGCTTGGCGGGAATGCTGGTGCTTGTCTGGTATAGCTGGTTCGTCCGCTATAACCGCCGACGGGCCGCCAGCGTGCTTGAGTGGGTGCAGGCTGCATGCCTGGGCAAGGGACGGCTGGAGGGCCTGCAATGGCACGCTTGCAGTTCGCGCCTCATCGCTACCCTTCATCTCTCGTCCCGCTGGTTCGAAGAGGTTCACCTCACAATTAAATTGTTGCCGCGTCCGTTGCCGGTGCAGTGGGCAGTCAGCCGGTGGAAGGAGCAGCAGGAGACGCTCACCTTTGAAGCCGACATGGGCTTTCCGCCGGGCTTCCATCTTGACGTTGTGCGGCACCGCTGGTCGGGACAGACGGGCACGAAAAATGCGAACCGGAAGTGGACGATTACGCGTCCCGGGCCCGTGATTTTGACCACGAAGGATGACTGGCCATTGGAATTAACGCCGGTTGTAAATGCTTTAGCTACATGGCGAGACAAGGATTTTGTGAGCGTACGGTTTAACCGGAAATCGCCGCATTTTTCAGCTACCGTGGCACTGGCCAATCTGTCGGATCAGCAGTCGGCGGCTTCGTTGCTGGGGCTATTTCGGGAGCTGGCGGCTAGCTCTTCGGCGAGACAGCACTAGAAGCTGAACGTGAAACACATCCGGGCCCACGCTCACGGAACGAATTCCAGTGAGCGTCCAAATCACCGAAATTTGCGGACCAGTTCTTCAAATGCGCCAGACGAAACGTTCCACGTGCCCTCGAACGGATTATCCAAGTCCTTGAGCACAAAATGCGCAAAAAACAAGAGGGCAGAGGTAATTGCCATCGCCGCGATCCCCAATCCCAGATTGCGAAATGGATAAAGCAACAAAAGCAACAAGATTGTGCAGGCGGTCAGGGACACGAAGAGGAACAATGTCCGGGGCATGCGTTTTACGCTGACTGAGAGCCGTTCGTCACGATGCGCACTGGCTTGATTGGCAATGTCAAGCAACCGCTCGTGAATCACGCGCTCAGCATCGCTGTCGACCTTCAATCCCGTCACACTGGCGATTACCTCGTAGAAAAGGCGGTCCGTTTTTTCGGTTGATTCTCCGGCTGAGAGCGCTCTCCATTCCGATTCAACTACCACGCGCGCATAATTCTTCACTGCCCGCACGATCGAATCTCGCATTGGCTCCTTCAGCGGACTACTGAAGAGAAGAAGATCCTTCAAAGCCCCCGACTCTTCTAGTATCTCGTTTTCGACGGAGCTGAATTGTCCCCAGATCACATACGTGGCAAAGGCATAGAGCACGCTATAAAGAGTTCCGATGATCTGTATGAGGGCGGAGAGACCTTCGCTGTCACTCTGAAAAAGCCGCTGAAAACCTGCCAGCCACAACACCGCAAATACAGCGGACAAAAAGAAGACGATCTTAATACAGCGCAAACCGACTGCGCCGGGAATGACATCCAGCGCCTGACGATACCAAGAGGAGTCCTCAGCCATGAGATAGAACCGTCTCAAAACGACTAAGACAGAAGATCGTATCTCAGTCCGGTTCGGCGAGGAAGCGGTAGCCTACGCCGCGAACGGTCTGAAGATGCTTCGGCCGGGCGGGATCTTCTTCGATGTAGCGGCGGAGACGGACTACGAAATTGTCAATCGCGCGCGTGTCGGTGTCCTCGTGTAAACCCCAGACGTCTTCGAGGAGCGACTTGCGCGAAACCACGCGCCCGGCGCTTTGCACGAGATAGCGCAGGAGGTCGGCCTCCATCACGGTGAGGTGGATGGTGTTGCCGAGGGAGCGGAGTTCGAGTTCGGCGAAGTCGATGGATTTGCCGGCGAAGGTGAAGACATCGTTTCCGGGCGCTGAGGAGGCTGCTTGAGCCGGAGAATCGTCAGGGCCTGATATCTTCTGGTTGTCCGACTGAGATCCAGTGCGCGATGCGGAGTTTGTTCGGCGTGACTCCGCCGCCACACTTTGCCGCATCCAGGCGCTGCGGCGCAGCAGCCCATCGAGACGCGCAATCAGGATCGATAGCTCGAACGGCTTGGGAAGATAGTCGTCCGCGCCGGACGCAAATCCTTTCAGCACATCTTCGGCGCGACCGCGCGCGGTGAGCATGAGTATGGGAATGTAATTCTGCTTTTCGCGCAGCAGAGCGGCAACCTCGAAGCCACTTTTTCCGGGAAGCATCACGTCGAGGAGCACCGCGTCGAATCGCTCGGCGCGATCGATGAGGCGCGCGAGGGCTTCTTCGCCGTCGCCTGCCACTTCCGCTTCATGACCTTCTTCCTGAAGATTGAAGCAAAGGCCCTGAGCGAGATGAGCCTCGTCTTCGACGATAAGGACGCGGCTCATGCGGTCCTAGATCCGGCGGGACGAGACTCGGCGGAGCGCGTTTCTGCGGGCGCGAAGGATTCCTCGCGCACTTTTTCCGGCAGGCGCGGCAATTCGAGCGTCACGGTGGTTCCCTTCCCGGTGCCTTCGCTCTCGGCGAAGACGCGACCGCCATGGTTGCGGGCGATCGCGCGCACGATGAACAAGCCAAGGCCGGTTCCTTTGACGCGAGCGCGGCCGCGCTGGCGAACGCGATAGAAGCGCTTAAAGATGCGCTTGAGTTCGTTCTGGGGAATGCCGACACCGCGGTCGCGAACCCGCAGGACGATGCGCTCGTTGCCGGAGGTAGTGAGTTCGACGTCGATTTGTACGCCGTCGGGAGAATACTTCACTGCATTATCGAGCAGATTGGTGACGGCGGTGTGCAGATCTTCGGGATCGCCGAGGACCTGCGCGTGGGTTTCGGCGAGTGCAGCGGCAGCTCCGGGATATGCGAGCTGGCCGCCAGACAGGTGATGGCGGACACGAGCCAGATCGACGCACTCGGCGACGACTGCGTTCAGGTCGACCGCCACGCGCTGCGCCTTGGCTTTCTTCTGCGCGAGGGCGCCGGCCTTGAGCACCTGTTCGACGGTGCTCATGAGGCGCTCGGTATCGACGAGCATGAGCCGGTAAAACTCGCGGCGGCGGGCTTCGTCGACCTCGCGGCGCTGGAGTGTTTCCAGATAGAGGCGAATAGAGGCGATGGGCGTTTTCAGTTCGTGGGTGACGGCATTGATGAAGCTGTCGTGCTGCTCGTTGCGGCGGATTTCGCGCACGAGAAAGATGGTGTTGAGAACGAAACCGGTGACGATGGCGCCGAAGAAGACGATGCCGAGGAAAACCTTGACGCCTTCCTGCCAGTTGAGGATGATCCAGCCGCTGCCCACGGCAAAAGCAATGGCAGCAAGGATCACGCCGAAGCTGAGGAAGAACGCAATCGCCTTGCGGCGGCTGGAAATTCGCACAGGAAGATTGTAAAGAACCTGGCCGCAGGTGTCAGGTCTTAGGTCGTTTTAGGTTTTAGGTTTTAGGTCTTAGGTTTTAGGTCTTGGGCTTTGGGCTTTGGGAACGAACTACAAAAGGCTCTGCGCCGGTACTGGGCAGAGCCTTTTTTTGATTCGTGGGAGCTGCGTTAGTCGTTGCCTGCTGCGGGCGATGCGAGCAGCTCCGCCGCACTCAGATCGCGGGTTAGCGAAGGCTTCGGGGGCAGATTGTGCACGGTCAGCCGGTAGACGTGGCGCGCCAGTCCCAGCTTCTTTAGCAGCCAGATGCCGTACCAGTTGAGGTCGATTTCGTACCATGCCATGCCGTGGCGCGCCGAAACCGGATGTGCATGGTGATTGTTGTGCCATCCTTCGCCAAAGGTAAAGAGCGCCACCAGCCAGTTGTTGGTGGAGAGATCTTTTGTGGCAAAGCGGCGCGAGCCCCAGACGTGCGTGACCGAGTTGACTGCCCAGGTTGCGTGCAGGCCGACGACGACGCGGGCGAATACTCCCCACATCAGCCAGGGTAGGCCGCCGATGGCCAGCAAGATCACGCCAACCACCACGTTGCTGGTCCAGTGCCACTTGGTAAGCCAGACGTGAAACTTATCCTTGGTGAGATCGGGGACGTAGCGAGCGAGAGTGGTCGTGTCGTGATGCATCGACTTGCCGACGAGAATCCAGCCCATATGGGCCCACCATTTGCCGTCGATCGGGGAATGCGGGTCGCCTTCTTCGTCGGAATATTGGTGATGAATGCGATGCGTGGCCACCCAGAAAATTGGGCCGCCTTCGAGGGCGAGTGTGGCGCACCAAGTCAGGAAATATTCCACCCACTTCGGAGTTTTATAGCCGCGATGCGTGAGCAATCGGTGATATGCCATGCCGATGCCGAGGCTGCCCGAAACCCACCAGAGGAAACACGCTACGAAAAATGCCTTCCATGTAAAAAAGAAAATGGACGCGAGGGCGCCAAGGTGAAACAGAATCATGGCCGACGCGGTTACCCAATTGAGGCCGTCGTCGTTGCTGCGACCGTAGTCGGCGCGGTTTTTGGCGGTGCCAGCGCGCAGGCTGGAGCCGTCAATTGTGGACTGCTGCTGCAATTCAGCAGTTTCGCTCATTTAAGTTTTCTCCCCACATCGTCCGCGCACGCGGTTTTGCGATGTGCCCATGTGACTGTACCAAGGGAGTGGGCGGAGCTTTGTAATACTTCTGTAATGCTTGGCGCGGGAAGGGGTTACGAGGGTACTAGTCCGGGAAGATGTACGTACACGAGCTGATTGCACACAGGTTCGGTTGCCGTGACCATCGTGATTCCGCATACGTCCGAGCGTGACTTCCGCCCTTTTCCTCGGGGACGCGCGGGACTAGAATCCAACCGTAGCATTCCAGACTGTGATTGTTAGAACCGTGACCGGATCGAAGGAGGTCCCGTGTCGACCAAGTCATTTCTGCGGAAGTCATTCGTGAAAACTTCGTGGCTGCAACAGTTGGCTCTGATCGCTGTCTTTGTTTTGGTGGGCGTTCTCGGGGCGCAGCAGGCACCGCCCCCGCCTGAGAGCAAGGTGCCGCCGGAGGAAGCTCAGAAGGCGAATCCGGTGAAGCCGACGGCCGAGTCGCTCAACAAGGGCAAAAAGCTCTATGCCATCGACTGCGCGATGTGCCACGGCGACAATGGGGACGGCAAGAACGATATGGACATGAAGAATGCCACCGACTTCACGAACCCGGACGTTCAGAAGAAGGCGACGGACGGGGAGTGGTTCTACATCATCCGCAAAGGCAAGGGCGATATGCCGCCGGAGGGGCCGCGCGCGAAGGACGATGACGTGTGGAACCTGGTGAACTATCTGCGGTCATTCGGGAAGAAGTAGATTTGTGGCGCGGCCACTCTGGTCCGCGCTGATGTTAACGATGAGGCCGAGTTCCGCCCGGCCGGACAGGCGGTGCAACTGTCGGGACGTAAGCCACTACGCTCCGCCCTTCACCTCCACTCCCGCCCATTTTTCGAGCAACGTGAGTGTCGCCGCGTAATCGAGATCGCGCTGCCCTTCTTCGGCGGCAACATCGTAGACCTCTTCAACCGCTTCCAGCCCGGGCAGGCGCACTCGCTTTTCGCGGGCGGCTTCGAGCGCGAGATGAATGTCTTTGAACATCAGGCGCAGCGGAAAGTTCGGGGAAAAATCGCGCTTGAGGATGAAAGGAGCTTTGTACTCGACCACTCCCGAGCGGACCATGGAAGCCTGCACGAGCGGAATCAGTTTATCGACATCGACGCCCAGCTTCGTTGCCAGCGTGAGCGCCTCCGCGAAGCCCTCGTAGATGAGTGCGATCTGCAGGTTCATGACGAGTTTCGTGGCCTGGCCTTTGCCGGTCTCGCCCATGTGGAAGATTTGCTTGCCCATGGCGTCGAAGAGCGGCTTGAGGCGCTCGAGGACGGCTTCCTCGCCACCGACCATGAAGATGAGGCTGCCAGTGGCCGCTGCGATTTTTGAGCCCGTCATCGGGGCATCGACGTAATCGACGCCACGAGCTTTCACTCGCTGCGCGAATTTCTGCGTGGCGGAGGGAGAGATGGTGCTGGAATCGGCGATGATCATGCCCTGCGTCAGCGACGCCTCCGCGCCACCTTCGCCGAAGAGCACGCTCTCGACGGCTTTGGTATCGGAGACGCACATCCAGATCGCCTCGACGCCTTGCGCGGCGTCGGCTGGAGTGGCCGCGGTGCGCGCGCCTTCAACGTTCTTGCCTGCACTGCGATTCCAGACAGCGACTTCGTGGCCTGCTTTCACCAGATTGGCGGCCATCGAGTGGCCCATGATTCCGAGTCCCAGAAAAGCTACGCGCATCGAATTCTCCCTTTCGTTGTTAACTTCAGTGATTAGAAATGACCACGAAAGTAACGGTCAAGAAATCAGAACCTGTCATACACTGGATGCACTATCGAAACGCTCACGGCCGAGATGCCTTCAAGTGCCGCACGGGATGCGGATTCATGCTTCCGACAGGCCTTTCACGGCATCCAATGTTTAACGGCAATGTTGCAAAAACATCCGGACGAGATGTCATATCATACTTAACGGTTGTGCGCGGCAGGGAGAGGTTTTTCATAGCCAGCAGTTAGTTCATAGCTAGAAATTATGTTGAAGTCATCATTCAGGAACCCCGCCTTACGGAAGCGGGCCGGCAATTTTACCCGCCTTATCCGCCACTCTGCCATTACGCCACGCACCGGGCGCACCCACAAACCGCAACTCGTGACGAACGGCGAACTGGGCGTCACGTTTATTGGGCACGCGAGTTTCTTCCTCCAGATGGGAGGAATGAACGTCATCGTCGATCCGAATTTTGCGCGCTGGCTTTTTGTGCTGAAAAGGCTGCGGCAGCCGGGACTGCATCTGCGTGAATTGCCGCCGATGGACGTTGTGCTCGTCACGCATGCCCATTTTGATCATCTTCATCGCCAGTCGCTGCGGACGATTGCGCGCCAGACGCGGCGGGAGACCGGTAGCGCGCCGACTTTGATCGTGCCGCACCATGTTTTCGATCTGGTCTCGGACCTCGGTTTCAAAAAGATCATCGAGATGGAGTGGTGGAACACTCACCACGAAGGCGCGCTGGAAATCACGCATGTTCCTTCGCGGCATTGGGGTGCGCGGGTGTTGAAGGACTCGCACCGCGGGTATGGCGGCTATGTGTTGCGCGCGGGCAAGCACTCGGTTTATCACGCGGGCGACACGGCATACTTCAACGGCTTTCGGGAGATCGGCAAGAGGCTATCGCCTGAACTCGCGCTGCTGCCCATTGGCGCTTATAACCCTCCGCAATTTCGTAACGTTCATACCAACCCGGCCGATGCCATGCAAGCGTTCCTCGATCTCAAGTCGCGCTGGATGGTGCCCATGCATTATGGGACCTTTCGCCTGTCGCACGAGCCTATTGAGGAGCCCTTGCAGCTGCTGGCTCGGGAAGCCAATGCGGCGGGGGTGAAGGATAAGGTCGTGGTGCTGGAGGAAGGCGTGACGCGGCTTTTTTAGCGAGCAGCTCGCCTGGTTTGTGCTTTCCCGGTACGAAAAAGTCATGGTCCGGATGTAACCAGGGTGATATGGACGCATCCAAATTAATAGGTAAAGTGCATGCTATACTGCGCTAATTGGGGGCGGGCGGTCCCCGCATGCGCCTGCCCGAGGATTTCAAGACATGGCCGGTAGTTCGCGTCGTTCTCTCTTCCTGGTAATTTTTGTCCTTGCGCTCTTCGGTTTGCTGGGGATGCTCTTCGCCCAGAAGATCAACCCGTCGGCCTCGCCGAGCACCGACTCCGACGTGCGCGACAGCTTCAAGCAGTTCACCCAGGTCTATGAGACGGTGGAAGAGAACTACGCCGACCCGGTGAACGCCGACAAGGCCATTTACGACGGCGCGATCCCGAGCATGCTGCACCAGCTCGATCCGCACTCGAATTTCTTCGATCCGAAATCCTATTCGCAGCTAAGAGAAGAACAGCGTGGCAAATACTACGGCGTGGGCATGACGGTTGGCCCGCGCAATAACAAAGTTATCGTTATTGCGCCATTCGTTGGGACACCGGCCTATCGCGCAGGCATTCGTCCAGGCGACATCATTGCCGCCATTGACGGCAAGTCCACCGACAACATGAGCACGACCGACGTTGCCGATCTGCTGAAGGGGCCGAAGGGGACGACCGTTCGCATTACGATGCTCCGTGAAGGTTCGGAGAAGCCGCTTGAGTTCAGCGTGGTTCGCGATGAGATTCCCCGCTACAGCGTCGATTTGCACTTCATGATCCGGCCCGGAATTGGCTACATGCACATCTCCGGATTCCAGGAGACGACTGAGCATGAGGTCAGTGAAGCGCTGGACCAGATGGGCGACCTAAAGGGACTGGTGCTCGATCTACGGCAGAATCCGGGTGGATTGCTGAGCGAAGGCGTGGGTGTAGCGGACAAATTTCTGAAGAAGGGCCAGCTGATCGTCTCGCATCACGGGCGCTCGTCGCCGGAGAAGCGCTACGTCGCATCGCATGGCAACGGCGGCAAGGAATATCCGCTGGTTGTGCTGGTGAATCGCGGGACGGCTTCGGCTGCGGAGATCGTGTCCGGAGCGATCCAGGATCATGACCGCGGCTTGATTGTCGGGGAGACGACGTTCGGCAAGGGGTTGGTGCAAACGGTTTATCCGCTGGCCGAGAATACCGGACTGGCGCTAACGACGGCGAAATATTACACGCCGAGCGGACGCCTGATTCAGCGCGACTACAGCAACATTTCTCTTTACGACTACTATTACGAACGCGAGAACGAAGACAACACTGCCAATAAGGAAGTGAAGCTGACCGATAGCGGACGGACGGTATATGGCGGTGGCGGGATCACGCCGGATGTGAAGCTTCCTCCGTTCAAGTCGAATAAGTTCCAAGACACGCTGCTGCAGCACTACGCGCTCTTTAATTTCGCAAAGAACTATTCGAACTCGCACAAGGTAACGCAGAGCTTTGAAGTGGATGACGCGATCATGCAGGACTTCCGCCGCTTCCTGGATGCCGAGAAGATTCCGTACACCGAAGGCGAGATGCTGGAGAACAACGATTGGCTCCGCTCTAACATCAAGAGCGAGATCTTCATCGACGCTTTCGGACAGGAAGAGGGTATGAAGGTACGGGCAGAGACCGATCCAGATGTAGTCAAGGCTCTGGAACTGATGCCGCAGGCGCGCGCCTTGGCTGACAACGCGCGGAAGATCATCGCTGAAAGAAACTCGGCACCGGCGGTCCGGCGGTAGGCTGTTTTCATTCACGCCATTACAGGCCCGGTTCGCCGGGCCTTTTGCTTTAGGCCCGCGACAAGCGGCCAACGGGGGATTTACGTCTTAAGCAGCAAGCACCTGAAGACTGATCCTGGATCCGAAAGTGTGCGCTCGCTGCCGCCGCCTGCTGCGGAAGAACATCAAGCACCTGCGGATTGCCGCAGTGACGCCGCCCACCCGCCGTTTTCAAATGCCGCTTGAGTGTCCGACCCGGAAGCTCTAAAGTACATAAGGAAATGTGCGCGGGCGCTTCCCCGACCGAGTTCGCCGTTCTTTCATTCAATCCATGGCCACTGATTGGCACGTGGGTTCCGGCAGTTGTCCTGGCGATTGCCGCGGGCGCATGGGACTGGCGCTTTCGGAAAATTCCAAACTGGTTGACGGTGTCGGGAGCGGCGCTTGGCATTGCCGCGAACACGGTTTTGGGGCACTGGCCAGGGTTAAAGACCTCCCTGCTGGGCATGCTGCTGGGGCTCGCGCTCCTGCTGCCGTTCGTGCTGGTGCGCAGCCTGGGAGCTGGAGACTGGAAACTGGCGGGCGCGCTTGGAGCTTGCCTCGGACCGAGATCGCTGCTGGCGGTGCTCTTCGCTTCGATCCTGGTGGCGGGAGCGATGGCGCTGGCCGTGATCGTCTGGAAAGGGCGGCTCCGACAAACGCTAATCAATATTGGCCGAATGCTGGCGGCGCTCTTTAGCCTGCGGATGCCGGGAGCGGAGGTCTCGCTTGACAATCCGGAGTCGACTAAAATTCCGTTCGGCGTTGCTGTGGCGTTGGCGGTGGTGCTCTACGGCATCGCAGCGTTAATGGGAAAAGCCTAGGAGATTGAGTAATTTTGTAATTTGGAAATTGTGTAATTTGAAAATCCCAAGCTGGAGCTGGCGATTTTAAATTACGAAATTACCCGATTACACAATTACTAAATCAGGTCGATGAGAGCGCTGGCACAAAAGCTACGCAGGACCGAGGCGGCCGAGATTGCAGAGGCGGCGCTGGTCATGCCTGTAGTGTTTATGTTCCTGCTGGGGATTATCTGGTTTGGGCGGGCATTCAACATTTATTCGACGATCACGCAGGCGGCGCAGCAAGGGGCGATTGTGGCGGCGCGGCCAACCTGCGCCACCTGCGGCTCGACCTTCGCGTTCGACACCACGGTGGCGACGGCTGTAACCTCCGTCATGCAGGCGTCGAGCCTTGATCCCACCCGTATCAAGAGCGGCATCACACAGCCAGGATGTACCGCTTCCAGTAATATCCAAATCTGCCGGCAGGTCATATTGAACTCGACAACGACGGGGAGCCCGCCTCAAGCTTGTACTGCAGGCACGCAGTCTCAGATTTGCGGAGTCACCGTCAGTTTTCAATACCCGTTCCAGTTTTACCTGCCTTTCACTTCACTCAACCTGAGCGAGATAGTTTTGAACGCGCAGGGACAGAGCCGGATGGAGAACTAGGATGCCATGCTGGCGGCGACAGAGCGGCTTATCTTCCTATCGTCGCAGGTTACGGTCTGGTGGGAAGCGGCTCGTCCAAAGCGAGGGCTCGGCCATCCTTGAATTTGCAATTGCGGTTCCTCTGCTGGTGGTGTTTGTCGTCGGTATTTACGACTTCAGCGGCGCCTTCAATCAGAAACAGAAAATTGAGCAGGCCGCGCAAGAAGGCGCGATCATAGCGGCCACGCAACCAATGACCGACATCGTGCCGGGCAGTACCACGACTCCCGAGGCCGGTCCCGCATCACTACAGCCGGCCGTAGTTGCCGTCTTCAACTCGCTGGCTGCCAGCGGAGTTCTACCCAACGCCAACCAAACGGGCGGAACGTGCGCGGCGAGCCCACTATCGGAGACGCAGGCAGTCTTAACCTATACCTACAAGTTCACGGGATGCTCGGGCAATGCCGCCGGCACATCCCCGGGTTGCCTGGGCGATACGTCGGACACACTGTATGTCGTGATTAATCGAGGGTGGGTAACGGGCACATCGCCGACGGTTGTGGGGACAACGGTAACCGTCAGCTATGACTATGATTGGCGCTTCAACAGTGTGATCCAGTTGTTGATCCCTGGGGCGGGATATGCAGCAAGAACTTGTATCACCGAGTCCGCTTCCGTCCACAATCAGATGTAAGCCGCTTCCCCGCCCCCGCGTATTACCGCGTCAACCGCGTGACATCTACACCTTCGACTGTACTGACACATAGGCGCGTCTCGCGTAATCTCGACGCGAAATCGCAAATTCTAAACCCAATGACACAGGAGATAACATGGCTCTGAGACGGTACGGCCTGGTTCTGGCATTGTGCGCTTGCGCGGCTCTGGCTTTTGCGAGGCAGGACGACCAGAGTGCGAAACAGGATATGAAGGACGCCGGCCACGATACGAAACAGGCGGCGAAGAAGACCGGGGAGGCCACCAAGAAGACGGCTCATAATGCCGCAAAGAAGACCGATCAAGGCGCGAAGAAGGTCGAAAAGAAAACGGATCAGAACCCGCCACAGTAGGAAACGTGCAGGGCTTGGCGCCGGAGATACTGAAAAAAGAACGCGAGCCGATGCCTCCTTGGTCATCGGCTCGCGTTCTTTACAGCAGCAGTGGCGAATCCCCTAGTTCCCTTTCATGCCACTGCCGTGCGGTCCACGAGCCACTTCTTCGTGGAGGTTGTTTTGGGAAGAATGTCCAGATAGAGAACGGCGTAATGGAATGCAACCGCGGCCGCGGTTACCGTGGCGAGCGTCAGCGCGAACTCGGTCCATTTGGGAACGTAGTGGAAACCGGAAGTACGCTCAAATGCTGTGCAAGCTACGTTTAAGCGGTTGGCGATAAAGCCCATCACCACCAACGAGCAGGTGAAGTAGAGGCTCTGCGGATTGGTGCGAATCTTCTCGCGGCTCAGGAGAATGACCGGCGCGACGACGAACAGCCCGATCTCCAGCCAGAACAGCGCCGCCTCCTGCCGCCACATGAAGATGTATTGCGAGCCTCCGTGGGTGAAGAGGTCGATGCCACGGAACAGCGCGTAAACGTAGAGCAATGGCGCGATGACCTGGCTCATCTCGGTGAGCACCCGCGGATCGACGCGGGCATTCAGCGAACGCGTGGACAGGTAAACGGCCATGATGGTTGCGGCCAAGCCGGCCGGCACAGCCGAGAGATAAAACAGCGTTGGCAGATACTGGCTGTACCAGATGGGATCCAGTTTGCCTTTGGTCAGCAGATAAAGGCCGCCGAGGAATGACTGGTGCAGCGAGGAGAGCACCGCGCCGACCATCACCAGTCCGATCAGAATCTCGTGGTGCCACTTGAGATACAACTCGCGCACACGCTTCCACGGAATCTTCTCGACTAAGGCGGGCGAGAATTCGAGCGATAACACCGTGGTGTAGAGCATGACGCACCACGACACTTCGAAAAGCACCGAGTGCCGGTTCCACATCACAATGGGATGCCAAATTCTCCAGGGCAGACCGAGCTCATACATCATGCCGACGACGACCGTCGAATAACCGAGGAAGGAGAGGAGCACCGAAGCGCGAACGATTGGGCGATAGCGCTCAAAGCCGAGCAGGTAGACGGCGGCCGCAATGGCGAAGCCTCCGGCGGAAATGCCGACGCCGCACAGCGTGCCCAAGCCGACCCACAAGCCCCAGGGCTGCGCGTCAACCAGGTTCGTCGACTGATGCAGGCCGAGGAAGAAGCGCGCGTAGGCGGCATAAACTCCGCTGGCAAGGATCAGGACTACAACTACCCTCCACAGCGTGATTTTTGGAATTGATTTTGGAATCGACATACTTAGCTCCTTTCCTTGTCGCGGATGACCGAAACCACCGCCGGCTCTTGTGCGTTTTCTCTCAGTTCGGCCCACGCAACCTGCTTGCGCCGGTTGGTGATCCAGTAGAGACCCGCCAGCAGGCTTCCGCCGACGAGCACCACGGTTGGCACATCGCCGAGCGCATTGGCGGTAAGCACCGGCATTGGCTGCTGCGGCGCCGCGATAAATCCAAGGTCCTCGAAAGGCACATCGGAGACGAAGAAGACCGATGTTCCTCCGGCCTCCTCGACGCCATAGATCTTCTTGATGTACTTGGAGTCGAGCAGCACGCGCTTTTGCGCTTCCACGAGAATCTCGTCACGCCAGCCCACGATTGATGCCTGCACGGGGCAAGCTTCGACGCACGCCGGCGGCTGGCCTTTGACTTGGCGCTCGTAGCACATGTCGCACTTCTTCACGAACGGCACCAGCTTGTTCCATTCGTATTTCGGCACGTTGAAGGGGCAAGCCACGATGCAGTAGCGGCAGCCGATGCACTTTGAAGACTCGTAGGTCACCGGGCCAAGGCTGGTTTTCTTCAGCGCTCCCACCAGGCAGGCGGAGGCGCAGGCCGGGTCCTCGCAGTTCATGCACATGCGGCGGACGAAGCGGTCGCCATGCTCTTCAACAACGGTGAAGGCGGTCGGCGAGAGCTTGGTCTCGGATTCCATCGGGAAGCCGTGAATCTGCTTGCAGGCCTGCTCGCAGCTGCGGCACCCGATGCATTTCGTGATATCGATCAAGATTGCTTTTGTCTTTGGCATTTCTTTCTCCTCGTCCCTGGGCATCCCCCATCAGTTCAAAAAGAACTCTTTGATCAGCTTGTGGCGCAGCGGCGTTTCGACCTGCCGCATGACTTGATTGAGCGGCAGACCGCCATCCTGCGCGAGTGCCGGGTTTGCATTCGCCAAGACTTCTTTCAGGCGCGAGACACCGTAGTGCATCCAGGGCGCCACCATCGATCCGTGCAGGAGGTTTTTCTCATTTGTCGGAAGATCTGGGGACTTCAGCACGGCGAGCCAGCCGTCTTTGTATGGGTCGCTGGTCGCGAGCGAAGGATTGTTGACGACGTCGTTGTTGATAGCCATGACGACGCCTTCGACGGGCGAGAGCAGGTCGAACGTGATGTCCCCGGAGTGAATGGTGGCCAGACGCTGTCCCTGGCGAATCCAGCGGCTCGGCTGCGAAACCTCGATGCGGTCGATGGAGCCGACCAGGTCGGCGCCAAACTTATCCATGCCGATGCGGGCGTTGTCGGAAGCCTCTTTCAATACCCAGGTATGGCCGGGATGGAAGCTGTAATCCTTCGGGATGGCGAAGCCGGACTCTTTCGCCATGACCGGCACTCTCGGATGAACAACAACATCGGTTTGGGCTAGCGGCGCGACGGGCAGCCGGAAATAGAAATAATTGACGGAGATGACGATCAGAAACGTCAGCAGCACGAAAAGTATGGACATGAGATTCTCCCGGCGCGGTGCCCTCATGCTGTCTTGCACCGGAGCCACTGGTGCAGTTGCACGCCGATGGCGAAACCGAAGTGAAAGACAGATCGTTTGCTTGCAATGCTTTGGAGTGAGCAGCAAAATGCAGGATCGCTTTCGTAACTACTGCAACTTGCAGTTCGCTGCTGCGTTTTGCAGGTGAGGAATATTTCCCGTGGTTACTTTTGTCAGTTCAGGACAGGTTCTTTTTTGAGACGGCGGAGCAAAGAGGTCGGATGAATGCCGAGAATTTTCGCCGCCTGCGTTTTATTGTTTCCGGTAGCGGCGAGAATTTTTTGAATGTAGTCATCTTCGAGTTCGCGCAAAGTGACCAACGGTTCATCCGCGGAGTGTTCTGTGAATGGAGCGCGCACAATCTCGGGATGAATTTGACCGCGTTTGCGAATTTCCTGCGGAAGCGAAGCGGCCTCGATGTTGCCCTCGCCGGCGAGGATCATGGTGCGTTCAATGACGTTCTTCAGTTCGCGAATGTTGC